>Ga0207694_10000094_pt1 | contig 100221 bp, 70 predicted proteins | sample KBSC34metaG_FD_184353 | JGI IMG/M metagenome (GOLD analysis project Ga0207694, IMG submission 184353) | Corn rhizosphere microbial communities from Kellogg Biological Station, Michigan, USA - KBS C3-4 metaG (SPAdes) (version 2) | ecosystem: Host-associated > Plants > Roots > Rhizosphere > Soil... | reverse complement strand
CCTTTATGGCCGGTGGCTATGGCGCGGGGGATCCACCCGATCCCATCCCGAACTCGGAAGTGAAAACCCGCTGCGCGGATGGTACTGCCGGGGCCACCCGGTGGGAGAGTACGGCGCCGCCGGCCTAACATTAGACCCACGCCTCGATCGAATCTCGATCGAGGCGTGGGTCTTTTCGTGTCTCCGTGCCTCTGTGTGAGACGCCGTTCCGTTACCAGTCGCGCGCGGTGGTGGTGCTGTCCGCGGGACGGTCGTAGCCGTAGCCACCCTCACGCTCCTCGCGCGGTTGGCCTTCCATCGAGTCGCGCTCCATCCCCTCACCCTGCATCGACTCGTGCTCGGCACCGTCGCCCCGCATCCCCTCGCGCTCCATCCCGTCGCCCTGCATTCCCTCGCGCTCGGTGGAGCGGCCGCGCTGCAGGTGGTCGCGGTCGAGCTCGGTGTCGCTCGAGGAGCGGCCCTCCATCGGCGACTCGTCGAGCTGCCGCTCGATCATCCCGGGGTTGCTGTCGTTGCGGTCCATCTGATTCCTCCAGTTGCAGAGTGCCGCTTCGAAATCGGTCGTTTGCGGATAACGCAAGTAGTGTTCCTGCAATGGGTTGGGTTGAGATTTGGGGCGCGGGAGCCGGACGTGGCGAGCGGGCACGCCCGGCTCCCGCGTGGCGCTACTCCTCGGACGGCAGGGTGCCCGCGAAGAAGTCGCCGGACTCCCGGAGGTTTTCCCGGGGGCTCTGCTGCAGGATGGCGTCGAACTCCCTGCGCACCGCCTCGTCCTGGAGCCGCTCGTAGTCGAAGAGCGAGACCGCGCGCCGCACCGCGAGCGCAAAGGCGGTGGTGGAGCCGTCTGGCGCGGGCGCGGCGGTGAAGGTGGCGAGCGAGGTCGCCACCCGGGCCACCGGCGAACGGTCGCCGCTGCCGGACGGCACCGCTTCCACCGTCATCCACACGGCGACGACGGTGAACCCGTCGGGGGCGCCGAGAACCCCGGTTCGGATCACCTCCTCGCGTTGGGCGAGGAAGCTGCGGAATTCGCTCTCGGGGAGGAGCGGCGTGCCCGCCGCGCCCAGCCCCTGGGCGAGCAGATCGTCCGGGAGCCGGTCCCCCTCGACCGTGCGGGTGGCGGTGTGCACGTCGAAGGAGGAGGGGCCGAGGAGGGGGAGGTGCATGAGGGCCGCCTGCCAGAGCGCGGGATCGTACCTCGCCGCCGGCGTCCCGCGGTCCTGGGCCCGGCGATCGACGTGGGCGGCGGCGACCCCCACCAGGGCCAGCAGGTCGCCGGAAAGGGCCTCCAGGATGGGGGCCGGCGCTGCCCCTTCCGCGAGGATGAAGATCCGCACGCCACCCGTCTTCGCCACGCCGGGGGCGGGGTCGGCGTCCGGGGACGGGGGGAGGGGAGCGGGATCCCCCGAGGGAGCAGGGCGGTGCGAAGAATCAGACAGGGTTCGGTTCGTTTCGAAGGCGAAGAAGGTGGGGGCGGGAAGGCTCGCACGCCAGCGTGCGGACCTTCGCGCCCGGCAGTGCGTCAGTCCTTGTTGTCGAGCTTGAAGTCGTCCGCCTCGAAGAAGTTGCGCGAGTCGGCGATGTTGGCCTGGGTGCGGCCGCGGAGCAAGTCCCTGAAAGCCTTCTTGGTCTGGTCGTCTTCCAGCGCCTCGTAGTTGAAGACGGTGGTGGCGGTCCGGAACCGGAAGTCGACCTCCAACAAGTTGCCGCTGGCGCACCCCGTCGTCCACTTCAGGTCCTTGCGGTTGAAGGTGAGGAAGTACCCCTTCAGCTTGGGAACCAGGATCTGCCGGTCGCCAAAGGGGACGGCCTCGATGACGATTGAGATGGAGCCGAAGCGGTAGCCGTCGGAGTTCGCCTGGATCCCCGCGCTGACGGTCTTCCCCTGGTCGGCGAGGAACTCGCGGAACGATTTCAGCGCGGCCCCGCTCGAGATGGTGGCCTGGAAGATGGTCTGGAGGAACTTGGTGGAGATCTCGATCCCCTTAATCTTCTGGTTGAAGCTCTTCTCCTCGAAGCGCGAGGGGCCCACCAGCGGGAACTTGTTGAAGATGGGCTCCCAGACCCGGGTATCGTACAGCAGCTCGGGCTTCTTCTCCCGCTCGGCCACGCGCCGCGCGAAGGCGGTGCCGATCCCCGCGAGCGAGATCATGTCCTTCCGCACCTCGTCGAAGGTCTTATCCAGGTAGCTGGGGACCTTTTCGGAGACCGTGATGAAGTTGAGGAGGCCGTCCTTGTCCGAGGTCTCGGCCTCGGTGACGTCGAGCGGCCCGGTGCCCTCGGAGTCGAAGTAGTCCCTGGCCTCCTGGATTTGCGTGCGCATCTTGGCCAGCGTTGTGCGCTCTTGGGCCTTCGTGTCCTTGGTCATGGCAGGTTCCGTTTCGTGTGGCGTATCGAAGAGGGGCGGGCGCTCCGGGGGAGCGGGCCGCGGCGAGCGGTCGGAGCGTGCACCCCCGGGCGGGCCGCGGGGGAGCAGCGCGCGGGGCCTCACTTGCTCCCCAGCGTGCAGCCCCAGGAGTACATCTGGTTGGCGCCCACGTGGATCCCCACCACGTAGTTGTCGCTCACGGCCACGTACGCCGTGCCGGAGTCGCCCGCCCGGGTGACCACGCGGTCGAGCTGGATCATGTTCTCGAAGAAGGCCCAGTCGCCCTGCGCGTCCGGCCAGCGGAGCACCTTCGCCAGTTGCGTGTTGACGATCCGGGCGCGCTGCACCGTCCCCGTCTGCTTGCCCACCAGGCGGACCTTCTCGTTCATCCTGGGCGCGCGGATCCCGGCCGGGGTCCCGAGCATCTCGATGGACGGGGCGGCCGTATCCGCGTCGACGTTGCACCAGGCCAGGTCCATGCGGTTGAAGACCGGCCTGGGCTGCTCCTTCTCGGCGTAGGTGACGACCTCCACGAAGCCGCTCACCCTGGCCAGGAGGTTCTTCTTCCCCTCTGTCGGCTGGTAGACGGCGGCGCCGACGTTGCCGTTCTCGCTGATGACGTGGTTGTTGGTCAGCAGCCGGAAGTGCTCGCCGAAGAGGATGTTGACACCCAGCGTGCCGGTGGCGTTGATGTTCTCCGCCTCGATCTGGATCCCCCCGGGCGCGGGGCGCACGCGCTTGTCGAGCACCTCCAGCCGCTCATGGCCCACCGGCTGTACGTCGGTCGGCACGGCGATCGGCGCCTCGCCCACGTCCATCTCCAGGACCTCCGGAACGAGCTCCCCGGCTTCCAGCTCCTCGCGGGCGCGCTTCTCCTCCACCTCCACGATCACGGCCATCTGGCCGGTGTCCCGGCCCCCCACTTCCTTGTTCCCCACGCGCGCGCCGACGACCCCCGGCCGCGTCAGCAGCTCCGCCAGGTGGTCCCGCAGCGCCGCCTCGATCTTCCGTGCGCTCTTCCGTGCGCCCTTGGCCATCTGCGCTTCTCCCTCGATGTGAGTGAAAAAAGGTCCGAGAGCAGGAGGACGCGGCGCTCAGCCGGCGTGGAGCCGGCGGAGGCAGATGTCCGCCCCGTCGCATCCCTCCCCGCGGAGCCGGTCCAGCCGGGAGAGGATGTCCCTGCGCAGCGCGCCCTGCAGCCGCTGGAAGCGGCGCTTGGCCCCGGCCTCGCTGGTCGACAGCGCGCCCGCCACCTCCTTCCAGGTGGCCCCGGCGTGCACCCGGAGGCGGAGGAGCTCCCGGGCGGCGGCGGGGAGGCCGGCCAGCGTCTCCTCCATCACCCGGGCGAGGAGCCGGTCCGCGGGACCAGGGCCGTTCCCCGGCCGCTGCCACCCCGTCAGCGCGGCCAGCGAGCCGGCGCGCTCCACGTCTTCCGCGTCGTCGATCCCCCGGCTCCGTCCCCGCTCGGCGCGGAGGTGGTCCACCAGGACGTTCCGCCCTACCATGAGCGCCCACGAGACCACCTCGCCGTCGGCATGGAAGGTCGCCCGCGCCACCGCTCCGGCGATCCGGATCAGCGCCTCCTGGTTGAGGTCGCGGGCCAGGTCTTCCGGCTCCCGGACGGGCCGCAGCCGGGCTACCAGCCAGGGGTAGACGCGCGCCTCCAGCTCCCTCAGCAGGCGCTCCAGCGCCCGGCGGTCGCCGCGGCGCGCCCCGCACGCCAGGCATGCGAGCCCCGCGTGGCGCCCGCCGCTCCCCACCGGGGTGACGTCGGGGACGTCGGCGTCCGGCGCCGGGCCGCGACGGCTCCGAAGGCGCGCGCGGGGGTGGCCGTTCGCGGCACCCTGCTTCTTCGGAGCGGCCACGTCTGCACCCGCGTACGTGCTTCCCGGAGGGTCCGGCGCGGGCTGGCCCGCGCGCGCCGGGGTACATCTGGGGAACGAAACTGCGGCACCTTTGCGGAGCAGTTTTGTCCAGAAACGCGAATTGGCCCGGGTGCGGCGTGCACCCGGGCCTCGACACAGCGCATGGTTTCCGTCTCCCGCGGCCGGCGAGCGCGGCGTCGGACGGGTCTACGCCGGCGTAAGGATCACGGCGCGGGGGAATGAGGAGCTTCGGGCACTCCCTCCATCAACACCAGCCAGCGGATGGCGAGGTCGGCGACCGGAAGCTGAGCGGATGAAATCCGGCGGGGGACAGGGTGGTGCAATGGATCGGGGGCGTTCGGGGCGGAAGGGAGGGGGCGCGAAGGTCCGCAGGCCGGCATACGGGCTTTCCGCGTCCGGCTGCGCATCATCCCAATTTCTCAATTCAACTCAATTCGATTCGGTGGTGCATTCGTGGAGCGTCGAACTGAACATACCGTTTCGACTGATTGGATGTGCATTCCAATGAACAGAATGGGCTCACACGGAGTCAACGGAGTCAGCGGAGTCGTTCTCCGTTGACTCCGTTGACTCCGTGTGAGGATCTTTGTGCTGGTGTCTCCGAATGCACGGTCATTTGTCCGATCCGGCATCACTCCTTGTTGCTGAGATCGAAGCCCTCCGCCTGGAAGAAGGTTGCGGGATCGAGCGATGTCCACCCTGGTTCGCCCCCCATCTCCATCACACCAGCCAGCGGACGGCGAGGTCGGCGACCTTTCGCGCGAGGCCGCCGGAGTACTTCGCGCGGAGGAAGGCGTCGGCGGCGCGCTTGAGGGACTCGGGGTAGGTGGGGTAGACGTGGATCATCCCCGAGAGCTCGGAGAGCTTCAGGCGCTGGCGGACGGCGAGGACGGCTTCGTGGATGGTCTCCCCCGCGCGCGGGCCGACCACGTGCGCGCCGACCAGGCGGCCCTTCGGGTCGAGCACGACCTTGGTGAGGCCGTCGGGCTCGCCGTCGCAGAGGGCGCGGTCGAGCGAGTCGTGGTCGTAGCGGTAGACGGCGGCCTTCTCGCCCCATTCCGCCCGCGCCTCCGCCTCGGTCATGCCGACGCGGGCGACCTCGGGGTCGGTGTAGGTGCACCAGGGGACCACGCGGTAGTCGACCTTGCGGCGGAGCGGGAAGAGCGCGTTCGGCGCGGCGATGCGGGCCTGGTAGTCGGCCACGTGGGTGAAGCGGTACGGGCCCACCACGTCGCCCGCGGCCCAGACGTTGTGCGCGGAGGTGCGCAGGGAGCCATCCACCGTCACCCCCTTCTCCGTCACCTCCACCCCGATCGCCTCCAGCCCCATCTCCTCCACGTTGGGGCGGCGGCCGGTGGCGACGAGGAGCTCGGCCGCGCGCAGCTCCACCTCTCCCGCGGCCGTGGAGACGGTGACGACGCGGGCGCCGGCGTCCATGCGGACGGCGGTCGCGCGGGCGCCGAGGAGGAGGCGGATCCCCTCGCGCTCCAGCCGGCGGGCGACGACGGCGGCGATCTCGGGATCCTCGCGCTCCAGCACGCGCTCGGCGAGGTCGACGACGGTCACGGTGGAGCCGAGGCGGGCGAACGCCTGCGCCATCTCCAGCCCGATCGGGCCGGCGCCGAGGACCAGCAGCGACTCGGGGAGCGCGCGCAGCTCCCAGAGGGTCTCGTGGGTGAGGTAGCCCGCCGCCTCCAGCCCGGGGACGGGGGGGATGGCGGTGCGCGAGCCGGTCGCCAGGATCCAGCGCCTGGCGCGGACGCGGCGGCCGCCGACCAGGGCCTCTTCGGGGGAGACGAAGCGCGCGCGGCCCTCGATCACGTCCACGCCCATGGCGCGGAAGCGCTCGGGGGAGTCGTGCGGCTCGATGCCGCGGATGATGGCGTGCACGCGGTCCATCACCCGGCCGAAGTCGGCGCGGCCGCCCTGCACGTCGATGCCGTAGTCCGCCGCGTGGCGCAGGGCGTGGAGCACGGAGGCGGAGCGGATGATGGCCTTGGAGGGGACGCAGCCGGTCCACAGGCACTCGCCGCCCAGCCGGCGCTCCTCCACCAGCGCCGTCTTCGCCCCGATCCCGGCCGAGACCGCCGCCGACACCAGCCCCGCCGTCCCGCCGCCGATCACCGCCAGGTCGTAGCGCTCCACCAGAGTCTCCGATCGTCCGAGAATCCGCGGTTTTTCTCACACGGAGTCAACGGAGTCAACGGAGGAACCACACCGCTCGACTCCGCTGACTCCGTTGACTCCGTGTGAGGCCCCGCCGTTGAAGTGGCATGCGGGGCGTGAGCAGTGTATCTATAGTGCCTTCCAAGCGAAACAGGGTCTCACCCGAACCGAGTCCGATGGCGATCGACTGGAGGGAGCGGCTGGAGCTCGACAGGGCGCGCGACCAGGTGCGGGACGCCTGGGCGTGGCTGAAGCGCGCGTGGCGCGCCGACCGCCGCAAGGTGATCGTGCTCTCGGCGCTGGGGCTGGGGAGCTGCAGCACCGGCGCGCTCGCGGCCGCGTGGACGCGCGCCTGCTCGGGGACCTGCCCCACCGCGGCGCAGGTGCAGGACTTCTCCCCGCGGCAGGCGAGCCAGGTGCTCGACGCGCGCGGCGGGCTGCTCGGCTCGTTCTACCGCGAGCGCCGCGTGGTGATCTCCATCCGCTCGGTGCCGCGCTACGTGCCGCTGGCGTTCGTGTCGATCGAGGACTCGCGCTTCTTCTCGCACCAGGGCGTCGACCCGGTGCGGGTGTTCGGGGCCATCCGCGACAACGTGATCGGCGGGTTCGGGAGCACGGGCGGGAGCACCATCACCATGCAGCTCGCCCGCAACCTCTTTCCGCAGCAGCTCCCGCCGGGGGAGAAGAGCGTCCGCCGCAAGCTGGCCGAGGTGAAGCTGGCGCTGGAGATGGAGCGCAAGCTCTCCAAGGAGCGCATCCTGGAGCTGTACCTCAACCACATCTACCTGGGCGCCGGCGCCTACGGGATCGAGGCGGCGGCGCGCACCTACTTCAACAAGCCGGCGTCGCAGCTCTCCATCACCGAGGCGGCCACCCTGGCGGGCCTGCCGCAGGCGCCCAGCGCCTACAACCCGCGCGAGCACCCGGAGCGCGCCCAGCACCGGCGCGACCGGGTGCTGGACCGGATGGCCGAGAACGGGGTGATCACCCGCGAGCAGGCCGACCGCGCCAAGGCCGAGCCGCTGGTGCTGCCGCCGCCCAGGGGCGCCATCCGCGCCCCCTACTTCGTGGAGGCGGTGCGCCGGGAGCTGGAGCAGCGCTTCGGCGAGCTGCTGTACACGGGGGGGCTGAAGATCCAGACGGGGATCGACCCGGTGCTGCAGCAGACGGCGGAGCAGGCGCTGGAGACGCAGCTGCGCGCGGTGGAGCGGGGCGACTACGGCGGGTACAACCACCCCACCTACGAGCGCTTCTCGCGGTCGCTGCAGGCGGGGCAGCGGGTGCAGACCACGCCCTACCTGCAGGGCGTGGTGGTGGTGATGGACCCGGGGACGGGGATCGTGCGGGCGCTGGTGGGCGGGCGCGACTTCAGCCAGAGCCAGTTCAACCGCGCCACCCAGGCGCTGCGGCAGCCGGGCTCCTCCTTCAAGCCCTTCGTCTACACGGCCGCGCTGGAGAAGGGGCGCTCGCCGATGTACGAGGTGGCCGACGAGCCCATCTCCATCCCCATGGGCGACGGGACGGTGTGGAGCCCCAGGAACTACGACGGGCACTACAGCGGCTACATCCCCATGCGCACGGGGCTCAAGTTCTCCAAGAACATGGTGGCCATCCGCCTGGGGCGCGAGGCGGGGATCGAGGCGGTGCGCAGCGTGGCGGAGCGCACCGGGATCCGCACCCGCATCCCCGGCTACCCGTCGGTCTACATCGGCTCGGCGGCGGTGTACCCGGTGCAGCTGATCTCGGCCTACGCGGCCTTCGCCAACGGCGGGTACCGGGTGCCGGCGCGCTACGTGGTGCGGGTGGAGGACCACCGGGGCCGCATCCTCTGGGAGCCGCCGCGCTACCCGGAGCCGGCGCTGGAGCCGGCGATCGCCTGGATCATGACGAACATGCTGCGCGACGTGGTGGACCACGGCACCGGCTACCCCGCGCGCGACCCCTCGGTGGGCGCCCTCAGCTACGACATCCCCGCGGCGGGGAAGACGGGGACCACCAACGACAACACCGACCTCTGGTTCGTCGGCTACACCCCCGAGTTGCTGGCGGGGGTATGGATCGGGCTCGACCACCCGCAGACGGTGCTCTCCGGCGCCACGGGGGGGACGCTGGCGGTGCCGGTGTGGGCGCGGGTGATGCGCCGCTTCTACCTGGGCCGCCAGCCGCCGAAAGAGTGGGCGCGGCCGTCGGACGTGGTGGTGCGGCGGGTGAGCGGGGGCCGCGTGCTCTCCGCCAGCTGCGGCTGGGGCGGGGTGGAGGACTACTTCGCGGCGAAGTTCGCGCCGGAGCCGAGCTGCCCGGAGCGCGCCGCGGAGCCGCAGTTCATCGACCCCACGCCGGAGCTCCCCGGGAAGCCCGTCTTCCCCGGGCAGCCGCGGCCGCCTTCGGGGGATGCGAAGCCCGCGGCTCCCCCGCCGCCGAAGCCCTGAGCCCCGCGTAGGGCTGATTGATCCTCCGTTGCGGCCGAACGGAATGGTTTCACACAGAGGGACCAGAGGAACCAGAACTGATTTCTTTTCTCTGGTTCCTCTGGTCCCTCTGTGTGAGCCGTCTTTCAGTTCGACCAGGAATGCACGATCGATCATCGAATCGTATGACCGAGCTCGCGCGGAGGCGCAGGGGCCGCCGAGGGCTTCCTGCGTTTCTTCGTACTTTGGACACACCTTCCGCAGGGCAGGCACGGAACGCGCATTGGTGAGGGCGAGACACACCTCGACCCGAGCCATTCTCATGAAGCGCAAGTTCTACATCGGGCTCTCCGTGCTGGCGACGCTGGCGCTGATCGCCTTCGGCTGGATCTGGTTCGCGCCCTGCGGCTTCGGCGGCTGCGCGCCCGTGTCGGAGCTGGAGAAGTACCAGTCCGAGGGCTCCCAGCTCCTCGACATGGGCGGCCGGCCCTTCGCCACCCTCGGCACCGGCAGCCGCCGCGTCGTTCCCGTCGACTCGCTTCCCCCGTATCTCCCGAGGGCCTTCCTGGCCGTGGAGGACCGCCGCTTCTACGACCACGGCGGGGTGGACTGGAAGCGCTTCATGGGCGCGCTCTTCAAGAACGTGAAGTCGGGCGGGGTGGAGGAGGGCGGGAGCACCATCACCATGCAGCTCGCCCGCAACCTCTTCCCCCGCACGCTCCCGTACCGCGAGCGCTCCATCCGCCGGAAGTTCATGGAGATGCGGGTGGCGCGGCAGATCGAGCGGCGCTTCGACAAGCCCAAGATCCTGGAGCTCTACCTCAACCACATCTACCTGGGCGAGGGGACCTACGGGGTGGACGCGGCCGCGCAGGAGTACTTCGGCAAGCCGGCGACGAAGCTGACGCTGGCCGAGGCCGCGGTGCTGGGCGGCCTCCCCGTCTCCCCCTCGCGCATCAACCCGCGCGAGGACGCCGAGGCGGCGCTGCGCCGGCGCAACCTGGTGCTGCGGGAGATGGCGAAGGCCGGCTACGTCTCGCAGGCCGACGCCGACGCGGCCATCCAGGCGCCGCTCCGGCTCGCCCGCCGCTCCGGGGCCGACCGCGCGGTGGCGGGGGCCTGGTTCATCGAGCGGGTGCGGCGCGAGCTCGACGAGGCGCTGGGGGGCACCGACAACACCGCGGGGCTGCGCGTCTTCACCACCTACGACCCCGCCGCCCAGCGCGCGGCCGAGGCGGAGCTGGCGCGCCAGGCGGCCGCCATCGAGTCGGGCGCGTTCGGCGCCTTCCGGCACGACACCTACGCGAAGACGAAGGGGACGGTCACCGAGGAGGGCGACACCCCCTACCTGCAGGCCGCGGCGGTGGTGATGGAGGCCTCTAGCGGCGAGATCCGGGCGCTGGTGGGGGGGCGCGACTACAACGACTCCAAGTTCGACCGCATCTTCCAGGCGTCGCGGCAGCCGGGGTCGGCGTTCAAGCCCTTCGTCTACCTGACCGCGCTGGAGCAGGGGGTGCCGCCGAGCCAGGTCTACCAGGACCAGCCGGTGAAGATCACCCTCACCGGCGGCCGCACCTGGTCGCCGCGCAACTACACCGGCGAGTACTCGGGCCCGGTGACGATGCGCGAGGCGCTCACGCGCTCGAAGAACACGGTGACGGTGCAGCTCGCGCAGCAGGTGGGGATGGGCGACGTGATCCGCACCGCGCAGGAGCTGGGGCTCACCACCCGCATTCCCAACGTCCCCGCCACCGCGCTCGGCGCCGCCGAGGTGAAGCCGATCGAGCTGGTGCGCGCCTACGCCGCCTTCGACAACGGCGGCTCCCTGGTGCAGCCGCACGTGATCAAGCGGGTGGAGGACCAGAACGGCGCCGTGGTCTGGGAGCCCGACGCGCAGCCGCAGCGCGCGATCCAGCCGGAGGAGGCGTTCGTGCTCACCAGCATGCTGCGCGACGTGGTGGACCGCGGCACCGGCTCACCCGCGCGCGCCGCCGGCTTCCGCGGCCCCGCCGCGGGGAAGACGGGGACCACCAACGGCGCCACCGACGTCTGGTTCGTGGGGTACACGCCGGACCTGGTGGCGTCGGTCTGGTTCGGCTTCGACCGGCCGGAGACGATCGTTCCCAACGCCTCGGGCGGCACGCTGGCGGCGCCGGTGTGGGCGCGCATCATGAACGCCGTCTACCGCGGCCGCCGCATGCCGGCGGCGTGGCAGCCCCCGGGCGGGGTGGTCACCGCGCAGGTGGACCGGCGCTCGGGGATGGCGGTCGACGCGAGCTGCCCCGGGAGCGGCGACCTCTACACCGAGTACTTCATCCACCGGATGCCGCCGGCGCAGGTCTGCTATCCCTCCGCCGCCTACCCGTCGATGGCGATGGGCGACACGGCGTGGCAGGACGACGAGGCGGGTGCGTGGTCGGTGGTGGACACGGTGGGGATGACGGACCTGCAGCAGCGGGGGATCAACTGGCCGGAGCTGGAGGAGAAGCGGCGCCGCGAGGCCGCCGGCGCGCCGCCGCCCGCGCCGCTCCCCGGGAGCGTGGAGGACCCCTACGGCACCGCGCCGCCCAGCGGCACCACCCCGCCGCCCGCGACGACGCCGCAGCCGCGCATCCGCGCGCGGCTGGGCCCGCCGCCGAGCGAGCCGCCGGTCGCGAGCGACGGCCAGGGCCGCGACGGCACCCGGACCGGCGACGGCGACCGCGCGGGGACGCGGCGGGAGCCGCGGGTGATCGGGCGGCCGGTGGACGGCTCGACGGAGGGGGGGACGAGCCCGCCGAGCCCGCCGCCGGCCAAGCCCGACACCGCGGGGCACCCGGGGTAGCCCCGGCGCGGCCGGACGCGGAAACGTGAAACACCCGGAGCGTTCCGGGGTTGTACAGGCGCCGTGACCCGCACCGCGGGCGCGGCGCTCCGCGCGAACACGGCGCGCGCTTCCACAGCAGGGAGACCCACGCTTTTGACGATCCGACTCACGCGGGCCGCGGCGATCGCCGCCGCCCTGACGGTTCCGGCCGCGCTCCACGCGCAGCGCGCGCACACGGTCGATGCCCGGGCCACGCTCCCCACCACCTCGCTGGAGAGCAGCGCGCGGGCGTGGTACGCCGAGCTCCAGCAGATCCAGGCGCGGCTGCAGGCGGCGCACAACCGGGTGATGCAGGACGCCCAGGTGCGCAACCAGCAGGAGACCTTCATGCGCGACGTGAAGGCGGCCATGCTGCGCGCCGATCCCGGGCTCGACGCGCTCGCCGCGCGCGTGGAGGGGATGCGGGTGCAGGCGGAGACGGCGCAGCAGCGCGGCGACCGCGCGCAGCTCCAGCGCCTGAACACCGACCTGATCGCCATCCAGCAGCGCTTCATGCGCGCGCAGCAGCTGGTGATGCGGCAGCCGGCGCTGACCCAGCGCGCGCAGCAGCTGGAGCAGACGCTGCACACCCGCATGCTGCAGGTGGAGCCGCAGACGGACCTCCTGCTCGCCCGCGGCAAGCTGCTCCAGGGCCGGCTGATCGCGGCGCAGCAGCAGCTGATGGGACAGGCGCCGGCTGGAACGCGTCCGAACTGACGATGGACGAGCTGCTTTGGACGAAAGGGCCCTCTCCGCGGAGAGGGCCCTTTCGCTGCTGGCGATTTTGTGTACAAGGGGATTGAAATCCCCGCTACAACGGCACGCAGTCCGCCTTCGCGGACATCAACGGCAACGGGATGGGGATTCCCACCCGAATCCGGAATTCGTCCGTCTGATACCCAATCGGGCGATCGAATGTGCATTCGCGACGATTCGCGACAAACACTGAAGACGTCATCCTGAGGCCGGCATCGTTGCATCATTCGATCCGGCAAAGACTTGGCAGGCCGAAGGATCTATAGCCAGCCCACGCGGTCGCTTCAGGAACGCACAATCGATCGTGAAAGTCGGTATGATACCAATCCGGAGGATAGCGTTGGTGCATCTCGCCGACTTGCGTGTTGGCGCGGTTATAGATCCTTCGGCCTGCAAGTTGTTCTGCAGACGTTGATTGCAGATTGGCCGGCCTCAGGATGACGTCGTCGGGTTGGGTCGCGTCACCAGGTGCTCAGGCGGAACTGGTATGGGAGTCCGCGAAGGCGGACTTTGTGCCGTTGTAGCGGCGACTTTAGTCGCCTGTTCCCGTAACCTGCGTGATCTGCGTAACCTGCGGAATCGCGGCCGGCTCCGGATCGGCGGGGATCAGGGTGCGGGCGCGGGTGGCGATGTACTCCATCTGCTCCTCGCGCTCCTGCGCCCAGCGGGGGAGGCGGAGCGCGTTGGACCCGAGGGCGGCGGCCCCCATCGCGGCGATGACCGCGAACAGGATGGCGTCGCCCACCTCGCCGGTGGCGACGAGGAAGAGGGCCATCACCAGCCCCACGATCAGCCCGACGATCCCCATCCAGCCGAGGGCGACGCCGTTGCTCTTCATCGTGCCCAGGCGCAGGCGGTGGCCGGTCTCCGTCGGCTCCACGTAGGCGTGGAGGTTGCCGTTGGTCCAGGCGCGCAGGCCGCCGCTCGACCGGTCCTTGCCGTGCGCGCCGAAGGTGGCCCGCAGCTCGGCGAGCAGCTGCTCCCATTCGAGGTCGGTGGGTGCCCGCGGCAGGTCGACCACGCGGCCGACGGAGACCGGCATTCCCAGCTGCGTCCGCCGCCGGGCGCCGCGGCGCAGGTCGAGCGAGGCGGCCGCGTCGGCGATCCGCTCCGGCGCGATCCCCACCTCTCCGCCGATCGCCTGCAGCTCGGCGAGGGAGAGCCCGCTCGTGGAGGAATGCTTCGCGGCGGACTCGAAGATCGCGGCGACCTCTTCTTCTCCGTACCGGCGCTCGTCCGTCATCGCTCACCCCCGCCGTGGATCGTTCGGTCCATCGCCCCTCAGCCGCGTAGTCGTACGTTCTCGATCATCTTCCGTTTCGCCTTCAGCGCAGCTCCCCGAGCACCTCGCCGAGGATGGAGAGCGCCGCGTCGGCCTGATCGTCGGTGAGGACGAAGGGCGGGGAGAGGGAGAGCACGTTGCCGTGGATGCCGCCGCCGAGCGTCAGCACGCCCCGGCGGAGGGTCTCCACCACCACGCGCCCCGCCAGCTCCGGCGCCGGCTCACGGCTCTCGTGGCCGCGCACCAGCTCGATCCCGATCATCATCCCCAGCCCCCGCACCTCGCCGACGCGCGGGTGGTCCGCCGTCATCTCCCGCAGCCGCGCGAGCAGGCGCGCGCCGAGCTCGGCCGAGCGCTCCACCAGCCGCTCGTCGCGCAGCACGGCGATGGAGGCCAGGGCGGCGGCGCAGCCGAGCGGATGGCCGAGGAAGGTGGAGGTGTGGATCGCCTCGCCGGTGGAGCGGGGCCACGCCTCCATCGCCGCGTCGGTGCCGATGCAGGCGGCGAACGGCATCCCCCCCGTCATCCCCTTCCCCACGCAGAGCAGGTCGGGCGCCACGCCCCAGTGCTCGCAGGCGAACCAGCGCCCGGTGCGCCCGAAGCCGGTGTAGATCTCGTCGAGCACCAGGAGCAGCCCGCGCTCGTCGCAGATGCGCCGCAGGCCGGGGAGGAAGCCGTCCGGCGGCACCACGTCGCCGCCGCGGCCCTGCACCGGCTCCACCAGGATCGCGCCGACGTCCGCCGACGCGTCGAGCAGCTCCTCGACCTGGCGGAGCGTCGCCGCGCACACCTCGTCCGGGTCGCGGCCGAAGGTGGAGCGGTAGACGTACGGATACGGCGCGAAGGCGGCGATGCGCCCGAGCTGCGCGGCGAAGGGCGCCTTGAAGTCGTCGCGCCCCGACGCGGCGAGCGCACCGTAGGTGAGGCCGTGGTAGCCGCCGTGGAAGGCGAGCACCCGCGGCTTCCCCGTGGCGATCGCCGCCGTCTTCAGCGCCGCCTCGACCGCCTCGGCGCCGGAGCTGGCGAGCACCGCGCGCCGCAGCCCGCCCGGCGCGACCGCCGCCAGCGCGCGGAGCACGTCGACCTTCACGGCGGGGGGATGGACGTCGCCCATTCCGTGCATCAGCCTGGCCGCCTGCGCCTGCACGGCCGCGACGATGCGGGGGTGCGCGTGCCCGGGCCCCGCGACGGCGAAGGCGGCGGTCAGGTCGACGTAGACGTTGCCGTCCACGTCGCGCACGTTGGCGCCTTTCGCCTCGTCCCAGAAGACGGGGAAGTCGTCCGCCAGGTAGGTGACGTTGGGCGATTCCACCCGCGCCAGCTCCGCCGCCAGCCGGCGCGACCCGGGGCCGGGCGGCGGGACGGTGACGTGCGGCGGCAGGCGGCCGAGCTCCTCGCCGCTCACGCGATCCACCGGCTCATCATGTGCCGCTCCTGCAGCTCGAAGCCGAGGCGGCGGTAGAGGTCCCTCGCGCGCGTGTTCCAGACGTCCACCTCCAGCCGCAGCGCGGAGACGTCCAGCTCGCCGCACGCCTCGGCGGCGGCCTCCAGCGCCCGCGCGCCGATGCCGCGGCCGCGGTGCGCCTCGCGGACGTAGAGCTCGTCCACCAGCGCGTAGCGGCCCGCGAACTCCAGGCTGAAGCACACCGTCACCGCCAGGTACCCCACCGCCTCGCCGTCCACGCGGAAGATCCACACGCGCCCCAGGTTCGGGTCCGCTGCCAGGGTGCGGAAGGCGCCGAGGGTGCGCGTCTCGTCGAAGACCAGCCCCTCGTGCGCGTAGAACTCGCGCATCAGCTCCCGCAGCACCGGCTCGTCCGCGAGCGTGGCGAGGGTGATGGTCGACGTGTCGGGGTCGGCCGAGGGTGTCATACCTGTTTTCACGATCGAGTGTGCGTTCCTGAGGCGAATCGCATGGGCCGACGATAGATCCTTCGGCCTGCCAAGTCTTTGCCAGATCGAATGGTGCAATGATGTCGGCCTCAGGATGACGTCTTCAGGATTTGTCGCGAATGCACATACGATCGTCCGAATGGGTGTCATGCGCTGAGGCTGATTGTACGTCGCTCTCCACGTGTCATCCCGAGGCCCGGCCGCCACGCTCTCGCCGCCACGCCAGCGTCCGCAGGGCCGAGGGATCGATTCCGGGACGGTGCGGGGCTCCGGCGCGGAAGCGGCAGAAAAGCGGGCCCGCGCGGCTGTAGCGCGGCTTCCGCGCCGGCCTCCGTGGCGTCCTCGGTTAGATCCTTCGGCCCTGCCAATCCCGGCGCGGTCTCACGGTAAAGCGAGGCCGGGCCTCAGGATGACACCCGTCTGGAAGCCGAAGCTCCTCCATGACTTCAGGCGGCGGCACGGATCGCCTCCACCAGGATCGAGCTGCGCATCTGCGGGCGAAGCGCGTCCGTGGTGACGAGGTCCACGGGCATCCCCAGCAGGTCTTCGAGGTGGTGCTTCAGCCTGGAAAGGCCGAAGAGCGTCACCTCGTCGTCCACGTCCACCAGGAGGTCCACGTCGCTTCGCGGTCCGGCCTCTCCGCGGGCGACGGAGCCGAACAGGGAGATCGATTCGACGCCGTAGCGCTTCAGGCCGTCGCGGTTGATCTCCAGGATCTCGAGCACCGAATCGCGCAGCGTCGTATCCATCGTCTCCATTCTCCTCATCCCCGGTCGCCGATCCAGCCGCGGCGGTAGAAGAACACCAGCAGGCCGAGCGCCACCAGCATCATCACCCCCACCGCGAAGGGCCACGCCCAGTACCACGCGCGGTCGGGGTGCTGCAGGTTCATCCCGTAGACCCCCGTGACGAAGCTCAGGGGGATGAAGATGGCGGCGAAGATGGTGAGCACCTTCATGATGTCGTTGGTGCGGTTCCCCACCGAGCTCGTGTACAGGTCCATCAGCGAGCCCGCCACCTCGCGGAAGTTCTCCACCAGGTCCAGCACCTGGAAGGCATGGTCCTGGCAGTCGCGCAGGTACACCATCGTTTCCGGGTGCACCAGGTCGCCGGGGTCGCGCACCAGCACGCTCAGCGCCTCGCGCAGCGGCCAGATCGCGCGCCGCAGCGCCATCAGCTCGCGCTTGATGTCGTGCAGGCGGTGCACGCAGGCGTGGCTGGGGCGCTCCACGATCTCCGTCTCCAGCGCCTCCAGCTCGTCGACGAACTCCTCCACCACGGGGAAGTAGTTGTCGATGATGGCGTCGAGGAGGGAGTAGGCCAGGTAGTCCGCCCCGCACCCGCGGATGCGCACGTGGCCCGCGCGCAGGCGCTCGCGCACCTGCGCGAAGACGTCGCCGGGGTGCTCCTGGAAGGTGATTACGAAGTCGCGCCCCAGGAAGATCCCCACCTGCTCCAGGTCGAGGGTGGGCGCCCGCCGGGCCATCTTCACCACGATGAAGAGGTGCCCGTCGAAGTCCTCCACCTTGGGGCGCTGGGTGACGTGCATCACGTCTTCGAGCGCCAGCCGGTGGAGCTTGAAGGCGTCGCCGATCGCCTCCACGGTGCCGGCGTGGCCCACGCCGTCGACGTTCACCCACGAGACCGGGTAGTGCTCGCGCAGCCGCGCCAGGGCGGGGAGGTCCTCCGCCTCGAACTCGGTGAGGTCGTGCGGCCCGTACGCGAACACCGTCACGGGCGGCGGCGTTGCGCCCGGCATGGACTCCAGCATGCCCGGCGCGGAGCCCGGCGGCGGGCGGGTGGCGCGCTCCATCACCGGCGCCACGCCCTCGAGCGCCGCGTTCACGGGCATGCGGAGCAGGTCGCGGCGCTTCAGGCGGCCTCCTTGGCTACGAGGGTGCCGCCGGGTACCGTGGCCAGGATGGAGCGGAAGGCGGTCGGCATCGGCGGATGGCTGTGGGTGGTGACCCGGGCGGATGAATCCGCGGCAACAACGGCCCGAAGTCCGCCTGCGCGGACTCGCTGCCGCGGCAACGCTGCCATTCGCCCCACGTTGGTGCCGGCCCGGGCCGGGTCGCGCTTACGAATTCTCGCTGTCGGCCGAGTCCTGGGACGCGCCGACGGCGTCGCCGGATGCGCCCGGGAAGGTGCCGCCGACCTCGCCGGCGGCGGCGACCATGGCGGTCGCGGCCTTGGCGTGCTTCGCGAGGGCGAAGAGGCTGCCCTTGGTCAGCTTCAGCTTCCCCGCCATCACCGCCGCGACGGGCTCCACCTCGCCCGCGAGGAGCCGCTTCCAGGTCGCGGCGTCGGCGCGGAAGACGAAGGACGCGGCCTCGATGTCCGCCTCGCTCGCCATGCGGGCGCCGTTGCAGTGGCCGCGGTGCGCGTCCACGAACACCGCGCGGTCTTCCATGATGCCGTGCGCGGGGTCGGCGGCCATGGTGAGCACGCTCGCGCCCTCCTCCCACTCCGCCGCCGTCACCGCGTAGACGCCGCCGCGGTTCAGCGCCTCGCAGCACGCGCTCGCCCACTCTTCGGTGAACACCTCCATCGACCGTCTCCTTCGTTCAGGCGGGACTTCATCATGAGGACGCGGACGCCGGCGAGAACGGTAGTGCGCGGCGCGGGGCGCGGCAACCGCAAAAGCGCTGCACGCGTGAGACCGGGTCCGCATCAACCGTCGCTCGGAAACGACCGGCAGATCTCACGCAGGGTCACCAGAGGCAACGGAGGAAACGCGGTTCTCTGGTGCCTCCGGTGACTCCGTGTGGGCTCGAGTCTTTTGCCGGATTTGGCATGAGACCATTCTTTTTGTGGATTCACGGCGCTACCCTGTAACCATCCGGTGCCGCGGCGCGTCGAACCGCCGATCGCACCGGCGCCTCCCATCTTCCTCAGATTCTCCATGCCCCCTACCGAGAAGCGCCACCACTGGATCGTGCGCGCCACGCACTGGGTGAACGTGGTGGCGCTCACGCTGATGGTCGCCAGCGGCCTGCGCATCTTCAACGCGTACCCGGCGTTCGCGCGGAAGGGCGAGAGCTTCTGCTGCTGGCCGTGGGAGGGGACCGCGGTGCCGGCATGGATGACCTTCGGGGGATGGCTCTCGGGGGCGCGCAACTGGCACTTCGCGATGATGTGGGTGCTGGCGGTGAACGGGGCGATCTACCTGGCGTTCATCTGGCTGCACGGCGAGTGGCGCGACCTGTCGCCGCGCCGCGGCGACATCCGCGACGCGTGGGAGATGATCAAGTTCTACCTCTTCGTGCGGAAGACCCACCCGCACCAGGGGAAGCACAACGCGCTGCAGAAGGGGGTCTACTTTGCGCTCCCCTGGCTGGGCGTGCTGGCCGTGCTCACCGGCATCGCGATCTGGAAGCCGGTGCAGCTCGCGCCGCTGACGGGCCTCTTCGGGGGATACGTCTGGGCGCGCTACTGGCACTTCATGGTGATGCTCACCCTGGTGCTGCTGGGCGCCGGCCACGTCTTCATGGTCTTCGCCGTCGACCCGCAGTCGCTCGGGTCGATGGTGACGGGCGGCTACGACGAGTCCCGCTCCCCCGAGGCGCTGAACGCCCGCCCCTTCCTCCGCGGACGCAAGCCGAAGCCCGTGCTCGAGATCGCCAGCGCGGCGCCGTCGTCCGGCGGAGCCTTGGGAGATCGCGCGGCTATTGAGGTCCGCCCGGCCGCGCCACGCGAGACGCCTCCGCCACCGGACCATCCCCCCGCGCCGCCTCCATCCGCCGAATCCGCTCCGGCCGCGGACGCCGCCGACGCCACGGCTGCCGGCGCCGATTCCGGGAGCGAAGAGGTCGTGATCGCCGCGAACGCGGAGGCTGCCCATGGGGATGTCAGCGGGAGCGCGGGCGAGACGGATGGAGAGGAGGTGGGGCGATGATCGACAGGCGACGGTTCCTGGCGCTCGGCGGACTGTCCGCCGCGGCGCTGGTCGCGGAGGCGTGCGACGCGCGCGGGCCGCAGGGCGCGCTGAAGGTGCTGCGCTGGGCGGAGCGGCGGAACGAGTCGGTGGAGCGCTTCCTCTTCCGCCACACGTCGATGAACCACGCCGCGGCGGACCGGCTGGTGGGCAACCGCATGCCCTCGTACTACATCTCCCACGGCCCGCCGGTGTGGGACGAGGCGGTACGCGGCAGGTGGGCGCTCGAGGTCTCCGGCGCGGTGAGGACGCCGCTCCGGCTCACGCGCGAAGACCTCGCCAGGCTGCCGACGGTGACGCAGCGCATCGACCACTTCTGCGTGGAGGGGTGGACGGCGTCGACGCAGTTCACCGGGGTGCGGGTGAGCACCCTGGCGCGCCTCGCGGGCATCCGGCCGGACGCGGGGTACGTCGACTTCCAGTCGTTCGACAGCGGCTACCACGAGAGCTGGGACCTGGAGAGCGCCCTGCACCCGCAGACGCTGGTCGCCTTCATGCGCGAGGGGCGCTTCCTCAGCTCCTGGTACGGCGCCCCGGCGCGCGTGCACTCGCCGGTGAAGCTCGGCTACAAGAACACCAAGTACCTGACGAAGGTCGTCTTCATGCCGCAGCGCAACGGTGGCTACTGGAGCGACAAGGGGTACGAATGGTATGGGGGAACGTGACTTACGTGCGTTGCGAGCGTGTCCTCGGGACGGGGTCGAGGAGTGCTGCTGAGGCTGATTGAGGGCCCTCGAGGGGCGTTCGTAGCAAATCTCGTAGCAAAACGCCTCCCAAAGCACCTTTGGCCGCCTCACCCTGTCCACGCTGGCGGGGCCACGCACCACCCCACGATTTCGAGGGCCCGCTCCCCGACGATCGCGGAGCGAGTGGACCCGACACTTCCCCGGCGGATCAGTAAGAGAATCTCACCAAGCGGCACCTCCTTGCTAGAGTCCGGTGGCGGTGGCAGGAGTGCCCCCGTCGCACCTGTGTACGCTGGGGCGCCGTGTGGGGTTTCGCGCCGCCAGCATTCCACGTCGTACCGTTCCACCGACTCCGCCATGTCCCGCAGGGTCCACACGTACTAACGAGTGGGCTCTTCCGTCGCGCCCCTGTCGGCGTTCCGATTATCTTTTCGGCCGGGAACAGATGCGCCGGGGTGTCAGACGCCAGAGTGGCGGATGCGTGTCGACGGGAGGATAGATGGCGGTGAAGCCGCGGGTTTTCGTGAGTTCGGTGGTTGAGGGCTTCCGTGAGTATCGGCAGGCGGCGAGGGAGGGCATCGTCGCGGCGGGTGGCGAGCCGGTCCTGGTGAACGAGGACTTTCCGGCGCTCGCCGCGTCTTCGCGCAACGTCTGCCTCGACGCGGTGGACAGCTGCGACGTGTACTTGGTGGTCGTGGGCGAGCGCGGCGGGTGGACGACGCCTTCCGGCAGGCTGGTGGTGGAGGAGGAGTACGAGCGGGCCAGGGAGCGCCGGCTGCCGGTGCTCGTCTTCGTGCAGCGTGGCACGCGGGACGCCGATGCTGCGCGCCTGCTGGGCAGGCTGTCGGACTACGTCACCGCGATGTTCCGGCGCGAGTTCTCGACGCCCGACGAGCTTCGGGAGGAAGTCGAGCGCGCGGTTGCTCCACTCGTGAAACAGCTCGAGGCACCGGCCATGAACACCGCCCTGATCACCGAGCGCCTGTCCGAGTGGCGTTCCGATCGTTCACTCAAGCTCCGCTTCGCGCTGATCCCGGAGCGCGACGAGGAGGTGATCGACCTGGTGCACCTTGGCGACCGGGAGCTCACGGACCTGGTTCACGAGATCGGCCACGGCAGGGACGTGCGGCTGTTCAGCTACGAGGCGCCGAAAGAGCGCGAGCTGCGGCGCGACGCGCTCGTGGTGCGCCAGGAAGCCGTCCGGCGGCGTGAGGGAGAGATCGGCGCCGTGGATCTCGAGGTCTCGTCGGGCGGGCTGATCTACCTTGAGACCGACGTTACTGGCCCAGGCTCGGCGAGCGCGAAACTGGGGTTCGGGGGGATGATGATTGTGCGCTCGGATGTGGAGGCGCTGCTCCGGTCGGCGTTCGCGTTCGCCAACGCGTGGTACGCCAAGCACGATCCCTTCCTGCGCCGCCAGCGGTTCTACTACGGCGTGGCGCTCGCTGGAATCGAGTACCAGAAGTGGGTGGACTCTGCGCCGCAGGGCAACTCGTTCTCGATGCGAATGGGCTCCGCTCCCGACCCGTACCTCATCTTGGGCCGGCCACGGCTCATCGGGCGGGAGGATCTTGCGAATCCCACCGCGGAGATCGAGCGCATCGTGACGCTCGCCGCGCGCGAGCTCGGCTGAGCGAGCGACAACCTGCGGTCACTGGCGCCGCTGCCGCTTCGCCGGGTCCGGCTTCGCTCTCGCGGGGAGGCGGCGCACGTGCTTCTCCACCTCAGCGGGGGTGGGCAGGCGGAGGTAGTGCCGGTGGGCGCGCGGGATGAACGGAGGCCTGGAATCGACGTAGTCGTCGGTCGCGCCCCCGAACGGCTGCGCGTGGCCGGCGTAGGCCTTTAGCGCGGCCGTGGGCAGCACGTCCTTGGCATACGAGATGTGGGTTGCGCGCAGGATGTGGGCACGCTTCCCGGGGACCTTGAGTCCTGCTTCCACTTCGATCTGCGCGATCCTGCCGGCCCACGTCTTGTCGCTCGGCGGCTTCCGGCGATCGCCGTGCTTCCGGAGCCGCAGGACGAAGTCGTCCGGATCGGGGTTGCCGCCGGCGAGCAAGCGGAGCAGCGCTATCCAAGGCTCGAGCGTGACCTGCCGTGGCACCCACCGCGGTGAGTTGAGGCTCTTCGTGCCGGGTATGTAGATGGCGTGCTCCTGCAGGTGGCGCCAGCGGATGAAGGTCGCCTCCTCGATGCGCGCGCCGATGCCGCAGACGAAGGCGATTCCCGCCGCTATGTTCGCGAGGTAGAGCGCGGCGAGATGGGGCAGAGAGGTGACCTCGCAGTCGTGCAGGAAGGCCGTGGCGAGGAGCAGCAGGAGTTCCTCGCGCGTGTACGCGCGCTCCTGTTTGACCTGCTCGGGGACTACCCCTGAGCGCGCTGCCTCACGCCGACTGCGGCTGGTCGACTTCGTTCCGAGCCTGATCCCGGCGAACGGTGCGGGGCCCTCCGCGTCCGGGTAGGCGTGGTGCCAGACGGCGAGCAGCGCCGCGCGTACGTGGCACTTCGTGCCGAGCGACGCGGGCTTCAGGACTGGCACGCCCTTCTCGAGCTTGCGCACCTGCAGGCCGACGAGGAACTCGCGCACGGTCTGCTTCGAGAGTGCGTCCAGATCGACGGCGCCGAGCGCCGGCTCTATGTGGCGCTTGAAGGCGCTCCTGCGGTTAACGTAGGTGTTGTGGTCCGCGCCGTGGGTCTTCTCCAGCTCCTCGAGGTACTTTTCGCAGGCCTGTGCGACCGTCGGGTTCCGGGTGAGGCCGCGCGCGGCGCGCGCGGAGAGCCAGGGTGCGTAGACGCACCTGACCCAGTCCTCGGCGGTCTCGCGGTCGCTCGTGGTGCTGCCCCTCTGCGGCCACCCTTCGTCTGCCGGATCGCGGACGGTCAGGTAGCGCGGACACCAGTCCGGGCGGATGCCAGCCCAGCGCTCCCCGTGCAGGTCAAGCGTAAAGTTGCCGGTGTCGCTTCGCTGCCAGAGGCGGGCAACCAGCTCGTTGCTGAACGTCTCTTCCTTGGTCTTCCGTTTCTTCTTCGCCACGGACGCCGGACCCTTGGGGGGAAGCGGACGCGCGCGCGATGCCGCGGCCGCGGAGAGGCTCCGTGGGGCGTGACGCGACCGTGGCACCTCTGGTGCCCCCGGCGGCCGTCCGGGCGGCAGGCAGACGAGCGGAGTCACACGGTACTCCCTGCCGTCGCGTAGGTGGCGAGGAACTCGAGCATGGCGTCGGGGCTCGCCATGCGGGCACCGTGGTCCTTGCCCAGGCTCTTGGAGTGGCAGACCAGGCGGCCGTCGCCCGCGGCGCGGACGAGCTCGCGGTGCGAGATGCCGGGCAGCATTCCGGCCCAGTCCTTGAGCTTCAGCCCATCCTCGCCGTGCGCGCGGCGAACCCACTCCACGATGGCATCAGGAGTCCAGCTGTCTGCACCGGCGACGGCTGGTGGGTGGGCAGACGTGCCCGTGGGAGCCGCTGCGTCCGGAAGACGGATCGATACGATCTCTATGGTGCAACCGGGCGGCGCGGCTCCCAGGATGTGCTGCAGCAGGTCTGGTGACATGGGGTCTCCGTGGGTGGGTCGATTTGCGAGTGGCGCGTGAGCACCGGATGTAGTCGCCAGATCCGGGGAAAGTCGGAAAAGCAATCGCCCGCTGCTCCGGGGGAGGACAGCGGGCGATTGCCGGGGGCGTGGCGGGGCGAGGACTAGCCCTTGGGAGTCGCCACGTTCTCGCGTGCGAGGAGGCCAAGCGAGACGAGGTGCCCGATGGCAGCTTGGATCGCCTGGTCGGAGAAGTGTGGCTTCGTGAGCTTGGGCCGCCACTTCGGCTCCCCCCGGATCTCGGCCTTGACGGCTTCCACAGTTACCTGCTTGCCGGCATTCATGAGCTCGACCGCACAGTAGTCGACCGTCGCCCACGTCTCGAGCTCATCGTCGGTGCAACTCGACAGCCGCCTCGCGAAGTACTCCGCCACAGTCGCATCGCCGATGTAGCGCGGCGCGTACCCGAGCGCTACGTCGATGTTCGGGCCGCGCGTGAACCCCAGATCCGCCGCGTCGCGTTTAAGCCAGCGCTTCTCTTCGATCGCGATCGGTTCCGCGTCGACGTACCTCAGCTCCCAGTCGTACGGCCCGGCTGCCATCTTTTTGTGCCGGACGAAGAGGTCTAGTTCCAGCGCCCGCTCAATGAGGTATGCGATCTTCTGCGTGGCGAACCGGCTGGCCTCTCCCCGGGTGCGAAGCAGCACGTCCGCGGCCCAGGTGTAGACGACGGCCCGTCTGAATTCGGGCGTGGCGACGGAGATCTCGGGCGGCAGCGGCCGGGCCTCGCGCCGGGCACGCGCCAGCTCCGACCCAAGGAGCAGGTCGGGGTCGTGCCCGGCGGTGCGGAGCATCTCCTGGATCCCTTCGCGCCGCGCATTCCGGGCTGCGTTCCCATGGTCGACCCAGATGTCGGTCGCCGCCGGGAGTTCCTCCTCGTCCGGACCCATCCAGTTCAGAGTAGCCGCGAACTCGATCGCCTCGTGCGGCAGGTCGGGGTTCTCGTCGATCCACCGCTCGATGTCGACAGCGCCGGTATCGGTGTGCTCCGCGGCCATCCTCAACTTGATGTCCGTCAGGCTCTCGCTCATGGAGTGCCTCCGGGTGGGGTGTGAGGGCGGTGGTGGCCGACCGGTTGTGATGCGCGGATGGTCATGGATAATCGAGGGTTCGACGCAGGATTTCGTATGCGGCGGCGAGGTAGGTCCCCACCGAACGCGCGGTAACCCCCATTTTCTTCTGGACCGTTTCCTCGTTTTCATCACTGGAGCTGATCCGAAGCCCATCGAAGAAATGGAGCTCCACGGCGCGCCTGAGCTTGGGAGGAAGTCTCTCTACGGCCGCACGGACGTCGACACGCTGGAGCACCGCCTCGAGGTTCTTGAGGCCACTGCCCTCGGGACCCTCTGGCGCGACCTGGTCGAGGCTCTGCTCGCTGCGCTTCTCCGCCCTGATGAATGCCTTGGCCGTGTCGCCGACCGCGGATTTCAGGACGCGGAAGAAATCAATCGCTACAAAGGGTGGATCGGCCGAAGTCGCGAGCTCCAGAGCGGAGGGCCTGGTCTCCAGGTTTGGCGCGACCACGGTCCGGGTGATGTACCGGATTACGATCGAGGTTACGCTGGATCTGAACGCGGCGAGGGTCTCAGGGTCGCGGTGGAACCCACACCGTGCTGCCCGGCTCCGGATGTAGCCCTCGCACAGCCCGCCTTGGACTCTTTCGTCCCCATGAACGATGCCGAAGAGCAGATCGGACACAAGACTGTTAGTGTCCAGTTGCTTTCGCATCGCCGTCTCAGCCAGAAGGAGGGCGAGCGTGCCCTGCCTTGCATCGCCGCCCAATCGCTTAAGCCGGGCGTGGAAGGCTGGTTCGTTGGAAACAGTGCCGAGCCAGCGGAGCTGTACGCGGACCGCTTCGAGCGGTGCCAGCCCCTTCACGGAGGGCGGAGAGTCCTCCGCTGGTCGGAGGGTATGTCGCGGCGGGGACAAATCTAGATATAGTCGGGATGATCGAGTGGAACCGGAAAAGTTTCTGAAATCTTCCGCCAATTTCCGTTTCTGGCAAGTTCGATCGACTTGAACCTGTCGAACGAGCCGCGAGGCCCGGCGAAAGGGAGCCGGCTCCCGCAGCTCCTCGGCAGGAGGACATATGGCAGATCGAGACGGAATGCGTCCGCGTCGCGGCGAGGAGGATCGGTGCCGTATCGGCGTCAGTCCTTGCGGGATCGACAGAGCTGCGGTCCCTCGGGCACTCCGAACGAGCTCGACGGAGCATGTCGATCCAGTTGGCAAACGTGGAAGTACCCGACGGGATCGGGATCCTCTCGAGCCTGGCTGGGGCTTGGCGCGCGGAGGCCGAGGGCCTGCGCCGGCGCTACGGCATGGAGCAGCTGGCCAGCCTGTGCGAGGTGCACGCGGCCGAGCTGGAGGAGGCGCTGGCGCGCTCGACCGGGCGGCTGCTGACCCTCAGGGAGGGCTCGGCCGAGAGCGGCTACAGCGTGGCGCACCTGCGGGTGCTGCTTGCCTCGGGAGCGCTAACGCAGGCCGGCCGGCGGGGTGCGCCGCGGCTGCTCTCGTCCGAGTTGCCGCGGAAGCAGGTGCGAACCGGGGGAGGCACGCCTCGGGTCGAGGACGAGCCGTTCGACGCGGCTGCCGCGGCCCGCTCGGCCGTGCTTTCCACCGCGCGCTGAAACGAGTCGGGCGATGGAGACTCCGGCGTGGGTTGAGGGGGCGGAGGCGCGTGAGTTGGCTGGCAGCATTGATGTGGCCGGGATCGTGGTCGCCATCTGGCGCGTCCCAGGGCGGTCCACGCTTCTCCTGGAGGTCGTAATGGCCAGGAAAGCATGGATCAGGGCTCGCCCTGTCGATTCTGGAACTGCCGATATCACTACCGCGCACGAGCGGGCAAGCGCTTTTGCTGAAGCGTATGCGGAACTCCACGACGCACCCTGCACAGGCGAAGACGGGATCGCGAAGCCGACGTGTGGCGAGCTTGCCCGTGAGATCGAGCGCCAAGGCAAGGACACGCCCAATCGGAAGACTCAGCTTCGCGCGTTCATGCGCATCTTCGCGCTGGAGGACGACGATGTGGTAGGCGATGTGTTCGGCGACTCGTTTGACATCTATCTCCAGACTTTCCGCTCGAAACTCGAGCAGGAGGGGAAGACGTCGGCGACCATAAGTTCGTATGTCAGCCGTCTCCGGGACATCCGCGACATAGCGGCAGGAATGCGGAAGCTGAAGACGGAGGGCCTTACGTTCGCACACGCGTTGGACACCGCGATCAGAGCGAGCGGGTTCAGCGAGCAACGGATCGCGACCGCGGTAGGTACCGAACAGAGCACAGTGAACACGTGGCGGAGGGGAGGCAGTCAGCCGCGCGAGTGTTACTATCCCAAGGTCATTGCTATTGAAGTGCTGCTCGGCCTGAGTGCTGGTACACTGACCGAGCTTCTCCCACCGGCGATGCCGGGAAGTCGTCGTGTGCCAAGTGCGTTCACCGCGGCTCTGCGCGAAGGAGTCGCAGGTAAGAACCTCTCACAGCGACAGTTCGCGGACGCGATCGGCGTGAGCATTGCGACGGTTTTTCACTGGCTCCAAGGAGGAATTCCTGGGCCGAAGCATCGTGGCTCGATCGGCAAGATCGAGGAGGTGCTCGGAAAAGAGCCGGGGGCTCTGGCTGCCCTTCTCCCCCCGTTGCCGATCAGTGCTTTTCCGTATGCAGCAGAGTTTACCCCTTGCCAGGAGATTGAGTGGCAGGCCCTGTTCGATCATAAGACGAATCCCGACGAGCCGGATGAGGCGCGCCGGCCGGCAGCCATCTGGCGGGTTAAGAGCGATGGAACGTGTCCCACTGGAGACATTTGTCGGAAGCGTATTCGCGAGTTCTACGGCTGTCTCGCCCTGCCGCCAGACGCTTCCGATCCCCGGCAGCGTGGGCTGGGGCTTCCTTCACAGTCGTTGTCGCTCCTGAACCTTGCCAACCTCAAGCACGTGCAGTACTTCATCCGTTTCCTCAAAAAGCGTGCTGGAGCGTACAACGGAAATACTGAGTGGTTTATTGAGTTTGCCAGTTCGATGCTGCGGCGTCTGACCGGGTTCCTCTCTCAGGGAAACGACGTTGAGTGGCGAACATTTCCACTGAAGGATCTTCAGCCGGACGCGACGGTTCCAGACGGTGAACTGACGATCGAGCAGTGGAGGGCACACTGTGCCGCTGTTCGTGAAAAGCTCAGGGAGTGGTTGAAGTACCTCAAGCGAAGGAAGCTCCTGCGGAAGACTCGTGACTATGCTCACATCGACGCCGCTTTGCGGCTGGATCACCCCGCGAAGGTGCTGGTGCTGCTCGAGCGGCGGATGCGGGCGTATGTGGCGAAGAGGTGGCATCACGCTGAACCGCTTGAACGTGCGCTGATGGCTCGTGACTTGTTGCTCGTCTGCATGATCAACCGAAACCCCTTACGGTTGTCACACTGGATGATTATGACCTGGACAGCCGACGGGAGGGGACACCTGTTCAAGCGTCCCGACGGGCACTATTCCCTACGCTATACCTCCGAAGAGTTCAAGGCTGTCGCAAAGATGCGGGGCGAAGATTACGATGCCGAAGTCGATCCGTCTCTTACCCCGATGATTGATGAATACCTGTTGATCCACCGGCCGCTCCTCTGTGGAGCGACTATGTGTGATCTGGTCTTCCGGCCCAAGCGCGGTAAAAAGGGTGATCATGCACGGTTCATGAACATAGCCATCCGCCTTTCCAAAGGCACCGAAAAGTTCATCCCTGAGTATGCTCCTCGTGGATTCAACCCGCACGGGTGGAGGCACATCATCCCGACCGACCTTGTCAAGAATCATGAGAATGGAGTTACGCTAGCGGCAGATGCCTTGCACAATACGGAGCAGATGATCGAGAAACACTATGGTCACCTGAGCAGTACCGAGCGGACGAAGCGGGCTCAACGGATCATCTCGGAGACCCTTGAACGCGGAGCGGAGAAGCTAGACGCAGAAACTTTCTGAGACAGCCTTCGAGGGACATGCGCGAGGGTCCAGCGGGGAAGGCTGGACCCTCGCGCCTTGCAGTTAACAAGGAGACTCTTGCCCGCTTGTGAAGTTAACAAGCCGCTTTGCTAACCCGTTGCTAAATGCTAATTTGCGGTTTTCCGATAATTGACTGGTAGAAGAGGGAACGGTAGCCCTGTCTCTTAGAAAACTTTGGTAGTTGCTATCGAAAGGTGAGCATTCCCGCCAAAACCGGTTTTGTCTTTTTCTTGGACGGCTAACAAAGGACTATGCGAGTCAGAGTTCCGGCTCAATTGGTCTTCTGGCTTTGCTGTCGGGAGCGAGTCGAAGCGACGGAATAGAGAAAGGTGAGGTGAGTGCTTCGACTGCGGCACCACCACCCGGCGGAGCTCGTGCAGCTATGCCGGCGGCGGATGGCGCCGTGACGCGACCTCCACACTGGTTTCGCGGTTCTGACGCAGTCGAGTGTTCGCCATACTACCAGCCTTCGTTAGCCCATGAGTCGACGGGCCGTGATGAACGCAATCACGCGGTCGCGGACGACCGCGAGTTCACGCGGCAGAAGCTGGAGTCTGCTGTTTGCTTGCCGGAGCACGCGGAGCGCAACGGCCTCCGCGTCTCGGTTCACCGCAAGCCGTTCTAACGTGACCGCCGTGGCCGCCGCGAGGGCACCGTTTCCCAGCGGGGATAGCACCAGGGCGCGGAAGAACTCCACCGCGACGCCGACCGCGCTCTCGACGCTTGCCTCCGGGCCTGTCAGCCTGTCCAGCATCCGCAGCACCGGCGCGTCGAACTGGTATCCCGACCGCAACAGCGCGTCGTGGAGCAGCTGTGCGTCGATTGGAATGAATGTGTGTCCGAGGCTTACCAGGCGGATCACGTATTCGTTCAGCTCATTCCCCATGATCCGGCCGCGCTCATGCGCCACCTTGAGCATTGCGTACGTGGAGAAACCGCCCACGCCGCGGGCCGAGCCGTAATGCCGCAGCCCCCAATCGTCGGCGTGGAGGGCGGCATCGCCCATCGCCAGCGCGAGGGCGTCGGCCGAGCTCGCTCCGAGCAGCTCCCGCGCCTGCCCATGGCCGTCATCGACCAGAGGGAGGGCTGCGATCTCAGCCCGGTCGAGCACGAACTCTCGAAGCGTACGCACGTCCAGTAGCGCCGCCTCCACGTTGCCACGGTCCACCTCCACAAACTCAATCGTGTGGTCCGGCGTGGTGTCCGCGGTCATGTAACCGCCATGCCGCTGGGCTTCCTCCCAGTGTGCCACCTCGCGGTTCAGTTCGTCGACGAGCGTCTGCGGGACAATGAGGTGCTCGTAGAGGTTCGGCAGCAGGTCCAGCCGGCCGAGGATCTGCAACGTGGTGAGTCCTGTGGCCGTGAGGACGACGGCAGGCCTTCGAGCCTGAGCGAGTGCCGCTTCGAGGCGGTCTTCGCTCGGCTCCTCGACGTAAACCTTGGGGTCTTCGCTCGCGAGCTGCCGCAGGTAGGTGCGGCGGAGCGTGTGCCCGCCGCCGGCTGCCAGCACACCGAACGGCAGGCGGTGTTCAAGGTAGAGGTCGCGGACTTCCTGCCCCGTCCTGCCAGCGCGCAGGATCATCCGGTAGACCGGCCACGGGTCGAACGTCTCTCCCGTGCCCACGTGTACCATCTGGAGGTCGGTCCGTCCCGGGAACCGGACCTGGAACTCGATCATAGCGTCGTGGAAGGTGTGCAGCAGGGCTGTCTTCAGTTCCACAACGACAAACTCTTTCTCGTTCGCGGCGCCCTCGCGCAGCACCACGGGGTCGCCCTCCCGCAAGCCGAGGAACGGCCGCGCGCGGGGGTCGTCTGCCAGCAGCTCGTTGCGCCGCACGTCATGCGGCCCGCCAGCCAGGATCAGGTACTGGACCTTCTCTCCATCCGCTGCTCGCAGGGCTACCCAGGTGTCGGGTCTCACCTCGCTGGCGACGAAGAGATCCGCAGGCGCGTGGTCTGCGGCGCGAAAGAACACCCCGACGATACACGCCGACTGGAGGTCGGCATCGTCGGGCGACTCCCGGAGCGTGCGGTATGCGAGTTCCAAGGCGCGCTGTGGCTTGCCCAGGTCGACCAGCATCTGGGCGAGGTTGACGCGGTCGGTCGGATCGAGATCGTCCCGCCCTTCAAGGAGCAGCAATACCTCGGCTGCTTCGACCGTCCGTCCCTGCCGCAGGAGCACGTGCGCGTAGCGCAACCGTGCATCGGCGTTCTTGGGTTGACGGCGCACGAGGTGCTCGAGTGCAGCGGTTGCAGCGGGGAGGTCCTCGTGCTTCATCGCGATCCGCGCCTGCAGGTCCACGGCCCATGCCGGGAGGTCACCCGCCGCGCGGAGCTCATCCAGGATTCCAGTGAGCCGGTGCCACTGCTGCAGTGCGTACAAACTCCGCGCGCACAGGCGCGTCGCGCGTGTGTCGCGAGGTACCGCGCCTGATGCGTCGAACAGCTCCACGGCGCGATCGTGCTTGCCTCTCCCATGGAGGTAGGACGCGAATTCGACCTGCAGGGCCGGTCGCACCGCCTCGGATGCAGCGCCGATCGCCACGTCGTACTCCCGCTCCGCGGCTTCCTCGTCAGCTTGTTGAATCGCGATCCGGGCACGGAGCAGGTGCGCCTGGTCATAGTGGCCGATGGCCTCCAGCCGTTCCAGAAGCTCACCAGCGATGCCGAGCTGTCCGCTGTCCACAACAGCGTCGGCGAGCCGGGGCACGATGGACGCTGCGTGTGCGGGATCCAGCTTGGCCAGCGCCAACCGGACCTCCGCCTCGACCGCCTCCGGATGGCCGGCGAGAAGGAGAACGGCGGCTCGCAGGGTGTGCCACTCGGCACCCCGCGCGTCCTCGCGGACTCCGTCGAGGAGGTATATGGCGGCGGCGGCGTTGCCCTCCTGCATCTGGTTACGGGCCGCAGCGAAGCGCGCCCGCGTGTGGGATGGGTCGATGGCCATCGCGCGCTCGAAGTGCTCTGTCGCGGCCGCGGTTTCCCCGAGTAGATCCTCCGCGGCACCCTGCACTACCAGCGCGCGGCTGAGGAGCCGCACCCGCTCCGTGCCCTCAAGACGAGTAGCGGCCTCGGCGCCGAGGGCCTTGATGCTCCGCACTTCATCAAGTGGGATAGGGTCTGCGACGCGCCGGGGGAACAGCGCGGAATAGAGCGTCTCGCCGAGCAGGGCCAGAAGCTGGGGCTCGCGCGGCCCCGTCCTGATCGCCTCCCGCAACGCGGCGATCGCACCGGGGCGATCGCTGTCGAAGATGGCCATCGCCTTCGCCGCGAGGATCTCGGGGTGCGTGCGCAGTACCGCCGGGATCTCCTCGTCGGGGATCAGGCGGGGCGATGCCTGAATGCGAACGGACCAGGCTGTCCGCGATTCCGGGGACCGCCCGATCGCCGCTTCGGCGTGCCGGAGCGCATCCTCCGCAACACCGGCCACAAGTTCCGCCTGCGCGAGGTTCGCCAGCATCGTGGCGTCCTCGGGAGCGTAGTCGACGGCCCTGCGCAGCGCGTCGACCGCAGCGTCGGGCTGCACGAGATCCAGGTGCGCGGCGGCGATGTTGTTGAGGATCTTCGCGCGCGCCAGCGGGCTCGCGGTCGAACCGGGAGCCAAGGCCTCGTCCAGGTCGCGCTCAAGCAGGCGGAGCGCGGTTCGCGGGGCACCTGCCTTCTGGATCTCTCGCGCCGTTGCGAGGCGTGTTTTCCAGGGCTCCTCCGGATCCGTGGGAGCCTCTTCGGATACCGCGAGGGCGTCCCGGGCGGGATCCGCCTCCAGAGTTGCAACCCGGAGTGTCTGCGACTGTGGGACCAGCACCATCGTCGCACGCTCGAACTCCACCAGGAGGTCTACGAAGGTGAGCCTCCGCTCCTGCGGATTCGGCCGGCTGGCAACCGCCCAGACGTGGCGCAGCAGTTGGCTAACCGCCTTCCGTGACTCCACAGTGTTTAGACGGAGTCGCTCGGCGCCATGCAGGATCGCTGCGTCCTCGACGGCGCGTTCTACCTCCTGCTGCGTGTCGCTGCCGGTGTGCCAATGCACCGGGCGGACAAGGTGCGTCCGCAGCTCGTCGTCCGGGGCAGTGGCGATGAACTCGACGAGCCCGGCGATGAGGCTCTCGCGGTGCTCGCGCTCCGCCGCCCTTCCCTGAACCGGGAAGCGGCGCGTCGCCAGGAACTCTCGCAACGGCCCGAGATCCGTTCCCGCCGTGCGGCACTCGTCCCAGTAATCGAGCCCCCGCTTGTCCCCGAACGTGCCGTCACGCTCGAAGCCGCGTGTCGCGGTGGTGAGCAGGTGGTACTGGATGGCCAGCGCGGGATTGTTCTGGTGGTGCTCCCAGTAGTGTGCGATCGCCTCGAGCACCGGCTCGCTCGCCAGGGTCACGCTGCGGGCGAGGTCCTTGACCTGTACCGCCCGCGCCTCGCCGGGAGCCAGGAGGTCAAAGTCTTCGGCCCCTTCGAGGACCAGCGTCTCGTTCGCTGCCAAGCGGAACCACGCCAAGAGTGCGCGCCAGATCTGGTATGCGAACCCGCGCAACGCGCCAGTGGCCTGCCGGTCTGCGGCGGCGGCGAGTGGCGTGGCGGGGAGATCCTGCGGATCGCGAGTGGACATGGGGCTTTGCCTGAATGAACCGGGAAACATGCACGCAGCAGTGGCGCCGCGCTGCCATCTTCATCGGCAAAGCGACTGCCATCGCTCAAAAGGATGCGTGGATGAGTTATAGCTACTCGCGTTTGGAGAGAGTCGGCTTCATGAGCCGACTGTGGCTTGCACACCTCTGGGTGTGCAAGCCCTCGCGTTAGTACGCGTTGCGCTACCTGTCAATTCCCCGCAGTTCGTCCAGCCACGCTGGCGGCGGGGTCTCATGCGTTCGGTAGAGCGCGTCCAGGCCTTCCAGAACTTCGCTCCGGGCGGCTGCACGGTGGTTGGGTGGAATGGCGGCGACCATCTGTTCGATGAGGTAGCCGGCCGAGTCGGCGGAGAGCCCTTCCCCGCCCTCGGCCCAGTGCCGGAGGTACCAGGCTCGAAGTTTCGCGAGCGTCTTCCCGTAGGGCAGGTCGTCTCGGGTGATGAAGTTATGGACGCCGCCGTGGCTCATGCCGACCTCGGCGGCCGCCTGGCGGACGGAGGTCTCCTCCACGCGCTGGCGAAGGGCCGTGCGCAAGAACTCAATCTCGTCTCTGCGGTCCACGGTGGCCTCAGTGCAGGGCGGGCGTGGTCACGCCGCCCCAGGACGCTTCTTCCTCCAGCCACGAGGGAAGCATCTGCCCGGCACGGATGAACCCGGCGGCGAGCATGCGCGCGAGCTCCCCGCGGATGCGGGCGCGCTCCGCGGCGGGAAGATCCCGTACCGCGGTGGCGAGGAGCACCGCCCCGAACGGCACCCACACGGGTGGGCGATCCTCCGCCCAGTCGCGGATCTTCTGCGCGTGCGCGGGCCGGGGGACGCTGTGGGCCAGGAAGCGGCGTAGCACGATCCGGCTGATGCCGATCTGGCGGGCGAGCGCTTCCTGCCCCGGGTGCGTGGCCAACTCGCGCCGGACCGTGCGGCGGAGCCGCTCCAGCTCGCGCTCGTCGGCGTAGAGGTCGATCTCGCCGCGCGTCATGCCGCCGGGACTGAGCCGGAATCCGAGCCTCATCGCCGCTCCTGGTAGGGGCGAGTGGCCCTAACGTGGGCCGCCCGCGTTTCTCTGCAGGGCGTGACGGAGAGGCGGCACCCCTGGTGCAGCGCGTGGCTCTGCTGTAAAGAAAGACAAAGAGGACAGAGGCAGTCAGGTGTGGCTCACGAGGCCGCAGTTCGGCGCTGATGAGGAGAGTCCCTACCGGCAGCGGGCTCCGGCAGAGACTCGTTCGGGCTCTTTAGGGTGAGTTGTGACCGTTCTGATCGTCGGGTCGGCGGAAGGCCTGGGCGGAGCCCGCGCCCGGCGGGAGCGCCCGCGGGTGCCTGCGAGCCGGCTTCCCCGGCGGAGCCCGGTCACGTCCGGACCTCGCCGACCCGGATGTACTGGAGACTGCGGTACTGGACCGCCTCGGCGACGTGCACGGCGGTGATGTCGTCGTTCGGCTCCAGGTCGGCGATGGTGCGCGCGACGCGGAGCACCCGGTGGTAGGCGCGGCCCGAGAGCGCGCACCGGGTGATGGCTGTCCTGAGCAGCGCCTGGCCGCCCTCGTTCACCCGGCAGTGCTCGTTGGTCTCGGTGAGGCTCATGCGCGCGTTGGTGCGTCCCGGCGCATCGCCCAGGCGGGCGCGCTGCCGCTTGCGGGCCTGCTCCACGCGCTGGCGAATGCTCGCGCTGGGTTCGCCCCGGCGCTGGTCCGCGATGTCGCGGAACCGGACCCCGGGCACCTCGACCTCGAGGTCGAAGTGGTCCCAGAGGCTCGCCGGCACCGCCAGGGCATACCGGGCGGCGTCCTCGGGCGAGCATCGGCAGCGCAGTTGTGCATGTCCCAGGTAGCCGCAGCCGCAGGGTTGCATCGAGCCGACCAGCATCACGTTCGCCGGCAGGGTGACGCTGGGGTCGCTGGTCGCGATCCTGCCCCGGTCCAGTACCGATGGGAGCGCTCCGAGCACTGTCGGGGCGAAGAGCGGGATGTCGTCCAGGTAGAGCACGCCGTGGTGGGCGAGCGACACCTCGCCGTAGCGCACCTTCCTCTCCCGCAGGTGCCCCAGGATGGACTCGGGTGAGGAGAGGTGGTGTGGGGTCCTGAAGGGCGCTACGAGCGGCTCCGGCCGGGCGAGACCCGCGGCCCGATGGATCTCGTTCGTCTCGGCCGCTTCGGCCGGCGACAGGGGCGGCAGGATGCCCGGCAGGCGGTACGCGAGTGAGCTCTTGCCGGTGCCGGGTGGGCCGACCAGGAGCACGTGGTGCCCGCCGGCCGCGGCCACCTCCAGTGCCCGTTTCACGTGCTCCTGCCCGCGCACCCACGCGAAATCGTCCTCGGCCGGCGGCTGGGGAGGTGGGGCGGGCCTGGTCCGCCTCGTCATGGCACCACCTGGGTGTGTGCCGAGCGTGGCGGGAGCGGGGCCTTCGAGCCGTAGCCGCGCTCGATGTCGCGTGCCAGCAGGTTGCACCGCCATGCGGCGCATTCGATCGCCTCGTCCGAACAGCGGCGTGAGCGGCCGGCCTTGAGCGCGCGGCGCACGCGTACGATCTGCTCAGACGAGAGTGTGCCCCGGTCGAGCGCGCGGCGCGCCGTGGAGAAGAGCCGGACGTGCGCTGCGGCGAGCGCTTGCCGGGGTGGCTGAACGATGACCTTCTGCATACCGTCCTCCCTCTGCGGGTTCCCGGGAAGCCGCGGGTCTGCGGCTTCCCAGGGGCCGGACGGAGGGGCGGCACCCCGGAAGCTGGGAAAACGGACCGGCCGGCAGCGTGGGAGCTGCCGGCCGGCTGAGGTTCGTTCGGCGGTGGCGCTTCAGTCGTCGTCCGCATGCAGGCGACGCATGGCCTCGCGCGCGGCCGCCTCGGCGCGCCTGCGCTCTTCTGGCGTGGCCGGGCCGAGGTCCGGCTCGTAGTCGGCCGGATCGGGGGGTGGCGGGATGTCGGGGCGGTCCGGCCGGCCGGTGAGCGCCTGGTAGGCGCGGATCAACCGGTCGAGCAGCCCGGGGCGCGGCTTCCCGGTGTCGTCAGGCATCGCCACTGTGACCGGTTCGGATGAGGGATGGTGCCGGCATGTCGATGCTCTCCAGCCAGCGGCGCACGGCGCTCAGCTCGTCGGGCGCGAGGTCAATAAGACGCTTGAGCACCGCCTGGCGGATTCGGCCCTGGGTGCGCTGGTAGCGCCGCTTGGCCGCCGTGTAGGGGATGCCCAGGGCGGCGCCGGCCTCGCTCCACTCCTCGCCCAGCACCACGCGCTGCCACAGGAGCTCCTGTGCGTCCTCCGCCTCGGCGGCGTGGACGTCGGCCAGGATGCGGAGCACGATGTCCCGGCCGGTAACCTCAATCTGGCGTTCCCACTCGTCGCCGTCCACCAGTTCCTCGATACCGTCCAGGAACTCCCGCTGGTCCCACTCGTCGCGCATGCCCCGCAGGTAGTCGGTTCCCACGTTTCTGGCCACGGTGCGGGCCCACACGATCAGTGCCACGTCGTCGCTCGCCGCGCAGTCTCCCAGCCCGCGCGCCACCTTGACCAGCGCTTCCTGGGCCAGGTCGTCGAGCGTGTCCTGCCAGCCTAACCTGCGGAAAAGCCAGCGCTCGAAGTAGCGGCGGAGGTACACGTGCACTTCCGCCAGCAGGCGCTCCAGCGCGTGCTGGTCGCCTCTCCTGGCCCGGTGTGCCAGGCCGACGAGCTCGGTCGAAGGTTCCGCTCTCTCCATGCCGCTACTCCCCGCCATCGGGTCTCCGTCTCCGCCTCTCACGGGGCGTGACGGGAGGGCGGCACCCCTCGCCCGGAGGTGCCACCCCCCCGTCACGCCTGGCGAAAGGCGGGAGGTGGGCGAACGGGGCGGAGGCTCCGGCCCGCAACCGCCCTGGCCAGGCGCAGAGCGATGGCGGAGCGGAAGGAGCCGGCGGACTACCAGGCGATGGCGGCGACTCGCAACGCGGTGTGGCTGGGCCCGCCGGCGCCCAACGCGAACACGCGCACCTGGTGGAAGTGCCTGGTCTGTGGGAGGTGGTGGAAGACGATCTACAACGGGCTGAAGCAGGGCTCGGGATGCCCCGACTGCGGCGTCCGGCGGCGCAACGCCCTCAACCGCCGCAGGCCGGACGAGTACCACGCGCTCGCGGCCACGCACGACCTGCGCTGGACCGGGAGCTATCCGGAGTCCGCGAACCGCCGGACCGAGTGGGAGTGCCCGCAGGGGCACCGCTGGATGACCACCTACGTGCGCATCAAGGAGGGCCGCGGATGCGCCCGGTGTGCCCGGGCGGCGCACCTCGAGCGCTGCGCCGCCGAGCGCCACGACGAGGCAGCGTACCGCGCGGCCGGCGACGTGGCGGGGTTGGACTGGCTCGGCCCCAAGGTGGCGAGCGCGAACGCGAAGACGGGCTGGCGCTGCAGGGCCTGCGGGAGGAAGTGGACCGAGAGCTACCACAGGCTCACCTCGGGACGCGGCTGCCCCCGTTGCAGGCTGGACCGCCGCAACGAGCGCCTGAGGATCCCCGCCGAGCGGTACCGGACGCTCGCCAGTCGCCGGGGCTTCGTCTGGCTGGGGCCTCGTCCCACCCGGAGCGTTCGTCCCACGCGGTGGCGCTGCCCGAAGGGCCACGAGTGGGAGACTTCGTACGCCGTGGTCGCCCGCGGCTCCGGCTGTCACGAGTGCCAGGACCGCGTCAACGGCATGCCCGTGTCGGGAGTGCAGCGGCGGCTCGCGGAGCGGCTCGGCGGCGAGCTCAACCACCGGGTCGGGAGGCGCTGCATCGACGTGGCGATCCAGCGCGAGGGCGTGCGGATCGCGATCGAGTACGACTGCTGGTTCTATCATGGCCACCCGGACCGGCAGGCCTACGACGAGGCACGCGACCGCGCCATGATCGAGCGCGGCTGGCGGGTCCTGCGCATCCGCGGCGCGTACACCCTGCCGGCCCAGGACGAGCTCGAGGCCGCGCTCGCGTGGCTCCTGGCCGGCGAGCCGCGGGTGGTGATCACGACTGCGGAGTGGGGTGTTGGTCCGTATCGTGGCGCCGCTTTCGATCCGGCGCGCCGGCCGCGGCCCTACCACCGCCGGCACGGAGTCTCTCGTGCCTGACGCGGTCCTTCGAGAGGCGGCGCTGGAGCGGATCGCCGAAGCGCTCGACTTGACCGGCGCGTACCGGGTGGCCCGGCGCTTCGCTCGAAGGCCGTGGTACGCCGAGCCGGACGGGACGCCGACGGCCACCGGGCTATTCGTCGACGTGGAGACGACGGGCCTGGACACCGCCGTCGACCGGATCTTCCAACTGGCGCTGGTGCCGTTCGAGTTCTCCGCGGATGGGCAGATCTTCGGCGTGGCGGAGCCGCAGGTGCACCTGGAGGACCCGGGGCGGCCGATCCCGCCGGCGGTGGTCGCGCTCACCGGGATCTCGGACCAGGACGTCGCCGGACGACGGATCGACGACTCCGCCGTCCTCGGTGCCGCTGCCGGTGCGGCGCTGGTGGTCGCCCACAACGCCGGCTTCGACCGGCCGCTGGTCGAGCGGCGGCTCCCCGCCTTCCGGGAGCTCCCCTGGGGCTGCTCGCAGGTGGAGGTGCCCTGGGCGAGCCATGGCCTGCCGTCCGCCAAGCTCGAGTACCTCCTGTTTTCGCACTGCCGCGCCTTCGCCGAAGGGCACCGCGCCGACGAGGACGCGCTGGTGGGGCTCCACGTCCTGGCCACGCGCTTCCGCTCGGGCGAGCTGCCGTTCGCGCTGCTCCTGGACTCCTCCAGGCGGCGTACGGTGCGGCTCTGGGCCCTGGACGCGGCGTACGAGCACCGCATGGCGCTCAAGGCGCGCGGCTACCGCTGGTCGCCCGGCGAGGACGGGCGGCCGCGGGCCTGGTACGCGGACGTATGGGAGGAGGAAGCCGACGCCGAGTGCGCGTGGCTGGATTCAGAGGTCTACCGCGGCACGCGCCGGCGCTGGCGCAAGCATGTGTTCGGCGCGATCGATCGATACTCCATCCGGGTGTGACGAGATGAACCACGAGATGCGGCACCGCGCGCTGGCGGCAGTAGCCCGTGAGGGCGCGGGCGACGAAGACGTGCACGCGAGAGAGATCGAGGCGGAGGCAGCCGACCACCTGGCCGGGCTTGCCTGGAACGACCCGGAAACGGTCTTCGTTGTCCGGTGCGCCCGCGAGATCGAGTACGGCGGCCACCTGGGCGACTACGTGGTCGAGGCGAGCGAGCGTCGCACGCTTGCCCGCCCCGATGCCCAGGTGAGCCTGGTGGTTGCGGCGGACGTCTCCTGCCGCGAGGCGCTACTGCGACTGGGCCACATCCGCGCACACCTGGACGAGCTCCCGCCCGATCTGCTCCTGGCAACGGACGACTCCGGCACCGACCCGGCGACGGACCGCCTGGCCCGGCTCCAGGCGGCATGCGAGATCGTGCTCGCCGAGATGGCCTGAGGAAGTGCTCATCCTGCTACCACCTCGCATGCGAGGTCCCGCGCCACCGCGAGCCACGTCGTGACCACGTCCGCATCGGCGCGGGCCTCTGCCGCGACCGGCCGCCGCGCGATGCGGACCAAAGCCTCTTGCGCGAGTTCGTCAGCCAGCGCGGACCCACCAGGGAAATCGGCGAGCCACGAACGGTAGTAGCGCGAGACGTGGACGTACGCGTGCTGGAGCAGGCGCTCCGTCGCATTGCCGTCACCAGCGGCCGCGGCGCGGGCGAGCAGGTGCAGACGTGGGGAGACCGAAGTGGCTGCGTTCATCCGGTTTCTGCTCCGCGCGGGAGCCAGGACGCTCCGCCAGTCGGAGTTGAACAAAGTGAACGCGGCCGAGTTTAGTCGGCTGTTAGTCGGGCCGCACCAGCGCGACTGGCACGAAACCGGACCTTTCCGTGCAACTTTGAAGGAGGGCAGAGCGTGCGCCGGCTCGGGGCGGCCGTTCAGCCGGTGGGGGACTACTCGGGGGACGGTGGGGCGGGTGATTCTTCGAACTGCTCGAGGTCCGCGGGGAGCGGAACACCGGCTCGGTCGTGGAGGCTGCGGAGCAGTGCCGCGGTCTCCGCCGCGGCCTGGGGCCGCTCTCCCGCCGGGAGGGCGCGTAGGAGAACGCGCAGGGCCTCCGGTCCGGACACCGGCGGGCCTTCCGTCTCCTCGATCTGCTCGCGGTACCAGCGGAGCAGCTTCTCGAGGGTCTTGGGATGGGGGGTGGAACCGGCGAGGAAGACCTCGAGTCCCCTCACGTAGACGCCGATCTCCCGGGCCACGGCGCGGCGCGAGGACGCGGCGACGCGCGCCTGTGCGGCTTCGCGCAAGCGGGAGACGGAGACGAGGCGGCTAGGCAGCATTGCCACCCCCGCCACGTACGACTAAATTGCGACTAAAATATTTGTGAGTACACAGGGCAGCATACGGCCGCGGATGCCCGTGGGCAAGCGCGGCCGCCTGCTGTCTTGCTGCCTAACCTCTACCCCCGACCCGAGCAGAGCCGATGCGGCGCGCCCTCCACCTGCTGCTATTTTTCCCGGCGATCCTGACCGCCGCGTGCACCTCGAACAAGACGAGCGAGGAGAGCTTCAGGCCCGCGATCACAGCTTACCTTGCGCAGGAGCCGAAGTGTATCGGGGAGGCGGCCATCACCTTCCCTGCGAGCGTGCCGACCGCGCCCTTCATCCTGCAGGAGAGCGCTGACTATCGCGCGAAAGTCCAGCGCCTGGATGCGCTGGTACGCCTTGGCCTCCTGACCCGCCACGTTGAACGTGAGGGTGCCGTCGATCAAGAAAACGTGTACGACCTCACGTCCGCGGGGCGCGCGGTGCATCGCCAGATCCGACCTGGGCGGTGGGACCCGACGAAGCCCGTCGCGGCGTTCTGTTACGCCACCCCGGAGGTCGACCACATTGTGCGCTACACTGAGCCCGCGGAAGGGGCGGGTTTGGTCCTGTCGGAGGTGACCTATGCGTACCGGCTCGGAAAGGTGGCGCCTTGGGCCGAGGATCAGGAACTGAGGAGGATGTACCCTTACTTGGAGCAGGAGCTCGCGACGCGCAGCACGCCGCGCGAGGCGACGCTCACGTTAGAAAAGGCGAGTGACGGCTGGAGGGTTGTGGCGCTGCCGTGAACGATCTGTCCCTGTCCGTTTGCGGAGGGGTACCTCGATGGTGAACACGAGTGGCGCGGGCGGTCGCAGTGCCCCGGAGGCCACGGCCGGGGCAAAGGAGCGCACGGGCTTCAGGCAGGATTGATCAGCTGCCTGATCATCTGGAGGAGATCGCTGCGGAAGATCGGCTTGAGCACCCAGCCCGGGGCCGCGGCGGCCGCGCGCGGGTAGCGGCCGTGGTCTTTCCGCTGATCGCCTGCAACTCCGCGGGTGATCCCGCGCGGCGCCAGCGCTACGACGACGACAAGGCACGCTGCGAGCGGGTGTCGCCTGATGAGGGCGCGCGAAAGAGCTGCATGGTGTACCGCGGGTGGCCGGACGGAAATATTCCGGTGACTTCGGTGATCTCCTGGGGCGGAGCGGGGGCGGCCAGACGGCAGCCCCCCGCTTCCGTTCTGCAGGCTGGCGAAGTGTTGAGACGGTAGTCTGGAAGGATTGCTGCGGTACAGCAGTCTCGGTAGGTTCCGAACATCTGCCGAAACACGATGCTGCTCCCCGGTCGCCCGAAGGCATCCTCGTGAGTTCCGCTTCCTCACCCGCGGTTCAGCCGCGAGCGCTACTGATTGAAGAGCTTCGGAGGCTCCGAAGCGACTTTGAGGCTCAGGCGAGTCAATATCACGCGCTCACGCTGTCAGTGTACTACATCGCCAAGGGCGAACGCATCGCGGATCTGGTGCTTCCCCGCCCTCACCATGCCATCAACCTCTGGCAGTACGTGGGTGACGGCAGGGACGTTAGGGAACAGGTCGGGCGCCCAGACATGGTCACCAGGTTCGGCTGGGCCGACGCCGAGTTGACAGCGCTCGGCGTGGTCGCGGGAGCCCAGACGGAGCTCTTCCAGAGAATGGCGGTACGTGCTGCCAGCCTGATTTCGGATGAGGCGCGACAGCTTCTGAACCTCGGGATCATCGAGCGGATCCGGAGTACGCTGACAGATCTTGGGCCTGATGATGCACCCGAGAAACCGGTGTTCGCAGCGAACTCAAATCCGTTTGCCGTGTGGCTGAACTGGATGCTGACGGTCGCAGCCACCGTCCAGCCGGAACGCTTCCGCGGTGAGCGGCTGGAGGTTGATCCTTTTTCCGGGTCGCTCGCTGCGATTGATTACCTGCTGGAGGTCGTGGAGCGTGACGCGCGGCACTCAGCGCCAGCCAGTGGGTCGCGTCCACCCGAGGAGATACTCGAGATCAAACCTGGGTTCGCGGGGGTCAGCATTAACGTTCGTGCGCTGCTTCGCCGAATTCGTCAGTGGTGGAGATCGCGTCGACCGCACGCCGGTTGATTCGCCGGCCATTGGTTCAACTTGCTGTACATTCCCAGCGTCTCGCACGCCCCGGCTGTGTGTTCCTCTACCACTGTGACTCAAAAAGAGGCTCGTGTCCGTGCGTATCGCTCCCTCGTTGACTCTTCCGGATGAGTTGGAACGTGCCCGGGCCACGGGCGAGCTGGTCGTCTTCGCCGGGGCCGGCGTCTCGATGGGTGCACCTTCCCACCTGCCCAGCTTTCTCAAACTCGCGCGGGAAATCGCGGATCCACCTCTTCCGCTCCAGACGGCGGACGAACAGGCTCTCGACCGGTACCTCGGGCGGGCCGAGCGCATGGGCGTAAAGGTACAGCAGCGGGCGCGCGAGAAGCTGATCGAGCGAGGTGGTTCCCATACCCCGCTCCATGAGCACCTACTGTCGCTGTTTTCAGCGCCCACAGCGGTACGGCTGATCACCACGAACTTCGATCCGCACTTTTCCACTGCCGCGCGCGTGGTGTTCGCAGACGCGGGAATTCCCGAGTACGTCGGCCCGGCACTGCCTCCGGGGAAGGACTTCCGGGGAATCGCCCAGTTGCATGGCTCTCTCGGGAACCAGCAGGACCGACTGGTGCTGACCGACCGCGACTTCGCCGCCGCCTACATGACCGATGGGTGGGCGGCAAGGTTCTTGGTCGGCGTATTCGCGTCCCGGACCGTTCTGTTCGTGGGGTACAGTCTCACCGATCCCGTGATGCGCTACCTCCTGAGCGCGATCCCGGCGACCAACCGATGGTTCGGACTGACCCACGGCGAGGAGCTCTCGCAGTGGGCGGACCACGACATCGTTCCCGTCACATTCGAAACACGCGCAGATGGGGACCGCTTCGGTGAACTCAACGATGGGATGGAGAAATGGGCGTGGTACGCTCGCGCCAGCATCTCCGATCATGATCGCGAGCTCCGGCGCGTGATCCAGCAGGGTCCGCCTTCGTCTCCCGAGATAGCTGATTATGTGCGGGCGCGCCTGGGCACGGAAGCCAGCCTCCGGACCTTCTGGACCGAGGCTGGCGATCCCGCGTGGCTGGTCTGGGCGGCATCGGAAGGGCTGCTGGACGGCATCTTCGATCGCGAGTCTGTGACGCTGCAGGACAGCGATGTCTACGCATGGTCACAGTGGTGCCTGACGCACTTCGCGGGAGGTGAGAATCCGCCACTCCTGGCGCTCGTGAGGAAGAAATCCGTCCGGGTCCACGCCGTCTTCGCGCAGGAGCTCGCGTCGCACCTGCTTAGGGCCGGGACGCTTCCACCGGAGCCGGTACTTCGGCAGTTCATCGCGCTACTGGTGAACCAGCCTGCGACACCACGAGCGGGTGGTCACTCCCCCGTGGTGCACCTGATGGGAAAACTCGTCGCCGCAGGGCGGACCCTCGAGGTGCTCGCCCTGCTCCGCTGGGCAACCGTCGTCCAGCTCGAAACGAGGGATCCGTTGTACGCCCTGTTCGGTGAAACAGAGGAACCGCCGGTGCTTCCAACGCTATCGCCGCGCGTTGCGCTGCAGGCCCCTGAAGGGGAGTTGATGTGGTTTCTGCGCGAGCGTGGAACCGCGCTAGCCGCCCTTGTCCCGGCAGAGATCGTCGCACTCGGCGAACAGCGTATCGCAGATGCCTACCAGCTGCTAGAGCTAGCCAAAGGGCCCGAAGACCGGATGGACTGGCTGAGCTTCGGACGGACGTCGATCGCGCCATCTAACCAGGATCTCGGCGCCCACGCCGAGGACGTCCTGGTGGTACTCGTCTCCTGCGGGCTTCTGCAGTGGCGCGAGTATGCGCCCACTGAACTCCTGCGGTTCGCGGAACGATGCAGCATGGATGAGCGACGACTGCTGAAGCGGTTGGGGCTCTATGCGTTTGGGGAGGCGACGGCGGTTTCGCCCGATGCGGTTGTGACGCGGGCAGCGCGAGAGCGCTGGGCCGGTGATCTGTGGGTCCGTCCCGAGCTGTATCATCTGCTGAAGGCGCACTACGCCGCGGCCTCGGAGGAGGCAAAGGCGGAGTTCGTCGCGGCGCTTCGGGATGACGCGACGTGGGGCGAAATCGGAGAGTACCAGGAACAGGTTCGCTTCGGCATCGGGCAATTGCTCCGCAGCCTCTCTCCGGAAAGTGGGGTCACCCAAGAGTTTGGGGATGCCGAAACGGCGGCGCATCCGGACTGGCAGACCGAGCACGTAGACTCCGATGGCTTTCTCACCAGGGTCGAAGTCGGCGTCGGTGGCGGAGAAGCGTCCCCGCTCGAACCCGACGAGATGAGGGGCATGGCGCCAGCCGAAGCATATTCGAGGATGGTTACCCTATTCGACGAACACGGCCGTTCCGAAACCAGCTACGCACTTCTGGGCGCGGCTCAGCAGGCCGCGCGCGCCGATGCAGCTTGGGGAGTCAGGATGATCGCCGCACGGGCGTCTGGTACTCCCGGACCCGAAGCCATCGCGCGGTCGATTCTCTGGGGACTGCGGGAAGCGTCCAGCTCACTCGACGATCAGCGCGCGATGCTCGACGCAATCGCGGGATGGCACTGGGACGAGGAGCTCACCGGCCCGCTGGCCACCGTCCTCGAGCAGTGGGCGCTCTCGATCAAAGGCGCTGCTGAACCCGAACTTCTGGATGCGCTCGATCGCGCGGCCGACGCTCTGTACGACCGCGCACGGACGACGCTGTCCGAGGTAGGGGGCGCGTCGGGATGGTTTGAGGTGGCGAGCACTCATCCGGCAGGACAGGCCGCCCGAATCTGGTGGGCGACGGCGAATGCTCGAAACTGGACAGGTGGGCAGTTTGTTCTCTCCATCACGCAGGCCGAGCGTGACCGATGGGAGCGTGTGCTGACCGATCTGATGCCCGGCGGCGTCTACGCCCGGGCAATGCTCGGGTTCGCATGCGATCGTCTCAGCAACGGAGATGGCCCGTGGGCCGAACGAGAGCTCTTCCCACGCTTCGATCCTGCGTCCGAGAACTTGATTGCGGCACCACTCTGGGACGGGCGACTCAGGAAGCAGCGGTGGTCCTGGATCACGGTCGCCGGGCTACGGCCGTATTTGCAGCGTTTTCTCCTCAACAGCGCAACGCTCGTCCCTGGGCGTGGTGAAGAACTTGGAGACGTGGTCGCGCTATTCGTCGCCAACCCGGCCGACTCGCACTTCACGCTTTCGGATCTGCGGGTCTTCGTCCAGCATGGGTCGCCCGAGGCCCGGCGTGCATTTGCGGAAAAGTTGCCTCGGCACCTTTCCGAGTTGATGCCGGATGCCCGAAAGGTGCTGTGGATCAGCGTTCTCCTGCCCTACATGCGTGATCGCAGGACCAACGTACCAGTGGCGCTCGATCCGGAAGAGGTGGTCCGGATGCTCGAATGGCCTGTTGCCTTACCGGAGGTCGCGCCCGAGGTCGTTCGGGAGTTGGTCCAGATCGAGGCGCCAGCCCTCCGGGACACCGACCACATCTTCTGGGAGTGGCGCGATGCCGAAAACGACTGGGTTCGCACTCACCCCGCGGAAGTAGTGGCTGTGATCAAATGGCTTGCCGATGGGAAAAGCATTGAGCCCTGGAGCGCATCGGACGCAGTTTCGATCCTTGAGACGGCACTCGCGGCCGGTGCTCCCGACGGCGATGTGCTCGCGGCAGCCGAGGCTGTCGCGGCACTGCCGTTCCAAGGGGCAGTCCCCCTGGTCGAGCGTCTCCGGCAGCGAAGAAACACCTAAGGCAGCACGCCGGGCTGAGGTGTGGCGGTGTCGAGAAGGCGCTCCACGATCACCACGTCGCGCCAGACGCCGTCGAGCTGCGCGTGCTTCTCGTACACGCTGCCGCTGCCCTGCCGGCGGGTGGGCGGTGCCTCAGACCTCAGCTTCGGCGCGCTTGAAAAACCATATCTCCGTCTCCCGGAAGAGCGGGTGTTCAGTCCAGCTGGTTGCGTCCAGAATCACCGGGTGTGCGAACCGCGCATAATACAGCCCCAACCGTCGCACCAGCGGAAAACGCCGACTCTCACGACGTGCCTGCCGTGCCAGGAGAAGATATCCGAGTAGTTGATCCAGGTCCTCCGCTTGGATTCGAGCCTGTCTCGAGGTCTTCACGTCAATCATCAGGTCACCCGCGATCAAGTCTGCGTCAGCTCCTCCCACTGCATGTGAAGCGTTGCCGAACACGGGGTTCAGGTGGATTGCGGCTCTTGGCGCGAGGAGTTCGAAGGGCGTCACTGCAAGCATGGCCAAGATATCGGCAACGTCCTCCTGATCCGCACGCTCGAACTCCGGGTCGTAGCAGTGCGCCCGAAACACCAGGTCCAGTTTCGCCAGCATGATCGCGCATCCCGCTGCGCGTTCTCGGTCACGTCCCGAAGGCGATTCCGACCCGATATATTCCACAAACGAGGTGAGGCTCAAGCTGCTGCTCCAGTGGATATCGTCGACAACTGCCAACCGGGTGCGTTTGCCGAAAACCATGGAAACCAACCACGCGTCCTATGATAGGGAGAGACCTTCGTGTTGAGGAGCCGGACCAGCTCAGGACAAAGAAGATCTGCCATCGTTGCGTCCGCGACGCCTACTTGAGCCACCAGATCAGGTATCGGGGACGCCGCGCGGAATGCTCGTACTGCGCTGAGACACGGGCCTCCTATGAGGTCGGCACGCTTGCTGACCTCGTAGACGAGGTCATACGCGAACACTTCGTGCGCACTTCGACCGAGCCGGACTCGTTCGAGTGGGCGATGCTCGCGGACAGGGAGTCGAGTTACAACTGGGACCGGCACGGCGAGCCGGTTGAAGTCGTGATCATGAACCTCGCCGAAATTCCGGACGAGGCCGCCACGGACATTCAACAGATCCTCGCGCCTGAATACTTCGACTTCGAGGATGCAAAGATGGGAGAGGAGTCGGAGTATGCCAACGACTCCCACTATGAGAAACGTGACCGCGATCACACCCCTTGGGACGAAGAGTGGCAGGATTTTGAGCGTACCCTCAAGACGGAGGCGCGGTTCTTCAACAGGTTTTTCGCGAGGTACCTGGCGTCGGTTTTCGACGGTATCGACGAGTTGACGACGTATGACGGGCGACCTCTTGTGGTCGACGCAGGCCCCGGTACCGAGCTCAACGCACTGTACCGGGCGCGGGTCTTCCAATCGAATGAATCGCTGCAGGATGCTTTGGCTCGTCCTGACCTGCGTCTCGGGCCGCCGCCCTCCGCGAAGGCGACCGCTGGACGGATGAATGCGCACGGCATCTCCGTATTCTACGGCGCCGTCGATTCACGCGTCGCCCTGGCGGAGGTGCGACCGCCCGTGGGAAGCCAAGTCGCTGTCGCCCGGTTCGAGGTACTTCGTCCTCTTCGGCTCCTCGATTTGACGGCGGTCAGCAAGGTGGCCGCGCTCGGGAGCTACTTCGATCCCCACTTTTCCGAGCGTTTGAATCGAGCGCTGTTCCTGCGGTCGCTGAGCGCACGCATAACGCAACCCGTCCTACCCGATGACGAGCCCTTGGAATACCTGCCCACGCAGGCGGTCGCGGACTTCCTTGCGACCGAATCCCCGGTTAGGCTGGACGGAATCATCTTTCCGTCCGCGCAGTCGCGCTTCGGACCCAACGTCGTGCTGTTCCAGAAGGCTGCGCGGGTGGAGAGCATCGAGATTCCGGAGGGAACAGAAGTCACAGTTGAGCTGGGACGGATGTACGAGGAAGGCTGGGAGCGAGAGTATTCGGTCTTCGAGGAGGTACCGCCCAGCAATCCTCCACTGCCCGCGGATGGAGACGCCCCGTCTACCCTCTCCACGATCCCCTTCCTTGACCTGAGTGAGATCGGCGAGGACTCGCGATCCCCGACGTTGCGGATCATGCCGAATGACCTGGTCGTGCATGTAATTAAGGCAGCGCGCTACAAAACCGACCGACACGCAGTCAGCCGCCACCGGTTCTCAAAGCGCGACTTCCAACCTGGAATAACGGATTTTGTCGACTTCAAAGACTGAGCGCATCGCGATCCGCTGCGATGACTCCATGGCTCTCTTGCGGTGGGATGTCCAGTGCGATTGTCGCTCCACCTGCGGCTTTCTCAGCCGGGTGTGCCACTTGGTGAAAAGGACGAAGGATGATGATCGAACTTACGCTCCCATCAACCTCGGAAGAAGACGCACTGGCCGTGATCATTGGGGCGCTGAGATCCCCGCGCCGACGAGACCCGGTGAGCCAGCCCACGTATGGCTACGATCTGTATATTCCAAACGTCGTCCACGATCAACTGGCGCAGGAGAAGGAACAAAGGAGGCCGGCCAACGCGGGGATGACGTCCTACAGATTCAACACCGATATGCATGCCGAGGAATATTATTCGGCCGCATGGAACTTGTGCCTGCGGGGAGTTCTCGCTCCAGGCGTGGTTCGTCCGGGGATGACAGGTGTTGTGATCGGGGCAGGGTTCAACCTCACCGCGTACGGCAGGCAGTGGCTTCAGGACGCAAGCGGCTTCGAGTGTGTGCCGGCCGAGCATGGGCGATTTGCCCAGATTCTGGCCGGCCACGCGCAGCGGTTCGGGAAAGGGTATCACAGCCGTGCGCAGGAGGCTTCGCGGTGCTACCAGGCTCACGCCTACTATGCGTGCTGCGCGATGTGCGGCGCGGCCGCGGAATCCATCCTGCTCGCGCTTGCGATCGGAAAGACCGGCGACGAGACCGCGGTTCTCCGGGATTACAACACCGCAAGTGGCCGGAGCAAGATTGAGCGCCTGCTGACGGGACAGATGAAGGACCACCTAAGGCAGTCGCTCATGAACTACATGGATCTACTGAAATACTGGCGAGACAGCGCGGCACATGGCGCAATCGTGGACGTAGGAGAGGAGGAGGCGTTCAGCTCTCTCATGCTGCTCCTGCGGCTCGCACAGTTCGGCGACTCGTACTGGAGCGATCTCACGGCGTGAGCGCCCGCCCTGACTGATCGTGGCTACCGCGTCCACCGCAACAACTCGTCGTGCTCATCCCAGGCGGTTGGGCGTTGTCGCTCACGACCTTGGGCCTTGCTTCCTGCCGAACCTTTTGCCTCCGTCCGCTCGCTTCACCTGCGCGCCCGCCACGCGGGAAGCTCGTTCAGCACGGCCGCTCGTTCAGCGCTCAGGGGTGCTAGCGTCCAGTTACAGTTCCTGGTTCTTCAGCCACTGATCAGGTTCACACCGCGCGGCCTCGCGCTCTTAGGAGCGCCAGAGGTCGCCGCTGGCGGTAAAGATGGAAATGCCGCAGTTCTTTCCACGACGTCCGCCTATGTCAGTTTACGGGGTTTTCAACTTGAGGTAGCCACCGCTCTCGGCAACTTCTCGCAGCTTGAAGCTCGAGCCATAGTGGTTCCTGAATGGTTCGAAGTGCTTTGAATTGACCGTGAGGAACTCCATTCCGCGCACGATCGCCGTTGCTGCGATCATTGGATCGAGTAGCGCGGTGTCCCGGATGTTGCCGAATCGGCCCTGCCGTGACTCGAACCAAACGTCCATCGCGAGCGAGAAGATCTCCTCATCCATGCCAATTACACGAATGTTATACTGCTTGAGCAACTCTAGGTGTTCGTACATCCTTGCTCGTTCCGCAACGGAAAGCGGGTCGAGCGGGCGATTCGGATCCGACTTCGGGGCCCGCCGCGGATCAATCACCTCAAAGAGGCTTACGTAGCTCACCGCAAGGGGCTCGCGGCGTCCGAGATCCCGGACGAATACGTCCGCCCGGGTATAGTCGTCCTTCTCCTCCGGCAGGTTTCTGCCAGCCGGAGCTGCTGCTCGTTGCAGATTTATGATGATGTCGCTGTCCAGCAGGCGACCTGTGAAGCTGGTCCCCGCGAACAACTCGAGTTGTCCGAGTTCGTAGGAGAGCTTCGTCTCCTTGGGTTTCGAGGCCACGATCGCCGCTGTTCGGCTGTTCCGGCTAGAGGCGGCGCGAACGCGGCGTCACGTGCTTTCCAATGATCTCTTCGAGATCGCGGCTGCCGAGAGCGCGACTGCGGGCAGAGGCATAGAGCGCATTCCCCGTGAACTGCTCCGCTTCGTAACGAATTGCTTCCCGGTCTGCGTCGTCGATGTCGAAAGCCCGGTAAACCCAGTTGTCGAGCAGCTGCTCGGCGTGCAGGATCTGCGCGATCGTGAGGTCACCTGAATTAGCGCGCAGCTGGTCCAAGGGCGCCGCGATGTCGTCGAGATCTGCATTCAGGAACGAGTCCGGCGCGCGAAAATCGCGGAATGTGACCTTGCTCCGGTCGAGCAGCCCGGCCCGGCTGAACGCGGGCGCGGCCATGATCGCGTACCAGTTCGCGAGCGAGCTGTTCATGAACACCAGCAGACGATCGAGGTGCGCTTCGTACTCGCGGCGCACCATGAATGCGAAGAGGGAGCCTACCGGCACGAGCGTCGCCGGGACCGCAGTCACCTTGGGGATCATGCTGAACCGGACGGAGACGAGCATGGAATCGGCGAAGCGCCCACGATTGCGCTCGGCATGCCATGGGGCATTAACGCGTGAGGCGGCGGGAGCGTACCACTCAGGCACCTTGCGCGCGCCGCGGACGGAGCGGAGGACAGGCTCCAGCTCCCGGAGGAGTGCAGCAGAGGCCGAGTAGGATCCCGCGGGGTCCAGCAGCTTCGCTTCCGGAATCGCCATTCCGTTCCGGCGGAACGGATGGAAGACGGACACTTTCTCAGTGCCAGCGATCTCCCGGTATCTTTCGACTGCGTCGGCTTCGACTGCGTCCCGGAGAAGCTCGCTATCGATGCTGATCGCGCGTTTCAGATAGCGCGACCGGGTCTCCACCACTCCCTCGTCCTGTTCCACTCGGTCAAAGAGCAGCGTCTGACCTTTTCCGCTCATCATGTCTACGCCGTAGGAGCTGACGATCATCTCGCGCAGTGGCGTACCCGCGGAGGTCAGTGCCTGGCGAGCTCGTTCTCCCGTCGGCGTCAACAGCATCCAAGGACCGTCCGGGGTGGCGTGGCAACGCGCCATGAGGACCGTACCCTCCAGCTCTGAGCGGCGCGCACGGCCCACCAATCCGCGTGTGATCAGGGATGCCTGATCATCGCGATAATGCAGCGCGAAGACAGCCGGAGCGCTCGTCGCGCTGGGAGCGGGTACCTTGTGTGAGCGTTTCCGCATGATGACGAGCGCGGTCGTCTCGTCTGCACCACGGAAGACCGACTTTAGCCCCAGGTCGACGACGGAAAGCAGCTCGGCGTGCTCCAGCATCGTCCGTCTGATCTGCGCGTCGCTGCCGCGCAGCAGCCTGCGTGGGACGACGAAGCCGAGGAGCCCGTTGGGCCGGAGGACGCGCAACGCCTGGATGATGAAATAGACAGCTAGGTTCGTTTCGCCTCCGACCGTGTCGCCGAACGTACTCCGGTACTGCTCCGCGTCGCGCGGCGAGAGTGCCTTGAGTGCACGGTAGGAGAGGAAGGGCGGATTGCCAACGACCACATCAAAGGCTTCCGTCGCTGGCTCGCCGCGGACCAGCGGCGCTCCGTCCGGCGACGTAGCCAGAAAATCTCCCTGGTAGACCGAGAACGCGGGAACGCGGTCGTAGAGGCTCGCGAAAGTGCGGCCGAGGGTCTGCTGAGCGAGCGTGACCGCACGGGGGTCGCGATCGATCCCGACGAGGTTCTCCGCCAACTGCTCCGGGGACGCGTCCTGCCACCGACCGGCGAGCCATCCCGCCATGGGGCGCAGGAACGCGGCCGCCCCGCACGCGGGTTCAAGGATCTTGGGGATATCCGGCGCGGTCCAATGTAGATCTACCTGCTCGCGTATAATATCGACCACTGAACGAGGTGTGTAGTAAATTCCAAGGCTCCGTCGGACCTTGAGCGGAATCCGGTCCTCGCTTTCAAGGAGCCGAAGCTGACTGGTCTTCCGGCGGTCTGTAAGGAGGTACTGAAGATACTCCTGGTAGAGCTGGCCGAGGATGTCCTCGTCAAGAAGGCGAAAGTCGATAGGGGCGAGCTGGGTCTCGTCGAAATAGAGGCCTCGAATGAGGTCGCGCAGAACCGCTTCCGACCTCCACGCATGGTCGTCGAGCGGGACTGCAGCGCGGCCAATGCGCCTGGCGACTTCGTCCGCCGCATCGTGAATCCCTGGGAGCACATCGGGCCCCCGCGCGATCTCCCAGAGTGTTCGCTCGAGTGTGATGCTCCGGTTGTGCTCAAGTGTACGCAGGAACAGGAGCGTACCCACCAGACGGAGAAGGCTGCGGTCGAGTCGCAGGTATTCGGCCTGCTTTGCCTGGTCCAGGGACTCTTCTCTAATGAGGCGCTCGCGGATGCGGATCAGATGAAGCATCAGCGCCTCGTCTACCGGGACCCGGGGACGGAAGCCTTTACGCCGGAACCGGCCTCCGGCTTCGGTCGCCTCGGCGACCTGTTCCGGGTTGACTCCCACCCGCAGGATGGCGGTCCTTACGTCAGCGGGTTCGGTCCTGAGCACCAATGGGTCCGCACCGCTCTGGTAGAGTGGCGCGAGAGGCGAGGCCATGTCGAGGTGGGACTGCAGCCCAGACTTGCTTGCCGCTGCGATCATATGCGGCGCAACGAGGCGGGTGTGACCGGGAGCGGCGAGCAGAGCAAGAGGGGCGCGGAGGAGATAACCAATGTTTCCAACCCACCGCTCCCCTTCTGAGCCCAGCTCCTTGGCCAGGACTCCTACCACGAACGGCCGAGCCGCACCGACCTCATATCGGTAGATCACTCCGTCGGTGCCGGGGGTTTCGATCCGCTCCCGACGATCATCGGGTCCGCTGCCCCAACCGATGCTGGCCAGAGCGGGGCGTACCGACTCCTCGAAGAGCTTTTCGGGATCGAGCACGGTCATGGGTCAGCGCAGAAAATGTTCGGGGCCTCTACGGTCGCGAGAATGAATCTACTAAGCGGCTGGCTGTCGAACAAGCTTTATCTCCTTGCTGCACAACGCGTTGCTTGGCGCGCCCCGCGCTAAGTCGAACCGTCGAACCGACTTACGCTCAGTTTGCGGGATCACGCCATGTCGCGCGATCGCACCCAAGCATCTCACCAAGGCCCCCGAGGCGGCTCCTGCGAACGGAGCGCCCGGGCCGAGAGTCTCGGCCCGGGCGCTCCGGGAACACTGCTTGGCAAGGCCGAAGGATCATATCAGCTGTGAATCCTGGCGGTTACTCGACCCAAGGGCGTCATTTCGCTGCAGTCACGCTCCGCTTCCGCGCCGCTGGGCGTTTCCGTGCGCTCGTTGCCGCAGGCTTGGCCCCCTCCTCGGGAACTTCGGTGGGTTGCAGACGGAGGACTGGAACGACGTACGAGGCAAGCCCCACACGACCGGTGACCGTCTGCACGAGTTCGCGCCAGTACGGCCAGATGTTGTACGTGCCGTTCAGCTGGGCGAAGTACTGCAGCGCCGTCTGGTCACGTTCGTGGGCTGAAGGCAGCTCGTAGATCGCAAGATATGTCGCCGTCAGCCACAATGTTGGCTGCGGAGCCGGCTCCTCCGGCTCCTGCCCAGGGGCCGCCTCGAACTTGAAATCGACGAATACATAGACGTGTTCTGGCGCCGACGGGCGCAATTCGTAGCGGGCGCGGTAGCCATGGTCCAACTGAAGTTCAGCTGGCGGATGCAACGGATCCAATCGCGAATCCAGGTCTGTCGAGTACAGCGTGACGGACGCCAGATTCACATCTTTGGCAATGGTTTGCGCGAGGCTGAAATCCGTGGGCATGGTCAGGCGGCGAGGTCCAGCGCGTCGGCTCCGCTGACGGACTCGGAGTCTTCCTCGAGTTTCATCGTGGTTGAGCGATACGGGCGTGCTGCCACGTTGATATACTCACCGCTGCGAAGCGGGCAGCGAGAGATCTCGACCCGATAGTCCATGACGGCGGCAACGTCCGCCAGCGTCCTAAGAGTGAGGTTCGTCCGGCCGCTGAGGAGGTTAGTGACATACGCACGGCTGGTCCCGAGCGCCCTCGCCAAGTCAGCTTTGGAGAGATCCTGTTCACGCATCATTCTCGCGAGTTCCTCCGTCGTCCAGAGGATCAGGCGCTCCTGCTCGTATTGTCGCCGGATATCTGCGTCCATCTTACCGTTGAGCAACCTGTTGGTCATCCTCTCGTCCCCTGGTTGGAGAGAAACCATTCGCGGTATTCGTTGGCTTCTTCGATGACGGCTCGGGGTGGCTTTCGGCGGCTGTCGATCCAGCCTGCCAGAAGAAAGAGAACCCCGCCTTCGAAGAAGCCCAAGAGATGCACGTCCTGGTTGTTGATGTGGTATATACCCGTCCGCTCATCGATTTTTCTGAAGTGTTCCTCATTCTGGCAGTGGCCATGGTCCGCGAGCATCTCAAGGAGCGGCCGGATCCTGCATTCGTGGGCCGGCGTGAGAGACGCCAAGAAATCGCCGGCGGGCGAAGACCCATCGGCGCGGTCGAGGCACCTGATCTCATAACGATTCCCCTGATACTCAGGCTGTCGGCCCATTTCCCCTCGCTCAGATTTCGCCGAGGGGGTTAAGTCGACTGTTAACAATATGCAAGGGTGATTCCACTGCGTCAATCACAAGGAATTCCGCGGCCGATCGGATCGGGTCACGGGAAATCTTCGGTCAGAGCCAGTACTCCGCTCATACACGCACTGCACCAGAGGTTCCTCGTACAAGCAACGCGTGCCAGCATACGCCGATCGGCTGGAAGGCGCCAGATAAAGTGCAGCTGCTGGTTCATGGTTCCCGTGCTCACTGGTTCACCGTCCTCGGGCCGTCGGCGTCAGCTTCGGTTCCCTTGCTCGTCGTCTGCGGCCCGGATGTGACGCCACTCGCCAATCAATTCGGCATCCATGTCGGCGGGCCAAGACAGGTCGCCCTCGAATTCATCATCATACCAGTCGCACCACCAGACCTGGCTGCGCCATAGGATAAAATGCGACCTGCAGCCGCCGCTCCGCCATACGGACGGCATCAGCGTCAGGCCGAAGCTGTCGACGCGCAGGCGCCACGCCCTCCCGGCTAGTATGTCAACGTTGATGACCAGCGTGTCATCGCACCCACAGGGGCATTGGAAGAGTACCGTCCGCGGGCCGCCGCGGTCCACCACGGCAATAATGCCCGGTTCGAGGGAGACAGCGCGGCGGGCCTCCGCGTGTGTGCCCACGTCCACCACGTCGTCGAAATGCGTTCGGCGGTCCCACGCTCGGGTGGGGCCTGTCACGTGCGTATCCCCCGGGGCGGTGACTTGGCGACTTTGTCGCCCGCTGCGTCGCAGACCAGCCGGGCTGCCAGCTCGTAGGCAAGCACGCGTGCTGCAAGCGGGGCGTGTCCCTCGAACGACGAGTATCGCAGCAGGTAGGCTGCCACGGCGAATGCGTAAACCCGCGGATCATTCTCGCGCTGGAACGCGTTCGCACGAATGGCCCTGATCGAGTCCGCACGCCACGTCTCGTCGGGTCTTGAGGGAACCGACGTCGTGAGCGGGTAGCGGTAGGTGGACCGGAGCCACTCCTCGTTGAGCTGCGGGAGCTGTTCGGCGGTTTCCACCTGGTCCCAGGTCAGCGACGGAAACGCCACGCTCACCTCCAGGCACGCCGCATCGGCAGCGACCGGCGCGTCCGCCAGCACACTGCCATAGTCGATCATGATTACCTCGGAGGAACCCCACCCAACGAACAGGTTCCCCAGGTGGAGGTCGCCGTGGACCATCCCCCTCTGGAACGGGGTGGACGGAAACCCCTCAATGCATCCACGGAGTTCGGCGAGTCCAGGTACCGCACTGTCCCTGCCCTGAGCGACTGCGGCGGCCTGGGCGAGCTCGGAAGACCAGCGTAGCGCCTTGAGCCGCCCCGGGCCGAACGCATGCGCGAGTGATCCCTCGGATGCACCCTCTCCGCCATGCAAGCGGCCCAGCGTGTGGTCGAAGAGGGAGCCGATCAGAGCCGCAGGAACCGCTGCCGGCAGCAGCGAGGAGAGCGGCAGCGCTTTCTCGACCATGTCGTATACGGCCAGCCCATTGGCAAACCCTTCCACGGATCGCTCGCGCCTGAGTGGCGCAGCGACGCGGAACGGCACGGTTGCGTAGATGAGCTCATAGTTGGAATGCTCCCCCCGCATCTTTTCGATGGAATGCATCTTCGCCACGACGGGCTGCGACAGCTTTCCCTGATCGACCGTGGCGGGCTCGACCCGCCAAACGCCCGCGCCGCTCTTCCCGCCGGAGAGACGGCGCAGCTTGACCTCCGAGAGGTCATGGAAGGCGCGCCGGAACAGCCTGGCGGTGCCGGGGTCCGGAAGCGGCTCTCCCGAGAGCAGGGTCGTGAGGTTTTCGCCGGGCCCGGGCATCCACTGCATGGCCCAGCTCGCGACGCGTCCATCGTCTCGATAAAAGGCTGGTACCCGGCCGCCACTGCCCTCCTGGAGCTGCTTCGCACGTTCGTAAAACCTGGAGTATAGCGCGGGATCCGGCGCATGCGGCGCGGCACCTTCGGCTTCTTCCTCCATTACCAGAGCGATCGCGAGTCCATGGTCCAGCGCCTCGTGGATGATCGGCGCGGCCCACACTACCGCGTCTTCGCTGTCCGGAAGCTCGATTACGGCCGCACGGGCGATTGGGGCGCAGGCGCCGAGCTCATCCGGTGTCACTGCCTTCAGGTCCAGCTGGCAGTTGGCGCAGGCACCGTCCAGGCGCCGCGGATGTCCTCGTCCCACCCAGAGTAGCACCCGGCGGTTCTCTGCGGCGAATGCAGCTCCGCGGGTGCTCACGCGTGCCTCCCTGGCGTTGGCCAGGTATCGCCGCAGGCGAATGCCGCTGAGCACATGGGACACCCGGGCTCCGGGTGCGCGTCCACGCGGGTGACGACGCCGGTCTCCAGGCGGAGACGCTGGTGCCGCGCGGCGACCGGGATCCCGGTGGTCGCGGACAGCATCATCGTGACGGCAAGCGAGGAGGCGGTGCCGTTGATCGAGATCACCGCCGGCTGGGGCGTCGGGGCGCCAACGATGTAAGGGTCGGCCGCACGGGCCTCCGGCGTCAGGAGGTCTCTACGCACGGCTTCGGCATCCAGCACGCCTGTGCACAGCAGGCACGGGAGCCCGGGACCCAGCATCTGCACCCGTCCGCTCACGTGGGAGATGCCTGCCGGTCCCGCGTGGATGACGACCCCGATGTCGATGGTGGGGAGCAGGTACTGATACGCTGTCTGCGAGAGCACGAAGCGACTGCCCTGCGAATCGGTACAGCAGAGCACGAAGTCCGCATCCAGCAACTCGCGCGCAGACGCTGCGTCCGCAACGTCGCGCGTCTTCGCCTCAACGCGCGCATCCGGGTTGACAGTGAGGATCATGTCCCGCGCGATCTCCACTTTCGGTCGGCGGAGGTCGCTCGCCCGTGTGCCGACGACGCGGTTCAGGTTCGTCGGCTCAAGGTGATCGGGGTCCATGAGGATGAAAGCGCCGACACCCAGATGCGCGAGCTGCTGCGCCACGATCGAACCCGTCCCGCCGAGTCCGACGATGGCTACCGTCAGGTGCGCAAGCCGGCTCTGCCCCTCCGCTCCGAACGCACGGATCTGGCGGTCGAAGGTCTCGGCGATCTCCGGGTCGTTCTCGGAGCAGTCGTGGTCGTGGCGCGTGAGGTCTTCCCCTACCGCCCAGAGCTCGAGAGTGGCCTCCGTACCGTCCGGGGCGAACAGCGCCGCGCTCATCCCATCGGGTGCGACGATCAGGCGGCCGTGGGGAACGTCGGGGACTCGCCGCCTGAATACCGGCAGCAGCTGCGCCTCGCCGGCCAGGTCGCGCTGAGACGGGATTGCGCCTCCCATCGGATGCGAATGAACCAGAATCAGGCTGGACCCCGAGGCACGGGCGGATCCGATCACCCGAGCGACCGTGGCCGGCGGAAGGTCGATCGCGACGTCGGAGCGCTCCGCGTAGTCCTCCGGCCCGAGTTCCACCACGTCGTGGACGAGCAGCCGCCAGCCACCTCGAGGCGTGGCAACGGCCCTGGCGAGAAGGAAACAGGCAGCCTCGAGCGGCGCGTCGGCGAGGAGCATCTCGCGGACGCGGGACAGCTCTCCAGAGGCAAAGAGCAGGCGGTTGCGGGGCGAGTCGGCCATGTGCCTGCTCACTGCGCCCGGTGGAGGCGATCTCGCGCCACTCGGGCAAAGGTGAGGAGAGTATCGCGCGACGGATCCCACGCCTGCAGATGCCAGGAGAACCAGACGTGCGGTGTGCCCCTTCCCGGCAGCCCCTGCATTCCGGTGTTCTGCGGCATCTGGCCGTGGGCGAGACGAAGCCCCGTGTCGGCGAAGAAGCAGTCGGGGCGTGCAGCCGGGTAGCCCACCGGCACGACGAACCACACGTGCGTGCGGTCCTGGTTCCACCCAGCGGGGAGAGGGACGTCAGGCAGCGAGACGAGCGTCGTCCCGTCCGGCAGGGGGGTGGCGTTGGCGCCGGGACTGGTCTCCTGCAGTTCCGCTATCTGCCGCGCGATCAGCGGGTGCAGACCGCTCACCGGCGACCCCCGAAGGTCGCCGGTGGCACAGCGTAGAACTGCTCGCGGCCGGGCTCGCCCAGATCGACGGTGTGGCTGTCAGCGATCTGCTGATCCGGCTGGTTTCCCCTGCTCTCGAGGAAAAGCCCAAAGCTCGGGTCGATGCTGGCGAGCGCCTTGATCTGCGCGCCGGTCAGCGAACGCTGGCCGGTTTCGAACTCACGTCCGTCCACGCTGAACTTGAACTTCTTGGGCCCTCCGCCCTTCTCCTTCTCCCTGTCGTCGCTGCCGCGCAGCTTGGTAGTGGAGTCCGGCACGTGCATCCCCCTTTCTGCTTGGTCTGCGTTGGCCAGTAGAGCGTCGGGAACGTAGTCCTGTCCGTTCTGCTGGCGCTTGCCCCTCTCTGCAGTTCGTTAACAAATAGGTTAACACAACGTAAGGTCCGTGCGGCCGCAGGTCAAGGGCTTTGTTACCTCATAAGTTAACAGATACTCTTAGTTCCCTAGGAGCGCTGACCTGCAGCGGTGTAAGCGTGCACCGTGATTGGCGAACGGCAGGCGACGCTGGCTTGCCGGCCGGTCTGTAGATCAGGTGGATCTGTGTCGCTTCAAGTAGATATGTTCGTCCAGTGCCACTTACTGTGCCGTGGAGTGTGCCAGTTCCACACGCCCCATCGGGCGTGGGGGTCTTGCCGGCCCGGCGAAATCCCGCAGTTTGGCGTCGGCCCCACTTCTGCAGCATGTGCACCGGTGCGGCCGGAGGCTCGCTACCTCACGCCCGGCCAACGGGGTACCGGCCTAACGCCGGATCCTGGGCGTGGCGCGCTCCTATGGCTCTTGCCCGACTTCGCAGACGGGGTGGGCGGGCAGAGCTTCATCGACCGCGGGCGCGCCGCCGTGTTCCCGCTGGTGGACGAGATCGCCGGGAACCTGGGGCGCCACCGCATGATCATCGGCACCGGCGCCGGCACGCGCGCGCGGCAAGCCTACAGCGTGGGGATCGACCGGTGTGGCCATCTTCTTCGGGATGCCGCCGTACGCTTTTCTGGCAGCAGAACCCCGCGGTGGGGCGCATCCCCCCGCACCGCACCGACACCGGGTGCTACCTGGTGAGCGAGGTGTTCGGCACCCGCAGCATGATCTACGTGAAGGACGAGGACGGCTCTACACCGCCGACCCCAAGAAGGAGCACAGCGCGAAGTTCATCCCCCGCGTCACCCTAACCGAGCTGAGGGCGATGGACCTGGACGACGTGATGGTGAAGCGCACCGTGCTGAACCTGATGGCGCATGCCGAGAACCGCCGCTCGATCCGCGTGATCAACGGCCTGGTGAAGGGGAACCTCACCCGCGCGCTCAAGGACGAGGATGTGGGCACTCTGATCGCGGCGGATTGAGACGGATCCGAGGAATTCCGAGGAGCATCGAGGAAGATGGCCGGCTTCCTGAGCGAAACTACGCGTGACTGGCTGACGATCATCGGGACCGTGCTCGCTGTCCTGCAAACGCTTCTCGCACTCGGGATCCGGTCGTCGGACCCGAAGCGAACGTCTGAGGCTTTTCGCAGGGAAGTGGATGCGAAAGCGCAGGGGACGGCGGTCGCCCGGTTTGCTTCGAAGCTCGGCGTCTCGGAACGAGCGATCTGGATCACGATCGTTTGTCTGTATCCGGGGGCTACCTTGCTGGTGATGGCGATGTTCGCCTTGGCACCGCTTCCGCCTGGAGACGCGGGGGTGCTGGTGAAGGATGATGCGGGGCTGATCGTCTTTCTCGCGGAGTTGCTGCACGGTGCCCAGGGATTTTTCGGCTTCGTGCTCGGGCTGATGCTGGCATCGGAGCAGTGGGGGATAGAGGATGAAGGATTTATCCGACTCCCGAGGCGCGTTCTGCTGCTGCTGGGAAGTGCCGGAGCACTGTCACTTTATCTGGCCCTCGAGATCCTGGGCTGGGCATCACGCCAGCCGGTCGGCTGGGGTCCACGCTTCGCCGGTTCCGCTGCAACTGCGTGCGTATTTCCTGCAATCCTGTCCATGATGGGTTGTCTGATCGGCTTTGTAGAGCCATCCATTGACCGATGGATGGAACGCGTGAAGTAAACCGCATCGCAACAAATCCCAGCTACCCCCGAATCGACGCTCGCAGCGTCCGTTGCCGCAATTGAGGAGGCGGTGGCGACCGGCAGCTTCTATGTCGCGCTGCAGGAAATCCAGCACAACATGCAGCAGCCCACAGAGGCTAAACGCAAGAGTTCAAACCCCACGGCGACCCCGGGGAAGTGCCGAGCTTCCCGCTCGGGGCACCGTCCGGCCCACGACGATGGCAGGTGTGCGTCACCTGCTCTCCCAAGCCGTAGCAAACTTCGTAGCAATGCAGTGGGTCAAGCAGCGGCTCGCGAGAGACCGGGCACCCGGCAGGTGCGGACTCCACTGCTCGGTAGTTGAGGCCATATCTCGCTTCTTGCGGTGCTTGGCGACGCCATTGGCGTCTCGTGAAAAGGGCTGGCTACAAGAACACCAAGTACTTAACCCGCGTCATCTTCATGCCGCAGCGTAATGGGGGGTATTGGAGCGACAAGGGGTACGAGTGGTATGGGGGAACGTGATCACTCCCTTTTAACCCCGCCGAGGCCTCCGCTCAACAAGTGGTGTTCAGGTGTTCTCCCGGGAACTAAGCACGTCGTCCACGCGCCGCTCGACGGCCTTCGGCAGAAAGTGGGGTGCTTGCCCCGGGACTAGCAATGCTCCGCGACCCTCTAATTCGGTTTAGCGGAGAAAGCAGAGGGCTGAGAATCCCGGATATCGGAGACGGCTTCGTTCAATCCCCAATCTATCTCATCGGAGCAGTGCCACATCGTGTGCCTGCCGTTGTGCCAGTTCTTCACGCCCGATAGGGCGCGAGGGCTCCTCAAGACACGGGTTTACCTGATAGATTGCGAGTTGCCCACTTCTGCAGCATGTGCGGCCTTCGGCCGACGGCAACTACGATGATGCACGTCGCCGCGGAGCTGAGACTATTCGGCCGGTGGAGATCACAGGGCTCAGTAACTTGATCGCCGGCACGACCCACGTGCGAGCCATTCCCGCATCAGCGCGATCTCATCTTCCTGCGCGGCGACGATGGCCTCCGCCAGGCGACGCATCTCCGGGTCGCGCCCGTACCGGAGCTCTACCGGAGCCATCTCCACGGCTCCCACGTGGTGAGGCAACATCCCCGCCGCGAAGTCACGGTCGACGTCGCCACTCGGCTGTACCGCCATCGCGTGGCGCATCCTCTCGTTCACGTCTCGGAAGGCTTGGCGGGCGCTGCCCGCCGCGTCGCCCCGCGTGGGCGACGTCGTGCGCTTCTGCATGCGCGCGTCGGACGCGCACACCACCACCGGCCGCCCGTACGCCGGCGGACGCCGGGGCGGGCCGTGCCCGCACGACACCTGGACGCTCGCGAAGCCCGTTGTGGCGGCACGATCCTGCCGTAGGGAGCCGCAGGCACCGGCAGGCCGCGCGAGTCCTTCGACCGCGGCTCCGCGCGCCCGTTGATCCAGACCGCCTCGGGGGTGTGGACGACGGTGTCTCCCGGCCCTGCGGAGCGGCGAGTTCTGGGTCCACTCCCCGTTCGCGGAAGGATCGTTCGGCAGCAGGTACGTCGGGGTCGTCCGGCGCGACCAGATGCGGGGCACAATGCGGCCGCTCCTCACGTGGCTGAGCCGTGGGCAGCGTCAGGCCCTTCGCGCCCGGGGAATGCTCCCGGCACGCGGCGGACCCGTTGCATGCGTGCAACGGCCCCCAACGCGGCCGGGCAGTGCAGCAGCCGCCCGCAGTTCCAGAACCCCGGTTCTGCTGGCCACCTTAACCGTCTGCGCGAGGTTGCGCCGCGAGGACCGAGGCATGCATGCCGCACTGTTGCATGGCGCACGCACCAGCGTCCACGTCGAGCGGAGGTGGCACGGCGCTCCAGCGACCGCTGAAGATTTGCATTCCGTTCCACTTGCGCGATGTGGGCCTACAGCCCGGCATGGATGCGCCATGGTGGTATCCCGATTGCAGCCGGAGGGAGATGAAGTGCATTCCTCCCTTGTATCTCCCCCACGATCCGCCGCCGGAGTCGACTATTATGAGAACCCCAATCCTTTCCCTCCTGCGTCCGATTGGCATCGCACTTGGACTATCCTTGCTGGTTGATGGGGCCGGTAGAGAAGGACGGGCCCAGGACCGAGCTACGGAAGCGCGTATCGGCACCTCGGCCGCGGTAGCGTCGATCGCCCCGGCCGCGAACCCGTTCGCGCTCGCCGCCACCAACGCCAGCAAGATCGCCTCGCACAACGGAGTCCTGCACCTCGCATATCTCGACGGGTCGCAGCTCAAGTACACCACGTCCACGGATGCCCAGACCTGGAGCGCGCCCCTGATCCTTTCCTCCTCCGCCGCTGGACCGAGCCTCGCCATCGCGAGCGGCGGCGTGGTGGGTGTCGTGTACGTGCAGGGTGGGCAGCTGTACTACCGGTACAACTCAGGGACGGGGTGGAGCACGCCGGTAGCGCTGAGTGCCGTCAGCTCCCTCAGCCAGCCTTCGCTGGTCGCGTACCGCGACACAATGCATGTGGCCTTTAACAGCGGCAGCGCGGTTTACTACAGGGCGTTTCCCGCAACTAGCCCAAGCACCCTGCTGCCGGACATGATAAGCTGGCTTGTGCTGTGCGGCACCACGTACGTTTCCCCCCCGGCCCTGGCCATTGCTCCTGTTTCGGGATCGAACAGCCAACCACGCGTCCGGGTCGCATACTTCCAGTCGCATCAGGGAACGGGGTCTTGCTCACAGCTCAAATTCGGCCTGATGGTGGGCGAACGTCCAGCCACCCAGTCGTCCTCGCCCTGGAATATAATTTACGGCGGAATGTCTTCCGTGACTGGGACCAACACCGGCGTCTCCGTCTCGATGGCGGCCAACCCGGAAACGGGAGACTTCTTCGTTGCGTACTCCATGATCTTCAACAACGCCGCCGGCACACACTTCCTGCGAAACGCATCCTGGAGCGCCGCGTCTTTTCCGTGGTATTCCGTTTCTCTCCTGAACGCAAAAGCGCTCGTACACGTGGCACCGATGGAGTGCAGCGGCTTCCGGCTGGCAGTGAGCGACATGGGCACTACGTCCAACGCGTTGAATCCCACATGGTACCGGGAGGGCACCTGGACCGGCGCTGCCGGCGCGCCGAGCTGGGCTACCGCGCAGCTCCCGGTCGTCGCGCTGGGGAGAAGCGCGCAGCCCGTCGTGTGGCAGAAGCACTTTGGTCCGACGACGACGGGCTTTACCCGGCGAATGCGCGCGGTTGTGACTGCGGGTGTGGGGACACAGCACCTGGTGCAGGCGCGGTACGACGACGTCAACGGCCCCATGGCCGTGGAGCAGTGCCAGCACTTGCGGCCGCCGCCGGGTTGACGATCTCCGGGAGCAGCGCCCCTCGCGGCCAGGTCCGCCCAGACGGGTGCCGCACCGTCGCGTTCGTGATCGACGGCGACACCCTTGACTGCCGCGGTGGACCACGTGTCCGGCTCATCGGGATCGCTCACCGGCGATGGACCAGGAGCCCTCGGGGCGGCGGCGCGCGCCGCGAGGTGGCCGTGCGGGCGAAGGGAGTGCCGGTTCAGTCGGGGGACGCAACGAATGTGGCTGCCCAAAGCAACGCGACCTCGTAGGGGGAGGATCGATATCTGGGCTGCGGCAGGAATGATGACATGCTCCGCCTCCGGCCCCGTGAACTGCGATCAGTCCGCGACCCGTCGCAATGCAGCCCCGTTGAGTGCAGCGTGTTGGTTGATGGGGGTTCGTAGCAAACCCCGTAGCAAGGTGGTGGGTTGATCAACCGCTTGAGTTGACCCTGCACCGGGATTGGTGCGCGGCCCACCCGGCGGATTGTCAAAGCGAGGCTTGTATTCTTGTCGTATTGGGGCCTCCAGCACGGCCTGGTGAACGACGCTGGCTACAAGAACACCAAGTACTTAACCCGCGTCATCTTCATGCCGCAGCGTAATGGGGGGTATTGGAGCGACAAGGGGTACGAGTGGTATGGGGGAACGTGATCACTCCCTTTTAACCCCGCCGAGGCCTCCGCTCAACAAGTGGTGTTCAGGTGTTCTCCCGGGAACTAAGCACGTCGTCCACGCGCCGCTCGACGGCCTTAAGCGCGAGTTGGCGCGGCGTGACCGTCGTCGCCGTCGATCTGGAAGAGGTGTCGGGGTTCTGACGCGCCCCGTCTGTTACCGGGGGTGCGACCTTGTTCGCGTCGCGGACCATGCTGGCGAGCCGCGCTGTCGTGATCCGGCCGCCATCCACACGTCTGCCTCGTACGCCACGGCCGTCCTTCGTACTCGCGCCCCCCTTGGCAAAGTAGGGTGCAGCCGACGGTGCGCCCTTCCACGCGTTACCATCCAGATTCTTCATACGCCATTTTATTCTCTGTGCAACCATGTACCTCAAAGGCCGTGGATGTAGGCCTAGTTAACAGATGTGCTGAAGTACAAAACCAGTACTAGAACATAAGTTATTGGGACAACTTTATATTATCAAACAGATCGAACGTTTTGGGTCATTGACTTATGGGGCAGGGGTGTATATTCTGCTTACGTAGTATCGTGGGATCTTAGGCTGCAAGGCTCGCCGGGCGCTGGCGCCAGCGGACCGACAAGAACTGCACTCTGGGGTGCCAATCTCGCACGACCCACCAAGGAGGGCAGTATGAAGCGTGTCAAGCTTGGAGCCTGTCTCGTCGCCGCATCCATGTCCCTGGGAGGCGCCACGTTCCTGGCCGTGCCCGCGGAAGCCGCGGAAGTGATGGGAGCGTGCGGCTGGGAGGAATGGGGGGCCGCCATTAGTTGGGCGAACGGCTTCTGCGGCTCGCTCGGCTTATCAGGCGGGCTGGTTACGTCCTGCTCGTCGAACTGGGACGGGAGCATCAGCATCAGCGGTTACTGCGCTCCAGCTGAGCAGTAAACTGATGGGTGGGGCTACCGCGGCGGGTTCGCGCCGTTAGGTGGACTCCGGATGTTCGACCGGTGTGGCCCGCGGGCAACTCGCGGCCACATCCTTTCATTTTCCTCTTACCACCTGAACGTAATGCGCAGAACTGCATTCACTCTGGTCCTGAGCTCCACGACCCTACTTGTCTGCGCCGGGGGCGCGAGCGCGCAGGGGTCCGTCGATCCCGGGCGCGGTGCGACGCCGGCCGTGCGGCAAGCCACGCCGGACCCGGCGGCACAACCGCGTGGCTACACGGGGTTCAGCATCCGCTTCTCGGCGATGATGACCCCGGGTCGAGCGGCCACTCCGACGCCCTTGGTGATCGGCTCGGTAGCCCCCGGCTCGCCGGCACAGAAGGCGGGTCTCGCCCCCGGTGACGTGATCCTCGAGGTCGACGGGCGAGACGCCCGCGAGAACGGGGCGCTCCGCGTGCGGCCCGGCGTCCGATATACCTATCGCATCCGGCGTGGGGACCAGGAGCGGGAGGTGGTGCTGGTGGCGGTGACGCGCCCGGCCGACCTGGACAGGGCACGTCCGTGAGCACGGACCGCCTCCTGAACGTGGCCGTCTCGGTGCTGACGCTGTGCGCACTGGTGACGACGGGACTCGTGGTACGCCGCGAGTTCTTCTCCCCTCGCGCGGCGTCCGCCGCTCCCACCCGGATCGCCACGTGGCAGGCCTACGCCCGGGAGGGGCACCGGATGGGACCGGCGGAGGCGCCGGTGACGATCGTCGTATTCTCCGATTTTCAGTGCCCCTACTGCGCCGTGCTGATGGAGCGGCTCGGTACGCTGAGGAAGGCGCATCCCACGGAGGTCACGGTCGTCTACAGGCACTTCCCGGTGGCGGGGCATCAGCACGCGCGCCAAGCCGCGAGGGCGAGCGAGTGCGCCGGCGACCAGGGGCGGTTTGAGGCGTTCCACGACGCCCTGTTCGCCGAACGCGACTCCATCGGCGTCGTTCCCTGGGACCGCTTCGCGGCCACCGCCGGGGTGGGCGACCTGCCGAAGTTCAGGGAATGCGCGATGGCGACGGGACCGGTGCCGGCCCTGGGACGGGACACACTGGCCGGGAAGCAGCTGTACGTCGCGGGGACTCCCACGCTGCTCATCAACGAGCGGCGGATCCAGGGAGCTCCCCCGATGGACTCACTGGAGATCTTCGTCCAGCGGGCGCTCCGTTCGACCGCGTCGACGCGCTCCTGATGGGGACTGCCCCCGTAAGACTCGCTTCTCCCGGATGGCATCGGCCGCGGGGCTGGCTCACGGCCGCCGCGCTGCTCCTGCTCCTCCCCCTGGCGCGCCCCGCGACGGCGCAGGTGCCCGCCGCCGACACGATCACCGGCCGCGTGATCGGGTCCGACGGCACCCCGATCGCCCGGGCCGGCGTACGGCTCGCGATGGAGGTTGGACGCGAGCAGGCGGTACAGACCGACGCGGCGGGCGGGTACCGCTTCGTGGTCCCCGGCGGGCCCGGCTCGTACGTCGTCAGCGCGAGCGCCTTCGGCTACCTGCCGTTCACCGCGGCGGTGGAGCGCGTTCCCGGCACCACGCGGATCGGCCGCGACCTTCGGCTCACCCCGCGGCCGCTCCTGCTGGACACTGTGAAGGCGGTCTCGGTGCGCCCGGCCGAGACCCCAACGGCGGCGGAGCGGGCCGCGCGCTGGAGCGCCGTGACCAGCGAGAGCTTTCCGGTAGACCCGGGGAGCTTCGCCGACGTCGCCGCCCTGGAGCCCGGGGTGGTGCGCGCAGGCGGCGACGGCGCGGGGCTTTCGATCGCCGGGCAGTCTCCGGAGCAGAACGGAGCGACGGTGGACGGGGCGACGTACGGCGGCGGCAGCCTTCCCTCGGAAGGCGTCCGCAGCATGGGCGTCTTCACCAACAGCTACGACGTCGCGCGGGGGCAGTTCTCGGGCGGGCAGATCGCCGCCACCACCATCGGCGGGACCAACCTCTGGGGCGGCTCGCTGGGCGGCTACGTCGACCCCACGGCGCTGCGCTACGGCGGCCCGCCGGAGAACGTGGCCGGCCGCCCCGGGCGCCGCTTGCGCCTGAACGGCGGGGGGGGCGGGGCGCTGGTGAGGGACCGCCTGTTCGTCTTCGGGGCGGTCGACCTGGCGCACGGCACCCAGACCGGCACGGGGCTGGAGCTGCTGGACTCGGCGGCGCTCCGCCGGCTGGACGTGGCGCCCGACTCCGCCCGGCGCCTGATCGAGATCACCCGGCGCCTGGGCGCGGCGGCGCCGGAAGCGGCGCTGCCGCAGTCGTCCGCGCGCGACTTCGCGTCGGCGCTGGCGCGGGTGGACTACGCCCTGTCCAGGACGCAGTCGCTGACGGCGCGCCTGGACTGGCGCGGGTTCAACGGAGCGGGGTTCGGGTCCTCGCCCCTGCGCCTGTTGGGTTCCGCGGGTGAGCACCGCACCCGGGACGGCGGCGTCCTCCTGCAGCACGCCTCCGGCCGGGGACGGTGGGCGAACGAGTTGCGCGTGTACCGCTCCGTCGGCCGGGCCGGCGCAGACGCCGGGGCCATGGCGCCAGCCGGCCTCGTCCGCGTGCTCTCCACGCTTCAGGATGGGACCACGGGGGCCTCCGTCTTGGCCTTCGGGGGCGTGCCCTTCGCCGTCCGCGAGGAGCACTCGCTGTGGGAAGTGGGCAACGAGCTGAAGGTCGCCGCGGGGAGCGGGCACCTGGTGAAGGCCGGGGTGCTGATCCAGGAGGAGCGCGCCGTGGCCGGCGCGGTGTCCGGGCGCGGCGGCACATTTACCTTCAACAGCCTCACCGACCTGGAGCTCGGACGCGCGGCCTCGTACACGCGCAACCTGGCGGACGAGCCCGGCCAAGCCGTGCGCCGGTACGCGGCCCTGTATCTGGGCGACAGCTGGATGGCGAGCGAGCGGCTGAGGCTGGTGCTGGGAGCGCGGCTGGACGGAACCCGGTACGGCCGGCGCTTCGCCCTTGCCCCGGCGGTCGATTCCCTCGCCTTCGCCGGTCGCGGGCAGGTGCCCGCGGGGGTGGTGCTCACGCCCCGGTTCGGGTTCCGCTACGATGCGCCCGGCCGCGGCAGCTGGACCGTGGAGGGGGGAGCGGGCGGCTTTGCCGGAGTGCCCCCCCTCGCATCGCTCGCGGCGCAGTGGAGCGAGACGGGACAGGGGCAGGCCAGCCTCGTCTGCGTCGGCCCGGCGGCTCCCACTCCGGAGTGGGGGCGCTACGGCACGGATCCCGGGGCCATCCCGTCCTCCTGCGGCGGCGACGAGGGTTCCATCTTCTCCGCCGCGGCACCCCGGGTGACGCTCTATCACCCGGCCTTCGCGTCTCCGCGTACCTGGCGGGCGTCGCTGGGCGCCCGCGGCAAGCTCACCCCCCGGTGGGGGCTCGGCGTGGACGCGCTGCTCGTCCGCGGTACTCACCTGCCCAGCGCGGCCGACCTGAACTTCCTCGGCGAGGCTTCGTTTGCGCTGCCGGGCGAGGGCGGCCGCCCGGTCTATGCGGCCGCGCACGAGATCGATCCCGCTACCGGCGGCGTCGCACCCGGCGCGGCGCGGGCCGCGCCCGCACTGGGCCCCGTCCTGGAACTGGGCTCCCGCGGCGAGTCGTGGACGGGGCAGCTCACCACGGGGGTGAACGGATTCATCGGCTGGGGCGGGCAGCTCGGCGTCTCCTACACCCTTACCCGCGCGCGCACGCTCCAGGGCGGGGTTCCGGCCCGGGGTGCACCGCCCGCCAGCACGGCCGGCGATCCCACCCGGCTGGAGTGGACCGACGCGCCGTTCGCGCACCGTCACCTGATCCAGGGCGTCCTGAGCGCCCGCCCGATCCGGCGCCTGCGGGTCAGCGCCGTCGGCAGCCTCGCGTCGGGCCTTCCGTTCACCCCCTTCGTGGGGGGAGACGTCAACGGCGACGGGTATGCGAACGACCGCGCGTTCGTCTTCGACCCCGCGTCCCCCGGCGATCCGGCGCTCTCTGGCGCGATGAGGAGGCTGCTGGACGAGGCGCCTGCCGGTGTCCGGAGCTGCCTGCGCGCGCAGGCGGGGCGGATCGCGTCGGCGGGGGCCTGCCGGACGCCCTGGTCGCCCTCGCTCGACCTCCGTGCCGAGTTCCTCGCGATGGGGAACGTCAACACGCGGCGCCTCGCGGTCACGCTCACCGCCTACAACGTGACGGCCGGGCTGGACTACCTGCTGCACGGGCCGGACGGACTCCGCGGCTGGGGCCAGTACCCGGTTCCGGACGCCACGCTCCTCAACGTGCGCGGTTTCGACCCGGAGCGGCAGGTCTTCAGTTACGAGGTGAACCCGAACTTTGGCAGGCCGCTCGGTGGCGGCGCGCTGCGGCTCCCCATCCGGATCGCGCTCCAGGCGCGCATCACCCTCGGCGCCGATCCGCGCTACCAGCCGCTGATGCACCTCATCGAGCTGGGGTCCGGCCGCGCGCGCGAGTCGGTCCGTGCCGATCTGGCCAAGCGTGTTTGCAACACCCCCGCCATCCTCCTCCATCTGAACGCGACCGACACCACGGTGCTGGCGCTCACCCCCATCCAGCGGGCGCGTCTTCGCGCGGTGGCCGATTCGCTCGCGCCCGCGATCGCGGCGGTGGTGGACTCGCTCGCCGACGTCTACACGGAGAAGGGCGCGTTCACGGCCGTGCGCAGAGCCCGCCTTCAGGAGCTCACCCAGCGAGCCGGCGCGCTCGCCACCGCGGCGATCGATTTCACGCGCGAGCGGCTTACGGCGGAGCAGTGGACCCGGGTCCCGGCCTGGCTCACCCGGCCGGCAAGCGTGGAGGAGTTGGAACGGCCGCCGACGATACAGATGTCATTGCCCACGGCGGGGGTGTGACGGTCTGGAAGCCGGGCTGGGCACCGTAATCGGCGGGACGATCAGACCAACGCACGGATCTGCGGGGGAGACTCCGCAGGATGGGTTGCAGATCAGTTACTCCGCTGCTCGTAGCAAAATGCGTAGCAAGTTCATGCTTTGGGCATCCGCTCGGGACGGAGGCAGTCGGAGGGCGGTGCCCGGCCCATTCTCGCGATTGTCGCGGCCACGCCTGGATTTCTACCGCGCATGGCGGCCCCACCACCGCAGGGTGATGGAGCTGCCTACAAGAACACCAAGTACTTAACGCGCGTCGTCTTCATGCCCCAGCGCAACGGCGGCTACTGGAGCGACAAGGGGTACGAGTGGTATGGGGGAACGTGACTTACCTGGCCTGACATGAGATCCCGGGCCGGATCGGGCACAGCATCATCGGCTGGCTCCGGTGCGGATCGACAACCCATCATGTACGCCGCAGCTCGGAATCGTCCCGGCCGCCGCTGAGGAGGCCGCGGGCCGCCGAGATGTGCCCCCCGCAACGGACCGCTCGCGTCCACGGCGCACGGCCTCCACGTTTGATGGCGTAGATCCGCTCCGCTCGACCACGGCCGTCCGGGTACGGCTCCACGCGGTCGCGTTCGGCTCCCAAAGGATCTCCCGGCTGACACGGCGACGGACCCCGCCCGTCGCTCGCCGGGGAAGAGAGAGGGGGCGCGGACTCGTCGATCTCCCTCCGCCGCTCCGGCGCCTGCCCCAGGCCGCCGGAGCGGCTCGCGTATGGGGCCCCCCGCGGTTCCGACTGGAATCTCCTCATGACGATGTGTGCGCCGATGCACACATCGGCGGGCCACCGTGCAGCCGATTACGCGCACCGTGCACCATCGTGCACACCTCCGAAGCTCCCTTCCCCGCCCGCCCGCCCGCGTTTCCTCGCCCCGCCAGTTTGTTTCCGTTTACGTGTGGGTCGCGGCGCGGCCTTTGCCTTCCCCGGGGCTGCCGCATCCAGGACGTGACAGCGGTACGGCTGTTCAGGCGCGGTCCGGAACCGCGGCGCCCGGGTGGGCCGCCGCGGCCGTGCCGTCGCCCCGGCTCCCCTTCGTTCCGCAGCCCGGAGATGTCTTCGTGAGCGGCTCCCTGATCGACGCCAACTTCGTGGACGCCCTCGCGCCCCCGCGCATCGTGTGGCTGCGCCCCAACCTGATCGGGGTGGCCTTTCCCGCCCCGGAGCGGGTGGCCGCGTGAGCCACGCCGCCGCAAGCCGGGCCGTGCTGCTGCGGGCCGCTGGCGCCGGTGCCACGGGGCGGCGCTTCGCAGGCACCGCGCGGAGCATGGGCTTCGAACCCGTGGTGGTGACCCCCCGCCGGGATGCGCGCGCGGCTGCCCTGTACCCCGGCGCGTCCGCGGTGGTGGTGGACGCCGGCGCGCTGCCGGGCGTGGCCCGCGACGCCGTCCGCATCACCGCGGGCGCCGCCGCCACGCGCGACGAGGCCCGCGCGCCGGGAGACGATCCCGGCGCACGGGCGAGCGACTGAAGCGTGGACATGGACTCGCTCACCGAACGACTCGCCCGGCTCTCTCCGGAGCAGCTCGCGGAGCTGATGCGGCGCGCGCGCGGAACGGGAGGCGAGGGCGCGCCCGGCGCCATCCCCCGGCGCCCGGGCGCGGGCCCGTTTCCGCTGTCGTTCGCCCAGCAGCGCCTCTGGTTCCTGCTCCAGCTGGACCCCGCGAACACCGCCTACAACATGGTGGGCGCCGCGCGCCTCGACGGCGCGCTGGATGTGGACGCCCTGCGCCGCGCCATCGACCGCGTGGTGGAGCGCCACGACGCGCTGCGCAGCGTGATCGCCCGGCAGGGGGGCGAGTGGGTGCAGGTGGTGGCCGAGCGGATGCCCGTGGCGCTGGCGGTGGAGGCGCTGGAGGCGATCCCGCCGGGGGAGCGCGACGCGGCGGTGGAGGCGCGGGTGCGGCGCGAGCACGCGCGCCCCTTCGACCTGGAGGCCGGGCCGCCGCTGCGCGCCACCCTGCTGCGGCTGGGGCCCGAGCGGCACGTTCTGCTCCTGGCCATGCACCACGTGACCGGCGACGGGTGGTCGCGCGCGGTGATCGTGCGCGAGCTCTCGGCGCTGTACACCGCGTTCGTCACCGGCGGGGACGCGGCGCTGCCGGAGCTCCCCGTGCGCCATGCCGACTACGCGGCGTGGCAGCGCGAGCGGCTGCAGGGCGAGCGGCTCGCCGCGCAGCTGGACTACTGGAGGGAGAAGCTGGCCGGCGCCCCCGGGGCGCTGGAGCTGCCGGCCGACCGCCAGCGCCCGCCGGTGCAGTCGTTCGCCGGGCGCACGCACCGCTTCCGGCTCCCGCGGGAGGCGGCGGACGCGTTGCGGGCGCTGGGGCGCGGCGAGGGCGCCACCCCGTTCATGGTGCTGCTGGCCGCCTTCAAGACGCTGCTGGCCCGCTACACCGGGGAGGCCGACCTGGTGGTGGGCACGCCGGTGGCCAACCGCGGCCGCCGCGAGACCGAGGGGGTGGTCGGCTTCTTCGCCAACACGCTGGCGCTGCGGACCGACCTCTCCGGCGACCCCGCCTTCCGCGAGGCGTTGCGCCGCGTGCGCGACACCGCGGTGGGCGCGTACGCGCACGAGGAGCTTCCCTTCGAGCGGCTGGTGGAGGCGCTGCACCCCCGGCGCGACCTGAGCCGGAACCCCGCCTTCCAGGTGATGTTCCTGCTCGACGAGGCCCCGCTCCGCCCCGTCCGCCTGGCCGGGCTCGACCTGGTGCCGCTGGAGGTGGACCCCGGCACCTCGATGTTCGACCTGACGCTGGGGATCGAGGCCGGCGACGACGGCGACACGGCGCGCATCGAGTACGCCACCGCGCTCTTCGACGCACCCACCATCGAGCGGATGGCGCGGCACCTGTGCGTGCTGCTGCGCGGGATCGCCGCCGACCCCGACGCCCGCCTTTCCGCGCTGCCGCTGGCGCCGGCGCACGAGCGCGCGCTGCTGGCCGAATGGAACGCGGCGGGGCGCGAGCGCCCGGCGGGCGGGTGCGTGCACGAGCTGTTCGCCGCGCAGGCGGCGCGCACGCCGGACGCGGTCGCCCTGGTCTGCGGCGGCGAGCCGCTGCGCTACGCGGAGCTGGACGCCCGGGCCAACCGCCTCGCCCGCCACCTGCGCCGCCGCGGCGTGGGCCCCGAGGCGCGCGTGGGCGTGTGCCTGGAGCGCACGCCGGCGCTCGTCACCGCGCTGCTGGCCATCCTCAAGGCCGGCGGCGCCTACGTTCCGCTGGACCCCGCGTATCCCCGCGAGCGGCTGGGATGGATGGTGGAGGACGCGCGGATCCGCCTCGTCCTCACCCATTCCGCCCTCGCCGGGCGGCTTCCCGGCGGCGTGGAGGCCGTCGCCCTCGACACGCTCGGCGAGCCGCCGGCCTCCGAGCCCGCGGAGGCGCCGCCGGGCGGCGTGGATCCCGAGAACCTGTCGCACGTGATCTTCACCTCGGGCTCCACCGGGCGGCCCAAGGGGGTGATGATCCGCCATGCGGCCACCGCCGCTCTCCTGCACTGGATGCGCGGGGCGATGACGGACCAGGAGCGCGCGTGCGTGCTGGGCTCGACCTCCGTCAGCTTCGACGTGTCGGTGGCGGAGATCTTCGGCACCCTGTGCTGGGGCGGCACGCTGGTGCTGGTGGAGAGCGCGCTGGACCTGCCTTCCGTCGCCGGCACGGGCGTCCGCAGCGCCTGCCTGGTTCCCTCGGCCGCGGCGGAGCTGCTGCGCTCGGGCGGGATCCCCCCCACCCTGCGCGCGCTGAACCTGGCGGGCGAGCCGCTGCCGCCGGAGCTGGCGCGCGGGCTGTACGCGCTGGGCACGGTGGAGGCCGTCCGCAACCTGTACGGGCCCACCGAAGACACCAGCTACTCCACCTGCGCCCGGGTGCCGCGGGGGGCCGGGCGCGTGCCCATCGGCCGGCCGCTGCCGGGCACGCGGGCGCAGGTGCTGGGCGCGGCGCTGCGGCCGGCGCCCATCGGCGTGGCGGGCGAGCTGTACCTGGCCGGCGCCGGGCTGGCGCGCGGCTACGAGGCGCGCCCGGCGCTGACCGCCGAGAGCTTCGTCCCCGATCCCCAGGGGCCCCCGGGGGCGCGGATGTACCGCACCCGCGACCGCGCGCGGTGGACGGCGGAGGGCGAGCTGGAGTACCTGGGCCGCGTGGACCTGCAGGTGAAGGTGCGCGGCTTCCGCATCGAGCCCGGCGAGGTGGAGGCGGCCCTGCGCGCGCACCCGGCGGTGGCGGACGCCGTCGCCGTCGCGCGCGGGGATGCGCCGGGCGACCGGCGGCTGGTGGCGTACCTCGTTGCGCGCGACGGCGCCGACGCGCCCGGTCCCCTGGAGCTGCGGACGCACCTGCGCGGGCGGCTGCCGGAGTACATGGTGCCCTCGGCGTTCGTCGCGCTCCCCGCGCTGCCGCGCACGCCCAGCGGCAAGCTCGACCGCAGCGCCCTCCCCGCGCCGGAGACGCCACCCGCGGAAGAAGGGTACGTGGCGCCGCGCACCCCGGCCGAAGCGGCGCTGGCCGGCATCTTCGCCGAGGTGCTGGGCGTGGAGCGCGTGGGCGCGCACGACGACTTCTTCGCGGCGGGCGGGCACTCGCTGCTGGCCATGCGCGTGGTGGCGCGCGTGCGCGACGCGTGGGGGGCCGAGGTCCCGGTCCGCGCGCTGTTCGAGGCGCCCACCGTGGCCGCGCTGGCGCCCCGCCTCGCGGCGCTCCACCACGCCGGGGGCCCGGCCGCCGCGCCGCCGCTGGTCCCCGTCGCGCGCGACGGGCGGCCGCTCCCGCTCTCGTTCGCGCAGCAGCGGCTCTGGTTCCTTCACCAGCTGGACCCGGCGGGGAGCGCCTGGCACATGCAGGCCGGGGTGCGGCTGTGCGGCGCGCTGGACGTGGAGGCGCTGGAGCGGAGCCTCGGCGCCCTCGTGGCGCGGCACGAGACGCTGCGCACGCGCTTCCCCGCCGTGGACGGCGACCCGGTGCAGGTGATCGACGCGCCGCGTCCCCTCGCCCTCCATCGCGTCGACCTGCGCGGCGTGGACGCCGGGAAGCAGGACGACGCCGTGCGCGGGGCGATGGAGGACGAGGCCGCGCGCCCCTTCGACCTGGCCGCCGGGCCGCTGCTGCGCGTGGTCCTGCTGCGGCTGGGCGAGCGGGACCACGCGCTGGTCGTCACGCTGCACCACGTGATCGCGGACGGCTGGTCGACCGGCGTGCTGGTGCGCGAGGCGGCGGAGCTGTACGCGGCGTACACCACCGGGCGCGAGCCGCGCCTCCCCCCGCTCGCGGTGCAGTACGCGGACTACGCGGTGTGGCAGCGCGCCTGGCTGGCCGGCGGCGCGGCCGACGCGCAGATCGACTGGTGGCGCGGGCGGCTGGCCGGCGCGCCCCCCGTGCTGGAGCTGCCGACGGACCGTCCCCGCGCCGCCGCGTCCACCGCCCGCGGCGGCACGCTCCCCTTCGTTCTCTCCGCGGAGACCGCGGACGCGCTGCGGGCGCTGGGCCGGCGCGAGGGCGCCACGCTGTTCATGACGCTGCTGGCCGCCTGGCAGCTCCTGCTCTCCCGCCACGGGGCGGGGGACGACGTGCCGGTGGGGACGCCGGTGGCGGGGCGCGCGCGCGTGGAGGTGGAGGGGCTGATCGGCTTCTTCGTCAACACGCTGGTGCTGCGCACCGACCTCTCGGGCGACCCCGCGTTCCGCGCGCTGCTGGGGCGCGTGCGCGAGACCGCGCTCGGCGCCTTCGCGCACCAGGAGATCCCGTTCGAGGCGCTGGTGGAGGCGCTGGCGCCGGAGCGGAGCGCGGGACGCACGCCGCTCTTCCAGGTGATGTTCGCGCTGCAGAACCACGCGCGCGAGGCGGTGCGGCTGGGCGGCATCGGGGCCGAGCCGCTGGAGCCCGCCCCGATCGCCGCCAAGTTCGACCTCTCCCTGTCGCTGGCGGAAGAGGCGGGCGCGCTGGCCGGCTCGCTCACCTTCCGCGCGGAGCTGTTCGACGCGGCCACGGCCGGGCGGCTGCTGGAGCGCTGGCGGATCCTCCTCGAGGGCGTCGCCGCCGACCCCGACGCCGCCCTCTCGCGCGTGCCGCTGCTGGGCGCGGGCGAGCGCCGGCGGCTGCTGGAGACGTGGAACGACACCGCGGCCGCGCTTCCGGGTCCGCTGCTGCTCCACCGGCTCTTCGAGGCCCAGGCCGCGCGGACGCCGGGGGCGCCCGCCGTGCTCGGCGGCGCGGAGGCGTGGACGTACGCGGAGCTGGACGCGCGCGCCAACCAGCTCGCGCGCCACCTGCGGCGGCGGGGCGTGGGCCCGGATGCGCGCGTGGGGGTGTGCCTGGAGCGCGGGGTGGAGCCGATCGCCGCCATCCTCGCCACCTGGAAGGCCGGCGGCGCCTACCTGCCGCTGGACCCCGCGCACCCCGCCGGGCGGCTGCTGGGCCTGCTCGACGATGCCGGCGCGCGCGTGGTGGTGACCGCCGGCGCAGCGGCGGAGCGGCTGGAGGGCTTCGCGGGCCGGGTGGTGCGGCTGGACGCGGACGCGGAGGCGATCGGGCGCGAGCGGGTGGACGCGCCGGCGGTGGAGGCGTGGCCGGAGAGCCTGGCGTACGTCGTCTACACCTCGGGCTCCACCGGCCGCCCGCGCGGGGTGATGGTGGAGCATCGCTCCGTGGCCAACCTGGCCGCCGCGCTGGACCGCGCCGTCTACGCGCCGCGCGGGGCCGCCGCGCCGCCGCGGGTGAGCGTGAACGGGCCCGTCACCTTCGACACCTCGGTCAAGCAGATCGTGCAGTTGCTGCGCGGCGCGGCGCTGTGCGTGGTTCCCGAAGCCGCGCGGCGCGACGCGGCCGCGCTGGGCGCGCTGCTGCGCGCGCACGCGGTGGAGGTGCTGGACTGCACCCCCGCGCAGCTGCGGCACCTGCTGCAGGACGGGCTGCTGGACGCCGCCGGCCCCGCGCTCACCGACCTGCTGGTGGCGGGCGAGGCCATCGATCCCGCCCTCTGGCGCGAGCTCGCGGCGCTGGAGGGGCGCCGGGCGTGGAACCTGTACGGGCCGACGGAGTGCACCGTCGACGCCGCGCTGGGCCGCGTGGCGGGCGAGCGCCCGGTGCTGGGCGGGCCGGTCGCGAACGCGCGGCTGTACGTGCTGGGCGCGGCGGGCGAGCCGGTGCCCGCGGGCGTGGCCGGCGAGCTGTACGTGGGCGGCGCCGGGGTGGCGCGCGGCTACGCCGGCAGGCCGGGGCTCACGGCCGGGCGCTTCGTCCCCGATCCCTTCGCCGGCACGCCCGGCGCGCGGCTGTACCGCACGGGCGACCGGGTGCGCCGGACGGCGGCGGGCGCGCTCGAATACCTGGGCCGCACCGACTTCCAGGTGAAGGTACGCGGCTTCCGCGTGGAGCCCGGCGAGGTGGAGGCCGCGCTGGAGACGCACCCCGCCGTGGCCCGCGCCGTGGTGGTCGCGCGGGACGACGGCGGCGCGGGCGAGCGGCGGCTGGTGGCGTACGCCGTCCCCCGCGCGGAGGCCGGGCTTCCGCCGGCGTCCAGGCTGCGCGCGTACCTGGCGGAGCGCCTGCCGGAGTACATGGTGCCCGCCGCGGTGGTGGCGCTGGGCGCGCTGCCGCTGACGGCGAACGGGAAGGTCGACCGCCGCGCGCTCCCCGCGCCGGACGCCGCGGCGGACGATCCCGCCGCGCCGGCGTCGCCCGCGGCGGAGATCGTGGCCGGGATCTTCGCGCAGGTGCTGGGGATCGACCGGGCCGGCGCGCACGACGACTTCTTCGCGCTGGGCGGGCACTCGCTGCTGGCCACGCGGCTGGCGTCGCGGGTGCGCGACGCGCTGGGCGTGGAGCTGCCGCTGCGCGCGCTGTTCGAGGCGCCCACCCCGGCCGGGGTGGCCGCCTGGGTGGCCGCGTCGAGCCCGGACCAGGCCGGGGAGGAGCCGCCGCTCGCCCGCGTTCGCCGTGACGGGCCGCTGCCGCTGTCGTTCGCGCAGCAGCGGCTCTGGTTCATCGACCAGCTGGAGCCGGGGAGCGCCGCCTACAACCTCCCCTACGCCGTGCGCCTGCGCGGCGCGCTGAACGTGGACGCGCTGGAGCGCGGCCTGGCCGAGGTGGTGCGCCGCCACGAGGCGCTGCGCACCCGCTTCCCCGGCGGGGAGGGCGATCCCGTGCAGGTGATCGACCCGCCCGGCCCCGTCACCCTCGCCACGGCCGACCTCGCGGCCGGCCCGGAGCCGGAGGAGGCGCTGCGGGCGCTGTGCGCCGACGAGGCGGAGCGGCCCTTCGACCTCTCCGCCGGGCCGCTGCTGCGGGGCACGCTGGCGCGGCTGGGAGACGATGACCACGCGCTCCTGCTCACCCTGCACCACATCGTCTCCGACGGCTGGTCCACCGGGGTGCTGGTGCGCGAGCTGTCGGCGCTCTACACCGCGTTCTCGCGCGGCGAGCCGTCGCCCCTGGCCGAGCTGCCGCTGCAGTATGCCGACTACGCGGCGTGGCAGCGCGCGCGGCTCTCCGGGCCCCGGCTGGAGGCGCAGCTCGGCTGGTGGCGCGAGACGCTGCGCGACGCGCCGCCGCTGCTGGAGATCCCCACCGACCATCCCCGCCCGCCGGTGCCCGACGGACGCGCGGGGACCGTGCGCTTCTCCTTCACCCCGGCGCAGGCCGGGGCGCTGCGGGCGCTGGCCCGGCGCGAGGGCGCCACGCTGTTCATGACGCTGCTGGCCGCCTGGCAGCTCCTCCTCGCGCGCTACAGCGGCCAGGACGACGTCTGCGTGGGGACGCCGGTGGCCGGGCGCACGCGGCTGGAGACCGAGGGGCTGGTCGGCCTGTTCGTCAACACGCTGGCCCTCCGCACCCGGGTCGCGGGCGCGCCCACCTTCCGCGACCTGCTGCGGCGCGTGCGCGAGGTCACGCTGGGCGCCTTCCAGCACCAGGAGCTTCCCTTCGAGCGGCTGGTGGAAGCGCTGGTACAGGGGCGCGCGCTGGGGCACGCCCCGCTCTTCCAGGCCATGCTCATCCTGCAGAACAACGCCCGCGAGGCGCTGCGCCTGGGGAGCCTGGAGGCCCGGGTGCTGGAGAGCGCCGCGGCTGCCGCCAAGTTCGACCTGATGCTGGTGGTGCTGGAGGACGGGGAGCGGCTGGACGGGGAGCTCACCTACCGCGCCGACCTCTTCGAGCCGCACACGCCCCGGCGGATGGTGGAGCACCTGTGCGTGCTGCTGGACGAGATGGCCGCCGACCCGCTGCAGCCCGCGGCCCGCGTGGAGCTGCTGCGCGGCGACGAGCGCACCCGGGTGCTGGAGGCGTGGAACCGCACGGACGCGGCATACGCGGCCGACCGGCTGATCCACCACGTGATCGCGGAGCAGGCGGCGCGCACGCCCGGGTCCGCCGCCGTGGTGTTCGGCGACGAGGTGCTGACGTACGCCGGGCTGGACGAGCGGGCGAACCGCCTGGCGCACGCGCTCGCCCGCCGGGGCGCGCGTCCCGGGGCGCGCGTGGGGATCTGCCTGGAGCGCGGCGCCGAGATGGTGGTGGCCGTGCTCGGGGTCCTCAAGTCCGGCGCGGCGTACGTGCCGCTCGACGCCGCGTACCCGCCCGCGCGGCTGGCGTACATGCTGGAGGATTCCGCCGCGCAGCTCCTGGTCACGCAGCCGTCGCTCCGCGAGCGGCTCCCGGCCGGCCGCGTCCCCCTGGTGCCGGTCGACGGCGAGCCGGGGGGAGACGACGAGGACGGCGCCGCCGCGCCCGCGTCGTCCGCCCACGCGGAAGACGCGGCCTACGTGATCTACACCTCCGGCTCCACGGGGCTGCCCAAGGGCGTGCAGGTGACGCACGCCAACGTGGCCGCGCTCTTCTCGGGGATGGACGGCCTGCTCGGCACCGGGCCGGGCACCTGGCTCACGCAGTCGCGCCTCGGCTTCGACATGCACGTGGTGGAGCTGCTGTGGACGCTGGCGCGCGGCTTCCGCGTGGTGGTTCTCCCCGAGGCGCGCGACGGGCGCACCGTGGCCGCGCTGGTGGAGCGCCACGGCGTGACGCACCTGCAGTGCACCCCCACGCTGGCCGCGCTGGTGCTGGCCGACGCCGGCCCCGCCGCGCTGGACGGGATCCGCCGCCTGCTGCTGGGCGGCGAGGGGATGCCGCCGGAGCTGGCGGCGCAGGTCGCGGCCCGCCTCCCCGGCGCGCTGGTGAACCTGTACGGCCCCACCGAGGCCACCGTCTGGTGCGCCGCGCACCCGGTGGAGCGCGTGGACGGCCCCGTGCCGGTGGGCCGCCCCCTCGCGAATGCCCGCGTGTACGTGCTGGACGCGGCGCTGCGGCCGCAGCCGGCCGGCGTGCCGGGCGAGCTGTGCATCGCCGGGCGGGGGGTGTCGCGCGGATACCTGGGGCGCGCGGCGCTCACGGCCGACCGCTTCGTGCCCGATCCGTTCGCCCGCACGCCCGGCGCGCGGCTGTACCGCACGGGCGACCGGGGGCGCTGGCGGGCGGACGGCACGCTGGAGTCCCTGGGCCGGATGGACCAGCAGGTGAAGATCCGCGGCTTTCGCATCGAGACGGGCGAGGTGGAGTCGGTCCTTCGCGCGCGCGCCGGCGTGGCCGAGTGCGTGGTGCTGGCGCGCGAAGACGTGCCGGGCGAGACGCGGCTGGTGGCCTACGTGGCGGGCCCCGCCGCGGCCGACGCGGCGGGGATGCGCGCGTACCTCCGCGAGCGGCTGCCGGAGTACATGGTGCCGGCCGCGTTCGTCGCGCTCGCGCGCCTCCCGCTCACCCCCAACGGCAAGCTCGACCGCCGCGCCCTCCCCGCCCCCGGGCCTGCCCCCGGCGAGGCGGCGTACGACGCGCCGCGCACCGCCACCGAGGAGATCCTGGCCGGGATCTTCGCCGAGGTGCTGGGCGCCGGGGAGGTGGGCGTGCGGGACGACTTCTTCGAGCGCGGCGGGCACTCGCTGCTCGCCACGCGCGTGGCCACCCGCGCCCGCGCCGCGCTGGGAGCCGACCTGCCGCTGCGCGTGCTCTTCCAGGAGCCCACCGTGGCCGGCCTGGCCGCGTGGATCGACGCGCGCCGCGGCGGCGCGGCGCCCGACGAGCCGCTGGAGCGCGTGGCGGAGCCGGGCGTGTGGCTCCCGCTCTCGTTCGCGCAGCAGCGGCTGTGGGTGGTGAGCCGGCTGGACCCCGACAGCCGCGTCTACAACCAGTCGCTCGGCTTCCGCCTGAAGGGGCGGCTGGACGTGGCGGCGCTCGGCCGCGCGCTGGACCTGCTCGTCCGGCGCCACGCCGTCTTCCGCACCCGCTTCGAAGAGCGCGACGGCGTGCCGGGGCAGGTGATCGAGCCCGCGCGCGCCGTTCCCCTTCCCGTCGAGGACCTCTCCGGCGCGCCCGACCCCGAGGCCGCGCTGGCGGAGCGCGTGCGCGCGCAGGCGCGGGAGCTGTTCGACCTCGGCTCCGGCACCCTCTTCCGCGCGCTCCTCCTCCGCCTGTCTCCCGGCGAGCACGTGCTCGCCGCGGCGATGCACCACATCACCCACGACGGCTGGTCCGCCGGGATCCTCGCCCGCGAGCTGGCGCAGGCGTACGCGGCGTATGCCGGGGGGCGCGACCCGGACCTGCTGCCCGACCCCCCGCTGCAGTACGCCGACTATGCCGTGTGGCAGCGGCGGCGCCTGACGCCCGAGCGCGAGCGCGCGCAGCTGGACTACTGGCGCGCGCAGCTGCGGGGGCTGCCGCGGCTCCGGCTCTCCACCGACCTCGCCCGTGCCGCCGCGGGGACCGACGGCGACACGCAGCGCTTCGAGCTCTCGCCCGAGCTCTCCGCCGGCGTGCGCGCGCTGGGCCGCGCCCTGGGCGCCACGCCCTTCATGACGCTGCTGGCCGCCTTCGCCGCGCTGCTGCACTGGCAGGGCGGCGGCGACGAGGTGGTGCTGGGCACCGACGTGGCCAACCGCAACCTGCGCGCGGAAACCGAGGGGCTGGTGGGCTTCTTCGTGAACCAGCTGGTGCTGCGCACGCGCCTGGACGGCAACCCGTCGTTCGGCGAGCTGGTGGCGCGCGTCCGCGAGACCACGCTGGCCGCCTGCGACCACCAGGACGTGCCCTTCGACCACGTGGTGGAGGCGCTGCAGCCCCCGCGCGCGCCGGGGGAGACGCCCTTCTTCCGCGCCAAGCTGGTGCTCCAGAACGCCCCCGCGGCCGCCGCGGCCGAGCTCCCCGGGGTGGTGCTGGAGCCGCTCCCGCCCGACCGCAGCGCCGCCCAGCTCGACGTGCTGCTGGCCCTGCACGACCGCGGCGAGCGGATGACGGGGCTGTTCGAGTACCGCACCGCCCTGTTCTCGCGCGAGCTGATCGGGCGCTGGATCCGGCGCTTCACCACGGTGCTCCAGGCGGCGGTGGACGATCCGTCCCTGACGATGGGCGCGCTGAAGGCGCGGCTGGACACGGACGAGCGGCGCGAGCGGGAGAGCGCGCAGGACGCACTCAGGGCCAGGCGCCGGGCGCGCTTCGCCCGCTAGCGGAGGGCGGGCCGGCGCCCGCCCTCCGATCGACCCCAACCGAGGTGAGACACATGGAACGGAAGGGCTTTTCCGCGGGCTCCTGGGCCGACCGCCGCAAGCAGGTGCAGCCCATCAGCATCTCGCAGACGCAGCTGGTGAAGGTGGGCCACCTCCCCGGGCGCGAGGGGCTCCTTCCGCTCGTGGTGGAACCGGTGGACGCGTACGCCGGGACGCTGAAGCTGCACGAATGGGCGCCCGACAACCTGCAGCTGATCGACCGGGGCGTGCTGCAGCACGGCGGCGTCCTCTTCCGCGGCTTCGCGTCGAAGACGCAGGAAGACTTCCACGCCTTCCTCGACGCGCTGGGCGTGCAGCTGATCCAGTACAACGAGAGCTCCACGCCGCGCACGCAGCTGAAGAAGAACGTCTACACCAGCACCGAGTTCCCCAACGACCAGACCATCGCGCTGCACAACGAGCTCTCCACCTCGGCCACCGTGCCGCAGAAGATCTGGTTCTTCTGCGACCTGCCGGCCGCCGCGGGCGGGCAGACTCCCATCGCCGACGTGCGCCGCGTGTACGCCCGCCTCTCGCCCGCGACGCGCGAGCGCTTCGAGGAGAAGGGGTGGAAGCTGGTGCGCAACTACGGCGACGGCTTCGGGCTCACCTGGCAGGACTCGTTTCACACCACCGACCCCGCCGAGGTGGAGCGCTACTGCCGCGAGCAGGAGATCGACTGGGAGTGGAAGGAGGGCGACCGGCTGCGCACCTGGCAGACGCGCCCCGCCGTGCTGGTGCACCCCCAGACCGGCGAGAAGAGCTGGTTCAACCACATCGCCTTCTGGCACGACTCCAGTCTCGCGCCGCACGTGCGCGCGTTCCTGCGCGGCGAGTTCCACCCCGAAGACATGCCCTACCAGACCTTCTACGGCGACGGGAGCCCCATCGAGGACGAGACCGCCGCCGAGCTGCGCGAGGCGTACCTGGCCGAGCGCGTGGTGTTCGACTGGTACCGGGGCGACCTGCTGATGATGGACAACCTGCTGGCCGCGCACGGGCGCATGCCCTACCAGGGCGATCGCCGCACCCTGGTGGCCATGGCCGACCCGTACCGCCGCCCCGACCTGGAGCGCTTCCTGTCCCCCGCCGCGGCGGAGGCGGAGGCGTAGGCCGCGGGACCCGAACCAGCCGGCAGCCGGAACCCCAGCTTCCACGCACCGTCCATGGAATCGATCGTCGGATACCGCCTCGCCCCCCGCCAGCGCCACCTGTGGGCGCTGCTGCAGGACCCCGCCTTCCCCGCGGGCCCCGCCCGCGCGCTGCTGCGCCTGCGCGGCCCGCTCGACGCGGACGTGCTCGCGGCGGCGCTGGACGCGCTGGTGGCGCGGCACGAGGTGCTGCGCACCGCGTTCGAGCGCCTGCCGGGAATGCCCGAGGCGCTGCAGGTGGTGGAAGAGCGCGGCGTGCGGCACCACGCGGCCGAGGAGCTGCGCGCGCTCCCGCCCGACGCGCGGGCGGCCCGCGTCGACGCGCTCTGGTCGTCGGATGGGGACGGGGACGACGCCCTCCCCGACGCGCGGCTCCTCCGCACGGGGGACGACGAGCACCTGCTGCTGCTGCGCGCGCACCCGCTGGCGGTGGACGGCGCCTCGTGGGAGAACCTGGCCGCCGACCTGGCCGCGCTCTACGCGGCGGGGCGGGGCGGCGAGCCGGTGGAGCGCGAGCCGGTGCCGTACCTGGCCGTGGCGGAGTGGCTGAACGAGGTGGCCGCCTCGGACGAGGCGCAGGCGGGGCGCGCGTTCTGGATCCGCCGCTGCGAGGCGCCGCAGCCCCCGCTCCCCGTGGAGGCCGATGCGCCGGGCGAACGGGGAGCGTCGCGCCGCGGGCTCGCGCCCGGGACCGCGGCGGCGCTGGACGCGTTCGCGGCGGAGACCGGGGTGCCGCCCGGCGCGGCGGTGCTCGCCGGGTGGGCCGCGCTGCTGCACCGGCTGGGCGGCGGCGGCGCGATCCGCGTGGGCGTGGCGTACGATGGACGGGGAGACGACGAGCTGCGCGCCGCGGTCGGCCCGTTCGCGCAGCACCTGCCGCTCGGCGTGGAGCTGGAGCCGGGGCCCGGCTTCCGCGCGCTCGCCGGGCGGGTGCGCGACGCGTGGGACGAGGGCGCGGGGTGGCAGGAGTGCTTCGACGGCCCCGCCCTCCACCGCTTCGTGGCGGGCGACGCCGCCGCCCCCGACGCCACCCTCCGCCTGGGCCTGGGCTTCAGCGCCGTGCCCCGCGGCGCGGTGCACGCGGCGGGCGCCCTGCGCATCGAGGTCGCGCGGCGCCGCGCGGCCGAAGACCCCTTCGACCTGCACCTGTCGCTGGTGGGCGAGGGCGGCGACGCCGCGCTGGAGCTGCGCGGCAACGGGTTCTCCCCCGCGCGCCTGGCCCTGCTGCTGGAGCGCGTCGGGGCGCTGCTGGCGGACGCGCTCGCGCGCCCCGATGCGCCCATCCCGGCGCTGGCGGTGATGAGCGCGGCCGAGCGCGCGCGCGTGCTGGACGGCGCCAACGCCGCCCCCTGGGGCGGCGGAGACGACGACGAGACGGTGCTGGACGGGTTCGCGGCGCAGGCGGCGCGCACCCCCGGCGCCCCCGCCGTGCGCTTCGGGGACCAGGCCCTGTCGTACGCCGAGCTGGACCGGCGCGCGTGGCGGCTGGCGCGGGCGCTGAGGGCGCGGGGCGTGGGGCCCGAGACGCGGGTGGGGATCATGCTCCCCTCGTCCCTCGAGCGCGTGACGGCCGTGCTGGCGGTGCTGCGGGCGGGCGGCGCGTACGTGCCGCTGGACCCGGCCTATCCCCCCGGGCGGCTGGCCTTCATGGCGGCCGATGCCGCGCTCCCGCTGGTGCTCACCTCGGCCGCGCTGCGCGAGCGGGTGCCGCGGGTGGAGGGGCTCGCCGTCGCCGCGCTGGACGACGAGGCCCCGGCGGCGGCCGCGCTGGACGACGGGCCGCTGGGCTTCGCCCCGCCCCCCCGGTCGGCCGCGTACGTGATCTACACCTCGGGATCGACCGGCACGCCGCGCGGGGTGGTGGTGGAGCACCGCGCGCTGGCGGCCCATGCGCGCGCGGTGGTGCGGCACTACGGGCTGGGCCCCGGCGACCGCGTGCTCCAGTTCGCCTCGTTCAACTTCGACCCCTCCGTCGAGCAGCTCCTCCCGCCGCTGCTGGCGGGGGCGTGCGTGGTGCTGCGGCGCGACGACGTGCTGAGCGCCGAGGAGATCGGCCGGCTGGTGGAAGACGCGGGGATCACGCTGCTGAACCTCCCCACCGCCCAGTGGCACCTGCTGGCGGAGGAGTGGGCGCGCGGCGAGGCGCTCCCCGGCCTGCGCAGCCTGCGCCTGGTGATCGCCGGGGGCGACGCCATGCTCCCGGCCTACGTGGGCCGCTGGCGCGCCACCCCCGCGGCCGGCGCGCGGCTGCTGAACGCCTACGGCCCGACGGAAGCCGTGGTGACCGCGACCACCTTCGACGTCGCCCCGGGCTTCGACCCCTCGGACCGCGCCCGCGGCGTGCCGGTGGGCGGCGGCTTCGGGCGGCGCGCGGCCTACGTGCTCGACGCCGGGCTCCGGCCCGTGCCGGCGGGGGTGGCGGGCGAGCTCTTCCTGGGCGGGCCGGCGCTGGCGCGCGGCTACCTGGGCCGCGCGGCGCTCACGGCGGAAAAGTTCGTCCCCGACCCCTTCTCGACCGAGCCGGGGGCGCGGCTGTACCGCACCGGCGACCGGGCGCGGCGGGAGGAGGACGGCACGCTCGTCTTCCTGGGACGGGTGGACTTCCAGGTGAAGGTGCGCGGCTTCCGCGTGGAGCCGGGCGAGGTGGAGGCCGCGCTGGAGCGGCACCCCGGGGTGCGCGAGGCCGTGGTGGTCCCCCGCGAAGACACGCCGGGCGAGACCCGCCTCGTCGCCTACGTGGTGGGCCCTGGCGGCGCCGCGCCGGACGCGGCGGCGCTGCGCGCGCACCTGCTGGGCTCGCTCCCGGAGCACATGCTCCCCGCCGCCGTGGTGGCGATGGAGCGGCTCCCGCTCACGCCCCAGGGAAAGGTGGACCGCGCCGCGCTCCCCGCCCCCGGCCGCGCCGGCGGCGCGCGCGACTACGCGGCGCCCCGCACCGCCACCGAGGCGCTGCTGGCCGGGATCTTCGCGCAGGTGCTCAAGCGCGACCGCGTGGGGATCCACGACCCGTTCTTCGAGCTGGGCGGCGATTCCATCATCTCCATCCAGGTGGTGGCGCGGGCGCGCGCGGCCGGGCTGCACCTGGCGCCGCGGCAGGTGTTCGAGCACCCCACCGTGGCCGAGCTGGCGGCGGTGTGCGGCGAGGTGCCCGCGGCGGCGGCGGCCGAGCAGGGGGCGGTGGAGGGCCCGGTGGAGCTCACGCCGATCCAGGCGTGGTTCCTCTCCCGCGACTTCGACGACCGCCACCACTTCAACCTCTCCCAGCTCTTCGAGGTGCGCCGCCCGGTCGACGCGGCCGCGCTGGCGCGCGCGCTGGAGAGGGTGGTCGCGCACCACGACGCGCTGCGCCTGCGCTTCGGGCGCGGGGAAGACGGGTGGCGGCAGTGGCACGCGGGGGTGGAGGGCGCCTTCACCTTCGCCCGCGTCGACCTGTCGGGGATGGACGAGGCGGCGCAGCTCGCCGCCGTGGAGGCCGAGGGCGCGCGCCTGCAGGCCGGCCTGGAGCTGGAGCGCGGGCCGCTGCTGCGGGTGGCGCTCTTCGACCGCGGCGCGGGGCGCACCGGGCGCCTGCTCGCGGTGGTCCATCACCTGGTGATGGACGTGGTGTCGTGGCGGGTGCTGATGGAAGACCTGCGCGCCGCGCTGGAGCAGGCCGAGGCCGGCGACGAGCCGCGCCTCCCCGCGAAGACCACCGCGTTCCGCGACTGGGCGGCGCGGCTCGCCGCCCACGCCCGCGACGGCGGCTTCGACGGCGAGCTGGAGCACTGGGCCGCCGCCGCCGACGTCGCCGCCCTTCCCGCCGACCTCCCCGGCGGCACGGACGGCGCGGGCGACGCGGAGCTGGACACCGTCTCGGTGGCGCTGGGCGAGGACGAGACGCAGGCGCTGCTGCGCGAGGTGCCCCGCGCCTGGCACACCCGGATCAACGACGCGCTCCTGGCCGCCCTCGCCCGCGCCGTGACCGCGTGGACGGGGGGCGCGCGGGTGCGGGTGGAGATGGAGGGGCACGGGCGCGAGGAGATCTTCCCCGGGGTGGACACGTCGCGCACCGTCGGCTGGTTCACCACCCTCTTCCCCGTCCTCCTCGACCTGTCGCAGGCGGAGGGGCCGGTGGAGGCGCTGAAGGCGGTGAAGGAGCAGCTGCGCGCCGTCCCCAACCGGGGGATCGGCTACGGCGCCCTGCGCTGGCTGGGGAGCCCCGCCGCGCGCGCCCGGCTGGAGGCGCTGCCGCCCGCGCAGGTGCGCTTCGAGTACCTGGGGCAGCTGGACGGCGCGCTGGACCCCGCCTCTCCCTTCGGCGCGTGCGGCGAGCCGGCGGGCGCGGGGGTGAGCCCGCGCTGGCGCGGCACGCACCCGCTGCGGGTGAGCGCCGCCGTGCGCGGCGGACGCCTGCGGCTGACGCTGGGCTTCAGCCGCTCGCTGCACCGGCCGGAGACGATCGCGCGCGTGGCCCGGCGCTTCGCCGACGAGCTGCGCGCGACGGTCGCGCACTGCACCGCCGAGGGCGCGGGCGGCCATACCCCGTCCGACTTCCCGCTCGCGCGGCTCACCCAGGCGCAGCTCGACGCGGTGACCGCGGGGCGGCGCGACGTGGAGGACGTGTATCCGCTCACCTCCACGCAGGAGGGGATCCTCTTCCACGCGCTGTACGCGCCGGGCGACGGGGTGTACCTGGGCCAGTTCTGCTACGACCTGGAGGGCGAGCTGGACGGGGTCGCCTTCGCGCGGGCGTGGCGCGGCGCGCTGGAGCGGCACCCCGCGCTCCGCACCGGCTTCGCCTGGGACGGCGTGGACGCGCCGGTGCAGGTGGTGCGCCGGGGCGTGGAGCTCCCGCTGCGGGTGGAGGACTGGCGCGGGGTCGACGCCGGCGCGCAGGAGGCGCGGCGGCAGGCGTTCCTGGCCGCCGACCGCGTGCGCGGCTTCGACCTGCGCGAGCCGCCGCTCCTGCGCCTGGCGCTGTTGAGGATGGCGGACGACCGCCATCACCTGGTGTGCACGCAGCACCACCTGGTGGTGGACGGATGGAGCCTCCCGCTCCTCTTCGGCGACGTGGCGGCGCTGTACGACGCGGACGTGGCCGGTGGCGCGGCGCAGCTCCCCGCGGCGCGGCCGTACCGCGACTTCGTGGCCTGGCTGCGGGCGCGCCGGCCGGACGCCGCCGAGCGCTTCTGGCGCGAGAGCCTGGCCGGCGTGACCGAGGCCACGCCGCTGGGGATGGAGGCCCCCGTCGTGGCGGAGGACGGCTACGGCCGCGAAACGCTGCGCCTGTCCGTGGACGCGCATGCCCGGCTGGAGGCGGCGGCGCGGGGCAGCGGGCTCACGGTGAACACGGTGCTGCAGGGCGCCTGGGCGCTTCTCCTGTCCCGCTACGGCGGGCGTGACGACGTGATGTTCGGCGCCACCCTCTCCGGCCGCCCCCCCGAGGTGGAGGGGGTGGAGGAGATGGTGGGGCTGTTCATCAACACCCTTCCCGTCCGCGTGCGCGTGCCCGGCCAGGCGCGCGTGCTCCCCTGGCTGCGCCGGCTGCAGGCGTGGAACCTGGGCCTGCACGAGCACCAGGCCACGCCGCTCACGCAGGTGCAGGCGTGGAGCGAGGTGCCCGCCGGCGCGCCGATGTTCGACAGCATCGTGGTGTTCGAGAATTACCCGGTGGGCGATGCGCTGGGCGGGGGCGAGCGCGGCGTGCGCGTCACGCCGCGCGGCGTGGACGTGCGGACGAACTACCCGCTCACCCTCAGCGCCTCGCTGGCGGACGGGCTGGTGGTGCACGCCGTCTACCAGCGCGCGCAGCTGGGTGCGTCCACCGTGCGGCGGATGCTGGGCCACCTCGCCCGCATCCTGGAGCGCTTCGCCGCCGGCGGCGACGCGCCCCTGGCCGGCGTGCCGCTGATGGGCGCGGAGGAGCGGCGGCAGGTGGTGGAGGAGTGGAACCGCACGTCGGCCGACTTCCCCGCCGACCGCTGCATCCACCAGCTCTTCGCCGCGCAGGCGGCGCGGACGCCGCGGGCGGTGGCGGTCACCTTCGGCGCGGTGTCGCTCAGCTATGCCGAGGTGGAGGCGCGCGCCAACCGGATCGCGAACCGTCTCGCGCGCCTGGGCGTGGGCCCCGAGGTGCGCGTGGGGCTCTGCCTGGAGCGCGGGCCCGAGCTGATCCCCGCCATCCTGGGGGTGATGAAGGCGGGGGGCGCGTACGTTCCCGTCGACCCCGCCCACCCGGCCGAGCGGATCGGCTACGTGCTGGAAGACGCGGCCGTGGCGGTGCTGCTCACCCAGGCGCGCCTGCTGGCCGGCGCGCCGGTGCGCTCCGTCGTCCCCGTCGTCTGCGTGGACCGCGACGCGGAGGCGATCGCCGCGGAGCCGGCGGAGGCGCCGGAGCCGGCGGTGACCAGCGAGAACCTGGCGTACGTGATCTACACCTCGGGGACCACGGGGCGGCCCAAGGGCGTGGCCATGCACCACCGCGGCGTGGTCAACTACATCCACTGGGGGATCGGCTTCTACGGCGCCGACCGGGGGAACGGCTCGCCCGTCTTCTCGTCGATGGCGGTCGACCTGACCCTCACCAACCTCCTCCCTCTCTTCTCCGGGAAGGCCGTCCATCTCCTTCCCGAAGAGAATGCCGTGGAGGCGCTGGCCGGGGCCATCCGCGCCCGCCCCGGCTTCGGCGCCATCAAGATCACACCCACGCACCTGTCGCTGCTCACCCCGCTGCTCGGCGTGGATGAGGCGCGGGAGGCGGCGCACACGCTGGTGATCGGCGCCGACTTCCTGCCCGCCGAGCCCACCGTGTTCTGGCAGGACCACGCGCCCGGCGTGCGGCTTATGAACGAGTACGGCCCCACCGAGACCGTGGTGGGCTGCTCGGCCTACGTGCTTCCCCCCGGCGTGCACCGCAACGGTGCCGTGCCGGTGGGCGGGCCGATCCGGAACCTCACCTTCTACGTCCTCGACGGGCGGCTGGAGCCCGTCCCCCCCGGGGTCGCCGGCGAGCTGTACATCGGCGGGGCGGGGGTGGCGCGCGGCTACCTGGGGCGGCCGGCGCTGTCGGCGGAGAAGTTCGTCCCCGACCTCTTCGCCGGCGGCGGGGCGCGGATGTACCGCACCGGCGACCGCGCGCGGTGGCTGGAGGGCGGCAACCTGACCATCCTGGGGCGCACCGACGGCCAGGTGAAGGTGCGCGGCTACCGCGTGGAGCTGGGCGAGATCGAGGCCGTGCTCCGCCGCCACCCCTCTCTCTCCGGCGCGCTCGTGGTCCTGCGCGAGGACGCGCCGGGCGACCGGCGGCTGGTGGCGTACGTGGCGGGAAGCGCGGACGCTGGCGCGCTGCGCGGCTACCTGCGCGAGCGCCTCCCCGAGTACATGGTCCCCGCCGCCTTCGTGCGAATGGACACCCTCCCCGAGACGGCCACGGGAAAGATCGATCCCACAACGCTCCCCGCGCCGGAGTACCGCGGCGCGGGCGACGCCTTCGTGGCGCCCCGCACGCCGCTGGAGGCGCGCGTGGCCGAGGTCTTCGCCGAGGTGCTGGGGGCGGAGCGGGTGGGGGTGAACGAGCACTTCTTCGACCTGGGGGGCAACTCGCTGCTGGTGATGCGGGTGGCCGCGCGGCTGCGGGCGGCGCCGGGGGTGGAGGTGCCGCTCCCGGTGCTCTTCGCGCGCCCCACGGCGGCCGCGCTGGCCGAGTGGATCGAGGGGGCGGAGGCGGACGACGCGGCGCGCACCGCGCCGATCCCCTGCGCCGACCGCTCGGCGCCGCTCCCCCTGTCGCTGCACCAGGAACGCCTCTGGTTCATGGACCGGGCCGAGGACGCCGGCGGCGGCTTCACCATCCCCGTGGGGCTGCGCATCGCCGGCGCCGGGCTCGACGGCGACGCGCTGGAGGCGGCCTTCCGCGCCGTGATCGCGCGGCACGAGGTGCTGCGCACCGTGTTCCCCACCGAAGGGGGCGCGGGGCGGCAGGTGGTGCTCCCGTCCATCCCCTTCGCCCTGGCCCGGGAGGAGCTGCGCGGCGTGCCCGCCGAGGAGCGCCCGGCGCGGGTGGCGCGGCACGCGGCGGAGCTGGCCGAGCACCCGTACGACCTGGCGCGCGGCCCGCTCCTGCGCGCGCTGCTGGCGCGCACGGCCGACGACGAGCACGTGCTGCTGCTGAACCTGCACCACATCGTCTTCGACGGCTGGTCGGCCGGGGTGCTGGTGCGCGAGCTGACGGCCTGCTACCGGGCGATCCGCTCCGGGCGGGCGCCGGAGCTCCCCGCGCTCCCGCTGCAGTACGGCGACTTCGCCGCCTGGCAGCGCGCGTGGATGCGCGGCCCGCAGGCCGCGGCGCAGCTGGGCTACTGGCGGCGCCGCTTGGCCGCCCTCCCCCTGCTCGACCTGGCGACGCGGGGCGAGGCGGGCGAGGCCCCCGGGTACCACGGCGCGGTGCTCCCCGTGGCGCTCGGCGCCGACCTCTCGGCGCGGGTGCGCGCGGTGGCGGGCGAGCGGGGGGTGACGCCGTTCATGCTCCTGCTGGCGGCCTTCGACGTGGTGGTGGCGCACCACGCCGGCACCCGCGACGTGGTGGTGGGCACCGACATCGCCGGGCGCGGGCGGCTGGAGACGGAGCCGCTGATCGGCTTCTTCATCAACCAGCTGGTGCTGCGCACCGACCTCTCGGGCGACCCGGACTTCGGCGAGCTGCTGGGCCGCGTGCGCGAGACCACGCTGGGCGCCTACCGCAACGCCGACCTCCCCTTCTCCACGCTGGTGCGCGAACTGGGCGGGCGGCGCGGCGCCGGGCGCACCCCCCTCTTCCAGGTGATGTTCGCGCTCGACAACACCCCGTCGGAGCCGGTCGACGCGGACGGGCTGCGGGTGGCGCCGCTCGCCACCTCGTCGCCGGTGTCGCCGTGGGAGCTGTCGCTCTCCCTGCGCGAGACGGACGACGGGATCGTGGGCTCCTTCCGCTACCGCACCGCGCTCTTCGACGCGGAGGCGGTGGACGCGCTGCGCGGCGACTTCGTGGCCGTGCTGGAGCACGCCTGCGCCCACCCCGCGGCGCGCGTGGCCGCGCTGCTGGACGAACTGGAAGAACGGTCGCGCGCCGCGGGGGCCGAGCGCGCCCGCGCCGCCGGCGAGGCGGGCCGGGTGCGCTTCGAGGGCATCCGGCGCAAGGCCGTTTCCATCCCCCTGACCCCGGACGGAGGACACCCATGAGCACCACCGAGCCGACCCCGGCCCGCCCCGCGTTCCCCTCGTTCCGCCCCCCCGCCCGCCGCGTGCTGGGCGGCGGCGGCGAAGAGCCGGTGCGCGAGGAACTGCCGGGCCCGGGGCAGACGCTGCCGCTGGTGATCCGCCCCACCGTGGCCGGGCTGGACCCGCTGGCCTGGGCGCGCGCCAACCGCGAGCGGGTGGAGGCGCGGCTGCAGCAGCACGGCGCCCTCCTCTTCCGCGGCTTCTCCCTCGGCAGCGCCGACGAGTTCCACGCCTTCGTGGAGGCGGTGGTGGGGGAGCTGATGGAGTACCGCGAGCGCTCGTCGCCCCGGCACGAGGAGGGGAACCGCGTCTACACCTCCACCGACCACCCGGCCGACCAGCGGATCTTCGCGCACAACGAGCATTCGTACGCGATGCGCTTTCCGCTCAAGCTCTTCTTCTTCTGCCTGGAGCCGGCGCAGGAGGGGGGGCAGACGCCGGTGGCCGACACGCGCCGGGTGTTCGAGCGCGTGGACCCGGCGGTGCGCGCCCGCTTCGCCGAGAAGGGATGGATGTACGTGCGCAACTTCGGCGACGGCTTCGGGCTCCCCTGGCAGACCGTGTTCCAGACCTCCGACCGGGCCGAGGTGGAGGCCTACTGCGCCGCCAACGCCATCGAGTGCGAGTGGAAGCCCGGGAACCGCCTGCGCACGCGGCAGGTGCGCCCCGCGGCCGCGGTGCACCCGCGCACCGGCGAGCGCACCTGGTTCAACCACGCCACCTTCTTCCACGTCAGCACCCTCCCCGACGAGATGCGCCGCGGGCTGCTGGCCGACTTCGCCGAGGAGGACCTGCCCAACCACACCTACTACGGCGACGGCTCGCCCATCGAGCCCGAGACCGTGGAGGCGCTGCGCGAGGCGTACCGGGCCGAGACGGTGATGTTCGACTGGGAGCGCGGCGACGTGCTGCTGGTGGACAACATGCTGGCCTCGCACGCCCGCGAGCCCTTCCGCGGCCCGCGCCGGGTGCTGGTGGCCATGGCCGATCCGTACCTGCGGCAGGACCTGTAGCCCGTCCGCACCCGTTGCCGGACACCGGTTTTCCACCCACGCGAGGGGCGAGATGAGCACGAGCACGGAAGCGACCGTCCAGGGGTTCAGGCTTTCACCGCAGCAGGCGCGCGCATGGTCGCTGCAGCAGGCCGCGCCCGGCCTCCCCCTGCACGCCTGGTGCGTGGTGCGGCTGCGCGGCGCGCTGCAGCGGCCCGCCCTGGAGGCGGCCGTGGCCGCCGCCGCGGGGCGCCACGAGATCCTGCGCACCACCGTGCGCGTCCTTCCCGGCGTGGGGCTGCCGGTGCAGGTGGTGGCGGACGATGCCCGCGTGACGCTGGAGTTCCGCGACTTGGCGGCGCTCCCGCCCCACGCGCGGAGCGGCGAGGAGGCGGCGTGGCTGGCCGCCCTCCCGGCCCCCCCGGCCGGCGGCTCGCTGCTGCGCGCAATGCTCTTCCGCCGGGACGGGGGCGAGCACGCGCTGTACCTGGGGCTTCCCGCGGTGTGCGCCGACGTGCGCACGCTCGACAACCTGGCCGACGAGGTGGGCGCGGCCTACGCGCGGCTGGCCGCCGGCGCGCCCGGGGCGGACGACCCGGCGCTCCAGTACGCCGACTTCTCGGAGTGGGTGAACGAACTGCTGGCCTCGGACGAGGCCCGCGACGGCCGCGAGTTCTGGCGCCGGCGCGGCGCTCCCGGCACGGCCGGCGCGGCCATCCTGGACCTGTGGCCCGCCGGGGTGAACGGGGCCGGGCCCACCGGCACGCACCGGCGCGTGCTCTCCCCCGCGCTCACCCGCGCGCTTGACGCGGCGGCGGAGGCGCAGGGCGTGGACGCGGCGGCCTGGCTGCTGGCCGCCTGGGCCGCCGTGCTCTTCCGCCACGGCGGCCCGGGCGAATTCAGCGTGGGCGTGGGGGTGGAGGGCCGCACCTACCCCGAGTTCCGCCGCAGCCTGGGCCCCTTCGCCAAGTACCTCCCGCTCCCCCTGCGGGTGCGCGAGGGGGAGCCCTTCGCCGCGCTGGCGGCCGGGGTGCACCAGGGGCTTGGCGAGGCGCGCGCCTGGCAGGACTTCTACGCCGCCCCGCGCGAGGGCGGCGAGGGCGCCGCCGCCGGTTTCGGCTTCGACTACGCCGGCGACCCGTCCCCCGAGACGGTGCGGGGCGGGGTGGCGTGGAGCGTGGAGCGGCGCTGGCACCAGCTGGACCGCTTCGGGCTGCGGCTGTCGGTGGAGCGGGTGGGCGGCGACGGCGGCCCGGCGCTGGCGGCCACGCTGTACCACGACGCGGCCACGCAGCCCGGCGAAGGCGCGGGGCGGCTGCTCTCGCGCTTCGCGGCCCTGCTCGAAGACACGCTGCGCGCCCCCGCCACGCCGGTGGAGGCGCTGTCGCTGCTGGCCGAGGGCGAGCGCGACGAGGTGCTGGTGCGCTGGAACGCCACTGCCGCCGGGCTCCCGCCCGCGGCCGCCGTGCACCAGGGCTTCGCCGCGCAGGCGGCGCGCACCCCCGGCGCCGTAGCCCTGGCGATGGACGGGGAGGCGCTCACCTACGCCCAGCTGGCCGCGCGGGTGGACCGGCTGGCGCGGGCGCTGCGCGCGCGGGGGGTGGGCCCCGACGTGCGCGTGGGGCTGCTGATGGAGCGCTCGCCCGGGATGGTGGCCGCGCTCCTGGCCGTGCTCCAGGCGGGCGGCGCCTACGTGCCGCTGGATCCCGCCTACCCCGACGGGCGGCTCGCCTTCGTGGCGGCCGACGCCGGGCTGGCGCTGGTGGTGGCCGGCGCGGGGCTGGAGGGGCGCGCGGGCGGCGGCGTTCCCGTGGCCACGGTGGAAGGGCTGGAGGCAGAGGCGCCGGAGGGCGGCGCCGCAGCGTGCTCGCCCGGGGTGCCCGGCGCGGCGGCGGCGTACGTGCTCTACACCTCGGGCTCCACCGGCGCGCCCAAGGGGGTGGTGGTGGAGCACCGCGCGCTGGCCAACCAGCTGGAATGGATGCAGCGCCGCTTTCCGCTGGGCCCCGGCGACGTGGTGCTGCAGAAGACGCCGTTCGGCTTCGACGCCTCGGTGTGGGAGATCCTGTCGCCGCTCCGGGCGGGGGCGCGGCTGGAGCTGGCGCCCCCCGGGAGCCATGCCGACGGCGCCTGGCTCTCCCGCGCCGTGGGCGAGCACGGGGTCACCACGCTGCAGGTGGTCCCCTCGCAGCTCCGCCTGGCGCTGGCCTCGGGCGGGGTGGCGGGGTGGCGCGGGCTGCGCCGCCTGTTCAGCGGCGGCGAGGTGCTGACCGAGGCGCTCCGCGCCACGGTGGAGGCGGAGCTCCCCGGCGTGGAGCTGGTGAACCTGTACGGCCCCACCGAAGCCACCGTGCAGGTGGCGTACTGGCGCTCGGAGCCCGGCGAGCAGGGGCCGGTGCCGGTGGGCCGGCCCGTGGACAACGCGCGGCTGTACGTGCTCGACGCGGCGCTGCGCCCGGTGCCGGCCGGGGTCCCAGGTGAGCTGTACGCGGGGGGCGCCGGGGTGGCGCGCGGCTACCTGGGGCGCCCCCGGCTCACCGCGGAGCGCTTCGTTCCCGATCCTTTCGGCGGCGAGCCGGGGGCGCGGCTGTACCGCACCGGCGACCGGGCGCGCTGGCGCCCCGACGGCGTGCTGGAGTACCTGGGCCGCGCCGACGGGCAGGTGAAGGTGCGCGGCAACCGGGTGGAGACGGGCGAGGTGGAGCGGGTGCTGGAGCGCCACCCCGCCGTGCGCGCCGCCGCCGTGGTGGTGCGCGGCGACCCCGGCCACGAGCGGCTGGCGGCGTACTGGCTCCCCGCCGGCGCCGGCGACGCCCCGGCCGACGCGCTGCGCGCCCACCTGGCCGCGCACCTCCCGCCCTGGATGGTGCCCGGGGCGCTGGTGGAGCTCGACGCGTTCCCCCTCCTCCCCAGCGGCAAGGTGGACCGCCGCGCCCTTCCCGACCCCGACCTGGCGCACCCCGACACGCCGTACGAGCCCCCCGCCAACGCGGTGGAAGAGGCGCTGGCGCTGGTGTGGGCCGAGGTCCTGGGGGTGGAGCGGGTGGGGGTGAACGACAACTTCTTCGCGCTGGGCGGCGACTCGATCCTCTCCGTGCGGGTGGTGGGGATGGCCCGCGACCGCGGGGTGCCGTTCACCGTGCAGGACGTGTTCGAGCGCCAGACCGTGCGCGCCCTGGCCCGCAAGGCGGGCGCGGGGGGCGAGGCCGAGGTGATGGAAGAGGTGCTGCGGCGCGAGCGCGCCCCCTTCGACCTGGTCTGCGCGCAGGACCGGGGCCGGCTGCCGGCCGACGCGGTGGACGCCTACCCGCTCTCCGCGCTGCAGGCGGGGATGCTCTACCACCAGGGGCTCACCCCCGACGCCCCCGCCTACCACAACATCAACAGCTACCACTTCCGCGGGGCGTTCGACGAGGGATGCTTCCGCGCCGCCCTGCAGCGGGCCGCCGACCTGAACGAGAACCTGCGCACCTCCATCCACCTGACTGGGTTCAGCGAGATGCTGCAGGTGGTGCACGCGCACGCCACCGTGCCGCTGGAGGTGGCCGACCTCCGCCACCTCCCCGACGACGAGCAGGAGCGGACCCTCTCCGCCTTCCGCGAGCGCGAGTTCACCACCCTGCTCGACCTGACGCGGGCGCCGCTGATGCGCGTGCACGTGCACCTGCGCGGCGACGACCGCTTCCAGGTGACCCTGGCCGAGTGCCACGCCATCGCCGACGGCTGGAGCACAACCTCGCTCTTCGCCGACGTCTTCGAGGACCAGGCGGCGCTGATCCGCGGCGAGCCGCTTCCCGAGCGGCCGCAGCCGCGGGTGCGCTTCCGCGACTTCGTGGAGATGGAGCGTGCCAGCATGAGCTCCGAGGCCAGCCGCCGCTTCTGGGCCGAGCGGCTGGAGGGGCTCGCCGCGCGGCGCCTCCCCCGCCTCCCCCGGCCCTTCCGCGACCCCACGCGGAAGGGAACCGAGACGGTGCACGTCCCCCTTTCGCCCGGGCTGCGCGCGGAGCTGCAGGCGCTGGCGCGCGCGCTGGGCGTGCCGGTGCACAGCGTGATGCTGGCGGGGCACCTGAAGGTGCTGTCGCTGGTCACCGGCGAGCCCGAGGCGGTGTCGGGCGTCACCGCCAACGGGCGCCCCGAGGTGCAAGGGGGCACCGACGTGCGCGGCCTGTTCCTGAACGTGGTGCCGCTGCGCGCCCGCTTCGCCCCCGGGAGCTGGAGCGACCTGGTCCGCGAGACCTTCCGCGCGGAGGTGGAGATGCTCCCCCACCGGCGCTACCCGCTGGCGTCGCTGCAGCGCGAGCACGGGCCCGAGCGGCTGTTCGAGGCCAGCTTCAACTTCACCCGCTTCCACGCCTTCGCGGGGGTGCTGCGCACCGGCACCCTCGAGGTGCTGGGCGTGAGCGACATCGCCGACACCAGCCAGCCGCTGCTGGTGGGGATGTCGCAGCACCCGATGACCGCCGAGATCACCCAGTTCTTTTTGCAGTACCACCTGGGCGAGCTGGCGCCGCAGCAGGTGGAGCGGATCGTGGAGTCGTTCCAGCGCGTCTTCCAGGCCATGGCCGCCGACCCCTCGACGCCGCACCACCGCTTCTCCGCGCTCTCGGACGACGAGCGGCGGGCGGTGGTGGAGGAGTGGAACCGGACCGGGCGCCCGTACCCCCGCGGCGTCTGCCTCCACGAGCGCTTCGCGGAGCAGGTCCGCGCGCGGCCTGACGCGCAGGCGCTGGCGTGGGGCGGGGTGCGGCTGACCTACGCGGAGCTGGACGTGCGCGCCAACCGGCTCGCCCGCCACCTCGTCCGCCGCGGTGTGGGGCCCGACGTGCGGGTGGGGGTGCTGCTGGAGCGGGGGGTGGAGATGATCGTCTCCCTCCTGGCCATCGTGAAGGCGGGCGGCTGCTACGTCCCGCTCGACCCGTCGTATCCCCCCGAGCGGCTGCGGCTGATGCTGGCGGATTCGGGCGCGCGCGTGCGGGTGACGCGCGCGGAGCTCGCCGGGGCGATGGAGGCGCCGGAGATCGACGCGGTCTTTCTCGACCGGGCGGCGGAGCGGATCGCCGCGGAGGACGCGAGCGCGCCGGAGAGCGGCGCGCGCCCCGAAAACCTGGCCTACATCGTCTACACCAGCGGGAGCACGGGCCGGCCCAAGGGGGTGATGGTGAGCCACGCGAACGTGGTGCAGCT
>Ga0207694_10000093_pt1 | contig 100505 bp, 131 predicted proteins | sample KBSC34metaG_FD_184353 | JGI IMG/M metagenome (GOLD analysis project Ga0207694, IMG submission 184353) | Corn rhizosphere microbial communities from Kellogg Biological Station, Michigan, USA - KBS C3-4 metaG (SPAdes) (version 2) | ecosystem: Host-associated > Plants > Roots > Rhizosphere >... | reverse complement strand
GCTTTATGAGCAAGAACGAAGGCTTGCTCGACTCTTCCCCGAACGTGAACCGAGCGAGGGATCCAGGAATGACGATCCCGTCGTGGATTCCGCCGGCGTGGTAGTGGCCGTTGAACATGGCGACGCGGTCCTCCTTGCCGCGGAACACTTCCCGCGGAAACCAGAGCTCCCGTCCGCGCCCCATCTCGCGCGTCTCCTCGCCGGGCACAATGCCCTTCACGTGGAGGTGTGCGAGGACGAGCACCTTGGGAGCGGGGCTGCCCTCCAGCGCCTTCCTGGCCCACTCCTCAGGGTCATACGCATGCGAGACAGCGGAGTAGGGCAGGCAGAGGATGTTCATGCCGAACTCCTCGAAGAGCGTGGGACGCTCGGCCACCGTCACGATCCCGGGCATCCCGTGGAGCGGGTTGAGCGACGTCAGACCCGAACCGTCCTCGAAGACGTCGTGGTTGCCAGCGACCCACACGCTCTGAATCCCGTGCGAGGAAAGGCGCGCGGACGCACGGACCGCGAGTCCTGCGCACCGGAGGACGATCGGGCCGGCGTCGGGATCGCAGAGGTCTCCGTTGAACGCGTAGAGGTCCACTTTCTCGGCGATGGCCACGTCGACGGTCTGCTCTACCGCCTGCGCAACGTCGTCGAAGCGCGGGTAGTTCATCGTCCTTTTATCGGGGTGCCAGTCGCTCGTGTTGAGCATCAGCATGGCGGCGGGGATGCCGCTCACGTCACGTAGTAGAGCTCCCGCTTCGCGCGCGTGATGGCCACGTAGAGGATGTTGAGCTCCTCCTGCGTGGGCAGCTTCTCTTGTTCACCGCCGAAGAACTCACCCCCACGCCCGACGCTCCCGAGCGCCGTCTTGAACGTGCCCTTGAGGAGCCACACGCGGTCGCGCTCGAGCCCCTTCGCGCGGTGGACGGTGGAGAGCACGATCTTGTCGCCCTTGGACGGGTCATCGTCGAAGGCGTCGTCGATGATGCGCGTCACCTCCTGTACCGAGCGCGCGCCCTCGCAGAAGGCGTGAATGCACGCCGCGGCGTCGGTGACGAGATCGGTCGAGCGGCCGCGCGCCTCGAGCCTCTTCACCTCCTTGGCCTTCCAATCGTCGACCCATGTGCGGAGCTCCTCGGGCGTTCCCGCCTTGCTCTTCTTCACGATCGTCTGGAGCTTCGCGCCGATGTCGCGCCCCTGGACCGACGCGCGCCTGCCCTCCTTTGCGAACGCGATGCAGAGCCCGACGAGCGGCGCATTCGCGCGCGAGAGCACGAAGTCTCCCGGTCTCGCGCGCTTCCGCATCGTCCAGTTCGGGACCTCCTCCACCACGCCATCGGGAGCACCTTCCATCGAGCGGTAATCGGGCACGAGCTTCCTCGCCTCGTCGACGATCCTCCGCGCGCACCTGAACGTGGTCGTGAGCTTCAGCGTCCGCGCACCGAGCCGCTCGCGGATCTTGCCCATGGCGTCGTCGGCTGCGCGCCACCCGTAGATGGCCTGCATCGGATCGCCGATGGCGCAGAAGCGCGCTCCGCGCCGGCGCGCCTTCAATACGAGGTCCACCTGCGCGGGGTTCAGGTCCTGCACCTCGTCGCAGTACACCTCGTCGAACCCCTTGGGGTTCAGGTCGAACACCCACGGGAGCCAGAGCTGGTCGTCGAAGTCGATGGTCTCGAGCTTCTGCTTCGCGGCCTCCATCGCCGCCAACGCCGCCTTGGCGAGCAGCCCCTTGTCGGGTTGTCCGAACGGGCAGTCGATGTCGAACCTGTCCGCGAGATCCTCGAGCTCCTCGAGAGTCGAAGCGAGCGTGATCTTGCCGAGGCGAGCGAGCTTGGAGACCGGCGCGGCCTTCTGCTTCTCGTTGCCGACGAGGTCCATGGCGATCATGAACCCCTTATCCTCATCCACCTCCACGCGTCCGAGCTGCTGATAGCAGGCGCCATAGCCGAGAGAGTTGAGCGTGCGCGCCTCCGCGGAAGCCACGCCGGCCTCGCCAAGCTTCGTCTGAAGATCGCGTTGAGCCGACACGTTGAACGCGGTGAGGAGCTTCCTACCCCGCTTCCCCGAGCTCGCCATGGCCTGCACGATCGTCGTGGTCTTTCCGGTGCCCGCGCGCGCCTCCACGATCACGTCGTCATCGCCATGCTTCCGGTCCGCGAAGATCGCTTGCTGCTCGTCTGTCCACTTCCTTCCGGGCTTCTCCTCCACCGGCGGCGCGCTCGCGAACATGTCCGCCTGCTCCGGCGCGCTGAAACTTCCCCTAGGCCTCGGCATCTTCCGCCTCCACTTCCGGCGCGACGTTGGCGAAGCGCTCGCGACACGCGGCCTCGAGCCGCTGGCAAAGGTCCGGCTCCGCGTGGAGCCGACGGAGGACGTTGTTCTCACCGTTGCCGAGGCGCGTCTTGTCCCACGAGAACCATGACCCGCCCTGACGGACGACCTCGAACTTCAACGCGAGCTCCAGAACGTCGCGCGGTCGATCGAACCCCTCGGGCACGCCCTCGAGGTTTCCGTTGGCCGTGTGGAAGAAGCCCATCGTCACCTTCTCTTTCTTACCGGTGACCTTGGTCTTCCTGATGGTGACGCGGAACCTCTCGCCCACGATCGGGCTCTTGGCACCAGCCTCGCGCTCCTCCTTCGTGAGCTTCTTCTCGTAGACCCACGCGTCTTTCTCGACGCGCGCGACGTAGGACGCGTCGTAATACGGCGCGGCTCCGCCTCCCACCTTCACGCCCTGGTCCGTGTAGGACATCTTCGTCGCGGTCTCGTTGCCGTCGTTGTCCTTCGTCTCGCGCGCGATCCAGATCATCCCCGCGCCCGTGTCGTCGAGGAGCGGCGTCAGCTCGTCGCACCACGCGGCGTTGTAGTTGGCTTTGATCTGCGCGCCACGTCCTCCCATCCCGTCGGAACCGAGCTTCCCACCCCCGCGCTGCGCCTTACCGGCAGCGTCGAGCGCGATCTTCTGGAACATGTTCGCCGGCGTGAGCTTGCGGATGGAGTCGACGATGTAGAGGCAGCTCGTGTTCGCGGGGAGTCTGCCTTCGTCGAGGAGCTTCTTCCGCTTGTGCGAGTCGCGCCTGACCTTCGCTTCGACCTCCTCATAGGTGGTCGGACGAAGCGCGCCGAAAAGCGGTGAGTGCGCGAGCTTGGCCATGAGCCCTTCGCACCAGGTGATGGGCGTCGTTCGCTCCGCGTCGATGAGCCGCGCGAAGTGCTCGAGGATGATGAACGAGAGGATGAGGCCGAGCGTGAACGTGGTCTTTCCCTCCGAGGAGGGACCGTGCACGAGGCCGAACCGGTCGATGGGGAGGCCGCCCACGCCGAACGCATGGTCCACGATCGGGAAGATCGTGGGCACGCTTCGGACTCTGCGGAGGACGTGGGCGGCCTGTTTGAAGTCGTCGAGCTCCTTCGCCACTGCGAAGAGCCCTTGGTCACGTTGTGAGCGCCTGGGCATGGCGCTCATCATGCCGCGTCAGAAACCGACCTTGTCTCCGCCGACCTCTTTCCCGCGCGCGGGGATGGAGGTCGTCTGGGCGGCCGCCGGCGGCGCTTCCTGAGCTGGAGCTGCGGTCTCCGCGGCCTTGGCGCCGCGTCCCCTGCCGCGCGGACGGGGAGCCTCCTGGGCGGGCTGCTCGGCCGCCTTCTTCGCCTCCTCCGCAGCCTTCGCGGCGGCAGCCTTCTCGGGGTCCCAGATGCGTCCGCACTTCGGGTTCGGACACGTATGAGCGTCGGACCACATCCACGTCTTGCACCCGCTCTTGTCGTCCCAGCACTCGGCGACCGCGCCCGGGAAGTTGGCGTCGTCCTCGGCCGTCGGGATGCTACGCGCGGCCTTCGCTTCTGCCAGCGCCGCGGCCTTGGGATCGGGAGCCGTCGGTGATCGATCACCGACGGTGCTGACCTCCGGCGTCCTGCCCTTCTCCTCCGCCGGCGCGTTAGCGCCGTGAGGAAACGCGGCGTCGTCCTTGTCATCCACGAGCTTGGGCACGTCGTAGATCTCGTCCCAGGGAATCTTCACGCCCTTGATCTGGTGCTCCTCGAGATAAGCGCGCATCTCCTGCTGGTTGTGGCGGAGCTTCTGCTTCGTGATGTCCGGCGGCGTGCCCATCACGAGCTTGAGAACGTCCTCGGGCACGGGCTCTTCGAGCGCGGTGCAGTCGTACATGTCCGAGATCTTCTTGCTCTTGGGCTTCCCGTCGTAATCCCACCGGAACGGATAGGGGTTCCTAAACGGATTGCCGAGACCCTTCTCGCGCGCCTGCGCGTCCACCTGCTTCCTCTGGATGGTCTTCCTGAGCTCCGTCTGGAACTTCTGGAAGAGGAGCTGCGTCTCCTCCGAGATCATGATGCCGAGACCCGGGTCATCGAGCTGCGCGACGGTGAAGAGGCAGACCGCCTTCGCCCAGTTCTCCTGCTTCCACGCGGTGCCGAGCTCCATTCCCGACTCCTTCACGAGAGACTTCGTGTCGTTGTCGAGATCCTTGAACTCGGGGTGCAGGCCGGTGATCCCGCCGGCGAAGAGCACGGTGTCGCGCTCCGCATCCGCGGCGCTGAAACGGAAGAGTGGCTGATAGAACGGGATGTGACCCTTCAGCACCTCGAGGTAGAGCCACGTCTGAAGGCGGCACTGACCGCAGTGCGTGGGCCAGACGTCCTTCACCTTGTTGTTCTCGTCGAAGTCGCGCTGCCCCTTCAGGTAGCCCTCATCCTCCCAGCAATTCCACTTCCCGCTCCAGAGCTCCTCGACCTCCTCCTCGTCCTTCAGGCGGTTGACGATCTGCGGGATGTTCGCGTGCTGCCAGAGGATGACTGGGAGCTGCTTCGTGTGGAACACGACCTTCACGGCGCCGTGGTTTTCGTCGATGTTCTTCCTCCAACCCTTCAGGCGACCGGCGCGATTGCCGACCTGGTACTTGAGGAACTCGTCGACGGAATTGAACTCAGTGGGCATGGTCTTCTCGCTTCGAATGCGGCTCGCGCCGCGGGTTCACAGAACTGGGACTGAATTGCGGGCTGGCTACCGCGCGGCGGCGTTTACCGCTGCGCTTCTTGGATAGCACGGAGAGTGAAGACGCGGCTCTTCCACATGTCCGCGAGGTTCTCCATGCTCTTCACCATCATCTCGACTTTCGTCTTGCGCACCTCCTGAGCCTTGTACTCATCCGGGAACAGCACGACCGCGCGGTGAGTGACATCCGCGTCGGTGATGGCCTTGTTGCGCGCCTTGGAGTCCTTCTCTTGCTGGAGCGACGCCGTGGCCTCCGCGTACATCGCGCTGAAGACGAGCGCGTTCTCGAGCTCCCACTCGCGGTGCGCGACCTTCGCCGTGCAGAAGAGACGGTGCGCCGAACGCGCGTTGGTCTCCGCGAGGTCCAACGCCTCCAGCGTGGAACCTGGGTCGGTGCGACGGTCGAAGAGCGCGAGCTTCTGCTCGAGGTCCTGAAACGTCGCCCAGGGATCTTCGATGAAGAGCGTCTCGAGGATCTTCTCGAACCCCTTCTGAATGGGGCGCTCCACCGCCTTGTTCACGCGCTCCACAGCCACGGGGTACTGCGCCGCTGCGAGCTCGCGCGCGAGCTGCGCGCCGTTGTCACTTCCCGCGCCGTTCGCGGTCTCCTGCACTGCCTCGGCCGCCGGCGCGACCTCCACTTTTCCTCTTCCTCTGGGCATGAGGACGGATATGCCGCGGTGCCATCAACCAGTTCCAGACTTCAAGGCAGTGAAGGCAAGGGAACTGACAGATCTTCACGCGATAGGCGAGCTGCTTCCACCACGGTTCGATCTTGGATTGTTCGTCAGGAGACATCGCGGCCTCGGAGGCTTTCTAGACGCGGCGGGGAGTCGAACCCCCACCCCGCGAATTGAACGCGGTGTGCTCGTCCCTCCGAGGCCGCGTAACCATCACGATGCCGCGCGGAACCTCTTGAGCTCCTCCGCCAGCGCCTCGCTCCCGTCGCACGTGAAGATGGTGCTCATCTTCGCGCGCCGTCCTCCCTCGAGCCCAAGGTCCAGAACGAGCGGTCGGTCACCTGGGTGACGCGCCACGATGTCGCGCACCACGGTGAGATCGCGCCCGGGGAGCCTGGACTGGTCGAGCACGGCCACGAACTCTTTCGGCTTCTTCACCGTCGGTGATCGATCACCGACGGCACTCTCCGAGGGCTTGGGCAGCGGAGAAAGCGTCGGTTGCTGCCCGAGCTCGAGTTGTCCTTCGGCGCTCTTCTTGGAGCGCACCTTGGGTGGACGCGTCTTGGCCCACGGCTCCCACGGCTCATCAGGAAACGCGGCCTCGAGGAGCGCGCGCGTCGGCGGAAACACCTTGTCCTCCCAGATGTAGTGCCGGTCCGCCTCCTGCCCGGTGTAGTCGATGGCGGGGATGACGGTCATCGGCGAGACAGAGCCGTCGGTCACCACGTACGCGATGCGCGCGCCTTCCTGAACGTCCTCGCCACGCTCCGCGAGCATCTTGGCGACGCGCACGTGTGGCGGAGCGTTCTTGTAGTCGCCGGCATCCTTCGTCATCTTCTGCGCGATCTGCACCTCGTCGAGCGGCAGCGCATCGTCGAGCACGTGGGAGCGCATCTTGGAAACGAGCTCGTGGTAGCGCGAGAGATCATCAGACGGCGCTCCCTCCACCACCTTCAGACCGCCGACGAGGAGATCGATGACCTGCGCCTGGAGGCGACGCGCGAGCTTGTTGGCGTCGCCTCTCTTGTACTCGATGCCCTTGATCTCGGGCTTGGAGTCGGAGGTGGCGGCCTTGCCCTTGTAGTGCGCGTAGCTCGCGATGTAGCGCTTCGCGGAGACGAACACGACGCGGCTCAACTTCTTCTCGTACGCGATCTCGACCGCGTTCTCGACGCAGCCGCACTTCTTGAGCGCCTCGGGATAGAGCACCTCGTTGCAATGCTTGGCGAACGCCGTGAACTCCTCATCGGTGGGACCCTGCACGAAGCACGAGTCGGTATCCGCGTAGACCACCTTCCACCCGCGCTCCTCCGCGGCGTGAATGGTCATCTTGAGGAGCCACACGCCCGTCTGCGTGACCGACTCCGCGATGGCGCGGTCAAAGAAGCGCGAGAACGGCGAGCCGACGACGCCGTAGAACGAGTTGGCCGCGACCTTGTAAGCGACCGACCGGCGGCCAGCGTCCTCCCAATCCGTCGTGCCCGGCGGCAACGATGCCTGCTTCTTGGACCACTCCTTGCGGAGGCGGAGGAGCTCCTTCAACGCGACGACGAGAAGCCCCGGCTCAGCGGTCGTGAACCCGACGCCCGTCGTGGGCGTGCGGCAGCACCCTTCAGGGATCGGACCGGTCACCGGAACGAGCTTCTTCGTTTCGGCGCTCATGTTGAACGTGAGGATGTTCGCCGGATACATGCGCGAGAAGTCGACGACGTGGATGTCCTTGCCGATGCCCCGCACCTTGGGATCCATGACGTAGGCGCCCTTGAACTGGTCGTGCTGGTCGGCAACGTCCTCGTCGAAGAACCGCCGCGTGGGGAAGCGCTGCCCGCGCGCTGCGCCCAAGCGGAGCATGAACGCGTCGAGCTGGCGCGTCGGCTTGAGCGACCTCGAGTCACCGAAGAGCGTGCACGCCTCGCAGATCGTGGACTGAAGCGCCACGTATCCGTTCTTCCCCTCGATGCGACGCATGGTCTCCGTGTCGCGAACCATGTATCGCACGAGGCGGTCTCTCCACTCGCCACCCGCCTCCCACATCTCCCAGGTCTGCGCGCCCATAGCCTTGCCGGGGATGAGCCCCTCCTCATCGAGCTTGCCGGCGACGCCGGAAGCCACAGCGATGTTCTGAAGCGCCATCGACTGCTTCTCTTCGCCGGACTGCGAGCTGTTCTTGTTGTGCCGCTCGAAGAGCTCTGCGTGATCGAGAAAAAGCAGACGGTCCTCGTCAAAGCGGACGCGCCGCGCCTTGGAGCGAAGCTTGAGGACGGGGAAGTCGAAGATGTCACCGAACCACGCGAGCACCTGGTCGAGGTCAGCGACCGCCTCCCAGAAACGGCCGAGGAGCTCCGCCTCCGCGGTGTCGGTGTCTGCCTTGAGGACGTCGAAGCGGACGCGCCGCGGGTCGTCCGCGATGACGGACCAGGACAGGACGCGCGCGGCTCCCTCCTTCGCGCGCTTCGCAGGCACGCGGGAGTCCGTCTCGATGTCGAGCCAACAACGGCGCGGCCTCTGGATGGTCGCCTCTGGATGGTCCGTCAGCCAGCGGCGCACCGGGTCGACGTCGCCCTCGTAGGTGGCGATGCCGTGCTGCGCGAGCGGTGACTTGGGAGACTGACAGAGCGCGTCGCGGAAAGCGTGGGAGCGGAAGCCGAGGCGAAGGAACGCGCCCTCGCGCCGGGCGCTGGAGACGAACTGCGAGGCGGAGAGATGGCGCTCGAGATCTCCGGGGAGATCTGCGTGCCGAACGAAGGCGACGTATTCGGCTGGGTAGGTCGTGGTCTGCACACCGGACGGCGTGCGCGTGAGGAGGTGAATGGAACCGCCGCGGACGAAGCCGTTCACGAACTCGGGCATGCGCCCGATGATGCCGCCGGTCTCGTCCGCGCGCGATGCCGCTACTCCTCTTCCTCGATGCGCTTGAACTCAGCGTCGCCGCACCACCCACCATCGGAACCGACGGACTTAAGCTTGATGACCAGGTGCATCCCCTTCTGGAAGGGGAGCTCGATGATGCCCACCGGGTTGTGGTCCATCTTCGTGGCGACGAGCTTCTTGTCCTTCGCCTTCGCCGCCACCGCGTCGGTCCGGTAGAACTTCATCCGCCCGAGCTTCCCGATCATGGCGGCCACCGTGATCTTCGCCTCGCGCGGCGTCTTCTCCGCCTCCTTGAGAGCGCGGCTCTTGGCGGCGTTGGCGTTCTTCTGGAGGTTCGCCTTGCGCGCCTCCTTCTGCGCGTCGCTCGCCTCTCCGCCGTACTTGCCGCGCGAAACACCGAGCGTGCGCCCACCCTTGCCGGGGTGCTTCTTCTTCGCGTCGCTCACCTCTCCGAGGAGCTGACGGACGGACGCGCCACCCTCCATGCTCTTCTTCACGCGGTCGAGCTCCTCCTTCGGAGCCGTGGCGAGGATCCCGAGCTTGGTCGGACCCCAGCGCGCGACGTCGTCCCGCGTGAACGTCTTCGCGATGAGCATCCAGTTCATCGCCGTCGCCGGCACGCACTGGAGCTCCGAGTTGCAGAAGCTCTCCCACGTCTTCCAGCGGCCCGGCTTCTTGGTCGTGCCGCCCTTCTCTTCGACCTCTTCGGTCCGCTGCTTCCAGAGCTGCGTCTCGTAGATCTCGTTGCGAAGGTAGTCACCGAGGTCCCAGATGGAGACCATCGCGCCGGCCTTCAGCTTCTCGAACTTCGCGATGGCGTTGTCGAGATCGTCCTCCGTCTGAGGCTTCGCCAACGCCTTGGGCTCCGCCTTCGCGAGCGCGGTGCTCGTCGCCGCGGGCTTCGCGCCCGGCGGCAATCCTCCTGCGAGAAGGTTCGGAGTGGACTCCTCCGCCTTCGCTGTTCCGTTCTTCTTGCCCCCGGCCGGAGCCGTGTGCGTGCTCGGTCCCATCGTGTCCTCGCCTTTCGCGGCCTCCCTCGCCGGCGTCGGTTGATCACCGACGGAAGCCGCGACCCCAGCCTCACACGCGGCCTTGAAGTCGTCGATGACTTTCTCCGAGAGGATCTCGTTCACCGTGTCCTCGGAGCCGCAGAAAAGGCAGTTGTCGTACTCCTTGTTGGAGATGGACTTGCACTGCACGCACTGCGTCAGGTCCTTGGAATCCTTGGGCCAATCGCGAAGCACCTTCCGCGTCACGAGCTGGATGAGCGCCTCGGTGGGCAAGCTGGCCGCGGTCTCCTCGGTGAGCCCGCTGTTCTCAACCAGGACCTCGCGCACCGTCATGTCGCGGTGAATCCCACACACGAGCGGCCCCATGATGCTCTCGCCGGGCTTCTGGGTGCTCTTCTTGGTCGCCTTCTTGGTCGCCGTCTCTTCGGTCGTCGTCGCAGCCATAATGTCCTCGCCTTCTGTGGCCGCGTCGCGGCCGGTTGATCTTGTTACCCCAAACGAGCAGCGACTCGCTCGAGCGCCGCCAACGTGACTTCCTCCGCGTGCGCCAAAGACCGTAGTCCTAGGCGTCTTCTCTCCGCGCGGTCGCGATATAGCGCGTGCGCCGCCGGCGCGATGCTCCCCTTCTCCGCCACCGCCAACACCACCGCGCGCTCCACCGCACCCTTCCTACCCCGTCCACACGCCGCGAGCGCGCGGCGGATGGCGTCACGTCGCTCGAGTCCTTCCTCCTGCCTTGGCTCCTCGTGCGGGAGCCGCATTCGCCTCTCGCCCTCCGGCAAGTCCTCATCCTGGAGGTGCGGAGTCGAAGGGACCTCCTGCACGCTCCGCATGTTGCACTCACCCCGGTGCGGCCTCGAGCCGAGGCGCGCCTTGTGAACGTGCTTCGTCGCGCGGTCCTTCGCGTTCCACATGACGTACCGCCGGAGCTCCGTCCCGCGGTTCTCGTCGAACGTCCAGACGCGCTGCCACGCGGCGAGGAAGGCTTCCTGAGCCACGTCCTCAGGCGCCATGAAGTTCGGCGCCTTCCACTGCCTGATGATCTTCCGCGCCATGCCCTGCATGACCGGCTGCGTGTCCTGAACGAAGTCCTCGAAGGTCACGCGCCCGTCGCGGAGCTCGGAGATGCTCCTCTCGAGATCCAGGCTCATGCTCCCTCCCCAGGCGCGGTCGCTCCCTTCTCCATGACGCTCTGGCGGAGATACCCCTCCAGCCCCGGCATGGCTCCCACGCCGGAGTGGATGGCGTCGATGGCTCGTTCCTCGGAGTTGCCGAGCGGAGACCACGCGCCGGCGATGACGTACTCGAAGAGACGGCCGGTGCGCCGGATGACACCGCGCTTCATGCAGAGATCGAAGAGCTCCGCGGACTTCTCGACACCAGAACGTCCCACGCGAAACCGCCCGCGTGCGAAGGGAGCCGCGAACTTGTTCTTGCACACGTTCGCCACAGTCGCGCCGTCCTCACGACGCACGTCCACGCGCAGGCTGGCGTAGAACTTGAGAGAGTTGCCGATGCCCCAACCTCCGGCCACCGGAGCGTCACCGTGACGCGTGATGAAAAAGACGGTCGTCCCAGTGCGCTTCGCGATGGCGCAGATCTGACGAAGCGCGACGTGAGGGCGACGGTCAAAGCCTTCGTCTTCCAGCGCGAGGAGCGCGCCGAAAGAGTCCAGGATCACAAGGTCCACCGCGCCCGAGCGCGTCATGACCTCCGCGATATCAAGTGCCTGCGTCGCGTTGTCTGGCTGCGAGACCAGGAGACGGGAGGTGTCCACGCCCATGTCGAGCGCGCGTTCCATGTCGACGTTGTGACTCGCGTCGATGATGGCGGGCACGCCTTCCTCCTTGCCGAACTCCGCGCAAGCGTGAAACGCCAGCGCGCTCTTGGCGTCCTCGTCGGTGCCGAAGAGCTCAACGATCGCACCGCGCGGCCACCCGCCCACGCCCAGCGCGAGGTCGAGCGAGAGGCTCCCGGTGTCCACCACTCCGCGCTCGGTGAGCATGATCTCGCCGGGCTCGCCCTTCATCAGCACCGCGCCGCTTCCGTGCTTCTTCACAACTTCCGCCGACACCGCGGCGACCGTCTCAGCCCTCGGATTCATTCTTGGCCCTCAGCCTTTCTCCGGTGGGATCGCTCCCCCGAGTCTCGGCGGCACGCGCGGGGGGTGAGCGTCGGGGGAACGACTGCCCACGCGGCGGCCGAGGCTCGGAGGAGCGAGGCCTTTGCCCCGCTCCTCGCCTCGTTCCCTCACTCCTTCGCGGCGAAGGGGAGCGGCTTGGAGGACCAGGCGATCTGCCCGGCGGCGAGCTGGATGTCCTCCTCCGCCCAGGGGTCCTGATTCACTTCGTGGGCGTAGCGGGTGATGGCGTTCACCACCGCGGCGCGCGAGGTGCGAACCGTCGCGGTGGCGCTGCTCTCATCCTTGCGCCAGCAGTCCATGAGCGCATCAACGACGGTCTCGCGGTCGCCCTTCACCTTCAGGATCTCCGCGTCGAGGATTCCGCGGAAGAGACCGGGGAAGATGTCCTCCACGTCGACAAGCTTCGTCTCCTCGTGCGCGGCGCGCGCCTGCGTGACCACGTTCTCGCGGACCGCGAAGCCCCAGCGCTCACGGAAGTGCTCGAGGCGCTGCATGCCGGTGGCGAAGCCCTCGCGGAACTTCTTGGCGAGCTCCTGGACGTTGCCCATGTGGCGGATGCGGAAGAGACCCGCCGTGGCCTTGTCGACGATCGCGAGGTTCAGGCAGAGGTTCTGCCAGAGGATCGTACGCCCCACGATGCTGGACTCGCCGATGTCCGAGGTGGAGATGACGACACCACCCTTGAAGAACTCACCCGCCACGTAATCCGTCGGCTTCACGTCCGAGTGAAAGAGGACTTCGAACTTGGTTCGCGAACCGTCGTAGAGAACCTTCGCCCGCGCGCCGGTGCCCTTGGTCGCAATCTCGATGGCCTGCGCGATCTGGTCCGCGTCGTAGGCGGTGTAACCCGGGGAGACCGTCCCGTAGATGCTGCGCTCGTCGCCGCACTTCCGCGTCCTGAGCACGACGTCATCGTGCGTCGGGTTCTTGCCAGCGCGGAGGAGCTCCGCGTTGTTCGCCTTCTCCTGCGTCGAGAGACGGTCCTGCCAGCGGTTCCAGATGAGCGCGCGGAGCTCCGGCCACGCGACCTTGAGGTGACCCGCCTGGGGGATGCCGGCGCGCGAGGCGAGGCCGCCGATGGCCTGGTGCTCGACCAGGAACCGGTCGCCGCCCTCGTTGGTCGGGAGGACGATCTGGCCCTCCTTGTTCATGCGGAGGATGTGCGCGCGGACGGTCTCGTCGAAGCGCTCCTCAGACTGCACGCGCTCGTGAAGGTCGCGCGCCGCTTCCTCGGCCAAGGGGAGCTTGTCGAACTTCGCGCGCTCGCGGCGCGCCTTGTTCACGCCGGCCTGCACCACCATCGTGCCGCGCTCGTAGATGCTCTGCTTGGGCGCGAATCCCATCGCCTGCGCGGCTTCGAAGTCTGCCTGGCTCCGCGCCTTGCCCTCTTCGCTCACCGTCTGCCCGCGCACCGGAGCCGGCGTCGGCACCGAACCAGGCAAGCCCACCTGGGAGAGAAGATGATCGATCCCGTTCACGGTCTGCGTGTTGTTCATGACGTTCCCCTTTCGCGCCCTCAGCGCTTTTAGCGGTCTACCTCACCGCCGCTCACAAGGGAAACTATAAACCTCCTGCGCTATACCGCAAGAAGTTTTTTCACCCGCCTTGTCACTTTTCTGGAAGCCCAGATTTTCTCAGGCTGCCAGCGCCTCGTTGAGCCTCCGCGCGAGGCTTGCCGCTTCCTCGTACCGCTCACGCGCGGCACGCGATCTCTCCACGTGAAGACGGAGAGCTTCCACCGCGGCGCGCGCGGCGGGCATCACATCCTCGACGAGGAGGTCACCGTCGAGCGCTTCACGCGTGACCGCTCCCATGCCCGGAGAGATCCACGCGAGGATGAGACGCGCGTGCTCGTCGAAGACCAGAGATGCTTCGAACGCTCCCTCACGAAGGGGTGCAGCGAAAGACCGCGCGCGCACCTGGATGCCCCGGAATCTTCGCTGACGCCCGGGCGCGAGATTCGGGAGTCCGCGGAGCGTGCCCAGAGTCGAGAGGCACCGCTCGAGCCCGCGAAGAAACGTGATGGCCTCCGCGCGCGCCACGGTCCGCGCTTCCTCCACGCTCCGCGTCACCTGCTCAGCTTCTTCGAAGAGCGGGTTCACCTGCGACTCCCGCGCGCCGTCGGTGATCGATCACCGACGGTGGACCGCTTCGCGCGCTTGGCGGTCTTGGGGGGACGTCCACCGCGCCGGCCGTGGTGCCATCCTTCTTTCTTGGCCTGGTCCTCGAGGAGAAGGAGCTCCACGCCGATCCCGAGCTCCTTCACCCACGCGCCCACGGTGCGAAGCTGCACGCCGTGCTTGAGCGCAACATCGGTGAGACAGCAGTGCGCCGCCTTGTAATCGGCGATGAGCTTCTCCTTGGCCTCCGCCGGGTTGCTCCTGACGAGCGCGGTGAAGTCGTGGAATGCGGGCATCTCAGTGCGAGCCTATGCCGCTCTGTCGGGGAGAGTGAACCGTTTCTTGAGAAGCGCCCGGACGCGACGCGCTGCGTTCTTGTCCAGTTGGTGCATTCGAGCCTCGAGGAGAGAGTCCGAGACACCGAGAAACTCCGCTGCCCTGCGACGGCTCCCGCCAGCGCGAAAGAGCGCGCGATACATCTCGCGCTTGGCCTCCTCGGGATCCTTCTTGGCGAGGTCTCCCCACGGCGTTGTGCCCGTTCCCTTGTTCCACGCGGTCACAGTGGCTCCTCCAAGTCACGGATCTGACGCACGAGCTCGTCCTTGTCCATCTCGTCGATGTCCTTGCCGCCGCGCACACGCACGCGCACAAGCTTCCCGTTCCGCGCGATGAAGAGACGCTTGAGCGCGGCGCGCATCTTGTCCGCCAACCCGTCGCCGGCCTTGTCCGAGTCAGAGAGCACGACCACCTCGCGGAACATGGCGAGCTTCGCGGTGTGGGACGTGCTGAGCTCCGAAGCGCCGCCGACCGCCGCGATCGTCGGGCACTGGTAATCGTTCACCGAGAGCGCGCGCTCGACCGCGAGCGCGTTGAGCGCTCCTTCGGTGACATAGACGCGGTCGAGCGCGCGCGAGGTCTTCCAGTTCTCCTCTCCGAAGAGCGCCGTGTAGTCAGGCACCTCGTCGCCGCGCGGCGTGAGATAGCGCTCCTCGTGACCGCAAAAAGAACGCGCCATGTAGTTGCGCGGCTCTTGCTCCGCGTTGCGCAGCATCAGGACGATTCTGCCCGAGAGACGGCCACGCGCGGCGTACCCAATGCCCCACCTCTCCGCTTGCCACTCGGGCACTTTGCGCTCCTCGAGAAGGTAGCGGCGCGCCGGTGTCGGCCACTCCTCAAGCGGCGAGAAGTTCACGCCCTTGGGGACGCGCAGGTTGGACAGAGACGTCTGGTAAACGACAACCACGCGCGCAGGCAGCGGCTCCCACGCCTTGTCATCGACAAGCGCGTCGCCGAGCCAATCACGAGCCTCGCGGAACGAGAGCCCGAGCTTGATCTGCACGAGGTCCGTCGTGTCGCCGCGCGCGCCGCAGGAATAGCAGCGCCAAGAGCCGGCGCGCGGACCGTCCGAGCGCACATGACACGAGGGATCGTGGTCGTCATGGACGGGGCAGAGCACCCAAAACGCATGTGGTCGAACATCGCGGGGGAGAGGCGCGTGCCCGAGCGCGGTGAAGATCTCCGCGGCGCGCGTCGTGCGGATCACCGGACCACCGCCTCGGGTGACGCGCCCAACTCCTCCGGCGGAAGGACGTAGCGCGTGCGGAGCTTTCCACGCCAGTCGCAGATCGCGTTCGCGAGCTCGTCGAACCAGTCGACGTAATGCTCACTGAGAAGCCTCATCGACGGACCGCCGTGAAACGCTTCTCCGTACATCATGTCGAGGTGAGCCTGGCGCGCGAGCGACCTCAGATTCCATTCGCGGATGAGCGCCGAGCACCGGGTAGCGAACGACTCCGCCTTGCCCGCGAGGTGATAGATGTCCGCCTCCGCCGGTCCGAAAGAACCGCGAACAGGCTCCCAGTTCCACCAACGCAGATACGTCGAACCGGCCTGCAACCCCATCGCGATGGGACGCATAGTGATGGGCTCGTACATGGAGATCTCGCCGAGACGATCGGGCGAGATCAACCGCGGGTTCGCGGGCATCGCGGGCACGCGATAGATGGGGTGCTTCGGGCGCGGCGCTGCGCTGAACTCGACGTAGTAGCCGACATCGCCACCCCGCGTCTGCCACTCCCCATGCTCGATGGTGGGATAGAGGCGAGGCGGGTGGTCAGCCAGCCACTCGAGGACTCCAGCACGGAGCTCCCTCGCGTGCTCCTTGTCCTTGTGCTTCCTGCGCCTCGCCGCTCGTCCCCCGCGCGTCGCTCTGTAGGTCATGGCCGCGTCTGATGCCGCGGCCCGGTCTGCTCAGGGAAGGTCCCAGTACGCGGCAGGATCATTCCGCTCGGGATAATGCTTGTCGGCCCACTCCTTCGCTTCCTTGTCGGACGCGTAGAAGACGTTGCGCGCCATCCACTTGTCGTGAGGCTCATCTTTCTGACGCTCCTGCTCCGGGTCATGCTGCGCCGACCAAGGCCACGCTTTCAGCGGCTCCGCGTGTCCCTCCATGAGGACCTCGACGCGCTTGCGCGTGGGCGCTCGCGGCGGATCGAAGTTCCAGTTCACGGTCACCCGACGCTTGGCGGAGCCGGTCGCCCTCCGATCGTAAAACGCGGCCTTGTAGAAGATGCCGGCGCGCTTTCTCCCCTTCTCATCGAGAAGGTCAGAGTGCATCGGATGACTGCTCGCCTCGAGACGCCATCCCGGCGGAAGCTCCGCATGGACGAAGAGATCGTCACCCTCCACGACCTGACCGAACTTCACGCCGAACTTCTCGAGCGCCGCGCTGTCGTGAAACTCCCTGGGCAGGAGCGTTCCCGCAGCGACAAGCTCGCGTTGACCCTGCGCTTCCTGCGCCTCAATCGCTCCGCTCGGACCGAGGATCGCCGCGGCAGTGAGCACCGATGTCGGGTCCTTGTCCGCCTGCTCTGCCGTGTTCGTGATCTTGTTCTTCATGCCTTCCTCCGTGGGCCGCGCTTCACGACGTTCATCTTCATGAACTCGTCCACGTCTCCCCCGGCCTGCCCGGGTTGATCGTAGTCACGCTCGACGCCGCCGGAGATCATGCCGCTGTCGGGATCGAAGTCGCACTCCACCATGAGAGGCCACGCGCCCTCGCGCTGCTTCAGGACGATGAGCTGAAGCTTGTCGTCGTCGACGCGCTTGTAGAGCGCCTCACGGTGCACGCCGATGAACGTGTCGCCGGCTTCGAACCATCCGCCGGAGCCCTTGTTGCCGGAGAGCGTCGGGCGCTTGTCGGGGCGCATCTCGACGCCGGCGTCGCCCTTCACGAGCTGCTGATTCACCAGCATCAGGTGAACGCGCTCCTCCTTGGACATGCGACGCGTGTTGTTGAGGAGCCAATCCTCCGCCGCGGGGTTCGCGTCCGCGAGCGCGAAGCGAAAGAGATCCAGCACGACGAACTCACACCCCGCATCGACGACGCCCTGGCGGATGACATCGAGGTTTTCCTCGTTGGAATTGCGCCGCCCTTGGCGCATCGTCGAGACGAACGGGTTGTCCCAGAAGACGATCCACTTTCCGAGCTCGTGAAGGCGCTCCTCGAGCTGCACCTTCTCCTCGTGCGTGATGCGGTCGAACGTCACCTTGGAGGACGGGCCATCACCCTGAAGGAGCGCGGAGCGTGACCACCCGAGCGACTGGCAACCGAGAAGCCACATGCTCTTCTCGGCGCCCATCTCCCAGCACCCGAGGAGGCACCTGCGCTGCCCTCCCGCGCGTCCCTCCACTCCCTCCTGACCGAGGAGACACTGGTTGGCCACCGTCGTCTTACCGCACCCCGTGCGCGCCGTGATGATCGTCACGAGACCCGGACCGGAGCCGGCCAAGATGCGCCGGCGACCGTCCTTGAAGAAGTCGAGGCCGGGAATGCCGAGTGGTGGGTACACGTCACCGCGCGCGGCCGCCTCCACTTGGAGCATCACCTGACGCACGACCTCCGCGGGGTCGCGAATGGTGGAACGCGTCGTCACCTGGTCGAAGGCCTGCGCGACGTGACGCGCGAGCGCCTTCACACGGTCCGGCGCGGAGGTCGGGTCGCGCAGCGCCTGGATGAGGGAAGCGAGCGGCCCAGTGGACGCCGCGTGGCGCGCCTTATCCCTCTGGAGCTCCTCCACATGGAACGCTGCATCCTTCGCCGCGCCGAGCGCCAGGACATTCTTCAGGAGCTCGGGCTTCAGCGTGTCGCCGCAGATCCTCTTCGCAACCGCGCCGGTCCACTCGATGCCGAGGCGCTCGCACTCCTGAATGGAGTGCCAGATCGGTCGGTGGTCTGGCACGAGGAAGGTCTCAGGCGAGATCGACCGCGCGTACTTCTTCCGCACCTCCGGCACGAGCATCGCGGCGGCAAGCACCGCCTGCTCATTGCCCACGTCGACGTTGATCTGGAGATCTACCGGCTTCCGGTCCGCCGAACTTCCGGCGTTGGAGCCTCCCCTCGGAGCAGGCAAGGTCCTACTCGCACACGCGCCAGAACGGGATGCCCTTCACGTTCACCGTCTCGATGAGGCCCACCGTCGCGAGCGCGTTGGCCGCAGCGACGATGACGCCGATCTCCACCTGCTCGCCGGCGGCCACTTCGTGAACGATGTTCCCGAGCCTCACCTGCCCGTGCTTCTGGATCGCGCTGTAGAGCCTCTTCTCGATGTCGCTCATGTGCGCGCGGATCTCTTCCTTCGTCATCTCCGACATCGTCATCCCGCCTTCCGATTCCGGTCCACCCTGTAGTCGGTGAGCACCCTGCCCGAGGAGAGCGCCTGCCACGTGAGACGTCCTCCATTGCCGCCGTTGTTCTGCTTCCGCCACGCCTCGCGTCCCACTTCGCGGTGCCACGCCCAACGGAAGAACGCGACCACCTCCACCTCATCCCCGAGCTCTGCGACAAGCCTCGTCATCGCGGCCGCGCCGGCGGCACGCGCACGCGGGTTCATCTTGAGCTCCGAGTCGGGCATTCCCTCGTACACGCGCTCGTGCAGGCGAGCGTAGAGCGCGAGGAGCTGGAGAGGACGGATGCCCTCGTACTCTCCGCTCGCCAGCATCCCATCCGCCGCCTCGAGCGCGTCTGCCCACGCGCGCAAAGACGCCCCGTGCTTCCTCTTCCGCGGCGGCTTATCACCGATGACCGCGCGGAGCTTCGACTCGCCCTCGACTCTCGCGAGGACGTCCCTCTGAGATCGGCGTGGCATCGGCCTACCCGCGCTTGCCCTTGTCGCCGTAGAGCTTCGACATGAATGCTTGGTAAGCGACGAGCTGCCGATCGAACTCCTCCGACTGGAGCTCGTGCAGATGCGCAAGCATCTTGCGCTCGGTGCCCACCGGCCCGGTCATGGAGAACGGACCCACGCGGAACGAGTGATACTGCTGCGGCGCGAACGCCATCTCACCGACCTCGACACGGGACGACGGTGGTGCACCGTTCACGTGAACCGTTGTGGGGTTAGCGCCTGTATCCACGCTGACGGTCGGAGGGTCCCAAGGCTTCATGTTCTCTGCCCCGGGCATCGTCTCGCGCCACGCATTCTCGCGCTTGAGGACCGTTTCGTTCACGATCTCCTTCACCGCAGCCTGCGTCGCCGGTGACGGCTTGATGGAAAACGGAGCATCGCCGGCGGCCACGATCTGACTCGACTTGTGGGGCTTGATCGAGATGTCGGGACAGAACTTCTTGTCACCGGCGATGGTGAGACGCGCGCCGCACTCCTCGCACGTCGGATCGCCAGGTCTCGGCTCTGCGCCGGGGAGCGGGGGAGTCTTGGGAGATTCCGTCGCCGGCGGCGTCTCCGTTCCGGGAAGCTGCTGCGTTCGCGCCTCCGCCGGAAAGAACTTGAGCATGGGCGCCTCACACATCCGGCACCCGCCCTCCTTGGTCAGCGCTCCGAGGGACTGGTCGACCCCGCAGTCGGGGCACTTCACGGTGACAACACCGCCCGGTCCAACCGTCGGCGCGGGCACCGTCGGTGATCGATCACCAACGGCCGCCGTCTTCTCCTGAACCCCACCTCTCGCTCTCGGCATGTGCTCGTTCCTCCGAGCCGAGCCCTATGCCGCGCCCAGTCCACTCTGCTCGCGTCTCCAAGCTTTCTGGAAGTTACGCCCGTCGACCCAATCATCTCCGTCCCACACAAGCACTTTGGGGAACCACGCGAGCGCGTTGGCGAGGTGCTTCGGATACACGTGCTGGTCCCAGAGGAGATAGAGCCTCCCTCCTCCGAGCCCTTCGACCTTCCGACAGAACCGCCCCCATACCTGGTTGGCGAGTTGCTTGTTGCCCATGAGCGGTGAGCCCACGACCGCAGCCTTAGCCACCGGCATATCGATGCCCGTCCCGATCGCCTCGATGGTGCCGACGGCGCAGAGGCACTTGCCGGCGTCGATGTCCGCCTGCGTCTTGTGAAACGCCGGCCGGAAGTCATCGCCTCCGATCATGAGCCCTGTCCTCAACCCGTACCCGTTGAGCGCGGCCTCGAGGAGAAGGCAGTGCTCGCGCCGGCGCGTCATGACGATCGTCACGATCTCCTCGCGGACCTCATCGCGCGCCGCGTTCACGATGAGCGCATTCCTGTCTTCGTCGGCTCGCATCTCGTTGAGCAGCCGGTCGAAGTCAACCTCGCGGTCCGGCTCATCCTCGTTGGCCACGCCGTACCAATCCGCGCGGAAGTTCGTGGGGATGACTCTCACTTCCACGTTCACGATGTGCCCCATCTTGAGGAGCTCCTCGCGCGTGATCTCGTAGGCCACCTCGCCGAAGAGGTCGTAGATGAGAAACTCCTTCTGGTCCTTCCTCCGCTCGTCCGCGGATATGCCGATGCGCCACCGCGCGCGCCACGAATCGATCGCGTCGATGAGCGACGGCGCCGCGAACTTTTGAACCTCGTCGACGAGCACCGCGCCGAACGTGTCCGCGTACTGTTCGATCTCTCCGCTCTCCGCCATGCGCGAGAGCGTCTGCTGCATGGCCACGGTGACGGTTCCGATCTTCCGCACCTTGCCGCGAATGATGCCGACGGCGCTCTTCGGCACGCCAAACGTCTTCTGGATGCGTCTCACCCACTGCTCGAAAAGAGCACTGCTCCAGACGATGACGAGCCCGCGCACGTCTGCGCGCTGAAGAAACGCGAGCCCTCCTTCCGTCTTCCCGCACCCCGTTCCGCCGCGGACGATGCAGTTCTGGCGCTCGAGCATCGCCTGAACCATCTCCTCCTGATACCCACGCAGCTCCACGGAAGGCTCAGGCAACGAGCCCGTGAGCGGCTTTCCGAGCGTCCGGCGGTCCTCGATGGTCCAGTCCACGCCTTCGTTGGCAAGGCACTCACGCACGCGTCCAAGAGCGCCGCGGGGAAAGGTCAGATGAAGGTCGGGTTGCTTGTAGTTCCTCTTCCTCGCGCACCACCCGCTGCCCGCCGGCGAACACGCCTCCCACGTCACGATCGTGTGCGGCTCCCCGTACGTCGGGACATTCATCCGCTCGAGCGCTCTGCGGTGATGATTCTCGTGCTCGAACGCGGTCTTCAGCCGCTCCACCGCGCCCGGTGTGAGCTCGGACGCCAAGACGCGCACGCGGTTGTCGATGATGAGCTTCGCCGGCATGGCTCGCGCGATGCCGCGTCCCCTTCCCCCTGCAACCCCCAACCTAAGATCCGTTATTCGAGATCTAAGAGCGGCATTGCTCTGCTTTTCTCTCCCTCCCGGGATCGAAAGATCAGATCTAGAAAAAGAAGATCAGGGGGTAGGGGTAAAGGGGAAGGGGGAGCGCGGGCTCACTCGCCCCGGTTCTCGTTGTGCGAGACGAGGACCTTGCCGAGCGCGTGGCGCGCGACGCCATCCACGATCGCGTGCGCGCCGATGTACGCGCCGGCGACCATCGGCACGAACGTGGTCACCTGCTCCCACGTCACCTTGCCGAGGAAGAAGCCGAGGAACCCGCCGGCGACGCAGAGCGCGGTGATCGCGAACTGCGGCGTGGCGAAGCCTGCGCTCGTGCCTTGAAGAGACGTGGTGCTGGCAGGCGGGTCGCCGGCGACGATGACTTTGGCCATCTCCTTCGGCGCGTCGATCTTGGTCGGTTCGGTCTTGGCTTCGTCGGGCATTGTCCGGGCTCCTGTTGAGGTCTCCCGGATGAGCCTAGCAGCGCCGTCGGTGATCGATCACCGACGGTCCGTGCCCGTGGACGCGAGGATGGCGCGCAGACGCGTCTTCGCGAGGCGCTGCGACTCCTTGATGTCTCGAGTCACGAGGTCGAACTTCCGCTTCGCCATCTGGAGCGAGTCGGGCTCGGTCACCGCTTCCGCACGGAAACCATCATCTCGACCATCCCCCTGAGCTCCGCTGTGTCTTTCGCGATCTCCAGGCATCTCTCCGTCACCTCCGTCATGACACGCGCGACCTCCGCGCGGTCTGCCAAGTCGTGGGAGCTCTCTCGCACGCCGTGGATCTTGTCGTGCAATGCGCGCACGTCGACGTCGATCTTCTCGCAATGCTTCTTGAGCTTCTCGTCGAAGACGTCGAGATCGGAGTCGACGTCTTTGCGAAGCGCTGCGACCTTGGCGTCGACGTTCGCGGTGATCGTCGCGACAGCCTGTCCGAGCGCGACGAGCTTCACGTCCACGTCCCCGAGGGACTGCGTGTGCTTGGCGATGGTTTCGCCGTGCTCCTTGTGACGCTTGAGGAGCGACTTGCCGGAGACGAAGAGCGCGGTCACGCCGGCAACGACCGCGGCGATGCCGTGCTTTACGAGCTCCTGTCCAATCTCCTCGGGAGTAGCCATGTCCCGGAATGTAACAGCCGAGCTATCAGTCGTGCATCGTCCAGCCAACGACTTGCATCTGAGGAGTCCCCTGAAGGGATGGGGAGCTCGAGCCTGAGATCAGGAGGAAGTTGGTGTTGAAGTTCGGCTTCCACTGGATCTTCCGAGTCTGGTTCGCTACCGACGCCGGATAGACCGGGAAGAGCGGGATCTCGAGCGTCTCGGTCACCACCTGGACGTCGTAGAAGCCGGCCGTGGCGATGATCGAGATCATCTTCGAGCTCGGGAACACGTTCGCGATCTGGTTGATTGCGCCGGGAGCGCCTGGAGCCGTCGCCACGGTTCCCATCTGGACCGGATTGGGAGGCGTGCCGCCCACGCCCGTGTGCGTGTACGCCGCGCCCGTGCCCGTGAACCTGATGGTCATCGTGAGCGACACGAGGATCGACCGGGCGTTGGGCGGATGCGTGGTCCCATCGACAAGGTTCCACGTGCACGTGTCGAGAGAGCTCGTCGCCGCGCCGAAGCTCTGGACGATCGACGGAAAGAATCTCTGCCCATCCGCCGAGCCGCCGTGAGGCGTGCTCGAGGACGTGACGCTGGACATGATGCAGACGCCGTTCTGAGTGCTACCCCCGAGCCCGCATGCGGCGGGGAGGTTGATCGCAGAAGACGGCTTGCCGGTCACGTGCTGCGGTGCGGTGCCCGACACGACCGGAATCCCGCGCGGCGAACGCGGGACGCGCGGAGCGCTGCGCGTGTAGCGCGCCCACCGCGGAAGGTTTCCCGGAAAGAGCAGGTAGAGGTACCAGAGGCCTGAAGACGGGAGCGACCCGCCGTCTTGGTCGCGCGCGAGCTGCGCGTCGAAGTTCGCCGTCGGCAGCGTGTCGACGCTGGGACATCCAGTGAGCAGGTTTCCACCGACGCGCCGCGCGCCAAACGTCGCTTCTGCGATGCCCGTCACGTACGTGTGACCGCCGGAGTCCTGGTCGTTCGCGCTCCCAATGAAGCGCTTCATGTACGACATCGAGCTCGTGTCGGTCAGGTTGAACTGCCGGTCAGAGACCAGCGGGCGCACGTCCCAGAAGTCCATGTCATCGCACTGCACCGCGCCGTTGGGCACGAAGGCGACGGCGATGGGGGTCCAGCCGCTCTGGTTCGCAGGAAGCCCGCCGCCGGGCGTGCCCGCACGCACGCGGATGCATGGCGGTCCGTTGCCGGAGACGAGCGTGCCGGAGAGCGCGGTGAGATAGCCCTGCGTGCTCTTCGTGACGTTGGTCGCGGTGAAGAGACCCGTCGCCGGGTTGAAGATGTCGCGGTTGTCGGTCGTGAGGACGAGCTGCGCGAACTGCACCTCGATGACATCGATCCTCGTCGAACCCGACGAGTTGGCCGTCATCTGGAGCAGCCCGTTCACATTGATGCCGGGATCGGAGACGACCTTGTTCACCGAAGCGTCGGTGTCACCGTCGGGCGCAACGCACGTCGCCACGCCGGGCGTCACCTGAAGGTCGAGGACTCCCGCACCTGTCTGCGGACGAACTTCGAGGCCGGAGAAGATCTCCGCGCGCATCGGCGTGCCCATCGAGAGCGAGCTCGCAGCGTTGCCGCCGGCGTCGAAGTCATCGGTCGTGGTGACGTCCATGAGGCCACGGAGGACCTCGGCGAGTTGCCACTGGCCAAAGATCTGGGCCCTGTTGATGTCGGGCGAGACCGCCCGTTCCTGCGTCTGAATGACGATCGCTTTTCCGCCACCGGGCATGCGGTAGACGTATCAGGAGCAGGGGCCGGGTTCCAGGTACAGGTCGAACCCGACGCCGCCATCCTTCGTGGCGTTCATCGTGTTCCATACGGCCATGCACTCCTCCGCGAAGTCCACGGGGTAGCCGTCGTAGAAGGTCGGGTAGACGGTGCCTGTCAGGTCATACGCGTTGGAGGTGCCCGAGTCGTACGCGAAACCGAACTCGCCGGCGTTCGATGGCGGCAGGCCCACGAGAAAGAACGCGCGAAACTCCGCGTAGTTCATGACCATGCGGAAGCGCCGCGCGGTGAAACTCGGACTCTGAACCGGGTTCGCGAGCGGCTGATAGGTCGCGCCGGAGATGAGACCTTTGACCCTGTCGGTCGGCGAAGACGTTGCGGGAAACGCGCCCTGCGTCGTCTGCCGGCGGATCATCGTGAGCCCTCCCACGGTCGATCCGACGTACCCGAAGATCCGCTGGTTTCCGCTCGCGTCAACGTAGACACACGGCTCCTGAAACTTGAACGTGCCGACGTAGACGCCGCCGCTCCAGCTCACAGTGTCGACGTCGTAGCAGTCGTTCTCTCCACGCCCGGGCGTCGACGAAGGAGTCTCGAGCCCGCCGTCGTAGAACATGCCGGGGAGGAGCGCGGTGCCCACCTCACGAAGGCACCACTGCGAGCCCGGGCCGAGGAGCTTGTTCAACGCGCGCTTCAGCGCGTTCGTGCTCCCCTTGTCCGGCGCAGCGTGGACGCGCTTCGCATAGGGGATGTCTCCTTCGCCTCCCGCGCGCGGCACTCCGCGCTCTCTCCCGAGCTCGTCGAGCACTCCGAGCCTTCCGCCGGAGGGCTGCGCGGCGTTGGTCACCTCGACCCCGAGATCTGCCGCCCAGTCGAGGACCTTCCACGAGGCTCCTCCCGCGCCACCCGACGGCGCCTCTGCGGTGAAGCTCGGGCGGTAGAGGAAACGCGTCAGCGTCGCCGAGAGCGCGGAGGATACGCCGGTGCAGGTGACACCGGCGGCAAAGCCGCTGTCGAAGGAGAGATGCACGACGGTGCGGAGGTTTCCGCTTGCGGGGTTCACTGCGCTGGCGAGCACAGTGCCCGAACCCACCGTCACGCCGCCGCTCTTGAAGGTCGCGAGCTCGCCGGCGAAGAAGGGGCCAGAGAACGTCGTGCACTCGAAACAGAGAATGGAGTCGAGGACCGCGGTGGTTCCCGATGTCGGCGGCACCGGGGGCTGTACCGCGGAGATCCTGGCCACCTGCCCGACGTTCGCGCCGGCGGTGAACGCGACGTACTGGCCCACGTGTTCGAGCACGAACATGTCCGGCTGCGGCGCGGAGATGAGGAGCGCGGAGAGCGAGCGCGGAGTCGGTGGACCGGAGCCCGGGTCAAACGTCACCGATGCGAGCGTGTTCTCGTAGCCGCTGCCCGGCTGGTCGACGAGTGAGATGGAGCCGGGTTGCGGGTTGTTGTAGCCCCACCCCGGTTTCTCAGCCTGCGCGATCACGTTGTAAGGGCCGCTGTCACCGCTGAAGAACACGACGTTCGAAAGGAGCTGGAAACGTCGCCCGGTCTGCACCGGCACAGCGCCGGTGGGACCCCAGTCGAACGCCACTTCCTCGACGAACGCGCCGGCGGGGAGAACGAGCGGAACGTCGAGCCTGAGGTTTCTCGTGACGGTGATGGTCACCGTCGCCTGCTGCGCTCCCCCTGCCGACGGCGCGGTCTGACCGCTCCAGGGCAGGATGTAGAACGAGCCGAACGTGTTGTCCGAGCACTGGCTGACGCGCGCGAGCTGCACGGCCGCCTGCGAGAAGACCTCGAGGCCTTGGCCGTCACCGGCAGCGATGAGCGGCTGCGTGTAGCCCTCATCGGCCCCCGACTGCCACGCAGCGAGGAGGTCCTGGGGAGTGAGAGCGCCGACGCCGTTGGCCATGCGCAGGAGGCTAGCAGCGCCGTCGGTGATCGATCACCGACGGCGGCATCGCGGCGCCATGGCTGAAGAGAAAAGGACATACAGGAAAGGGGAGCTCCTCGCAGCGCTTGAAGACTTCGAAAGCGCGCTCCCGTTCATCTGCGACGATCCCTCGGACTGGACGTCGCTGGACGTGGACTACGACAAGCCGCGCGTCGAACGGCTCTGGCGAAGCGTGAAGCATCCGAAACACGGTTCGCTTCGCCTCTACCTCCACCGCATCCATCCGTGTGGCACGCCGCTCTACCACCCGCACCCCTGGCCGAGCGCAGTGAAGATCATCCAGGCTTCGGGCGTCTACGAGATGGGCGTTGGCACTTCACGTGACTCCAGCGACCCGGCGGAAACTGTGATGGTGCTCCGTCTGCCCGAGGGTTCGAGCTACGAGATGACGGAACCGAACGGATGGCATTGGGTGAACCCGGTCACTTCGCCGGTTCTGACTCTCATGGTCACTGCCGAACCTTGGACCTATCAGCACCCCGGGTTGAAGAAGCCGACGGAGAAGCTCGAACCGCTCGCCCAATCCACCGCCGCAGTCCTTCTCGCGATGTTCCGCGAAGCGTGCTTCACGAGGAGTCGCTAATGGGCCGCGCACTCAAACCCTACGTCGTCGACAAGCTCCAAACGAAACACGGATGGGTCGACATTCTCTTCGACCGTGACAGGAAAAACTTCTTCGCGAAGGTCGGCGACGAAGAGTTGCGCGCGGACACCATCAACGAGGTGAAGGAAAAGGCTCAGGCGGAGCTCGAGAAGGTGATCCGATACGTGTGGGAGCCAGTCATCACGGTCGGTTCGGACCTTTCCAAGTGGGAGAAACCCGACGCGTTCGAACCCCTCGACAGGGAAAAGATGAACGACGTCGAAGTCCACGTGAAGCTGTCGTTCGAACGGCTCGAGCGAGCGTTGGTCCGCGGAAACGACACCGCCGGGATCACGAAGGTCAACAGGAGGTACGACGGCAGCAACAAGCGGCAAGACCGGTGGTTCACGCGTTCACACTCCAAGGACTTCGAGCAAAGCTTGAAGGGCTGGGAGAAAGACGCTGAGGAGATGCGCAGGCTTCGAGCAGTCGGCGATGGTGCGCGCGAGTACCACGGCGATTGGAACGATGTCGCGGTGATTCCATATTCAGATGAGGCGTGGGAGGGACTCTGCCGCGTGGCTGATGTCTTGAGGAACGCGAGGTCGTCCATCCGGCACATCGTCCGCGGTGGTGGAGCGCAGGTCATGCACCTCATCACGAAGACGCTCGAGCGTCCCATCGGGATCATCCCGATGCTTCTTCCTCCGCCAGTTGCGACGAAGTCTAGGAAGCAGCGCTGACGTACGCGAGGCTCGTCCTGATGGTCTGACCGAGCGTGGGGAAGACGTCCCCCGCCGGCGACACGATGCTCCCACCCCACGGCACCACGCCCAGCGGCTTGAACCTGCGCACGACCGCAAGAAGGTCGCTCCTGTAGAGCGGCGCGTTGACGGGCAGCGTGTTCACGAACTCCACGAGCGCGTTCCACACCGCGGCGGTCAGCGAGACCGTGTCCACGTTCCCCGAGAACTGGAGCGCGGTCACGATCGACAGGATCTGCGGGATGCTCGTGAAGAGGACGACCGCGATGCCTCCGGCCTTGTACTCGGGCAGGACGGAAACCACGTTGGCGACGAGAGCCGCGTTGGCGACGCCCGTCGAGTCCGCGATGAAGAGGTTCACGACGCGTGCGCTGTTACCCGACGGGTCGACCGCATCTTGTGCCAGCGCGCTCACGACTCCGGGCACGGTGAGCGCGCCGAACTGGATGGCGGGGTTCGTCCCCTTCGCGAGGCTCTGCGGGAACTGGATGATGCGTCCCTTGAACGTGTCGTCGTCCTCGCGGTCTTCACCGCCAGCGGTGGCCACGTCGTTCGTGAGCTGGATCGTCTGGTCGAAGATGGCCGTCGGGTTGGCGAACGTGCGGATGGTGTTCGCGCCGGTCTGCGAGCTCTTGCCCGCCTGCGTCGCGCGCGTGAAACACGTCGCGGAGAGACCGCCGGAAGAGAAGACCGCCGGCGTGACCATCACGTGCTCCACCTGCCCGCCGACGGTGCGAAGAACGGTGCCCGCGGGGATGCTTCCTGATGCACCGCCGGCGCGGAAGAAGCGCACTTGCGAGACCGCCGGTGATGCGCCCTTCCTCAGGAGCCCGAAGCACTTGTCGTACGCGTAGCGGTCGAGATCTTCATCGAAGCACCCGGCCACGAAGTGCCGACCGCTCTGGTAGGCCACCTGCTGCACGACCTTCGCGGCCATGACGGACTGGCCACCCACGATGAGGTTCGCATCCGATCCGAGGATGTCGACCTGGGCGGGGTCGATGCTCGTCGTGCGCTGGCGAAAGAACTGCCGGCCGGTCTGAAAGAGGTCGAGGCGCGTCGCGAGGTCCACGGATGGAGACTACCCGCGACGGGGCATGTTGGACCAACGCGGCTGTTCCGGGCCGGAGGACTGAAAGAACTGCATCGTGGTGCCGGTCGCTGTCCTCTCAATGACGAGCTCGAGACCACGCTCGCAGTGCTTGCAAACCGCCGGCTCTTTCCACGCGATCTCAGAGTCGATGACCCTGTAGACACGGAAGTCGGGTTCCGCGCAGAAGGGGCATGGCAGGTGCATCGTGGTCTCGAGCCCGTAGCCCGTGATGCGCTGGTTCGCGTGAAACTTCTTCGCGTACTCCTCACCGCTCTCAGGGTCGGACATGCACGAAGGTTACTGCGGCGAGAGCTGCGTGCCGAACTTGATGACCGGACCAGAGCGCAAGCGCGCCACGATGGAGACGCGCCACACGCCAGTTGGCTCGAGGAGGAGCATCACGCGCGCCTGCGCGGTCTCCGGGTCGCTTTGCACGATCTGGAGGATCGCGCTCTGCGCCTGCTCGACGCGAGCACGCGTGGCGAGCGCCTTGCCCATCCCCGCGAGTCCTCCTCCCCAATCCGTCGGCAGATGGATGAAGGCTCCGCGCCGCGCGAGGACGGCTCGCACGATGCGCTTCTTGTAGCTCTCGATTCCGCGGTCGCGCGCGTAGGCACCGGTGCCGTCGGCGAGGTAGGTGCCGAGAGGCGTTGTCGGTCCCGCGTTCGGGATCTTGGCCGCTTGCGCGGCGGAGAGCGTCGACGGGTTGGCGTAGTCTCCGCCGCGGTCCGCGATGGGGTCGAGCGTCGGCGGCACGAGGTCCTGCTGCACTCCGAGGAGCTGGAAGGAGCTCTGGCCTGGGTCGAGGAGCGTGGCGCCAGCAGGGTCGCCGGCGAGCCCTTGGCACGTCACGACGTACGCCGCGGGATAGGGCGACATCTTCCGGTCGAGCCACACGTCCAGCATCGTGTTGAACGTCGCCGGCGTCGCCACCGGGTCATTCAACGGATCGGGGTAGGCCACCGTCGCCGGCGCGACCGCGCGCGCGGGCAGTCCGTCGAGACCGACGGTTCCTGTCACCGCGGTCACCGTGAAGAGCTCCGGTCTCGAGGCGTCGAACTCGTCGAGGAGATCGGAGAGGTACACGGGCTCGTTGAACTGGAGCCTGATGCAGTTCTCCCTTCGCGCCCACGCGAGCGTGAGCGCCAAGCTGACGCCTCCGCCAACCCACGCGCCACCGCCCCAGGCTCCCGTGCCCCAAGTGCCGCCGCCGGGCATCGTTATGCCCCCGGCTTGTCGTCGGGATCGGGTTGCAGGAGCACCGGTCTCCCACCACCAGGCTCGACGCCGGCGACGGGGTTGAGCGGATTGGGAGACACGATTCCGCCGAGAAGCGTTCGCGCCTGGTCAGGGATGAGAGCGGGCGCTGGCTGGAGAAAACAGTTCACGCCGTAGGGAAGACGGGGAAGCTGAGGGAGCTTCGGAGGGAAGCCCGGGATCTTGAATCCGAAGGTGAACGCGCGGAAGGGAGGCTTGAACTTGAGGAGGCAGAGCGCGATGGAGGCCGCCTGGCCCACGGCGCCTGGGATCGCAGGAAACGCCGCGTCTTGCGAGAGCGCGATGCTGGTGGGGACAGGCGGAGGAAGGTCCGGCGGCGGGAAGCCCATGCCGGGAAGGTAGCAGTCAGTAGACGCGCCCGTAACGGCCGGAGAGAACCTCCGCGTCTTCGCGCACGCCGAAGAGCGTGCCCGTCTCGACTCGGATCGTGCCGACGGGTTTCTTGCAGCACGTGCTGACCGCGTCAGCCTCCCACGCGCGATCGTCCTTGCTCGGCCGCTTGCCGGTGCCCGCGACGCCGAATTGCTCGGAGCCGCAATGCGGGCACTTCTCGTCGGCGACGCGCGCGAAAGAAGCTTCGGGGAAGTCGAGCGTGAGCTTGTGACGTTTCCCGTCGCGGATGAGGAAGTGCTTCATGCTCTTGGGAATCCCGATGACGCTCATGCAAACCTCCGTTTCTCGTAGCCCTCGCCGCAACCCATCTCCGTGCAGTTCTTCACGGAGTGCACGTTGATGTTCTCGCGCTGCTCATCCCAAAGAGTCGCCGCTTGTTTGAGAGCGTCCTTGGAGTCTGATGCTTCGATCATCGTCGACGCGGCGTTGGGACCACGCGCGATGTAGACGTGGAACTTCATGACACGTCCTTGGGCACGAGAGCCTCCGTCCCCACCGCAGGCGTCGTCCGCCCGAGCTTCTGCTCGAAGAGCTGCCAGAAGTCGGAGAGAGCGCGCGGTGCGCAGTCCTTCGCGTTCAGTCCGTGGTTCACGCCCATCGCGCTCGCAGTCGCGTGCTCGACGGCGGTGAGTTGCGGACTCACTTTTGGTGCGGGTTTCTCGTTGAACACCGTCGAGACGTAAGCCGCGAGGTAGACGTTGAAGATCGCTTCCTTCTTGTCCTGAATCTTCTGGTCCATGGTCATCTCCAGTGGTCGACTCCGTTGCCGTCACACGAACACTCGTGCGAGGGCTTCTCGCACCAGATGCAGTAGGAATTGGGCGGTGACGGTGGCGGAACGGGCACCGTCGGCAGCGTGGCTGCGCTCGAGAGACGCGGAACGGGGGGAAGCGTTGAAGCGGTACCGCGCGGCGGCGTGATGGTGCGCTTCATCGCGGAGTGCTCCTGCCGGCCTTGGAGATGCTCGGCACGCCTTCGCCTTCCGCTTCCACGAGCTCCTCTTGCGCCTTCTCGAGCGTCATCCCAGTGATGACCTTGAAGGTGATGCGGAAGGAGTGAAAAAGCGCTCCGAGCGCCGTCTGGTCCTTCGTGATCTCCAGCAGCATGTTCGGGTAGCTGAACGTGTTGTGGATGATGTCGTCGCTCTCGATGCGCTTCTGCCAATTCGAGACCTTCTCCGCGAACTCCTTCGAGCCCTCGCGAACGTTGCGCTCGAGACGGTCGATCTGCATCGCCATCTCGCAGAGCACCATGTGCTGCTCGTTCTTAAGCTCCAAAGCCTGCACCAGATCCAGGTACGTCATCGGTCGTTCCCCTTTCGTTTCGTTCGCTCTGAGCCGGCCGAAGCCGGGTCGGAGAGACCGAATCAGGCGGCGATGACTTCTCGCCGGAAGCGCGAGAGATGACCCTCGTCGGCGGTGAAGGAAAGGTCGCCAGCTTCGATGCGGAGCTTGGCGTTCTTGAAGATGCGGACGATGCGCACGCGGCGCGGACGCGCATCCATGGGTGCCTGGTAGTGAAGAGTCGCGCCCATCGCCAGGTAGCCGAAAACGTCAGCCCACACCGCGAACTTTTCGAATTGCATCGTCGTTTCCCCTTTCGCGCCCTCAGCGCCGCTCATAAGGGAAACTATAAACCACCTGCGCTATAGCGCAACAGGTTTTTCACCGCGGGTGGCACTTTCCCGCGCCGCCCAAGGATTCTCAGCCGATGAGGAGTCCCGGGCAGGCCACTCCGAACGTGCCCGGCGCGGGAGTCCCTGGCGTGGTGAGGGCCAACGTGAGCGCCGGCGTGATGACCGTGGTGTCGAGGGGTGTCGCGTTGCCCGCGGTGATGGCCGCCGCAAGAGCGGCCCACATGGTCGGTCCGGTGAGACCTGTCGGCGGGATGACGATCCCCTGCATGATGGTGAGGAACTGCTCCACGGTGAGCGCGTGCCCGCAGAACTGGTTGCCCGCGGTCGCGAGCGTGAGCGTGCCCGTCGTGAGGAGCTGACTCGCAGAGCCGTCGAGAAGGAAGCTCGTAGCGTCAGCGTTCATCTGCACCTGATTGCCCTGCGATCCGTTCGCGGGAACCACTTGCACGCTGCCCGAGCTGTCGAGCGTCTGGAAGCCGAGGAAGTCTGGGCCGAGATGAAGGCTTCCTCCGTCACCGGGTGCCATGGTGAGCGCGCCGGAGAGATCGAACGCGAGAAACGCACCGGAGACGGAGTGCCGTAGAAGAAGTGAGCTCGCGGTCTCGACGATGAACGGAGTGCGCATGCGCACGAAGCCAAAGTTGTTCTGCGTGACGTCTTGCCCCGCGACCTGGAGCGGGAAGACGTCGAGCGCCTGGTTGCACCGTCCGACGATCGTGCAGCCCGCGCGCTCGTCGCCTTCGGGCACCATCACGTAGACCTCGTCACCGGCGTTGAACGGGAAGAAGCACGCCTCGCCTTGGCCCGCGAGAAAGGACGCGACGAGGCACGGGACGATCGTGCCCGAGGGCATGAGCTTCACGTCGACGAGGTATCCCTCGGGCAGCGGGTTGCCGTCATCGTCGTAGAAGCGGATGGACGCGCCGGAGCCTGACGTTGCCGGCTGCACGATGCCGAAGCACCCCCACTCGCGCGTGTCGCCGCCGGGCATCGGGATCGGGGCGTGGTCCCTCCCGTCGTTGTGTCCCATGCCGGTGACGCTAGCACCGTCGGTGATCGATCACCGACGGCGGAGAAAGATTGCGGACGGTCCGAGGTTGGGAGCGCGAGTGGCTTCGTCCAATACGAAGAGCTGGTGGCGCGGTCGATTCTGCGTGCTACGACCTCGGGCAGGACGGTCCAACAACCCCGGGAGCCTACACGCACTGAGCCGCAGCCCTAAAAGCTGCAGGAAGGCTAGATCCAACCGGAAGGCGAGCCGGAAGGCGCGGGCAGGTTCGCGGGCGGGCCAGCGTTAGGACCGGGGAGCGGCGGCAGACCGGGGTTGTTGTCCGGTTCGTCGAGACCCACCTTGTCGCTCCTGACCTCTTGGTAGTTCGTGCCGGCGACCGTGAGCTCGATGCCTCCTCCGCCACCGTCGCCGATCGTCCACTTCGACTCGAGCTCCTTCAGCCGGAACTGCTGAACGAAGGCGCTGTTGGCGCTCGCCTGTGCGAACGCGTCCGCGAACTCGTCGGTGAAGCCGAGGTTCTTGATGTGCTGCCGTGCGCGCGAGGAGCTCGCGAGAACGCCAGCGAGCGTGACCTGTTCGTTGTCTCTCTCGTCCGCCGCGGCCTCCGCGGTCATGACCTCGATGGTGTCGCCGGCGGTGGCGTCGAGGATGTCCGGGTCATCGTCACTTCCCGCGTAGCTCGCGAGATCGTCGGTGTGGAGCTCCACCTCGAGCTCGTTCCTTCCCTGGCTTTCATAGAGCTCTTGCGCGATGAGCTTCGCGGTCTTCGCGTCTTTGATCCCTGCGTAGCCGATGCGACGCACCTCCCACTTCTGGTCAGGAGAAGCGTCACCCGGGATCGCGTACACCTGGCGGTCGTGGTCTTCGGGGAACCGCCCGACGATGAGCTGCTTCGTCGCATGGTTGTAGATGCGGACCTCGATGTTCACCGGCGAGCGCGTGGGCGTGAACGTGCGCTTGGTCTTGAGGCTCGCGATGTTCCTGCCCCAGAGGAAACGCCGCCACTCGAGGCGCTCACCCGCGGGCCCAGTTCTTCCGGTGTACGGATCGTCCGGCCGGCGCACCGACGCGGAGGTCATGAAGCTCCGCACGCGCTGGATGATGACCCGCGTGCCGTCGAGGCGGATGGAGTGACCGACGGCGCCTACGATGTCCGTGAGGTAGTCCCACGCCTTGAGATCCTGACCGCCCTTCGAGGGCTGCGGTCCGAGCTGCGGACGGAACGCGGTGTTCGCGAGCACTTTGCTGAGCACCGGCGGCGTCTCCCCCGGCGGTAGGTACTCCACGCTGAGCCCCTCGCACTGCGGGAAGTGCGAGAGGTACTGCGCCACGGCCTCGTGAATCGGCTTGTTCATGTCGACGACGAGCCGCGGCGAGACCGTCTGGTCGATGATGAGCTGCGTGTTGTCGCGCCCCTCGAGCGTGACCATCGGCTCTCCGTCGGTCGGCCACTCGTTCTCCCACGTGTCGCAAAAGCCCTGGAAGCGTGTGTTGGTGCGCGGCCTTCCCTGGTTGTCGGTGTACGTGTCGGGCACGACAGACCGGAGCTCCTGAGAGCCATCGGGCAGCGTGCGGTACTCCCCATTCACGCCGGCCTCGTAGTCCTCCGGCTTCACGCACCCCATGATGAGCTCCATCGCGACGGAGCGAACGAGGCGTGGGTCGAAGGGGAACTGCGAGTAGGGGAACTTCACCGTGAGGTGGTCGGCTTCGCGGATGCCGTTCTTCTTCCACGTCGCCTCAGTCGGGATGAGGAGGACGTCGTACGTGAGCTTGTCCTGCGATCGCTGAGGGATGCTGTTGGCGATGCGCAGGAACCCGCCCTTGTCCTGCTGGAGCGCGTTCGGCTGGTTCGACTGGATCTGCGAGACGCTGCTCGACGAAAGAAGGATGAGACGCGACACGCCCGGCGGCGCATCCCCGTCCTGCACGAGCTTCAGGTCACCGCGTTCCACCTTCACGCCGGAGAGGTTCTTGGTGGTGGCGGTGGCGTTCTGAGCGTCGGCCTTGGTCTTCAGGTCACGGTGCGCCCCCATCTCGTCGAAGCGGATGGCCAGGCGCACCTTGCAGGAGGGGATGAGGTACACGGGAGCAGCCTACCGCTGCGCCGTGCTCAGGGCGCAGGCGGGGGAGGCGGAGGGCTCGCCGGAGGTGCCGCCGGCGTGTTCGCGGTGACCGCCGCAGCGAGCGCGGTGGCGCTCGACTTGAGCTGCGCAGCGAGAGCCTCGAGTGCTGCTTCGCTGCTCTTGGCCGCCTGGATCTGCGCCGCGATGTTGTTGAGGAGCTGGATCGCGCTCCCGTCCACGGTGACGTTTTCGGTGACCTGCGCGGTGAGGACGTCGATGGCTGCCATGATCTTCTCTTCCTGGCGCTTCGCGCGCCGAAGCCTCACTGCTTGAACCACGTTCGCCGCGAGCGAGGCAGAGAGCGCGACGACGAGGGCGACGACGATTGCCACGCGCGGAATCTATCAGATGCTCTTCGTGACGCCTGAACCCTTCACCCGCGGGATGAGGAGGCGGAGACCCGGCGGCAGCGTGACGATGTGCCACGGCAGACCGTTCACGTTGAGGATCTCGGTGGAGAGCGTGTCATCGCCGTACCACGCGCGCGCGATGGTCTCCGGCGTGTCGCCCGCCTTCACCACGTAGAAGCCGAGAACAGCGCCCGTCACACCTCCACCGCCCTGCCCGAGCGCGGAGCGGCGACCACTGAGCGGAGGCGTCGAGAGCTGCGCCTGGAGCTCGTCGCGCATCTCCGCGGCGAGGAGCGCGAGCTGTTCGAGCTCCTCATGAATCGGTTGGTAGCGCTGGATGGCGGCGAGGATGTCCTTCACCTCCTGCCCGAGCGTCTGGAGCTCCCAAGGCGTCTGCCCGAGCTGGTCCTCGAGGAGGAGCGCTTCCGTCACCGCGAGACGCGCAGCCGCGACGGAGTCCTGCTGCACCGCGAGGGGCACCACGGCCACCTGCTGACCAACCAGTGCGGCGGAGGAGAGTCGATCCGCAAGACCTACGACCGTAGACACCGTGGCCGCCAGCGCCGCCTCGAGCGCGAAGGGGAAGCTCTCGAGCTGTCCGAGCGTGACGAAGCTCGCGCTGTTCAGGACCGACGGGTTGGAGGCCACGACCGGCGTGCCCGTCGAGAGGTTCTTGAGCTGCGAGGTCGACGCCTTGATCTTGCCGGCGGAGCTCCCGAGCGACGGCGCGCGCGACGCCTTCGCAGGGGCCTGACGCGTGCCGAAGTTCGTCCAGTTGAACGTCGCTTCCCACGGCATGTCGTCCCACGTCTCGGGCTTCACCGAGAACTTCGTGAGGCTGCCTTCGCGGACGATGGAGCCCTGCGATTGCGGGGAAGTGCCCTGCCCGAGCGCGCGTTGCTGCGCGGCGGAGAGCTGCCCGCCGGCCTGCTGCACCGTCCACGTCACCCGGACGATGCGCCCGCCGAGCGAGATCTGTTCCATCTTCTCGCGGAGGATGGACGGGTCGACGATGTCCTGCGGCGTGCCGTCGACGTCGTGGAAGATCGCCGGCCGGCTCCCCATCTGCTGGCGGCTCCAGTGACCCTGCCACTGCATGGGCACCGCCTTGGGCCCGATGAGCTGCCAGGTCGCCTGGCTGTTGCCGGGGTACCAGGTGATCTTCTCGTTCCGCTCCGAGCCCCACTCCGGCCCCATGAAGGGGAGCGTGGGACCGGAGAGAAGGATCGAACGACGCACCTGGCCAGGCTGGCTGGTGATCTCCTCAATGAGGATCGTGGAGCTCGCGCTGGCCACGGGTTACACCTCCGCGCCGGCGCGCGAGCGCGTCACTTCTTCTGGGCCTTGGCCCACTTCTCGAGCGGCGAGCTCTCGCTCTCCGCCGACTCCGAAGAAGAGCTGGACTCCGACTCGCTCGCGTCCGGGCTCTCGCTCGCGTCCTTGCTTCCGCCCTTGCCGTTCTTGCTCTTGTCGGGGAACGCCATCGTCTTCTCCTATGACCCGGACGGTATCAAGGCCCGTCCGACTCCGCTAGCTGCCCTGGAAGATGGCGGTCTTCGCGAAGCCGCGCGCGAACGCCCGCTTGAAGGTGTCCTTCCGCGTGACGATCGCCACGTTGTCGGGGTCCGCCTTCCTGAAGTCCTGCGTGATGTGGAACGTTTGGCCGCCGCTGAAGTTCTGCGTCATCGTCGGCTTGTTGAGCGACGCCTGGCGATCCGTGAAGAGCTTCTTGAGCGCTTCGCCCGCAGAGCCTCCGACCATGGCCGCGAGCTTGTCGATGCCCTCGGAGATCTCCACGCCGGAGTTGATGAGCGCCTGGCGCGCCATGTCGCTCGAGCGAAGGAGGATCGCGGCCTGCATCTGCATGCCCTGGTCCTGCGCTGTGATGGCGTCGTTGTAGATCTTCGCGATGTAAGCGCCCTGCTCGTTCGACTGCCCCTCGAAGTCCGGTGTCGGTCCCATGAAGTTTTTCCCGTAGGAGTCCTTCGCCTTGCCGATCTCGATGAGCGTGTCCTGGATGGTCCGCCGGCCGTCGTCGGCTTTCATCGCGAGATCGTGCATCCGGTCGGACTGGCGAGACTGCTCGTCCCACAGCGCGTTGATGTACTTGTCGATGAACTTCGTGGCGGCCTTCTTGCCCTTCTCGCCGTCCCACTGCTCCGCGTACTCGACGAACTGCTTCTGGTAGTCGAGGAGCCCCTGGAGGTTCTTGGCCTTGTACATCTGCTGGATGGCGTCCATGCCAGCGTTCATGTTCGCGCCAGCCGCCTCGTGCTTCGTCTCCTTGTGGACGAAGGCCTTGTCGACCGCATCCTTCACGCCCTCGAGAATCTCCTTGTAGATGCCGATACCCGCGGCGGCGGCTCCGGCCTTACCACCCATTCCCACCAACCCGCCGAGCGCCTTCGCCGCGAACATCCCGGCGATGACCTCCTTGTGCGCGATGATGAAGCTGAAGACGGACTTGAGCGCCGACGCCGCGCCCTGAATGGCGTCGGAGATCTCCTTCGAGTGCGTGTCGATCCACTTGAAGGCCTCGCCCATCATCTTGGCAGCCGCCTTCACCCACTCGCCGACCTTCTGCCCGAGCGCCTTCGCGTAGGCCTCAATCTCGCGCCGGTGACCAGCGATCCACTTCTGGACCTCCATGAGCGCCGGCATGATCCCGCTGATGAGAGGACCCCCGATGTTCTCGAGGACGTTCTCTTTCATCTGCTTGAGCTGATTGGCCATCTGCCCGAACGTGAGCGGCAGATCCTTCGCCTTGGCGGCGAGCTTGTTGATGGCCTCCTCACCGGCGCGGAGCTGGTCCTCCGGCTTCATCTTCGAGAGCGCGTGCGAGACGTCGTGGATGGAACCCTTGAGGACACCGGTGGACCGGATGAGCGCCACGATCGGGTTGCGCGCACCCGTCATGCCCATCTCGAGCATGCGCATGCCCCGCGTGATGGTCTCGGTGTCACCGACCACGCGCCCGGCCTGCACGATCTTCTCGGTGAGCTCCTTCACCGCAGACGTTGGCCGCCCGCTTCTCTCCGCGATCTCCTGGAAGATGGAGGCCACCTCGGAGCCCATGACTCCGGCCTTCATCCCCATCTCGACGAACTCCTCGCGGAGCCCGGCGGCCTTCACCTTGAGCTGCGCGAAAGACGCGCCGCTCTGGTCCGTGATGGCCAATGTCTGAGCGATGGCCTTCTTCTGACTCTCCGCCGCGCGCGCCGCCTCCATGGCGCCTTCGACGAGGCCGAAACCTCCTGCCAGGCCGCCGACGAGCCCGGCGATCCCTGCGGCCTTGAACATCGTGGAAGCGAATCCCGACACCGCCTCCATGGCGCCGTGCAGCGCGCGCTGCGCCGACTGCGCGATCTTCCCGAACATCGCGCTCGTGCGCGCGATGGCGGCGTGCGCCTTGGCCTCTTCGACCTGAAGCGAGATCCTGACTTCTGCCGACGGGCCGCTGCCTGCCATGTGGTGACGCTACCACAGTCGGTGATCGATCACCGACGGCGGCATCAGGAGAGCTGTCGGTCAGACCGCCCACGGGGCGGATGCCGGAACTGGCCCGCCGGAGAGGTGCACCCCTTCGGCGGGCTGGGAGCTCACTGCGAGCCGGGCCCCGCCGGCGTGGGAGTCTCCTGCTTGATGACCTCGGAGAGCTCCTCCATGTAGTCGCGGATCTCCTCGGCATCCATGTCCTCGACGCGCTCGAGCGACACGTGCATGTACCGACACAGGTAGATGTGCTGACGCTTCATCTTCCTCAGCATGTCGTCCGGGTCGCAGGACTGCGCGAAGGCGTAGGCGAGCAAGATCCTGTCCCCGCCCAGCGCCTCCAGCGCGTCCTCGATGTCGTCCCCCGCTGCTACGCCCTCTTGGAACCGTAGCAGCGCGCGAAAAAAACCTTCCGCTCCTCCTTGGAGAACGCGTGAGCCTTCGCGTACCACTCCTGGAGCATCTGGCGCCCCTTCGCGCCGATGACGTTCCAGAAACCCATGATACTGCCCGACGTCGCCGGCGTGACGTCCCAGCGCGCGGGCAGCCCGTCGACGACGCGCAGACCCATCTTCGCAAGCTCCGCGATGGCGCGCTCCGCGGTGCCGGCGGTGTTCTTGTACGCGTTGGCCTGCTCCTTGTCCTTGAGCGGCCAGACGATGCACCAGTGCTCCTGCTGGTCCTCGGTGTGCTCCGCCTCGAACTTGAAGCACTCCATGCGCGTGCCGGGCTTCGGCTTCACCTGCTTGGGAAGGACCGCCCACGCCGGCCAGTTGTCCTCTTCCTCGAAGTCCGGGTAGGGGACGTCATCAGCCGCCGCGTTGAGCTTCGGCTTGGGATCGTCATCGTCGTCCTGCGCGGCGTTGCCCGGGCTGTCGTCGTCCGGCGGAGCTCCTGCCTCTTCGACGAGCTCCGATTCGTCCTCCTCGTCGATCTCCTGCTCAGGAGCGCGCGTCTTCACCTTGGGCACGCCAGGCGGGGGTGCGTCGCGAAACGCGGGATGACCGCCCACAGCGCCCACTGCCGCACGTTCCTCCGCCGACGGCTCGCTGCTGTCGATCTTGGGACCGAAGCTCCTCTTGATGCCTTCCATGATGTTCCTCGTCTTTCTAGTCGGGCGACGACGGCCCCGGGCTGGGGAGGCGCTCTCTCACCAGACCTCCTCTCCCCCATCCAGGCCCGGCGAGGATGGGCGGGGAAGTCGGAGGTTGCCCGAGCCGCCGACGACGCCCTGTGCGCGCCTCCGGTGGAACAACCCCTCGCCTAGACGTTGATCTGGAGCTCGATGTCGAGGTCGCTCCCCTCGAAGGGGACCTTGATGTCGAAGAAGTCGCCGGCTGCCTTCACGTTGTGATCGATCTTGCCGAAGACCAGGTTGGGGAACGTGGTCTCGGCGGTGTCGCCGTTCGGGAAGTTGAACGCGCCGGACGCGGTGAAGTTCGTGTTGGGCGTCAGGCTCTGCGCCGTGTTCTTCACGTCCTGAAGGAACGTGAAGTAATCGGCCGTGTGCACGTGGAGGTCGAATGACCCCGAGATGCCCTTGAAGACGAATCTTTTGAGCTGCGTCTTCAGGCCGATGTAGGCCTGGGACTTCACCTCGAAGTCGCACGAGAACTCGAACGCCTGGACGGAGTCGAGCGTCTCCTGGAGAACGCCGTTCTCCGTGATGAGGATCACGATCTCCTGTCCGAGGATGCGCTGCCCTGCCATCGTCCTTCTCCTTACGCCGCGAGCTGGAGCGGCACCGACTCGGTCACGTCGAACACGTTCTGGCCCACGTTGAACTCCAGGACGATGGAGTCCATCGACGGCAGGAGCTGGACATTGATCTTGATGCGGAAGAGACCCGCCTGGAGAAGCGCCGGCGTGTTGCCTGCCCGCGCGCTCCCGTCGACCTTGAACCCGCCGATCCTCTGCTGCGAGAGGTCGTCCGCGGAGAGGAGTCCGCGGAGGAAGATGCGGATGGCCTGGCAGAGACCCGCGCGCCGGCGGTAGGTCGAAAGCTTCTTGCCGTACGAGACGGCGAAGCGTGCGACCGAGTCTTCGAGGAAGTCCGCCATACGCCGGCGCGAGATCGGCGCGAGCCCGCTGTTGGCCACCGGGTCGACGCTGGTCACGCCGCTCTGGAAGATGAGGACACCCTGGTCGAAGCGAGGCGCGCAGATGCCGAGCGCCTTGCACTGCTTGTAGTCGTCGACCTGGAGACCCGCGCCGCCGAGCGTTGCCGTGTACTGCGAGCCGCCGGGCTGGAACGCGGTCTCCATCGCCTGCGCGCCGCCAGTGAAGCCGGTCTCCTGCCCCGGGTTCTCTTCGGGGTTGAGCTGCGACATGAGCGACGCGAGGAAGCCGTCGGCACCGACGTCCACGTTGCCAGACGCGTTGAACGCCGCGCCTCCCGCAGGACCGCGCTGCGCGATGAGCGGCACGAAGGTGTTCACCTGCGGCCACACGTAGATGAACCGGTCGCTCCGGTACGTACCGACGCCTGGCGACGCGGTGGTGCTGAACGCGGTGGTTTCCGCGGTGCCCATCGGCGTGCGTCCGACGAAGACGCGCCCGTAGAGGCCTGCGTTGCTCGCGGCGATGGCGTTCTGTCCGCCCGCGCTGCGCACCTGGTTGGACTGGCGCGCGCTCCAGACGATGTTCACGACCGACGCGACGCCGTTCTGGTCGAGCGTGGAGTTGAACGCCTGGACGTAAGCCGCGTCGATCTGCGCCTCGGTGAGCGCGTTGGTCGTGGGCAGCGGATTCAGGACGCTGAACGCGGCGATGTCCGGCGGTGCGACCACGCTGGTGATCGCGCTCGCAGAAGACGCGGAACCCGTGCCGTCGTCGACCGCGAAGCGGACCGGAACGCTGTACGGACCCACGCCGCTCGCGGTCTGCCCGGGAATGGCGATGGCCGTGACGCTGATGGTCTGCATCGTCACGTAGAGCGTTCCGCCGGGGACTTGGACGCGCGTGCCCGCGGGCAGCGTGCCGTCGCGCTGCGCCGTGCCGACCTGCGTGCCGACGGTGAGCCCGAGCTTCGTGAGCACCGAGCCCGCGCTCGCGCCAACGACGCGGATCTGACCGCCCTGCGTGAAGCCCTGGAGGTTCAGGTAGAAGGGGCTCGAACCGAGCGCCGTCGCGAACGTGAAGCCGGTCGCGGGGTAGCCCGCCGCCACCGCGGCCGCGTTGATGCGCGAAGCGATGAGCGCAGCGGTCGTGTCACCCGCCTGGAACGTCGTGACGAAGTTCGGGAGGTTGTCGATCCCGAGCGTCACGGTCTCGCCGCCGGCGAAGGTCGGCGGGATGGTCATCGCGGTGCCCGTCAGGTACGCGTAACCCGTCGCGGTGCCCTGCTGACCCACCGTGAACCCAAGGCCCGTGGCCGTCGTCGCAGATGCCACCGTGATGGCGCCCGTGCCCGGCGTCGCGGTGTTGGAGATGCGCAGACGTCCCGAGGAGTCCTGCTCCACCTTCGTGCCAGCGACGGCGGTCTGGATGACCGACTGCACCTCGTTGAACGCCACCTGATTGATGTTGGCGACGTTGCCCGTCCCGCTCGTGTTGGCGACGGTGAGCCCGAGATTCGTGAGCGCGGTGCCGGAGATGACACGCACCTGCCCGCCGTTACCCTGCTGAAGGCCAGTCAGCGACATCTGCCCGCCAGAGGTCGAGGCGAACGCGAAGCCGAACACCGCGTTGATGCGCGCGATGGCGCCCGCCTGCGAGTTGTCACCGCTCTGGAAGGTGACGGTGACGTTCGGCTGCCCGTCGTATCCGAGCACCGCGGTCTGACCGGCGGTGATGCTCGCGAAGGTTGCGCCGGAACCGGTGACCGTCGCAGCCGCGGCGGAGAACGTCGCGCTCACCGCGCCGGCTCCGAGTCCGAGGTCGAGAGCGAGAACCTGCGAAGCGGAGAGCTGGTACGAGTAGCTGACGATGGAGCCCGTGATCGACGCGAGGCGCGTGAAGCTCACGCTGCCCACGCTGGTGTTCACGCGGCAGAGGACGAGCGCCGCGAACTGCTTCGCGTTGAGCTGAACGAACCCGTTGCCGTTCCAGTATTCCGGCAAGACCGCGCCGTCGGCTTTCCGCTGGACCGCGCACGGGTACTGCCCCTGCACGCCGTTGTAGGTGTACCCGAGCGCTCCTGCGAGCGTGACGAGCCCCGTCGAGCCGGTCGTCGACCCGACGTTGAACGGCGAGTTGAACGGACCATCCTCGAACTCGCCGACCAGCATCGCCGTCCCCGAGCCGATTCCGGTGATGGACGCCGGCGGCTGGAGGTCGAGGATGTTGACCGACTCGATGTTGAGGAGGACCGTGCTGCCGGGGTCGAACGTGTACCGGCGGATGAACGAGGCTCCCATCGCTTGCTCCTTGCTCTCCCGGCGGAAGGTAACAGGGTGCCACCCCCGTGACGAGCGCCTCGGCTAGGGAGGCAGCACGGTCGCATTCTCGTCGAGTGACAGGTCGACCTCCCCGGGGAAGCCAACCACCGCGCTCGTCACCGGGCGCAGCGTGACCTTGTTCACGAGCCGCACCGTCGTGAGACGCATGCCCATCTCCACCTGCGCTCGCCGGCGACGGATCGCGCTGTCCTTGTCGTCGATGATGCGCCGCGCGTTGAGGTCGAACGTGACGAGCTGCCCGAAGAATCCTGGCATCAGGAAGCGCACGCCCGAGATCTGCTCCGCCGGAGAGAACGCGGTTTCGAGTCCCGCGAGAATGGCGCGTCGCTGGCTCTTCTCTTCTGTCCAGATCTCCAGGTTGATCTTCTCGCGGTACTCCGCCTGCCACTGCACGACGGTGCCTGGCGCGTAGACGTCTTCGGAGCGCGGGTCGATGTAGCTCGGGCCGAGTCCGATGGAGAGGTAGGGTCCGTTGGACTCCACCACCGCAATGCACGGCATGATCATGTCCTCGATGCGCTCTGGCCACTCGATGTGAAAGTGGTCTTCAGGAATGCGCACGGGGATGGGGCGCGCACCGGTGTTGCCCGGGCGGAAGAACGTCAGGTTGGCCACGTAGGTGCGGAGCTGCCTCAGCGCGACGGTCCGACCGTCTTCTGTCGGCACTGCGATGGGCGGCGGATTGCGCGGTGGCCACACCTGCCCGAAGAAGCTCGCCGCGGAGACTGGTTGCCCCGGCGGATCGCCAGCAGGGCTCTTGAAGGGCCCGAAGAACTGCCGGAGGAGGTCATAGAGGCCCACGCGGAGAGCCTACCACCCCTGGCGCGGCATCCCGGCGCGCGCCATGAACCACACCATGAAAAACGCACTCAAGAACGCGCTCACCTTCTTCGGTGTGCTCGCAGCCGCGATCGTTCTCCTCGGAGTCATCCTTGCGGTGGACAACGCGATGACCTCTCCACGCCCGATGACATCCGCCTCCGCGGCGCGCCTTCTTACGACAGTGGCAGCGGTCTCCATCCCGACGCCTCCTGCTCCGAGCTCTGTGCCCGTCGCGTCTTCCTCTGCTCCGCCCGCGCCTCTCCCGCCGACAGTTTCGCCGGAGGTCGAGGAGCGCCTCGCCGCACACGTCCTCGAGGCGATGCGGTCGTGGGTGAAGGAGTCGAAGGCCACGGTGCCCTTCACGGAGCTCGCCGGCGACATCGCGCATGTGGCACTTCGCGAGCAGCCCGCGTTTGAGGGTGATGAGTCTCGTGCGCGGACCGCCATACTCCTCGCCGCGGTGGCCGACTACGAGGGCTCACACTTCCGCGAGTACGTGGACGCCCAAAGGTGCAACGACTCCGCGTGGCGTGCGAAGAACGCGGTCACGATGATGCAGGGTGACTGCGACGGTGGAATCGCGGTCTCGCTCTGGCAGGTGCACTACGACTGCGGGGGCATCGCGCTCTACGACGACGCGCGGGAGTGGTCCTACGGATGCTCCTCGAGGGATGGCGCGGTACCCGTCACGCGCGAGGCGGTACGCGGTAACCGCAGGCTCGCGGCGCGCATCGCGCTCCACATGATGAGAAAGAGCCTCCGTGCCAAGGCTGGACTCTGCCAGTTCACCGGGGAGCTTGGACCCTGCCCGAAGGGCGACGAGCGCCTCGAGCACGCGCGCTCGTGGAGCTCCAAGCACCCGTTCACGGACCCTCGCTGATCGCTTTCGCGACCTCCTCCACCGCCTTCTTCTCGAAGAACTCCTTGCCCCGCTCCGCGATGCGGAGCCCCTCGCGTCCAGCTCGCACGAAGATGCCTTTGCCCTTTCGCATGGCGGTGGCGATGGCCCATGCGACGCCGCGGAGCTGCGGATCGTCGCGTCGCACTCCCTTACCGAGCAGTCCTTTCCTGCGCGCCCACTCAGCGAGCGCATCGATCATCGCCTTGCCGGGCTTCACGTTCGCCGCGCGTACTCCGAGCTCGATGATGGCCGCCTGCGGCACCTTGTTCACGATGTCCGCGCCCTCCTCCGTCATCTCCACGCGCCAGCCCGCGCGATACGCGCCGCGGTCCACCGGCGGAGGCTTCTCCCCGGGGATGAGACGCACGACGATCTCCTGGTGCGTGAGAACCGCCGCGGAGTAGATGCCTCTGCGCGTGCGGTCGCGGAGCTGCCCGTTCAGGTACGCGGCAAGCTTCCCGGGATCGAGCGCGTCGAAGGTCGGCACAAGGAAGATCGTACGGGGGCGGCATCGCGCGAGCCATGAGCATCCCCAGCACCGACTCGGACGAGCTCGAGATCGTGACAAGCGCGCGTGACCCCGTGCAGGAGCTCCTGAAGCGCTTCGAGCCGGGGAGCCAAGCGCGAAAGGATCTCGAGGAGACCTTGGAGCTCCGCAAGCGCGCGGAGATCGCATTCCAAAGGATGCTCATCGGCAACGGCGCAGACGCAGTGCGTGAGGCTCAGTGGCTCGCTGCGCACGCGGAGGAAGTCGCCTACCGCTGGTTCGTGATGCGTCAGCTCATGTTGAAGAACGAGATGATCGCGACGCCTTCGATCATCGTCCTGAAGAAGCGCTGAAGCACTTCGGACGCGAGAAGCCTTTCGGATCAGTGACCGGACGAACGGCGCAAAGCGGTTCCTCCGCGCACTCCGGCGGCGCGAGCCCGTCGCAGAAAGACCACGTGACGGGCGCTTCACGCGGAGGCGGAGGAGCGGACGCGCACGCAACGAGGAAGACGAGCGCGAACCTCACGTACCCTCCTGCGGTCCGCGCTCCGAGAGCTGGGGTAGACCCGCGCGCGTGCGGTCACCACTCGCTTTCTCGAGCATGAGCGTCCACTCCACGTCTTCCGCCTTCTTGAATGGCCACGAGAAGAGCTGGAAGCGACGCCGCTCCGGCCGGCAGTCGACGCTGAGCGGGAGCTGCCGACCGTCTTCGCGGACCTCGTAATAGAAGTCGAGCGGTTGGGGGAGGTGCTCGTACGCGGCCGCCACCTCCACGCGTCCGCTGTCGGGATCTACGCACTTGGGGATGAGACGCCCGACGAGCATGTCGTAGGAGTAGAGACGCACCGACACGCCCATCAGGCGGATGGAACCCACCGGCAGATTGCCGGCGTGGAACGCGGAGAAGGTGACAGCGTCGAGGCTCTGGACCTCCGGCGTGGGCAGGAGCTCGAGCTCGTTGGTGACCTCCTCGTTGCCGTCACCGCGCATCTTCCCTCCCCACCGCGTCCACACGAGGAACGTCCTGTAAGGGCGCGCGCCGAAGCGCGTAGGGATCTGGCGCACGCGGTCCGCCATCCCGCTCAGCCGGTTGGCGAGCGAGTCCTCGGCCTCCCCGGGCGTGAGCGGGCGGATGTCGGACACGTATGCCTACTTCTTCGCCGCGGCGAGCTTGGCAGCGACGAGCGTCTGGACGCGAGGCTCGGCCGCGTAGGGATCCTTCGGCGTGCCGATGAGCCCTGCGGTGATCTCGATGTCCGCGATGATGTCCGCGATGACGTTGGCGAACTGCTGACCGCAGGCGCCTACGATCTGGTCGACGGGCTTGCCCCAGTTGGAGCTCACGCATTGATAGAGCTGCTCGAACTGCGGGAACTGCGAGACCACCGTCGGAACGACGGCGGCAGCGCCGCATCCCGTGGTCGACGAAGTGGCCGCGCCGACGGGCACCGCGATGGCCAGCATCAGGAGGCCAGCGCCGAAGACGCTGCGAGGGTTGCGGGTGGGAGTGATCTTGCCGGGCTGACGATAGGGGCTCATGCAGAGAGGCTACTGCCGCTCTGCTATCCGTGCATCACGGGCGCGTTGATCCCACCGCTTCCGCCGATCCACGGGCGCATGTCGTTCGGATTCGGCGGCACGAGGAGCATGTTCGCGAGCGCGCCCTGGAAGAAGAGGTAGCCGCGGATCATGTCCTGGTCGGCCTTCGTGTTGACCTCGATGTTGCCGACCTTGTTCGCCTCGAAGTTCCCGATGGCCTTCCAGATACGCTCCTCGATGCCGTCGAGTTGCTTGAGGATCTCTTCGAACTTGGGGAGCGACTCGGGGAGAAGCTGGTTCAGCGCGTTCTCGATCATGAACTGCTGCTGCGTCGCCGCCGGCACGCCCAAGATGAACGTCTGCGCCTGCGTGACGCCGCCGTAGCCCATGTGATGGCGCGCCTTCACCCGGTTGGTCGAAGAGATCTGGGTCACCGCGCACCGCCTCTCAGCCTACGAGCTTCCTTCTCGTGCCAGTTCACCAGGCACCTCTCCGAACAGAGAGCCACCTGCGCAATGCCCACGCCGGGGATGCTCGGAGAGTTGATGTTCATCGTGGTCCACCGCGGCTTGCCCGCGTAGAAGTCCTTCTCGTGAGCCACGTCCTTGCAGACGTCGCAAGAGTAGACGAGCTCCACTCCCACAGAGCTACTCCGCCGCGGCTTCTTCGCCGTCCGCTTCGGGCTTGTTCTCCTCCTCGTCCGGCGGGTCGAGGGGCTTCAGCTTCACGCCCTGTGCGCGGAGCTCATCGAGGTTGTAGTTGAGCGCCGTCACGATCCTCCCGCTCTTCAGGATGACCACCGCGTGGTTCAAGAGGACGCGCCAATCACCGTCGGAGCCCTTCCTCGGGTTGTCCATCACCTCCCAGCGCCGCGGCTTCTTCTCCGGCGGCCTGGGACCCTGCTGCCGATGAACGAACGGGCCTGGAAGCGGCGCGGCCTGGGGCTGCGCGGGGACACCGAGCGTGCCGCCCTGGATGGGCGCGCGGACCGCGGTTTCGCTGTTCTTGTTGGGTACGTGCCTCGCCATGGGGATTCCTCCGTCTCCGGTGGAGGCTAGCACCGTCGGTGATCGATCACCGACGGCGGCATCGAACGACGCCATGAAGGTGTCCGTTGATGTCGACTTCGACCACCTCTTCGAGGTGTCCAAGGTGTTCGGAATCGTCGGGCCGGAGGGCGAAGGAGAGGGATGGCTCGCGTACGTTCCGGGCGAAGTGCCCTGCGTATGCGACTCGTTCGCCGAGGCCTCGCAGGTGATCTCCGAGGCGCTCGGCGAAGGGAAGCGGATTACGCCGCGTGGCGGAGGACGATCCCGCGCTTGTAGGCCTGGGGGCCGCTCTGCGCGAGGTAGTCGGTCTGGCTCGAGAAGCTCGTAGAGATGCTCCACGAGACCGACACGACCTGCTGAAGCTTGTCGAGCGGCGCGCGGATGATGAGGCGGATGCCCTCGGTGATGACCTGGATGCCGTTGTTCACGACATCGAACTGGCCGATCTTGCCGGTGGTGCCGGCCTCGGTGACGTAGTTCGACTCGTCGAGGCGCTTCTCCCAGGTGATACCCCGGCCGGTGATGAGCACCATGCCGATCTGGACGCCGTTGCCGTTCACGATCTCCGACCCGATGTCCGCCGCGTACACGCCCGAAGACGCGGTCGCGGTGAGCTTGCCCACGTTGTTCGACGCGTACAGCGGCGACTCCGTGTTCAAGAAGAACTTGATGCCGTTGATCGTGTCGACGAAGCCCGTCTGGTAGATGTCCCCGTTCGGGAGCGACTGGTTCAGGCGCTGGAACACGGGGTCCGCGTAGAGCTGCGGCACCGACAGCGCGCCGATGTGCGCGTGGTAGTAGCCGTCCTCGTGGGGCATCACGTTCGCGTTCCTGAGGAGCGCGACGGCGTTGATGACCTGCTGGAGCGTCAGCGTGTCGCCGGCGGTGATGTTGTCGATGTTCGTGCCACCCGCGCTGTTCACGACAAGGGGCGCGTACGCACCGATGACCGGCGTGCGCGTCGTCGCGAACGCGGTGCCGACGGCGGCCGCGAGCTGGAGAGTGCCCGGACCATCCGGGTCGCTCGCGTTGTCGGGCACGACGCCCACGATGGAGACCGTCGCCGTGGTCGGCGCGGTGCCCACGGTCGCCTGCATCGGGTAGGACGAAGAGACCGGCTGCGGCGCGACGTTCGTGCCGGGGATGACCACGTAGCGGAACCCGTTCAGCGCAGCGACGCGGATCGTGGTGTCGCTCGAGCCGATGGTCGTCAGCGCGTTGGTCTGAGCGCCCAGGTAGTCCTTGAACATCCTGTTGCGCGCGAGGCGGTTCACGCTCTGCCCCGCCTGCATCCCGAGCTGCTGGATGTTGCGGAGGAAGAGGTTCGCGTTCGCCGTCACCGCCGTCGGGATGTGCGTCGGCAGAGATCCGCTGTACTGCTCGAGCGTCGCGAACCACTGCTCGTAGTTGAGCGTCTGGTCCGGCGGGTCGCTGCCCGGCGTCGTGGGCGTCGTGATGGGCGGCAGGAGCCCGGGCTTGGACATGAGCACCGTGGTGCCCGTGTTCGCCGGCCAATCCTCGACGCTGCACTCCTGGCGGTAGAGGAGCTTGGGGAAGAGAGCATCGTGAAACGCGCGCTCCAGAAGTCCCTGCTGCTGGAGCTCGAGAACTGCGGGCGGTACGCCCAGGACGAGGGTCATTGGTAGATCTCCGGTCGGTTGCCTCGCGCGCCGCTCACGGGGGCACGCACGTCGGCCTCCACGCCTTCGACCTCACTTCCGCCCTTTCACCGCGCTCTTGACCGAGGCGCGTACTCTCGTGGTGGGTGGTTCGTTCGGCTTGTTGCTTGGTGACGATCGGAATCTACGAGCCGAAAGCGGTCGCGTCCAGCGGCATCCGGCGGCCATGGTCCTGAAGGGTCCGGTCATCATCTTCGTCGACTTCGAACGCCAAGAAGACGGGCTCGTGCTCCTCGACTCCGAAGGGTCACGCGCGACGATGCTCGTGAACCACGTCGTGCCGGGTGATGAAGTCCAGGTGTCCGACGGCAAGACCGTCGCGGAGGCCAAGCTCACGTTCGACGGCGGCAAGATGCGCGCGCGGGTCGCGTGGGGAACCGCGCGCGCGGCACGCCTGAACGTGGAGGAAGGGCTCTCGCAGGCAGCTCGTCACCGCGGGTTCGGCGCTGACATCGAAGACGTCTGCACCAAGCACTTCGTGAATGAGCGAGAGCTGTTCGGCAGGGTGCGGACGACGGAGCTCGTCGAGGCGCGCGTCGAGTTTTGGAAGAGACTTCGGGCGAAGGGTTTGAGCTACCCTCAGATCGGGAGGCTCGTGGGGAGGGACCACACGACAATCCTCCTCGCCATCGCGCCGGACGAGAAGCGCGAGCAGAAGAGGCTCGCGCGCAACAAGACGGGCTAGGGGAGCTCGATGCCCTTCTTGCGGAGGAAGGCTTGCGCCTCCGCCTTCGTCATCGAGTTGGGACGTCCGGGCTTCAGCGTCTTGCCGGTGGCCGGGTCGACGGACGGGTCGGTGTCACCGTCGGTGCCCGTCTTCTCGTCATCGTTGTCCGCGCCGGTGTTCAGACCCTTCTTCTTGTCCTTCTCCTCCTTGGCGGCCTTCGCTGCGTCAGCGGCCGCGCCGGCGGAGAACTCGGGGTTGTCCTTCAAGTAGTTCCCGAGCCACTTCTTGATGTCCTTGTCCTTGAGCGCGCGGATCTCCTTGGGGGAGCGCGGCTCACCATCTTCGCCGTTGAGGATCCACTCGGCGAGGTCCGCCTTCACGTGGCGCCAATACTTCGGCTTGATCTGGTCCTCGCAGAGACCCTTCAGCCGCGTGCCTTCCTTCTCGACGGCGCGCTCCTCCTCGACTGCCTTCGCGCGTGCTTCGGCCTTGGCGGCGCGGTCCTCGGCTTCTGCCTTCTCGGCAGCGAGGCGCTCCTCCTTGTCCATCTTCTCCTTCTTGGCCTTCGCTTCCTTCTCCTCGAACTCCTCGAGCTTCTTCAGCTTCGCGACGATGGAGTCGACGTCGGTCGTGCCGAAGCGCTCCTTGAGAACGCTGTTCTTGGCACGCGTGAGGCGATTCTTCAGACCGCGCGGCGTGAGGTCGAGAAGGTCCGCATCTTCCGGGATCTCGTCGTCATCATCCTCGAGCTTGTAGCGCTTCGCGGTGGCCTGGACTTCCTCCGACTTGGACTTGCCAGCCGTCTTCTCGCCCTTGGCTTCCGGCTTCGCATCGCCCTTGGCTTCCGGCTTCGCGACGGCTTCTTCCTTCGGCGGCTTGGCCTCCGTGCCCTTCGCGCCCTCTGCACCGGCAGCCGCCGGCGTGCCCTTGTCCTTGTTCTCTTCCGACATGGTCTCCTCGCCTTCCTCAAAAGACAGAAGGGCCGAACCCCGCTCGAGGCTCGGCCCCTCGCCGTGCTCTTCTCGCGGTCCTGGTTACGGGGTGGTGCTCGCGGCCTCGAGGAGCGCGTCGAGGTCCGGCGTCGAGATCTGGACGACCGGCGGCGCGGGGATGACCTGCGCCGGGGAGCCCATCGCCGCCAGCGTGCCGAGCACGCCGGTGATCTGGCTCTTGCAAGCCACACCGAGCTTCACGCGCACCTGCGTCGCGGCGTCGGCGGAGGCGAACTTCACGTTGGCCTTCGCGAGGTCGAGGCGCGCGGTGCCGGTGGCCGCGGTGCTCGCGGACTCCTGCGTGACGATCTTCTTACCCGGCGTCGTGCCGGTGAGGATCTCCGCCTCCATCAGCATGATGACGCCGCCCGCGCCGGTGGAACCGGTGCCCGCGTTGAGCTGCGAGTTGGTCGTGACGGGGAGCGCCGCCGCGTTGGACGCGCAGGGGAGCACGAGCTCCACGGGGTCCTGCTTCATCGGGATGTACGCGACATCCATGTTGGTCCACGCATCCGTTCCGAGGAGTGCGATGTTGCCCGAGGGCGCGACCGCGATCTGCCCGGTGGTGGGCGTCGCCGCGTAGGCCTGGGCTGCAAGCTCGGTGGCGGTAACGCCTCCGGTCCGGCCGTAGGCGCGGATGATGCTCGCCGCCTTGGCGTCGTCGGGCAGCACGAGGGCCCCGATCGTCGCGCCGTCGTACGGGCTTGCACCCGCAGCGAGAGGCGCCTTGCAGTTGAGGTACGTCGGCAGGTTGCGGATCACGGTGCCAATGCCGATGAGCTTCATCATCTCGGCGAGCTGGCCCGGACCGGAAACGGTGTTGAGGAGCTGAACGAGCGCGTTGGCCTTCACGCCGATGGTCATGACGATCTCCCTTTGGGTTGTCTGGGCTCAGGCTACGGCCCGCGCGCCCCACGCGTCTACTGGTTGCCGGCGACGTAGTATTCGACCTGCCCCGCACCCTGGAGCGTGAGACCCACGAGCTGCCCGTTCGGCGGGAACTCCCACACGCAAAGGCCCATGAGCGGAAGAGCGGTGCCGGTGATGTTTCCGCCACCCGCCGGGTTCTGGGTGATGAACTGCACCATGAATTGCGTGGCCGTGCGGAGATAGAGCGTGTGCCCCGCCGTCACCGGCGCGGGTGAAGCGCCCACGCCCTGCATGGTGGCGGGGGCGTTGGGCGACTGCACGTTCGGACGCATCACGCCGGTGTCGACGTTCGCGAGCTTCGGGTTCTGAACGAGCTCGAAGGGCACGGAGAGCGCACCGGAGGGGAAGGACGCTTGGTCCTGCCCCTGGCTGCCCGGCTGCGCCTGAAGAACCGCGCCGGCGAGGCTGACGAGGATCGACACCGCGCGCCTACTTGAGACCCTTGAACGGGACCTTGCTCACGCCGGTGACACCGCTCGCGTGATTCGCCTTGCTCACCGGACCGGGATCGCGCGTGAGGATGCGTCCCCCGTTCCCTTCCGGGATGGAGTCCGCGCACGCACCGCCGTTGGTGTTGGGTCCCACCGCGCTGCCCGGCATGGGGTCCGGCTCTGCGGCGAAGTTCCTGGGCTTGGAGGGAGAGTGCTGCGGCTTGCCGTTGCCGTCTCCGAAGGGAGAGGTCTTGCCGTCGCCGCCCGTGATGCCTTCCTGTCGTGCCATGTTCGTGCCTCCGTAGGCCGGAGGCTAGCACGCGTCTCAGATGTTCCACTTCTTCAGGATGTACGCGGGGGCTTGCGCTAGGGGCGGCGCGCCGGTGCCGTCGAAGATCTCGCCGATGTAGCCGTTGAACACGTCACCGGTCGGCGGACCGCCGGCTCCAGAAAGACCCGCACCGATCGAGGTGTGGTCTCCAGTGCCGAGGTTAGGGAAGCTGCCCGCGTAATCCGAGCCAGCAGTGCTCTTCGACGTCTGAAGCACCGCAGAGCCGCCGGAGATGAGATAGATGACTGCTGTCGGCGAGCCGGGAGAGTTGCTGTTGTTCCAGACCCCCATGGCGCAGAACGCGCTCGTCCCAGGTGCCGCGTTGGTGGTCGCCGTACACGAGGCGGTGTCGTTGCCCACGAAAAAGGCGCACTTACCGGCTCCGGTGGTGGCGTTGTTACCGATGCTGAACGCGTTGTTGTTCCACCAACGACCGTAGATCGTCGCGTTGCTCCCTAGCCCCGAGGTCGCCTTTGCGACGACACACACCCAGTAGCTGTTCCCGCTCGTCGGGGAGACCGCGCCGCAGTCGTAGACCGCGGAGCTCCCGAGAGCCGCGACCGGGAAGAAGGGGCACTGGAGACCATTGATGCCGACGGAAAGCGACGGCTGGTTCGCGCCCGTCGCTTGCACCGGAGAGATCGGACCGCCGACGATCTCGTTCGGCCATGAACCGACGAGCGCGTGTGGCCCATAGAACCAGTCAAGGATTCCTGTCGCCTTCGCCGGGGTCCAATTCGCGGCGCTCCACGAGCCCATCGCCGTCGGGAAGCCCGCGGGCGACATGAGCATGCGCGGCGATGCCTTGCGCGTGCGCCGTACGTGCTCGACCTCGCGAAGTGAAGGCGCGTGGATCACGGCTGAATAGTCGCCTCGAACTCGACGTGGAAGTTCCAGGTCTCGGCGGCATTGCTCGTGATGGTGACCACCACATTCGTGCCGGAGCGACCCATCGTCGCCGTGATGGTGGAGCCCGTGCTGACCGAGTCGGGACCGGAGAGCGTGCTCACCACGGCGAGGTCGCTCAGGGTGCCGGCGTTGTTCAGGGCCGCGTACTTGAGCTCCTGCGCAAAGGCCGCTGCCTGGTCGTTGCGCGTGCCGACGATCTTCGCCTTGCAGTAGTTCGAGCCATTGTTCGTCGCGAACGTGTAGACCGCGGTCGGTGTGTTGTTCGTGAGCTGGGGGTCCGCCTGGTCAGAGAACGTCCAGCCCGCGTGCGAGACGCCGCCCTTCATCCACTTGGTAGCGCTCTGGATGACTGCCTTGCCCGAAGGCGTGAACGTGAGATCGCCCGCCACCTGCAGGCTGAGCGATGAGGCGTTGGAGGCGTTGCCCAGCGTGATGGTCGTGCCGCTCCACGAGAGAAGCGAGAGCCCGGTGCCGGGTGCGCCACCCGTGAAGGACTGGAGCGAGCCGTTGTTGACGAGACGGACGGTGCCCGTATTCGGCACCGTGACGCCACCCACGGCGCCAATCTCGATGAAGCCGTTTTGGAACGAGTGCCAAGAGGTGCCAGGGAAGAACCCGGCGGAGGTGAAACGACCGATGACGGCGTAGGTCGTCGTGGCCGCAACCTGGATGTCGACGTTGCCGCCCGCGACGCTGCCCTTGCCGCCGCGAAGGACCAAGCCGCCGGCGCTCCCAGAGGAGGACTGCTGCGACTCGACGGTCATCACCGCCGACGTCCCGCTTGCGTGCGCGCCCTGTCCGATAACGGGGGCGCCCGCGGCGTCTGCCCACGTCATCGCCGCGCAGTTGACGGGCACGGTGCCGGCCGCGCCGTCGATGGCCACGACCGTGGGCGTGAGATACGTGCCGCCGAGACTCCCCGTGGGGCTCGTCGGCGTCCACTTCGTCGTGCCGTTCACATAGACGAGCGCCTGACCGTTCGTCGGCGCGACGTTCGAGATGTCCACGCCCTGGAGCTGGAGTGCGTTGCCGCCCGCGCCGCCGGCATCCACCGCGGCGTTGTAGGCCTCGACGTAGGGCGCGTAGCCGCGAGTCCCTCCGCTGAAGTTCATGCACTGGTAGGCGGTGATCTCAGGGAAGCCCGCGAAAGGAACCATCGCCGGAAAGCTCGGGAGCCTGCCGTGCGCGTTCAGGACACCGAAGCAGAGATAGACCGTCGCTCGCGCGCCGTTGGCATCGTACGAATCGAGCTGGAGGCAGTAGCAGCCCGCGACGTCGGGTGAGAAGGTGAGAGCGGAGACAGACCCCGAGTCCTGCACCGCCTGCGCGCGCGTGATGGCGGACGTCGGAGGTGCGTCGATCCACGAGAACACCCACCGCTTCGAGCCGTCGGCGGTGTTGGCCTGCGCGGTGACAGACGTCGTGAGCACGCCCATGAGCGCGACGTTCGGCGTACCGACAGTCACGCCCTGCGTGAACTTGATGCTCGGAGCGAGCACGCGCCTACACCTTCATCGGCTTGTGGTCGGGAGGAGTCGCAGGAGGCCAGGGGAGCTCCTGCCCCTTGTCGCGGTCCTTCGGAGGTGCCGCGTTGGGGGGCGGAGTCGCCTGGGGTGCGTTCTTGGGCGCGGGCGGGGGAGGCGTGAGGTTGTAAGGCTTCTTGCCCATGCCCGGGAGGCTACCACCGTCGGTGATCGATCACCGACGGCGAACTACCACCCGGTGACGCTGGCCGCGACGAGAACGGTCTCACCAGGCGACACCCGTCTTGAGGTTCAGATTCCAGTTCGTGGCCCCCGCGAAGTTCATCCACTGGTTGCCGTTGCCGCTGATGCACGTGCCCGAGTTGGTGAAGGTCACCGAGTTCGGGGTCGAGGAGTCGAAACCGTGCATCCACGCGCGCCCGCTCGTGAGCCCGGAGATCTGGCTCTGGTAGTTGGCGTAGGTGTCGCCGAGCGTGTTCGCGTGCGCCGAGCAGGCCGAGCGCTGGTTGTAGGCCCAGTAAATGTTGCAGGTGATGTTCGCCAGCCCGCAGAGCGAGTGCACGTTGTCGACGAGCGCGCCGGCCGCCACGCCGAACGCCGCGGGGCGCTGACTCGCGTCCTGGTTGCTGTACTCCCAGAAGCCGTCGAGCGTGATGAGCACCGTGCAGTTGGTCGCGCCCTCGTGCGTGCACTCGTCGAGGATCATGTGCGCGGCCGGCTTCGTGGAGCCGTTCACGAGGAGCCCGGGGCTGCTCGCGATGCCGCTGCTACCCGCGGCGAGGAGGGTCTGCTCGCCCGTGCGGACGAACGCGTGCACGACGCCCGGGCCGCCGGAGGTCGGGAACGTCTGCCGCATCATGTTGATGGGCGCGCAGTTCCACTGCACCGGGGTCGAGCTGCCGTTGCAGTTATCGCCGAGGAGCGTGTTGTCCCCGACCACCACCATGGCCTTCGGGACCGTCGCCGTGGAGGTGAAGACCTGCGCGTCCTGCGTGATGATACCGACGACGAAGCCGCCGTAGTGGGCCATGAAGCCGGGGCTGTAGAACGCCTCGGTCGGGCCGCCGTTGAGGATCGTGATGGCCTTCGGGCCGGTGGGCGAGTCGGCCGCCATCGAGATGGGGTCGGTCGTGATCCACGCGATCTTGATGCGCTTCGGGTCGACGGGCGCGCCGGCCGTCTGCACGGAGCCGGAGCCCTGGAAGGAGCCCTGCCAGATCTTGTTCGTGTAGTTGAGGAAGCCCGCGTCGGCGAGGACGAGGCCCGGCTGCACCTGGTCCGAGTTGTCGAGGGACTCGGAGTAGTAGAGGACTCCGATCTCCGTCTCACCCGAGAAGCCCGCGCCCGCGTCCTGTCCCTGCGAGGTGTAGGTGATCTCCGCGAACGGCGAGGCGCGCGGCACGTTCCACGAGTCGAGGTCGGCGCGGCCGGTCCCGCGCCAGAGGGCCGCGAGGTCTTCGCCCGTCCATAGGCGCTCGATCTTCGCGACCGCCTTGGGGCTGCCGTTCGTCGTCCACGAGAAGACGGGGCTGCCGGGCCCGAGCTGAGTGATGGGCTGCGGGAGGTTGCCCCAGTCGTTCTGCGCCCAGAGGAGCGCGGTGTGCGTCGTAATCTCCTCCGGGAGGTCGATGCGCGAGACGTCGCTGAGCGTCGTCGGCACGACGAGGCGCGCCCAGCGGTTCATGTCCGCGTCGGAGATCGGCGCGCCCGCGTCGTCGGCGAGCGTGGTGCGCAAGTGCGCGATGTTGAAGATCGTCCCGGGCGTGCTGCCGTCGGACCCAGTGCCGAGCTTCAGCGCGCCGTTGGCGGCGTTGTTCGAGGCGGGCGACCACGCGGTGTTGGGCCAGCACGTCGGGAACGAGCCGTTGGTCGAAGTGAAGGGGAGCGGGTTGCCCGCGTTCGCGACGACGACGCACGTCTGCCCGTGCCAGTTGCGGACCACCATGCGGTTCACGCCGGGCGCGATGGGGAAGTTGTTGCCCGCGTCGGCGCCCGCATGCCAGAGGCGGATGCCCCCGTAGTCGTGCCCAGCGGAGTGCAGCACGTAGAGCTCCCACCCGTTGTTGGAGCTGTCCTTGTTGCTGAGCATCGAGTAGCTCGCGGTCACGTAGGGGTGCTGCCAGGTGATGACGAAGACGTCGCCGTCGCGCAGGTCCGCGCCGGTCGCGTTGTACGCGGCCGAGAAGTAGTCGGTGCCGGTGAAGCCGCTGTAGCCCGTCTTGCTCCACCGCGTGCCGCTCGGCGGCATCGAGGTCACAGAAGCCGTCTTCTCCATCTCCGGCTTCACGAGGATGCCCTTCGCGGTGCACGTCGCGGGCGCCGCGCACGAGCAGGTGCCACCATCGCACGAGGGCGCGTAGCCCGAGGCGTCGGTGACGAGGAACGCCTTCACGATCGTGCGCGGGTAGTTGAAGCGGTCCGTGCCCGTGTAGCCCTGGGTTTGGATCGCGGCGCTCGGCTTGGTCGCGGTGAACTTCCCGTCCCCCGTGCCGTTGTCGTCCGCCTTGTTCGCCACCCACGCGTACTGGCCGACGACGGGCTTGCCACCCTGCGCGGTGAACTGCGCGTCGAGCACCTCGCCGCTCGTCTGGATCTGCCCGCTCGTGCCCTCGAAGACTCCGATCGCGTTCGCCGACATGCCCGTGGCGTTGTTGCCCGGGAGCGCCATCGCGTTGCTCGCCGGCAGCGCCCTGGCGCCGTAGACGTAGACGACGGTGCCGCTCGGGTACTGCGTGCCCCCGTCGGGCGTGAGCACGCTCGTGTCGACGGTGACGCTCGCGGGGTGCTCCACGCTCGGGATGAAGCTTCCGAGGCGCTGCGAGCCGGCGCGCGACTTGAGCGCGACGTGCATGACCAGTGAGACCGCGAGCGCGGCGATGACCGCGGCGGCCAGCGTGACCCAGGACTTCTTCATCGACCTCTCCTCTCGCGTCAGACGACGCGGTACGTGTTCCGAGCAGCGACCCACCGGAACGTAACAGTCGAGCCTACCGCGGAGCAGGAGACGGCGAGCGCCGTGGGCGCCGCGCTCGGGTTGTCTGGGTTCTGCGCCGTCGCCCCAGCGGGCGCGATCCACCAGGCGGGGTTCGCGCCAAAGACGAGGAACGTGATCTCGTAGTTGTCGTAGGGCGCGACCGGCAGGTGCTGCGGCGTCCCCTGCGCGAAGGCGCCGGTCGACGTGTCGAGGTCGACGGAGATGTTGGAGGCGGCGAGCACGGTCGGCGCCGTGATGGCGGTCGTGGGCGGGGGCGCGGCGTCGCCGCGATAGACGCTGGAGCTCGCGCTGTCGAAGACGACGGCGGGGGCGCCCGTCGCGTTCACGCGAACATTGTGCGCGCTCAGCTTCCCGAGCTGGCCGACGCGGATGACGCCCGTTGTGATCCCGAAGCCGTAGATGTTCGCCCCGGGGCACTCGACCATGCCGTCGCCCGTGGAGAGCGGCGAGTCGCAGTTGAGGACGCAGAGGTTGTCCTCGAGCTTGATCATCCCGCCCGCGTCCACGCTCGGCGTCACGCCGTCGAGGATCGCATCGTCGTCGAGGTGGAGCTTCCCGGGCCCGACGATGACCGAGCTCGTGAAGTAGGTTGTCTGGGCGAACACGTAGGAGGCGCGGTTCGAGATGCCGATGCCGTCGTCGACGACGCTGCCGCCGAGCACGTAGCAGGCGTCGCAGCTCACGTCCGGCCCGACGAAGAGCCCGTGCAGGCGCTGGCCGACCACCACGACGTTGTTCCCCGGCTCGAGCAGATCGCTGTCCGGGTACTGCGCCACAAGCACCCCGGCCTCGAGCGCGGCAACCGATGTCTGCGAAGCGCACGAGAGGCGCAGCGTGCCGGTGTGGCGAGTGCGGTCGCAAACCGTGAACGTCGCGTTCCCGGGGATCTGAAGGCTCGGGTACGTGGTGAGCCCGTAGCTCGCCGTGCCACCCGCGGTGTCGTAGGTGCTGGGAAGCGTGATGCGCGCTTGATGGGCCGAGGGCGCGCCCACGATATCGGCGACGGCGCCGCCCGCGAAGACAATCTGCCGGCCGATGTGGGGCGTCCAGTCCGCGATGTCGTTGGAGTCGATGATGGTCGCGTCGCCTCCAAGCGTGCGCGCCGGGTAAGCGATGCTCGAGAGCGTGCCGACCGCCACCTGGTTCTGACCGAAGCGCAGGTAAGTCGTAGTGCCCGTCGCGGCTTGGAGGTCGACGACAATGTCCCCCACGTAGCTCGCACCCACGACGTTCACGACGAGCAGCGAGAGGCTCGTCTTGTAGCCGCGACGGCGGAACACTTCGTCGACGGACGCGACGGGACGCGTCTGGGTGCCGTCGCCCGTGTCGTCGTGACCCGTGGTCTGGTTCACGTACCAGTTCGTGATGGCAACGTTGATTGGGTCGACGTAGCTCGTATCGAGGTGCCAGCGCCCCGTCGCCGCGATAGCGCCACCTACCGTGGCGTTCAGCACCTCGCGTCCGTCCGCGGCGATCGTGCTCGCCGGGTTGAACACGTAGCGGCTCCAGAGCGGAGCGCTCGTGTAGACCTGCGCGCCGAAGAGGAATCCCGATGCCTCAATGGCGGTGACCGCGGCGAGGCTCGGAGCCGCCGGTGCCGAAGCCGCGGCGCGGAGCGCCATCGACGCACCAGCACGCATGATGCTCTCGAGCTCGAGCTCGTTCACCGCGCGTTGCGTCCTCGCGCGAGAGGCGCGGAGCTGGGCGCTCGCGATGATGGCGTTGGCGATGGGCCAGAGCTCCGCGTTGGCGCTCAGGAGGTCTGCGTAGTCCTTCGCCTGCGGACCGCTCGGATTGTCATCGACGATCTCGCCGGGGAGGACTTTGCGTCCCCCGCGCAGCGTCGTGGTGTTGATGAGTGCCCACTTGGTGCTCATCGATCAGACCCGCAGTTGCTTGATGGTCCCGACGAGACCCGGGCTGCCCGCGACGCCGGTGCTGGTCTTCGAGCCGCCCGCGCCCGGGTTGACGGTGAGCTGACCGCCACCGCCGTAGAAGCGCGAGAAGAGAACGATGAGACCTCCGCCGCCTCCGCCGCCTCCACCTGCTGCGGTCGAGCCTCCGGCGTTGCCACCCTTGCCGCCGTTCGCGTGAATCTTCCCGGTGTTGTTCACGCAGTAGGCGACAACGATCATCGCTCCGCCGCCACCGCCTCCGCCGCCGCCACCGGAGCTCCCGTCGGTGCTCCCTCCGCCGCCCCCGCCCGCGCCGCCCGCGAGCCCGCCACCGAAGCCCGCGGTGATGCCCTGCTCCATGTAGGTGGAGTTGTCGATCCCTCCGTTGGTCGCCGGCGTGGCGGTGATGGTTCCACCGCTGCCGCCGGCGTGAGCACCACCTGATCCACCCGCTCCGCCCGCGCCTCCGGTGGCGGCGACGTTGGTCGAAGAGACGCCGTTGGTTCCCGCCGCGTTGGTGCCGCCCGCACCACCGTTGAAGCCTCCGCCGGAGGCGCTGAACGTGACGCCGGTGATGCCGACACCCGCGGTGCCCGCGACGCCGGCGGAGCCGTTACCTCCGGCCCCACCGTCGATCGCGAGATCACCGATGACGTTCAGCGTTCCTGCGACGTAGAGCCGGTAGCCTCCTGGTACGAGCGTCGCTCCCGCGGCGATGGTGATGGACGCCGCGAAGATGTCCTGGGCCATCGTGTAGACGCCGTTGCTGGGCGTCATGCCCAGCACGGTGCTCGTGCCGTCGAACACGAGGTTCCCGTTCACTCCGGTCCCGAACACGCCGTCGATCTGGGTGATGTGCGACAGCGCGAGGGACCCCAGCATGAGGAACTCGCACCACAGGACGTCTTTCCCCTGAAGCCGCGCCTTCTGCACCTTGGCGGCCGCAGTGGCGAGGTTCGGGTCGAACGCTGGAATCGCGATGCCCCCAGCCGTCTGGTAGTTGGCCAGGAACTGGGGGTTCGCGACGTCGTCGATGGGCGTACCAGGCCAGATCTGGTTGCCCGCGACGATTGTCCCAGTGACCGCGTACCAGAGCATCGAAAGACCTCAGGAGTAGGTGCCGGTGCCAGCCGCCGCGAGAGAGACCGCCGGAGTGCCGACCGCAGTCACCGTGACCACGAAGTCGCGCCAGGTGTTCTGCGCGATGGTGAGCGTGGGAGAGCCGACCAGCGTCCACGGAGTCGCGTTGTTCGCGACCGTGAAGCTGAACGCACCAGCTTGCGCGTTGATGATCCGCAGCTTGTAGCTCGTACCCACCGTCGGAGCGTGCAGCGCGGCGACGAGCTGCGCAGGCGTCGGAAGCGTGAGCGTGCGGCCCGCGGTGATGGTGGTCGTGAAGATGGCATCGACCTCCGCCACGCCGCCGGTGATGTCCGCCGCGGTGAGCTGGTAGGCGGCGTCGGTCTGCGCGGGGTTGTTCCGCTTCACCATGACCGGGGATGCAGGCTGCACGGTCCACGCACCTGCGGCGCTCGAGTTGAACGTGGCCGTAGTGCCCGGGTGAATGGCAATGCCGGTCGTCGCAGCGACACCGTTGATGGTGTCCGTCGCGCCCTGGAGCGGATAGACGAGGAGCGGATTGGCTCCGTTGTTCATGATGGTGATGTCCTGCCCCGGCGCGCTCGCGGGGAGGTTCACACCGGTTCCGGCAGCGACGGTCGTGACGTTGTTGATGTTCGCCACGAGCTGCGTTGCCGTCGCTTGGCTCGTGCCCGCCGCGGTGATGCCGTCGCACGCGAGGACGAGCGAGAGCTGGCCCGTTGCACCGAGACCCGCTTCGAACATCCACGCGCCAGCCACCGCACACTCGAAGTAGGCGACGTCGCCAGGCGGCACGGGGACGCCCGTCGCGCCGGCGATGCCGTTGATGGTGTCCGAACCGGCCGCGTAGACCTGGATGACGTTCGCGGTCGAGTTGGCGACCTTCTGGGTAACACCCGGAGTCGAGGCCCTCAGGACGACGCCATCACCGAGAACAGTGCCCGCAGCCGGTGCAGTGGAGGTGGTGACGAAGTTGACCGTGCTCGTGAGCGCAGTCGCCCCCGCGCGCGTGCGCGTCGTGCCTGCGGTAATGGCGCCCGTCGCGCTCTCGCCGCCAATCTGGAGAGAACCGAGGAGCGACGCGAACATGTACGACTGCGCGAGATCTTCGCTGATGCCCTTCGCCGCGTGCTGCGCAGTCACGAAAGCTGCCATCGCGGCGACTGCGGCGTTGGTGCTCTGCGTGAACACGCCGTTGGCAGCAAGAATGGCCTGGTAACGAGACGCCTGCGCGGTGTCGTCGACCGTGATGCCGGGGAACTGGGTCAGGCCTCCGATGGCGACCTTGTTGAGCAGGATCCACTTAGCCATGACCGTCTGCCTCCTCTTTCTTCCTTGTGAGAGGACGGTACCAGGGAGGGGCCGAGCGGCATAGCATCCGCGCATGGCGGACAACGACACGGCGGCCTACCTCCCGTTCATGGAGACGGAGAAGGTGGCGAGGCTCGCGAAGTGGATGGGCGTGAAGGTCGCGGGCGGGGGCTTGGACTACAAGGCGAGGCTCGTCGCTGCCACCGTCGACGCGCTCAGGAACCAGGCGACTCCGAGTCCCCGCCCTTCGCGCGCGCCGGCGCGGCGCCGAAGCGAGAGAGCGGCACCGTAGTCATCTTGGGACGCGGCGGAGGAGCACCCTTCCGCTTCTCCGCCTTCCAGCGCTGAAGAACCTCCGCGCGCGGACGCCACGCGAGCTCCGGCGGAATGGGCCACGAGATGCGGTGCGGGACGACCACCGCGCGATCGTTCGGGCGGTCCGGCGGGTGCTGAAAAAGTCCGAACCAGGACTCGAACGCCTCCTCCGGCCTACGGATCTGACCGTGGACGTCGATGCTGTCTGCGCCCGTCCGGTCATCGAACGTGGAAACGAGGATCTTCACCGCGTCACCGAGCTGCTCATCCGCCTCGCGCGTCGCCTCGAAGCCCGCGCGGTTGTACGCGCCCATGGTCTCGGTGCGCACAATCCTCTCCGCCCAGAAGCGCGGCTGCCCGGCGAGGAATGGTGAGCGCGCCTCGAGGCGGTCTGCGGTCGCCTCCCACGTCCTGCCCGTCAGAAGGCCCATCCTGAGCTCCTGCTCGAAGGTGCCCACGGTCGCCTCCCCATAGCGCGCGAGGATGCCCTCGGCCGCGGGATGCTCGGGATCGCCACCAAGCCTGCGCAGGATGCTCGCGCGCACGCCCACGACCGCTTCATCGAGCATCGACGCCTCGCGGAGCGGCAGTGCCTCCGCCAGCGCCGCGCCGTGGTGCGCCGCCTCACCGTCGACGAGCGCACGCACAGTGTGCTCCACCGCCAGCCCGGCGGCGTCCTCGCCCTGTTGAAGGACAAGCCCGCGCATCCCGAGCGTGAGCCGCTTCTCGACGAGCTTCACCTGCTCGAGCTGCGCGCGAACCTTCGCCGCGGTGTACGTGTCCTCGCCGCTCTTCTCCATCACCGCGTCGAGGCGCTCTGCGAGCTCCACGTGGGCGCTCTTGAGGAGCTGACGCGTCCCCTTGAGACCTTTTTGCTGGACGACGCGGAGCGCGTCTCGGCGGTCACTCTGAAGCGCTTTGACGACCTGCGCGGGAGTCTTGGGCATGGGCCCTCACTTCGGAGGCTTGCCCGCCGGGGGCTTCGCTCCTGCGCTTTCGTCGCCGCCCATCTCCTTCGCGCCGGGCATGCCTGGAGGCGCGCCGGGCTTCGGCGGTCCGCCCATGCCGGGGAGCGGGGGCTTGGGCGGCGGGGGCTTGGGAGCCTTGGACGTCTTGACCTTCGCACCGCCGGGAAGCTGCATCTCGTGCTCGACCTTCCCGCCCGCATCCGCGTCGTGGTCGTCGAACATGTCCTGCTGCTTCTGCTGCGCCTGCGCGCCGGCGTGCTGAATCTTGCGCCACTCCTCTTTGCCGTCTTTGCCGATGGCCTTGGCCATCTCGCCAGCCGCGGTCTCCACCGCCATGAACGCGGTGGTGCCGCCGAGCGACGTGGAGAGGTACGTGGCGATGGCTCCGAGATCCGCCGGCGTGAGCGTGAAGTAGGGACGCGGCTCGAGCTCAATCTCCTCGCCCTCACCGGGCGTGCGCTCGACCATGTTCACCTTCTTCTCGCCGGTGGGATTGCCGTCCTCGTCGACTTCGTCTTCCTCCTCCGCGCGCTTGGGGAGCTTCACCTCGAAGACGTCCTCGACCTCCACGCCGTCGACGAAGACGAACACTTTCTTGCCGCTCTTCGCGCGCGCGGAGGTGATGAGACCGTCGAGGATCCTCTCGATGGGCTGGTGGAGCTGCTCCCTCTTGATGCTCGCCTTGTTGAGCATCGGCTCGTACATCGCACGGATGGCGACGGAGCTGACTCCCTGCGCGGCCACCGTGTCCGGGTCGGGCACGATGCACTGCGCCTGCTCGAGGATCTCGCGCCGCATGGAGCCGAGGAGATCGATACCCGCCTTCACGCTCTGGCCCTCGAGCTCGAGGTACTCCGCGTCACCGTCAACGCCCACGATGAGCGAGTTGTCCGATCCCTTCGCCACGGCTTTCTTGCCGAGCATCGCGGGGTCCATCTTCAACTTCAGCGTCGGGTCGAGATTGAGCTTCGCGGAGCGCGTCACGACCGACCAGATCGTGTCGTACTCGTCCATCTGCTCGTAGAGCCCCTCGTAATCGGCCTCGCCATCGATCTGGTCGGTGGGAAGGTTCTGAGCCCACTCGAGATGGCACACGCCGTCGTTGTGGATGACGGAGCGCCCAAGGTCCGGCTCCCAGCTCTCGTTGGGATCCTTCCCCTCCTCGTGCAGAACGGGTTTGAACATGATGTCGGCGTTCATCGTCCAGTCGCGACGACGCCAGTACGTGTTCGTGACGAGCTGCCCGGGTCTCTTCGGGTCTGGGTCGTCCTGCTGGAACGTCCAGATCTCCGAGGCGTGCTTCACGATGTGCTCGTCTCGGTGCGCCCACTTGTGGACGTAGATGTTCCGCGCGTTGTGCACCGTGACCTTGGGGCGCCCATTCCGGTAGCACCAGGAGAGGCAGACCGTGCCCGTCGCGCCAGCGCGCGTGGCGGCGAGAATCATGCGCGAGGGCAAGTGCGCGACGCGCGAGAGCGTGCGCGCGAAGTCCTGCGTCTCGACGTCGCCGCGGCACATGATCTCAGGGAAGCGCCCCTCACCGAAGACGAGCCCCGTGAACGCATTCACGATCACGCGCCCGATGCGCGCGGGAAAGCTCGGCCGGCGCTCGCGCAACGGCACGAAGTAGGCGCTCTTCTCGAACGTCATGAGCGGCGCGCCGAACGCTCCACCGCCCATCTTTTGGACGAGCCGACCGTCGAAGTCGTGCTTCTTGTGATCGTGCTGCGTGCACGCGTAGTAGGCCTGCTTCCAGGCGAGAGAGCGGTAGCGCGCGGAGTCGAGGACCTGGCGACCCTGGAAGGTAGAGCCCGGGCCGTAGGTCCCTTCGTTGCCGTAGTCGCGACCGACCGGCTGGAGGTTCGCCATCGTTGCCACGGGACGATGCTACCCGCGCCAGGAACGCACGCGAGCGCCGGCAGCGGGCTTGGGGAAGCTCACCGGGGGTTCAGGGGTCGCCGTCGGTGATCGATCACCGACGGCGGGCTTGGGGCGGGGAGGCGGGTGAAGACCCGCCTCGACCATCTCACGCGCCTTGGGAGAGAGCTCCACGATGGGCGCGAGCTCCCCGAGCGATGCGGGGTCCGCCGGCCTTTCGGGCTCGTCTTCGATCCACTGCATCGAGGGCGAGATCCTCTCGGCGAGCGTGTGCGCGGCGTTGCCGACGCGCCTGAACATCTCTGCGACCTTGCTCCTGAGGCTCACAGCGGGTTGCTCGTGGTGTCGGGCGCCATGGCCACGGTGACGTTTCCGCTCGCGGTGGCCCCACCGGTGTCGGTGAGGACCAGCATGAACGCGATGCTGCCCGCTGACGGCGCGCCCATCTGCCCCGACTGCGACGTCTGGATGGCCGGCGGGATAGCCGGCACGTCGAAGAACGCGAGCTGGTTGGCGGTGAGCGTGATCGGGCTGCTGTTCATGAGGTGCCACGTGCCCGTGAGCTCCTCGTAGATGTAGCCGTTGGCAGTGAGCGTCGCGGTGCCTGTCGTCGTCGGATCGAAACGGACCGCGACGGCGATGCGCTGCACCGGCCATCCGCTCGAATTGGCGAACGGCGCGTTGAGGACGTTGTCCCAGTTGTTGAGATTCCCGTTGGAGCTCGTCGCCGCGCCGTTTCCGGGTCTCCCGGTGGTGTTGTCGGGCGCGTGGTCACCGCCGAGCGCCGGGTTCGTGGTGACGGTCTTGGAGCGCCTGAATACCTGCTGAAACCTCATCCCCAGCCTCCCATCACGCCGCGCACGGCTCCGGTCTTGGTGCACGCCGCCCACGCGGCCTTGAGCCCCTCCATGCGCCCGTAGACGCTGAAGGGATAGTGCCCGCCGCCGTCGCCGGCGCGGGGCTGATAGGGGATGACTCCGCCCACGATCCACCCGCCCGTACGGTGCATGCTCGACGCGGTGAGCTTGTGACCGTGAATCGCGGTGTCGGTCGCCGCGAGAGGTGGATGGAGGTGATTGATCTGCGAAGAGTCTCCGCCGAAGCGGATCTGGCCTTCGAGCTTCCGACCCCCTCGCACCTGCTCGTAGAGCTCCTCTTCGGCCACCAGGCGTACCGCCCAGTGCACGTAGCCGTGCTCTCCGTCACCGAAGAGGACGAGCGGGCAGACGTGACGCGGATAGGTGCTCTCGAGCGGGAAACCCGCCCCCCATGCGCGGAAAGCGAAGCCGCCGACGCCGCTCCGGCGGTGAAGTCCCACGTCGGTGGGCATGACCACCGCGCCGTGGTTCTGATGGAGGAGGTTCGCCTCCTCGGCCGTCAGGAGCGAGCCCTGTTCGAACTCCCCCAGGGGGTCCCACACCACGATGTGCTTGTCGTCCGCCATGTCGTCCTCCTCGCCAGGTACGAGGAGGACGGTAGCAGCTACTTCGACGGTTGGACGAGAACCTCTTCGCCCTTCTTGAGACCCACGCCGCTCGCGCGCGCCCACTTCGAGAGCTCCGCCTCGTCACCCGACTTGAGAGCGTTCTCGAGGACGAAGCAGGGCATCACCCAGCAGACAGAAACCTCGCGCCCGCAGTAGGCGCAGCGCTCTCCGCTCATTCGCCCGACTCCTCTCCGGTGCACGTCCACCCGCTTCGCTGCGATCGCGCGAAGAGCTCCAGCTTCCTCGCACCAGGTCCAACAAGCCTCTCCACGGTCTCGTAGAACTCGGCCGGCTTCCGTGAGTGGTCCTGCACCGGCGCGAAGAACGTCGAGCGCACGCCGTGATCCACGATGAGCTCGCGCCCCTTCCCGCGCGTCGCAACGAGACACGACTCGTGGCACTGGCGCGCGTACCGGCCCATGCCGAAGTGGAGCGGAGGGAGGACAGTGACCAGGTCACCATCGGTCTCGAGCTGGATACGAGAGATCTCCGTGCCCTTCTTGAGCTTCACCCAAGTGAGCTCGGACTTCGGCTCGAAGCCCCACGCGCGCGCCACCGCCAACGCCTCCTCCTGCATGGCAGCGACACGCCAGAGGAAGAGGAGCGCATCGTCAGCAAGAAACCGCCTCGTAGGCTCCTGTCTGAACTCCCGCTTGGACAGGACGCGCACGTTGCAGAACCGCGCACCCCTCTGATTCGGACCGCAGACCATCTGCTTGATGGCCTCGACGGGCATGGGCGGGTAGTGCTTCGCGGCTCCGCGCTTCTTGCCCGGAAGCTTGTCCCCGAACGGCCACGGAGGATCGGCGCTGATGACGTTGAACGTGCTCACGGAGCCCACCTCGCGAGCCGCTCGAACCCCTGCTGCGTGAAGCCATAAGCTCCTGTCTCCGTCTTCTCCGCGAAGCCTGCGGCGACGAGGTCTTCGAAGTCTGGCGTGGTGAACGGGTTGTTCAGAGCGTCGATGAGCACGTGGTCTTTGGGGAGCTCCTCGAGGACATCGGCGAGCTCGGGAAGCGTGAACGCTGCCCACGCGTCGATCTTCTGGCACGCAACGACGAGAACCGCGGCCGCGGTCTCACGCTCTGCGCGGTTGAACGTTCCGACGAAGGGGAACCTGAGGATGCGGACCTCACTCGGCTTGAAGCTGGGCGGGGCGCTCACGTAATTCGCGGTGTACGTCATGCCCGCTGCGATGCCGCGGGAGGGCGGGGCTGCCCGCCGTTCCCAGCCTCCTGTTCACCCGAGGGGAGCGGGTTTGGGAGGTGGGCCGGCGGGCAGCCCCTCATGCGTCGCGTGCCTGCTGCCGTCGAGGTTCCGTAGGTCCGTCGCGAGAAGGAATGTGTCAGGCGCTCGCCTGCTTGTCGAGCGCTGACTGAAGAGCCTCGCGCGTGGCATCGTCGACGACGCCCGTGGCAGGAAGCCCGACGGCGGCCTGAAACGCCTTCGCCGCCGCGCGCGTACGCACGCCGATGATGCCATCCACCGGACCGGGATCGTGTCCGAGGCGCTTCAACGCGCCCTGCACGCCGGCGACCGTGTGAAGGTCGAGGATCGTCGGGAGCGTGGGCGGAGGCGGTGGGATGGTGGCCTCGCCAGCGTGAATGGAGGGCAGCCACCAACCGACGAGCGGACGCCCGTAGGGATCGACGCCGTGCGGATGACGGCGGATGGAGGTCTCCGTGCCGTCCTTTCCGCCTCCGCCACCGGCGGTCTCCCAGTCTCCGTTCGGGAGCTGGCGGAGCATGATCTCCGTGTGCCCGTTCGTGCCGTTGCTCGCCCAATAGAGCTCAGCACCGCGCGGGGGAACGGTCTTGCCATCCCACTTCACGTGTACGTTGCCGAAGACCGCGAAGAAGCCTTGCCCGTTGGTCGGCGGCGCGCGGTGGATACCCGCCCAACGCTCCGCAGCCTCCACGACGATCTCGCAGGACGTCGACCACGAAGAGATGTCGGCGACCGCGTGCCCGTTCATGAAGCCCGCGGGCTGCGTCGGACCGTCGATGTAGCTCGCGTAGCGCGCGGGATGCTTCGTGTGACCGATGCTCTCGGTTCCTTCCACGTCGAGGAGCTCCTCCATGCACCGCGCCACCGCTTCCTCCGCGCTCTCCGCATCACCGCGCACGAAGGTGAACGGCGCATCCTTCGGATCGGGCGTCGGGAGCTGACGCGGCGGGGGCATGATGACCGCGGTGTCCCACCCGCTCCAGCTCTCGTGGACCGTGGCGTTGGGGTAGAGGGGCATCCCGTCGACCACCGCATCCTTGTCCACGACCACGCCGGCGACCGTGGTCTGCGCGCTCTGAAGAAGCACGTAACCCATCGTCGGGCGGTGCCAGTACGCGAGCTGCGTCGCCGGCGTGCCCCACCACATCTTGGCGTTCAGCGCGTCCTTCTGCTGCGTGGTGAGTACGGCACAGAAGTCGTAGGCACACGACTCCGGCCCATCACCCGGATTGGCGATGACATCGAACGTCGGCTCGTTCACCAGCGCGATGTAGACCTCCGCGAAGCCCGCGACGTCCGGTCCCCAATGCGAGGCCTCGAGGTCGAGAGAGTGCGTTGAGCCGGGAGCGCAACCCGCCGCGGCCCACTGCGCGAGGTGAAGCTTCGCGTCGGCTGCGCCGTTGTCCGGCGTGTGGTCCGCGTCGCGGTAGTAGCCGTAGGTGAGGACACCGAAGCCGCCGCGGTTCGCGTTCGGCGTGATGAGCCGGTCGAGCTCCTCGGCAGTGAGGTCTTGGTCCTTCATCGTCGGGTGACCGACGCAGCGTTCGATCACGCGCACGCCCGCGCGGTAGAGGAGCACCGCTTGCTCCTCGGTCACGATGGCGTCGCGGTCGACGACGAAGAGGTGCGGGACAAGGCGAGCGGTCTTCTTGGGGACGGGCATGCGGTGAAGGCTACCGCTGAGCCGCTCGAGGTGCTCGTGAACGGACGAAAGTGCCCGTCGTTCTGCCGCGGCTCCCCAGTGGAGAGCCTTTTGAACTACGCGGCGCCAGAGAACTGCTCGAAGTCAGCGCTCTGGCGCCGCGGGGAGGAGGCTAAGCTCCCGTCGCCGGGCGTGGGCTCACTCTACTGGCAAGTCATCGTGCCGCAAGCGCGGACTGCTTCGGCGCTGCCCGCGTCGGCCACGCAGAGCGGCTTGAGATCACCCGAGTGATTGGCCTGCACCTTCATGCAGGAGTCCTCGCACGCAGTGCCCGCGTCCGCGCGTCCCTCAGGACAAGGGATCTTGCGCAGCGTCGCGCACATCGCCGAGCACGCCGCAGCCGGTCCTGGCGGAGGCGGAGCGCCATCACCGGCGTCGGTCGGGTTGTTGGCCGGCGTACACGACGCCGCGAGCGCGAGGAGGGAAAGGATCGGCAAGAGCGAGAGCTTCATCACTTCTTCTCCTTCACGGCTGCGAGCTTCGCATGCGCGGCGAGCTTCCTGTTGCTGACCGCCTGCGTGACGCCGGCGTGACCCTCCACGAGGAGGAGATCGTTGGTGGTATCCGCGGTGATGAAGTCCGGGGTGCAGAGGAAGTAGCCGTTGCGCCCCCAGTCCGAACCCCACCAGTTCGCGCCCAAGAACACGAGACCGAACGCGGGGTCGACGTAGTAGTCGAGCAGGAGAGGCATGTGCCCGCCGACTCCCGTCGCCTTGTTCGAGGCTCCGAGCGGAGGACTGTTCGGGCCGTACTGCATCATGGCCTGGTCAGCGAGCATGCCGACTGGCACCGGGAAGCCGGTATCGATGGCCTGCTGAACGTCGAGCACACGCTCCGGCCCAACCGACTGGACCTGAAGGACATCGCGGAGCGTGAACGTCTGCCCGGTCTCGAGTGCGCCGAACGGCGGCTGCGGCACGACGAAGGGCTGACCGTCGGGCGCTCCCGCATCCGCATCGGGGAACGCCTGCCCGAGCGACCAGTCCGTCTCGAGGCACGCGCCGAACTCGCCGACGCCTTGCCCCGCGAGGATCGGGTCGGAGCCCTGGTCGAGGAGGTCCGGCAGCTTCACGTCCACCGGCGCGTCAGCAGGAACGCTGAGGCGTCTCTCGATGGCCAGCGCTGCCCAGTAGATCCCGGGCCGCGAAGGGATGACGCCCACGGGGCTGAAGGGAGCTCCGAGCTTCTTCGCGCGCACGTAGAGCGCGACGGAGAGCGCGTGCGCGACGCACGTGCTGGTCTGCTTCTGATTCGCGACCGTGCCGATGTTGAAGTCGACGAACGAGGAGAGCGCAGCCGACGGGGACAGCCCGCGCCTTCCCCCGAGCGCGCCGCGTGCGCTGATGGTGTCGACCTTCTTGCGGAGGTCTTCGTTGATGCGGTGGCCGAGCCCGAGCTTCTTCTGCGTCGCCTCTACACTCATGCGGTGGAGGCTAACGCCCAGCTCAGCGCGTGACCAGGATGGCGAGGAGCGCGCCGATGGCAGCGAGCGAGAAGATGAGCGCCGCGGCGACGATGCGCGGGTGATCGATGAGGAAGAAGTCCATGCGCTCGATGAACGAGTAGCGGATCTTCACGGGCTTGAACTTGGCCGCCGGCGACCCAGGCCGAAGCGCAACGACGTTGGGCGGAGAGCCTTGGGACCAAGAGCGACGGGATTGGGGAGTGTTGCCGTTCATGCGCGCTACGATGCCGCCATGGCCAGGGACTTCAGCGCCGCCACGCTCACCGCCAATCTCGCGCTCCTCACGAAGAAGTGTCTGGGGAACTTCAACTACGTGGAGCTGCCTGGCGACGCGCGTCTCTCCATCGTCGGACCTTCGTACAGCCCCGCGCTCTCCGGCGGCCTGATGATCCACGCGCTCGCGCCCGAGAAGCAGGTGCTCATCGCCGCGCCCGACAACACGGTGCCGAGGACCCTCATCGGGTGGACGCTCATCTACCGAACGCGCGCGCACTCCTTGCTGGCCGTGTGCATCACGAGCGCGAAGCCCTTCGGCAAGGCGTTGGTCGTGCAAGCCGCGGTGGACATGCTGGCGATGTACGACCTGAAGACGCCGAACGCCGTCGACAGTTCGCTCCTCCCGAACTCGGGCTAACGGAGCATCTTCACGGATCGTCCTCGTCGTCGGGCTCGTTCCGGTTCTTCCAGCCCTCGTAGAGCGCAGCCGGCCAGACCAGCGCATAGAGGAACGTCCAGAACAGCTCTTTGGCGCGGAGTCACCTCACGTCCGTCCTTTCGGAAGATCGTGACCCTCACCACGCCCGAACCGATGAGGAAGAACGAGAGGATGGCGCCCAAGATGAACGCCGCATCGATCATGAAGAGAACGTCGACGAGCTTCATGCCTCCGTCGATGCCGCCTACGACGTCGCCTGCGTCACGTCCGGCACCACCAGGAGGTCTCCGCGCTCGCACGTCGCTACCTGTCCGGCAGCGGTGACCACTTGAACGTCGTAGACCACGGGCTCGGGCTCGTCCGGGAACCCGTTGAACGTCGTCGGCGGCGTCGTGGCAACGCACTGTCCTGAGACAAGGTTCGTGACGGTGAGACCCGTCGTCACGGTCGAGACCTGCGCGAGCGCCTGCGTGTCGCCGTCGGTCACGTGACGCTTGATGGTGAGCGTGACCTTCGCGCCCGTCAGGTTGAAGGGGATGCAGCCCGGCGGCGCGAAGTTCGGCGCGTCCGAGGTGAGAAGGACTCCGGTGACAGGATCCTGGAAGACCTGGAAGGGATAGACCCACGAGTCACCGCGGTACGCCTGGCGCCTCCGCCGACGCATCGCGCGGCGCTCCGAGCTCAGAACCTGGTCGTGCTCGCAGCACCTCTCGTCGTCCCAGTCGCGCATGCGGTGAGGGTAGCGCTGCTCAGGCCTCGGGCGCGATGAGCTCCGAAGAGAAGAAGCTCGCATCCCACCCTTCGGCGTAGAGCTTCTCGAACTTGGCAACCTTCGTCGGCGAACCGACGTAGCCTCTTTCGCGGTTCGTCCATCGGAAGTTGAGCGCTCCGAGGAGACGTTGTGCTCGAGACTTGAACCCGGTTTGACTCGGAGCCTGCACGAGCATCATCCCTTTTGCGTACCGTGCCTTGTGAACCGAAAAGCCGGGATCGTCAGCGTTCACGGGCAGCACCAGTAGCCAGGGATCTGCATGCAGCCCGCGCCGGCATCGGGAAGCCACTCGGGCGCGCAGTCGCTCGTGAAGCCCTCCTCAGACGGCACCGTGGCCGCCGGGTTCCTGATGTCCCACGCGGCGCACTGGTAGCCCCACCCGCTCGTGCACGTGGGTGGCGGACCGGCCTCCGCCTCACCGGGCGCGTCCGCGCCGGCGTCCTGCCCCGGGTCTCCGGTTTCCGGGCTCTCCGCGTCCACCGTCGGTGATCGATCACCGACGGCATCAGGGGGAGGCGGAGAGGCGTCGGCAACGCGTCCCGAATCTTGGCCCGCGCCAGCGTCAGGATGGCCCGTAAACGCGTCCGGCGGCGGAGCTCCGGTGTCCGGGGTGGGCGCGTCGGGCTGTTGGTCTTGGGAGAACGAGACACCCGCGCCCGAGCAGGCGACGAGGAAGAGAGCGAGGAGGGCGATGCGGAGGCTCATGCGAATTAGCTTGAAACCGCCCGCGCTTTCACGCAAGGGGTTTTGCGCTCGTGTCTGGTCAGTGGACGGACGCACTCCCGTGAACCGTCAGAACGGCGTCGTAGAGGTCCATCCGCTCGAGAAGCTCCTCGTAATCGGGGTGCTCCGCACGGGAGGACATCACGACGTCGAACTCCGCGGCCTGCCGGAGGAGTTGCTGGGCGCGCGTGAGCCCGATCTCCACCGCCAGCTCCACGAGACGGCGTTCGACCTCCACGGTCGCGAGCTTGGGCATGAAAGAGCTCTGCATGATGCGTTCGATCCGCTCCGCCGCGACCTCCCAGAACATCTCGTCGAGGCGCTTGGAAACCGCTTTCGCCGCCTTCGCGAGGATCGGGTTGCGGGGGCGCTGCGCGCGCGTCTTCTCGCCCAAGTAGCCCGTGGTCTTCAGCTTGAGCGGCAGCGGCTTCTTGGCCTGCGCCAGCACCTTGTCCAGGTTCTTGGACATCTTGTCGCGCACGTTGCGCACGTAGCGCTCGGTGAACTTGAGGTTCATCCCCTTGCCGAGGGCGACAACTTCCTTGGGTGACTTATCGACGTGGCGGCGGATGAACTCCGCCTTGTTGGTCTTGTCGGAGCGCTTCTTGTTGGCCATGCGGCGTCGATGCCGCCTCACGACTTGGCCTCCGGCACCTCGAACACGACATCCCTGAAGCGTGTGTCGATCGCCGGTCCGTCGTTGGAGCTCCAGGAAGCGCCAGCGCCGACCGTGTAGCCGCATCCAGGACACGGGCCGGGACGCCAGTGGTGACCCTGCGCGGCTGCGTCGTATGGCTGCGACTCCCACGTGGCTTGGCACTTCGGACACGTGGCCTTGCCGACGGTCCGCGCGATCGTGTTCGGGGGACGCGTCGTGCCGCCGGCGGAGCCGTTCACGCTCGTCTCCTCGCGGACCTTGTAGAAGGCCCACGGGTACTGGTCGTGCTTCGTTCCCTTCGCCGCTTCGCCCTTCAGGACCGCGGCGCAGACCCACGCGGAGAGCTCCATCGCCGCCTTGTGCTCGAGCGGATACGCGAGACCGGAGCCGCACTGGCAACGCGAAGTGGCGGAGTAGAGCAGCTCCTTGTCGGTGAACACCTTCTCCATCACGCGCTCTCCGATCCGAAGGAGCGGTGACCCTCTGCCTTCTCGCGGTGACGCGCGGACTCGCGCGGGTTCTCCGCAAGATCATGAGCCTTGGCCGCCTTGTCGTGCGCGTCGGCTGCCGCCTCGTGAAGGTCCGCCTCGGAGCGCGGGTCGTGCTTGTCGTCTCCGTGCTTCGCGAGCTCCGCTTTCTTGGAGAGATCGTCGGCGCGCTGGCTCATGTTCTCGGCGAGCCGCTTCGTCTCCGAAGCCTGGCTGGCCTTCTCGCCGTGCAGGCGCGCGACCTTCTCGTGCTCCTTGGCCTTGGAGGCATTGCCGGCGTCGCGGTTCCTCCACGCGGCGGTGTGGTGGTCGTTGGCGGCCTGGTAGTGGGACTCGGGATCGTTGTCCCGCGCGGCCTTGGTGGACTTGTTGGCGGCTGCGGTGGCGTCGGCGGCCTCCTTCGAGAGCGCCGCCTGGCTCTTGCCCATGGGGTTCATGGGCGGAGAGTAGCAGCGACTACGCGCGCCGGCGCTGCACGCGCGCGAGACCGAACGCGAGACGGATGGCGGAGTCGACGAGATCAAACACCGCTCCGCGCTGCTCGTCTGTCAGGTCTTTGGGAAGATGGTCGTGGACCAAACTGACGATGGTCTGCGGCACGTCGAGGTCCGTTTCTGGGAAACTGAAGGACTCTTCGCCCTTCACCCGCTGGCGGAAGCTGTGCATCGCAAGCGCACACGCGTAGGCCTCGTCGAGCTTCTCCGTGTCCGCCTTTCCGAGGAGCTCACGGAGAAGTGTCCAGAAGCGCACCGTCTCGGGTGCGGCGATGTCGGTGGCGCGCAAGACGAAGAGCGGCTCGTCGGGCGCGGCGTTGGCGTAGCAGTCGAACTTACCGGGGTTGTTCTTGGTTCCCATCACTTCGCTCCCATCTCTTTGAGCTGCGCGCGGATGCCCGCCATCTCAGCGTTCGCCGTCTGAAGCTCGTACTCGGCGCACTGCCGCTCCTCCGCCGACCGAAGGAAGCGCATCGCGGCCGCGCGGAACTCGTTCACCGCTGCCTTCCTGACTTCCTTCACGAGAGGTCCGTCGTCGACCTCCTCGAGGTCTGCGAGCGCAGTGCAGGTTCCTGCCATCCGGTCCATGAACCCGCGCGAGAAGTCGACCGCTTGGATCGCACGGCGGAGACTCGACTCCAAGAACTGGGACTTGGTCGAGAGCTGCTGGAGTTGAGACAGAAGGAGCTGCGCCTCAGCGCCGCCCGGAACCGGTTTGATCTGGTCTTCCATGAGCAGCGGTCATGCCGCTTCGGAGAGCCTCACCACGCGCGCTCGCGCGAACTCATCGCCCTGGAGCTTGTGCGCCGTGAGGCGGTGGTGACCGTCGTAGATGAGCCACTGCCCGTCGACGACGAACACGATCGGGAAGTCCACCTTGCCGCCGTGCCGCGCGTGCCTGTTGCTCGGCCCCATGGCCGATGGCTTCGCGCCGGGATCCTTGATGTACCGCTCCACGTTGGAGCGGACGACGGAGTGCTGCGTGGCGTGCAGCTTGTCGAGCTCCACGTCCTCGATGGGCGCATCCTCGATGAGCTTCTTCCGCTCCGCCTCCGTGGTGACCGCGCGCCAGAGGCGCTCAGCGTGAGGGAATGGAACCGCCGCGCCCCTGCCCGTCTCGCTCGTCGGGAGACGCTCCAGCCGGCGAAGAGCCTTCCTCTTCGTGCCGCCGCTCTCCTTCGTCGCCCAGCCCTCGAGGCTCATGCCAGTAAGACGGGTAGCGGATTCCGTACATGACGGCGAGCGCCGCATGAGAGCCCTGGCACTGCGGCGGGATGCTGATCACCAAGTGCTTGGAGATCTCGTGAAGCTCTTTCTCGTAGTGCTGACGGAGCTCCTCATACGCTTTGCGCGCAGCTTCGAACGCGCGGCCATCGAGCTCGATGAACTCAATCTTGTCCGGGTCATGATCGAGGAACTTGCTCACGTTCGCTCCCACGTGCGGAGCTTCCGCCGGTGACTGGCGCGCGTCCTCGGGCACGAGCGAGCGCGGAGGATCGGACGAAGGGACAGGCTCTGCGCGGGTTTTCTCCAATGCACGGAGAGGTCGAGCGGTCCGACCACGCTGTCTCGCATCGCCGCGTAGCGAGCACGTGCCGCGCGGAGCTCCTCCACGAAGAGATCCAGCTTGGAGACCGCCTTGTAGCGCGCAGCGCGCGTCACCGCGTCCGCCAGACCATCCAAGCGCGCGTAGATGTCGCGAATGGCGTTGGTCGCTCCCGGCGAGATGACGATGGTGACGGTGAACGAGCCACTCCCCGGGTCGTACCGGCCATCAGTGACGTGCACGTTAGCCATCGAGCAGCTCCATGAGCTCACGCACGTAGCCCGCCGCGATCCCGAAGTGATTGGCGGCGCCAGAGTGACTCGTCGACGCGGCGCAGCCGCTCCCCTTCACCGTGTGCTGTGCCGCCCGACCGACAGCTTCACGCGCTTGCCCCATGTGCGCGGCTGCGCGCTTGCCCGCGATGATGAGCTTCGCCAGGCGCTGAGCGCGGAGGTCCGCGGGCTCGCGCTCGAGGACCTCACGGAGCGTGGTGACGTTCACGAGCGCCACGAGATCTCCAAGTCCGAGAGGTACTGCGCGGCCATGATCCCAGCGTCGCGCAAGACGTCGAGACCTGCGGTGAGCCTGTACGGCCGGTCGTAGACCAGGCGCACGACTCCCCCGAGATTCACGAGGCGCTTCGCGCACTGGTCACACGGCAAGTCGGTCGTGAAGACGATCTTGGGCTCGGACCGCGGCGCATGGCAGTTGATGCACGCGTTGTCCTCCGCGTGGAGATGACCACACTGCCCCGGCGGCGAGCCCGTGCCGTGGCACGTCGGGCACTCCTTCAGCGTCCTTTCGAAGAGGCTCGTCGCCGGATTGAAGACGTCGACGTTGTAGTGCTTCGTCCCGCTGCACGTCCCACACGGCGTGCAGTCGTTGCTCTGGCCTGACGCTCCGCCGTTGTAGCCGACCGCGAGGACGTGCCGGAAGTCCTGGGACACGATCGCGCAGCCCACCTGAAGGCGTGAGCACGTGGAGCGGCGCGACATGAGCTTCGCGAGCTCCATGTAGATCTCGTGGAACGTCGGGCGCTCGGGCATGGGCTTGGGCTGGTCGTTCACGTCTTCCTCACTTCGCGTAGAGGCTACCGCCACCGTCGGTGATCGATCACCGACGGCGCGTGAAAGGAGGCTCCGGCCGGCACGTGGACGGCGTGAGCACTGGCTGACGCTCGCGCTCCTCGAAGAACTTCTTGTCTGGTTTCTCCGGCGTAGGGAACGTCACGAACGCGGCGTCTCCCACGTAGCGCTTCACGAGCCACGCGACGAACTTGCAGACCTCCGCGCGGACCGCTTCCTTGCGAATGTCCTTCCCCTCGAAGTTCGCGAGGAGCTCGGGCAAGACGTGGTCGCGCATGAACCGACCGTGCGTGGCGAGCCACACGCGCGCGTCGATGCAGTCGTCGTGCGGTCCGGCGAGCTCCAAGAAGTCTCCCGGACCGATGGAGAGCTCGCGCGCAGCTTGCTTGATGACGAGCCTGAGCCTCATTCGAAGACCTCCTCCACGGTGACACGCCACTTCCGCGGCGGCTCGTTGAGCTGCGTCTCGCGCTCCTCGAGAAGGAACGACCAGCGCGGCGGCAGCTCGGGCTTCGCCTGGTCGGAGCGCATGCTCGCCGGCGAGACGGCGATGCCGTCCGTCCCGCGGTAGGCGCTCTTACCCGTGTCTCCGTCCTCATCGACGAGCTGCGTGAGCATGCGCGCGATGTTCTTGGCCTTGTCGACCGGCTTCTTGCTCATGGCTTTCCGCGATGCCGCGCGCCCTTCTTGCGCATCTCGGCGAAGAGCTCGTCGACGTCGGCCCGCGGGACTGCCGCGAAGTGTCCGTCGACCGGCTGGGGATTCTCGGGGAACACCTCGTTGAAGATGCGCAGCATGAGCGCTCCGGCGACGTGCGTGGGCGGCGCGGCGAGGCTGGCCTGCGAGATGAGCGCCATGACCTCCGCCTTCGTCGCCGGGCGCACGTCTTCGGCGCGCGCGACGCGCTCGATGATCTCCCGGCAATGGTGTCTGTAGACGTCATCGCAGAGCCCGATGAGCGGTCCGGGCGCGAGATGGCGAAACGAGCCGTGCACGCGTTCACGCAGCTTCCCGCGCTTGCCGGCGCACGCTCGCGCGATCTCGTCCTCCGCGACCTCCATGAAGTGGAACGCGCGACCAATCGCGCCCGTGAGCGGCGCTCCGAGGATGGGCCGAACGGCGTCGAGAAGAGCGCTCATCGGCCGAACTCCGCATCGAACTTCGCCTTGGCCTGCCGCAGGCGCTCCACTGCGCGCACGCTCTCGCTCTTCGCATCCTCGTGGTCCAACCGAGCCTTCTCGAGGACCTCCGCGCAGTGAGCGACCATCTCGTCGCAGAGCACGAGGTTCTGCTTCGCGTCCTTCAGCTCACGAAAGAGCGCCTCGAGCGCGTCGCCTTGCGACGGTGGAGGCGCGGGCGGATGCGCTTCCACGTACTCGTCGAGCTCCTCGTTCGTCGCCTTGCCGGCGAGGACTTCCACCGCGATCTTCTCCAGCGGCGCGAGCACCTGCGCGGTCACCTCCGCGACAACTTCGCGCTCGATGTTCCTGTTGCTCGCCGGACGGAGCGGATGGGGCATGAGCGGCAGTGGAGCCGGCGGAACGAACCCGTCTCTGGGCGGCCACTGGAAACCAGACCTTCGGAGCTGCGCGATCGTGTTCCGTATCGCTCGGAAGTCTCCGCTCTTGGCGCTGAAGACGACCATGCTCTTCGTCTTGTCCGGTGGGAACGCCTTCATGTGATTGTCCGCCGTCTTCTCCAGCGTCCAACCCTGGTCTCTGAGCGCGTCAGCGATCTCGCTGAAGTCCTTCGCCGATGATTCCATCGCTTGCCTCCTGATGAAGGCGAGCGGTCCGCCGGGGAGGAGTCGAACCTCCCGACGGCGATCCCAAGTACCCGTCCGCGGCCGGGACTCAGCTCCGGCGCGGCGAACCGCTCGCGTCTGGATCGATGCCGCTGATCGCTCTGAGAAGCTGCTCGTGCGCCATGCGCGAGACTTCCTCGAGGCTGATGACGACGGCCATCGCCACCCACTCCTCGCGCGCGGGCTTGTGCTTCGCCTCGTGCTCACGGCACGCCTTGATGACTGCCTCCGCGCTCCAGTCGCCAGAGCGATGCCACTCCACCGCGTGCCAGACGTCCTCGAGCTCTTTCTGGAGCGCCTCCGCCGCCTTCAGGTGCGCGAGGACCTTCTCGGTGGCCAGCGCCGCGGCGATCTCTCCGCGTCCGCGCAGGTCGTCAGCCATGCGCCGGATGTCGTAAACGCGGTGCGAGAGCTCCGCGTTGAACAAGTAGGCGATCCACAACAGCGGCCAGTTCACGGAGCTGTCCGATGGTCACGTCTGCGTCACCGGCGAGGAGGTCACGAATGGCCTTCGAGAGCGCCTCGGACTCGTTGCAGAGGCGCTTGTCCGTCGCATCGAGCTCCGCGTGGACGCGCGCGAGCTCGCGGAAGGCTTGAACCTGCGCGGCGGGCACCGCGATGAGATAGGAGTCACTGACTGCGAGGACGTCTTCGGGGCGAATGGTGGGTTTCATGACCACCGGCATGCCGCCGTCGGTGATCGATCACCGACGGCGCTACCGCTGCATGACCGAGCCGACGCCGCCTCCGCCGTCCTCTCCCAGGTACGTGAGAAGTCCCCACTTACGCGCGAGCTCCTTGGCGAACCACCACGCCATGAGCGCGTCGCCGGTGTGCTCCTCCGGCCGGTAGTTCATCGCCTGGTCGAGCGCGCGCTGGAGCGGGTAGGTGCAGACAAGCTTCCCGCCCTCTTCGCGGCACGGAAAGAGCCAGCCGCCGTGGCTCATCTCGAGGAAGATGGACGGCACGCCGAACGTCGGGTTGGCCTTCTGCGAACCCGTCGTGTAGCCGCGCACCGGGATCGCAATGTCCTCCGGCACGTTGTGCCCCTCGCGCCGCAGCTTCTCGATGACCGCCTTCATGATCTCCGGCGAGTCGAACATCTGGACGATGTACTCCTGCGCCGCGTTGTTCTCGACCATGATGCTCGAGCCGTAGAGCACGTGCTTCAGGATGACCTTCTCGAGGATGACGTGCGCCGGCCACTGGCCCTCCTCCACGTCGAGGACGAGGCGTAGCATCTGCGCTCCGACCTGCGCGGTTGAGGGCACAACGCCGAACGTGAAGAACGCCACCTTGTCGTTTGCCTCCCCCTGACGGACCGCGAGGTCGACGCCGGTGAAGGTGTTCATGTCCTGGTGCCGACGGACGAGCGCTGCGCCCATCTGGTCGTACCCAAGCTGGTGGGCGCGGAGCTTCCCCTTCTCCACGTAGGAGAGCGGGCACATGGCCGTCGCGTCGTCGCGCACGAGCAGGCGGTAATTGCGGAGGAAGATGTTCTCCAGCGTCGTCCGCTGGATCTGGTTGATCTCCTTCACGCCGAACTTGCCCGGCCAGAGCGGCTTCTGGTTGTCGTTGTCCGGGTCATGAGCGACGAGCCGGCAAATCGGATCGGACGCGTCCCCCGGAGAGCGTGGACGGAGCTCGTCGCTGTCCCACGGCTCCCATTCCTTGCCCTCGTCAGCGGCCTGCTCCGGCCCTGTCTCGTCGTCGAGCACGGTGATGTCACCGTAGACGTCCATCTTGAGCGTCGCCGAGCCTGCGCCCTCCGGCCCACGCATCTCGAGGCGCGCGACGAGATCGTCGTGGTGCCACGGCGTGTTGATGACCACGAGCTTGGACATGTTGTGCCCGGGGTCGAGACGCGTCCTGAGGATCTGCGCGAACCAGTTGTAGATGTCGTCGCGCTGGTCCTTCGTGCCGGTGTTCTCCTCGGTGAGCAGATCGTCGGCGACGACGAAGTTGAGGCGCGAACCGGCGATGGACTCGGAATCGAGTCCCACGGCCACGAGCGTGGGGTCGTTGATGCCCGCGGGACGGTCCACCGTGAGCGCGTGCTGCGTCCACTTCTCACCCTGGCGCCGCGTCGGCACGAGACCCGGGAACACAAGGCGGAGCTCCTGGCTGTTCTCGATGTAGCCGCGGATGACGGCGAGGACCTTCTCGGACTGCGCACGCGTCGCGGAGACGAAGAGCCCGCGCATCGTGGGCTCGTGACCCATGATGAAGAGGCAGATGGCCGTCAGCATGAACGTCTTGCTGAAGCCCGGGGGCATGACGAGAAGAGAGCGCTGGTGATCCATCACGAAGTCGAGCGCCACGCGCTGGTGCGGGAGCGCGGTGATGGGCCTTCGCGTGGTCTGCTCGCGCATCACGAAGTCGAAGAACTTCTTGATGTCGGTGCGCGCGTCGGCGGCCTCGAGGAGGAGCTCGTCACGGACAATGGCCGTGTCCTCCGCCGAGCCGTTGGCGAGGAGCCACTTGCCGTCGCGAAGGTCGATGGGGTTCGGCGCGAGCGCGGTGTTTCCGAAGATCACGGACGCACCTCCAAGAGCACTGCGGCGATCTTCTCGCAGAGCGGGCACGCTCCATCGGGCCGCTGGTCGTCGGGGTCTGGGTCGTGTCCCTCGGTGAGGTGCAAGATGCGCAGCACGGTTTCGCGCCAGTGCTCCGGCGGTAGCGACATGGGCGCCATAGCCGAGTGGATATCGTCGGGCTCTTCGAGACGGATGCCCCAGCCGCTCGCAGCCCAATAGACGCTCGGCAGCGCAGTCTCGCGAATTGGGAGTTGCCTGGGCGAAGGTGTGCCCACCCACTTCGAGCGCGCGCTCACAGTCCGTGCCTCATGACCAGATCGCGCGCCCGAACGTCATCCCACTCCGCGCACCACGCGCTCCGCCCGATCGGTCCTACGTCACGGAGGAGCTTCTCGGACGGCGCGAAGGCCTCGCGGTTGTAGCCGCTCCGCTCCCAACGCCTCCACTCGAGCGTGAGACGGCCTCCGAGAGCGCTCATCTCCGCGTACGTGCGCTCGCACCCAACGGGCACGCGCTCCGCGTCACAGGGGCACTTCCACGAGCTCGGAGAGACCTTCCAGATGGCGCGCCAGAGGCGGTGGTGCGTGTCCTCGCTGCGCATGTCGCGGATGGCGAGCGGGTGAAGCGCAACGGAGTAGCAGCCCTCGAACGCGGGCACGTTCGCTTCGCGGAGGAGCTTCACCGCATCCTGCACATGCGCGAGCGTCAGCGTGTCCGACTCGTCGACGACGGAGAGCGAGTCAGCGACCACCGCGGAGCTCACGAGCTTCGGATCGATCGGGTCGTCGAGGTAGCGCTGGAAGAAGTGGACGTTGTCGTGCGGAGTCCCGCCGCGGAGCACGCGTGCCATCACTTCACCTCCTCGCCCTTCGTGTCGATGACGGGTTCCTTCTCGCCCGGTCTCACCTTCGGCACCTTCACGAGCTCGTAGTCCGCATCCGGCTCCAACTTGAGCTGCTCCACCGCGAGGCGTGCGAGGCGAAGGCGCTCGCGTCCGCGCTCGAGGAGGTGGCGCACCTGCTCCCCGGTGAGACCGATCATCACCGGCACGAGCGCCTGCGAGACGCGCACGTCGACGTCGATCTTGATGGGCTCGCGCGTGCCCTGGAGATCGGCCAACAGGTTCTCGTAGCGCGCGATGGCCATGTGGTTCAGCGGGAGCTCCTCCTGGATCTCGCGCCGGTTCGCCGTGCCGATGTCACCCACCATGCGCGGACGAAACTTCGGCTTGAGCGCCTTGTTGAGGTGACCGAACACGCGGCGGATCTGCTCCGAGCGCGCGTGCTCCCTCCGCTCCATGTCCTCCTGGCGCCAGCGCTCGAAGACGCGCCGCACGAGCTTCATCGCGCGGTACTTCGACATGCCGGGCACCTGGCCCATGAGCGACTGCTCGATGGCCGTGAACGTCGCACCCTGCGTGAGCCACGCCTCGACGGACGCCTCGTGCGCCTGCGTCTCCGCCGCGCTCCAGATCCTGCGGTCGACGAGTGTGTCGCCGCCCTTGTTGAGGTTCTCGGGGGCGCCCTGTTTCTGAGCTGGTGAATCGACAGCCGATCGCCTCGGTTGCCCGTGCGCTTTCCTCGCCATGTTCTTGAGGTAGCAGACGAGACACGCGTCAGGGAATCGGTCGCGTCTTCCAGACGGAACGAACCCAAGGATCGCCAGCGTCCCAACGCGCTGTGATCCAGACGTTGTAGAGCCGGTCGAACTCCTCGCTGGCGAACGTGCCCTGCGTGAGGAGCTGCCCTTGGAAGCGCTTCATGTGCGCGTTGAGAGCTTCGTGTGCAATCTGCACGCTTGTCTTCAAGGCCTGGGCTTCTCCCACTGCTCGAGGACCTTCTCTGCGGTCTCGAGGTGCGTGCGCAGCGTGACGAGGACGCGCGAGATATCGGCTTGTGGCCTGAGAGACTGGAGCCACTCCACCGCGTCGATGGAGGACTTCACGCCGGCGACGTGTCCACGCGCGTAGTCGGCATCGGGAGACGGAGCTTGGAGGAACTGATGAAACTCCGAGAGCAGAGTCTTGGCGGTCTCACGCTCCTTGAAAGAGGAGCATGTGCCTCCCGTGTAGATGGAGAGGTGGCGGCGCTTCTCGGAGTGCTTCTCGTGCTCGTAGGTGTGGAGCGCGCAGGTGCCGAAGTACGCGCCGACGTTGAACTGCCCGTTCACGCAGAGGTCGCAGGTCTGCGGGATGCGGTAACCGATCTGGCGGAGAACGGCGTGCTTGTTGGCGTCCATCTCAGAACCCCAATCCAGAGCCGTCGTCGGGTTTCGGCATCGGCGTACCCCTCCTCTTCGGAGCAGGCGACGGGAGATGAGGCTCCTCGGGCTTGAGCTTCTCTGCGAGCGCGTCGATGAGCTGCTGCGTTTCCTGCTCGGTGAGAAGGGCGCGGAGGTCCGTCGCGAGGTCCGTGGGAGAGCCGCGCCAGTGGTAAGCGCGTCGCTTCTCTTCCTGAAGCAACTCGTTGAGCGCTTTTGCCTTCTGCTCTTCGGCGGCGAGACGCTCGTGGAGCTCCGTGACGGTGTTGGGCACCTTGAAGCTCGTGTCGACTTCGCCGGCGACGAGATGGAGCACGCGCGCGAGCTCGCGCATGAAGGGAGGCGTCACGGTGGAGCGGTGAAAGCCCACCTGCTCGAGGTGGACTGGCTCACCGGGGAGTCCCCACGACACGCGATACGTCTCCACGGAGCTGAGGCGGACTTCGGCGAAGTTGTCAGCCTTCCTGACGATGCGCGCGGGCTCTTGGTCGTTCTTCATCGCGGCCCCGCGCTGGTCAGCATGCCGTGCGCCTCTTCGATGACAGTGATTGCGAAGTTCACCGTGACCTCCGAGTTGCGCGTGTTCGCGTCCTTGGGATTGCGGCGCGCGTCGAGAAACTGGTCGAGCCGCGTGGTCGCCGCGCGCATGACGGACAAGTAGTGCTCGTTCTTCGCAACGAGGTCCTTCGCGCGCGTACGAAGCCCCTGGATCTCGGTCTTCGACTCCTCGAGGAGATCGTGCGTGCGGCCCGCCTGCTGGTTCGCTTTCTCGAGCTCCACGGCAGCCTGCCCCTGGAGCTCCTCGACGCGCTGGCGGAGCGTGTCACCGGCGGAGCGCGCGATGGCGAGGTCGGACTTGTAGCGCTGCGCTTCCACGGTGGCGGCAGACAGGCGCGTCTTGAGCTCCGTGACCTCGTTGGTGAGCTCCACGTTCCTGAGCTTGTGCTTCTTGCCGTCCTCGCGCTCCGCGTTGAGCCTCTCGTTGAGCTCCTTGATCGCCTCGTCCTGGTTCTCGACGCGCGCGCGGAGATCCTTGAGCTGGTTGCCGGGATAGGTCGGCTCGTGGGAGTCCGGCAACTTGATGCCCTGCTCCTTCATGAACGCTTCGAGGATCTCGAGCCGCTCGAGCGCATAGCGATGCGTGTGGCCCGGTCCCGCCTTGGCAGCGCGCTCCAGATCTCCGATGCGTGACCGCTGACGATCTGCGAGCTCCGTTTTCTCCTTGAGCTTCGCCTGCACGGCCGCGAGCTCGTCACGCGCGGTCTTGGCGACGAACGCCGCGGCGTCCACTTCTGCGCTCTGCTTGCGCGCTTCGTCCCTGGTCTGGCGCCCGACGAGCGAGACGCTCTTCTCGAGCGTCATGACCTTGTTCCGCTCCTCGTTGAGCCGGTCGATGGTCTTGTCGAGGACCGCGGTCTGTTCCTCGTAGCAGACCTGCCAGAACTTGGAGATGGCGTTCACAGCGTCGGCTGCCACGCGCTGCACGCGCTCCGCCGGCGTCAGGTTGTCGAAAGACTCGGATGAAGAGGAGGGCTCAGAGCTGGCGCCGTCCTCGGGCTCCTGGCTCTCGCTTTCACTCTCGCTTTCGCTGCTGGACGAAGAGTCGTAAAGGCGCGGATCGTGGTGGTTGGTCATGACGGCGAAGATGCCGCCGAGCGAGCTCAGAACTTCCCAACGTCCTCGAGAAGAGTGGAGCCGAGCTTCATGCGCGCGTGCGCGTTGTGCGGAGCGATCCGCTTCGCGCGCCCGATGAGCTGGTACATGCCCTTGTAGAAGGGCGCGTAGGGGCCGGCGTTCTTGATGAGCCATCGCGGCGAGGCGACGCGCACGGGGCTGTCCTCCTCCACTTGGCGCGGCTCGAAGTCCACGCCGGTGACGATGCGCAGGACATGGACGTGCATCTTCGGGTCGAGGCTCCCCGGTCCCTCGTAGACCTGGCCCACGTAGAAGACGTTGCAGGGGTCGAGCCCTATCTCCTCACGACACTCGCGCAGGACCGCCACCGGCGGCGTCTCCCCGGGCTCCACCTTCCCGCCGGGGAGCGACCACGCCATCTTGTTCCAGACGCACACGACGTGTCCCGTGAGGTCCTGGATGATGGCGACGGCTGCGCACTTCTCGCATCGGTGGATGTACTGCGCTCCCATCACTCGTAGCCCTCGAGATCGGGATCCTTGTCGATGGGCACGTAGTCCACGTCGGTGAGGATACGGTGGGGTCGCGGCCACTTCCTCCGGTCGAAGTGCTCGAGGAGTCGCTCCCAGTCTCCCTTGTTGGCGAAGAACGGATCGGCGTTCTTGGGCCGGTGCTCGGGACGCGAGCAGACGACGAGACCCACGCGCATGCGCATGGGCTTTCCCTTGTAGAGCTGCTCGCGCGTGCGCAGGAGAAGGGTCACGACGTGCGTACAATCGTTCTTGCAGCCCGTCGCCATGCACTTCCGCGGCTTCAGGTTCGCGAGGTCCCGCGGCTTCTTCACGGCGTGGAGGTCCGCGATAAGCGGCGTGCGATCCATCGTCTTCACCTTCTCGGCGAGACGCTCCGCGGACGTGCGCACGAGCTCCTGGATCGCTTCGATGGTCTCCTTGGGCGTGAAGTCGTTGGGCGGCGGGTAGACGCTGAACTCCACGTTGTCGCCTTCCCCCGGCTTGGGGACGACACACTCGACGACGTAGAGCGCTGCGCGCGTGGGGATGTGCGCTCTGACGCGCGCGGTGCCCTCCAACCGCCCAGCGCAGAAGTGGCAGGGGCGCTCGTCGCCGAGCCCGTCACCCTCGCCAGCCTCCTCGTGCTGACCGCAGGAGATCTGCGTGCAATGCCAGACGAGCGTCGGCTTCAGCGCCGTCGGTGATCGATCACCGACGGTGACTTCACCCTCGCGCGCCTCGCCGAGGATCTTCGAGTTGATGGTCTTCTCTTCCTCTCGGTCACTCACTCGGACACCCCTTCCTGGAAGATGAACGGCGGTCTCGCGTGGACGTAGCACGGCAGCGCCTCAAGCCATTCGCGGAAGGCTTGGGCTTCCGCCGGCGTGATGAAGAGCTCCACGCCGGGCTCACCCTGCACGAGCAGGTTCTCGTAGATGCGTCGGTCGAGGGACTCGAGCGGGTCGTGGTCCTCCTCCATCGCCTCCACGTGCTCGAGGAGCGCTTCCCAGAACGCCTGCCAGTCGTCGCCTTCGTTCACGCCCGAGCAGGAGACCTTCACAGTGCGCGAGCGCCTCGTGAGCACGCTCTCGTACCACTCCATCATGAAGCTTGGACCCTCGGAGTACGTCTTCATGTACTCGGTGGGCCGCTCCATCCACATGACGAACTTCGCCGCCTCGGTGAGGAGCTTGAAGCACGGGTGCTGGTCGCCGGTGAGCCCGGGCGCGAGCGGATGGCCAACGGAGTGCTCGGAGAACCTCTCCTCGATGTTCTCGTCGACGGGAAGAAACTCCTCGGGCACCTTCATCGCGACGGCCAACGTCGCCGCGGACGCTCCAATGTGATGAACAAGCAAGAGGAAGTCCGATCGCGTGCTCACGAATCACCCTCGTGAAAGCGTCCCGAGTCGATGGCCTCGATGGCGGATTCGAGGCCTTCGATCTTGCTCTTCACGTGAAGGTCTCCGTCGACGTTGCCCGCGGCGAGGACCTTCGCCATCGCCTTCAGATGCGTCTTCAGCTTGGAGTGAGAGAGCTTCTGGCGCTTGGGCGCGAGCTCGACAGCCGGCGTGGCCATGATGAGGAGCACGCCGTACTTCGTGACGCACGCAGGGCAGACCTTACAGCCGCGCAGGCGCCCCTTCTCGCGGACGAACCCGATCTGCCCCGTCCTGTACGCTTTCGCGCAGACACCGCACCTCTTGGCCATGCCGGACCTCCTGGCGCGGAAGATGCCGCTACGCCGTCGGTGATCGATCACCGACGGCGCGCCACCAGTCCGGTTGCACCCTGGGCTCAGAGTCGATCTTCCCGCGGATCTCGAGCGTCAGCAGGAAGATGACGTTGCAGGCCATGCACGCGAGGTGACGCTCTCCCGTTCCGGGCTCCTCCGGCGTGCCGAAGTCCCAGGTCTCGCCCTGCCACCACGCGAACGTGTGGCGCATGAGGGAGTTGAGACAGCGCTCCCTGGAATCTGGGATGTCGAGCCAGTTCCACTCCGCATACTTGCGAGCGCCGTGCTCGAGGACGTTCGCCACCGCGCGGAGCGCGTCGAACGGAAAGAGCGAGAAGCGCCACTTTCCCTTGTCGTTCCGCCTCCCGGGAAGCTCGCTCACTTTGCCCTCGACTCGAGGAAGAACTCCCACACGCGCGGGAAGTTGAACGCGACAATCTCGCCGACGGCTTCGGCGTACTGGCGGATCTCCCACTGCGCGGTCGCGTCCATGCGCAGCTTGAGGAACTTCAGCCAGTTCAGAAGATCCGTGCTCGCGCGCATCTTGGAGTAACGACCGACGGGCAAGACGAGACGCGCGAGCTCCTTGGGGATGCCTCCCTTCAGCGCGCGCTCGTAGGTCTGCTGGCACCGCTCGTACTCCTCGATGAGGAGATGGCGGAAGAGCTCCGCGCCGGCTGCGTTGAGCTCCTCCGCGCCGGCAACGCTGCCCGCCTGCTTCGTGAGATGACCTCCGCCCATCAGGCAGCGCTCAATCGAGGGCACGTAGTTCAGGTCGGGCAACGGCTCGTAGCGCGCGGACGCCTCGCTGTAGCTCTGCGTGCGGTGCCGGTGCCACTCGCGGAAGACGAAGATCGGCGCCTGGACCTCCACGGTGAGACCCGCCATCTCGAACGGCGTCGTGTGCTGATTCTTCCAGAGGTACCCGAGGAGCTTCTCATCGCCGGGCTTCCGCTCCCAATCATGGTTGCCCGCCACATCCTCCTCGCAGAAGGAGCGCGCCTTGCCGACTTGGACGGCCTTCTCCTTCGCCTCGGACTCCTTCGCGCCGCAACGCTTGCAGACGCCCTCGTGCGGGCCCCACCCCTTGAAGTCCTTGCCGGTGGACATGCGCGCGCTCTCAACGACGCGCTGATCGCTTCCCCAGAGCTCGATGACCCGCACGTAGCCGTGGTCGAGGAGCTTCTTCTCAGTCCCCTGCATTCCCCACTGATTCACCATTCCGGTCATGTCTTCTTCTCCTCGCACTTCACATGGTCCGACGCGAACAAGCCGATCCTCCGGCGCACCATGCCGGAGGTGCACTTGAGCGCCGCCGGCGCGCCCTTCATCTGAGGCGGATAGTGCGCACCGCACCGCCGGCACTCCGCGCTCCAGTAAAGCTCCCCATCTTCGTCGCGGTCCGAATAGACACCCACCACCCAGAGCGCCCACGGAGGCGCATAGCGATGAGGCATCGGGATGACCTTCAGCTCGTCAGCCATTCGCGACAGCTCCCCACCCGAGCCAAAACAGCACGTAGGTCTTCCGCTCCGCGTCCTGCCGCTCAACAACGCGCCACTTCGCCGTCTTCGGCGTGCCGGTGGGCTTCCTCCGCTTCAGGCACTCGATGCCGATACGGAACCACGGCGGCAGCTTCTTCGAGTCCTCGAGAGGGATGCTGAGGCTGACGAGTCCCGAGCGGTGGAAGCTCCGACGGTGCGCGCGGACGATCCACGCAGCCGCGCGCGGACCGTCCATGCCCACCATGATGTCCATCACCATGCCAGGCGAGAACTGACTCGGCTTGAAGGACCGCTTGGCCGTCTCCACGAGCTGGAGGTGGCCGCGCTTCTTGCCGGAGCGCTTCATCCTTGCCTGTTGAAGCCCGTGAGACGCTCGACGGTCGTGGTTCCCGCCGGCGGCCGCGTGAGGTCCGTCTTGCCGATGATCGGCACGTTGGTGCGGAACCTCGCAGGCACCTCGCGCCCGGGCGCGACTACGAACGTCGGTTGTTGCGGCGCGCCCACTTCTCCAGCTTGGACGGCTCCCGCTTCTTCGCTTCCTCCGGCAGTTCTTTGCCCTTCGGCGTGTGCTTCTCCCACCGATCCGCCATCTCCGGGTCGGTCGCGTGCATCCATCGGCGTTGCTTCTTGCTGACGAACGGCATCAGGCGAAGGTACCAGCGCAGGTCTGAGCGTCTCGAGGATCTCGTCGAGCGTCCAAGGCTTGCCCTTGCCGATGCCCGCCTTGGTCTGCGCGACCCCGTTGACCACCATCGCGATGAGCTCACGGAGGCTCTGGACCTCCGCCTGCGCCTCGAACGCCTTGGTGACCTGCTCGCGGCGCATCTTCTCCGCGACATCGAGAGACTTCCTCAGCCGCTCCGCTTCACCCATCTGAAGCTTCTGGATACGGTCCTGGTCTTCGAGGATGCCCTTGTACATCTCGACGACGGACGCGAGCGCCTGGTGCGAGTGATAGGGGTTCACGTCGTCTCCTCACGCTTTCTGTCTGAGCTCGGCCCGGCTTCCTCTTCGCTGAAGCGATACGCCGTCGGTGATCGATCACCGACGGGAGCGGTGGGAACGACACCGGGGACATCCGGGATGAGCGGATCGACGGGAGGCTCGCGCGCGGGGAGCTCCGTCGCCTGAAGGTGACGCGCTTGGGACGCGATGACGGCGGTGAGGAGCTTGATGGCGTCTTCGGGCTCGATGCCCAGCGCTCCGCCGAGCCGCATGGAACGGTTCAAAACGAGGCCGATCCACTCCGCGGTCTTGTTGACGAGCGTCACGCCCTCGACGGTGAGCTCTTGGACCGCGCGCGCGTTGGCGACCATCGTGTGACCGCCCTTGAAAAGAAGGACCGGTGCAGTCACCGGGCGACCGTTGGGCCCCTTGTGCTCACCGGCGCGAATGGCACCGACTACCTCGCCGACGAAGCCGTGCCCTCGGTGGAAAAGGTGCTTGCCCACCTGAGCGGTCGCCCACTCGAACGTCGAAGCATTCTCCGTGACTTCAGCGCCCACCACCGGCGCGCCAGCGAGCGTTTGCATGCACCGCTGGCAGAACCCGAGCTCGTTCACCACGTCGGTCCTCTCGCCGCACCGCGAGCATTCGATCCCGCCGCTCTCCTGCTTCGCCACGTCAGTCGTCATCGCCCATCGCCTCCTCTTCAACCAGCACAGGACCGTGCGGATTGTGGAGGTCGATGCCGCTCGTGTTTGCCCGCCAGTCTGGGTCGACGCCGTTGGCGATGTCGTCGGGCATCCCCTCCTGCCAAGGGAATCGCGTCTCAGCGCGCTCCACGTGCTCGAAGCCGCGCTGCCACCCGCTCTTGTACGCCTCACGCGCGAGGTCCTGCGCGAAGATCACCCAGTCCTCGCGCGTGGCGATCGGGTTCCTGTTCGCGAACTCCACCGCCTCGTCGGCGATACGCTCGGGACACTCGGGGCCCTCATAGAACCTGCCGAACGCCTTCTCGAGGACGTTGCGAATGATCTTCGTCAGCGCCACCCGAACTCTCCGACGACGCGCTTGTAGATCTCCTCCGGCGAGACGTCTGCGTGAACGCGCACGATGTCCCTCGATGCGAAGAGGTTCTGGAAGTTCGCGGCCTTGGTCATGCGCCCCTTGAGCCATGTCTCGTTCTGATTCGAGCCGCGCTGCTTCCTCCGCGCCGCGAGCGTGTCCGGCAGCGCATGGAGATAGATGCACTTCACGAGGAGCGTCTTCTCGCGCGCCCACTTCACGACCTTCTCATGCGAGAAGCGGTCACCGTCGAAAAGCGTGTCCTTGCCTTCGAGCTGCTGCTCCCAGAAACGAAGGCAGTCCTCGACGCCGTTGTAGGGCACCGTGTCCGCGCCATCGAACGTGCCGCCGTTATAGTGACCCGCGGCGACGATCTTGCCGACCGTCCACTTCGGCTTGGGCACCAGGTACGCGTCCGGTCCGATGAGCTGACGCGCCAGCGTGGTCTTTCCGACTCCAGGAGCTCCGACGAGAAACACGATCATCTTGCACCTCCGAGCGCGTCCATTGCCGCGCGCATCGTCAACGGGGAGTGACGGATGCCACTGTTCCAGAACGGCTTGAGGACGAGCGCGCCGTCCATCTCGCGCACGAGGTCTCCGTCGAGATCTGCCCCGGCGGGTCGCCATCCCTCGATGAACGGACCTTCCTCCACGATGCGCACCGCGCCACCGGAGAGCTCCTCGAAGTTCCGTTTCCACGTCTCGTACTTCGGCGGGATGACCAACGATCTCGCCTTCTTCTGCACGATGAGGTTCGAACCCGCGTACCACCAAGGCTCACCGGGGATGGGGTACGCGTACGCCATGACGAAGCGGCCGCGCCGGAGATAGACAGCCGCGCGCTCGTGTCGTTCGTACGGACGGAGCGCTGTCCAATCGAGCTTCACCTTCCGCGTCCAGCCCCACACGTAGTGGTCGAGACGCTGACTGAAGCCGTGGGTGATGACCTTGCGCGCGCCCGACGGCGTTCCCTCGCGGCGCATCTTCTGGAAGTAGGCACGCGTCGCGGGCACGAAGCTCTGCGCGTTGAAGTGCATCGACGGCGCTGGCCCGCGGTGCAGCATGCCGAACCTCGCCACCGGCTTGCCCTTGGCGCCGTGGGGAGCGCTCTTCGTGCAGTACCACCAGCCCGAGGTCTCGTAGTGCCGGCCGATGAAGCGCTCCCACGGAGCTTCACCGTGGCACCAGTCCGACCAGACCTCGTAGTTCATCGCGTCGAAGACGTCTCCGCTCGGGTAGATAGCGCCCGTCGACGCAGTCCACGCGCGCACCTTCGCGTCGATGTCGTGCCAAGTGAAGGAGCGCCCGGCGTTGAGGAGGTGCCACGCCAAGATGGAGCCCACGATACCCATGCCCTCGAGGTGAATCAAGTGATGAGCACTTTCTGATCGCGGTAGAGCGTCTTCAGCTCCTTGCGCACACCGAACCATCCGCCGGAGACCTCGCCGCGGAACCTGTCCTCGAAAACCACGCGCGCATCCCAAAGTCCGCGGTCCTTCACGTGCTCGAGATGCTTCATCTGCGTGTCGATGTCGTGCCCGACGTAGTAGCCGCCTTTGCACAAGGAGTTGAAGTCGCAGAGCGCCGTCTCGAGCTGGTCGAGACCGTTGAAGGGCACGCCAGCATCCTGCGCGCGCTTGAGCAGCGCGACCTGCTTCTTCACGTCGTTGGCGCACTCCTGCCAAGGCAGCCCGGTGAGACGCACCATCCCCGGGATCGGCCCCGCGGTCTCTCCGCGTCCGCCGACGCCGATGTCGCTCGCGGTGATAGGCGCGTCGTGCACGTGCTTCAGGAGGTCGGCCCACTTGTAGCTCGCCCAAGGTCCCGCGAACGCGAGCTCCTGAAGCTCCTCGCGCGCGCGGTCCCACCCCTTCGTCGGATCGTCGACGAAGAACGAGTCGACCCACTTCTCGAGCGAGCCTCCTTCGAGCGATGCGCGCGAAAGGAGCGCACCCAGGAAGTCGAGCACCTTGGTGTTGCCCCGGAACGATCGGCGCTCGGTGCCCGTCGAAAGCCCGCGCACTTCCGAATCCGTCGGCAGGAACGGATTCGGGTACTTGCGCCAGATGCGCTCCGCGGAGCCGAGGTCGTACCAGGCGAGATAGAGCACCGTCCGCCAGAGCGCCTGCTCGCGCGAGAGCTTCTCCACTCGGTAGAAGCGCTTCAGGACGGGGTAGGTGGGATCGATGTCACCGCTCGCGAGCTGACCGCACGCGAAGGCGCAGAAGTCCTTGAACAGAGAGTTGGCTTTCACGGCTCCCCTGATGACGCTACGGCTGCGGGAGCTCCTCTTCAGGCGCTTCGAGGGCGCCGCGCGCCTTCGCTCGCGCGAGCTCCTCTTCCGGCGAGAGGCACTCCAGCATCTTGGCGCGGAAGTAGAAGACCATCGAGATCCTCTCCCAGTCCTTGCCCTCCTCGCCCTCCTGGTCCGCGAAAGGCACGTTGCCGTGCACCTCGTGAGGGTCGAAGAGGATGACGTCGCGGTCCTGGAGATCGACGGCACAACGGTACTTGGGGAAGACGAGCTCGCAGCCCTTGTAGTTCCCGCGGCGGAGGACCGCGATGACGCCGAAGCCCGGACCATAGTCGCCGGCGTCGGTGTGATACCCGCCGGCGACGCAGTTGTTGATGGTCACCGTGGTGAACGGTGTGCCCTTGATGATGTACGCGGGGTGCGTCTTCTTCGCCGCGTCGAGCTGCGCCTTGTACCGGTCCGCGACGTGGAGCTTGAAGAGGTCTCCGGCACGCTGGATGAGCGGCAGGCACGCGCCCCATTCCTCAGGCTTCTCGGTGACGAACGCGGTCTCGCGGCAGTACGGAAAGCGCGGGTAGCGGTCGAAGAACCCGGCGATGGCCGAACGCACCGGCTGCGCGTGGTTCGTGTTGGAGATCGTCCCGTCACCCTTGAGCTTCTTGAATCGTTCCTTCCCGCTGTACTTGCCGCGGTTCATCGTCCGGTAGTGCCGGAGCCAGTGGAGGAACGGGTATGCGCTCTCCGCCTCGTCCTCGGGAATGGCACCGCGGAGGAGCGTGATGAGACGCTGCCCGTTGGCCTTGAACACCGAGACGTCGTTGGTGAGCGAGACGCTGTAGTCCTTCTTGTCCGCCGACTTGCCGAGGAGCGCTTGGACGGACTTGTCGTTGACCTCAGCTCTCAGTTGCAGCGACAGCACGACGGATCGCCTCCATGGTGATGTCGGTCGACGTCTGCTTCTTGGGATCCTTCTTGAAGTAGATGGGGCCGAGCTTCTTCACGGCCGCCAGGAACTCGTTGTGCTGCTCCTCGTTGAAGAAGAGCTGCACCATGCGCACGTGCGACGTCATGCCCGAGGGCATCTCACCCGGCGGTGTTCCGTTCTTCTCCGGCGGCGTCTCTCCCTCGAGGACCAGGGGAGGCGCGGCCAGCATCATCGAGAGCTTCTCCTGCTCGATGCCGAGGTCGAGCGAGAGGTTCGGCACCTGGAGCTTCAACTCGAGCTCTTTCACGATGATCTTGAGCTTCTCTTCGTTGGGAGAGCCGCGCTTGGCGTTGAGCTTGATCGTGAGCGCCTTGGCCTGCGCCTCGGTCACGCCGTGAAGGAAGACCATCGGACCTTCCTTGAACCCGAGCTGCTTCGCGACGGTCCACCGGTGCTCACCGTCGATAATGAGGTTCTTCTTCCGCCCCTTCTCGTCGGTGCCCCAGATCGTGAGCGCCAACGAAGCGAGCCAGCCGTCGTGCTGAAGACCGTCCTTCAGCGACTCCTGCTCGAACGCGGTCATCTCGTTCGGGTTCCAAGGGTTCTTTTCCACGTCGTCGAGCGGCGTCCTCACCGGGTCGCCGACGATGCGCGGTCCATCTTCCCTGGGCGTGGGCGGTTTCTTCGCAGACTTCTCCCGTGCCTTCTCGTTCCTCGCCATGTGGAGGAATCTACTCCTCAGACGCGAGACAGGGGAGTCCGAGATCGTGGAGTCCGTAGTTGGCCACCACGAACGCGTCAGCGTGATCGAAGTCCGTGAACCCCGACCGCATCTGACGGAGCCGGCGAAAGACGTACTCCTTCACCGGCATGCCCGACGTCTTCTCCCGCGGGACCTTGCCGAGAAGGAGCTTGCGAGCGCTGGCGGCGACCACCATCCGCATGGTCTGCCCGAACACCTCCGCGAGCATCACGCGCACGACGCCGCCGACCTCGCAGAGCATCCACCCGCCGCGCCGAGCCATCTGCGTGTGCGCGTAGTCCTCTGCGTAGACACCCTGGATCTTGCAGCCCTCGCGCTCGAGCGAGACGAGGAAGGACCGAAGCCCCTCGCGCACGTTCCTCTCGCGCCACACGAGCGTGTCGTCCTGAGCCTCGAGTTTCCACTTCCTCACCGTGCCCCAAGCCAGTGCGCCGTCGCCGGCGGCGAACGTCGCGGGCACTGCCACCGCCGCCGGCGCGTTCTTGGAGAGGTCGAGCCCGATGACGTGCGGGCCCTTCGGTGATCGATCACCGACGGCGCGAGGCATGGCTACTCCTTCGCCAGCTCATAAAGGAGCCAGAGGACGAGGACCGTCGCGAGAACGCCCAGCCCACAAGCGCGAAGGAGCGTCACGGATCGATCCTCCGCAGGTTGTCACCGGTGATGCACTTGCCTTCCCGGTAGAAGAAGACGCCACCCTTCTCCTCGCACCGATCGGCCTTGGCACGAAGCCACAACCACGCGCCGATCCCGATGCCGATGATCAACAGGACGTAGAGCAACGGAAGAACGTCACCCCGATGCGTCCATCTCGGAATCCATCCGAGCGGTCTTCGAACCGGGATTCCGTAGACGCGTTTCACTTCCTCGTCTCCCGCGCTGGCGCGTTGTCGATGATCTCCGTCGACGGTTCATCGCTCACGTGCTCGATGCGCCCGTCTTCGTGCTCGAGGATGAAGCCGCACTGATCGATGGACGCGACGCGGTCCCGCCCCCACCGCGTTCTCGCCTCCGCCCACACGCGCGCGAACGCTGCGCTGAGCGAACCGTTGCCGCCCCTCGCGATGTAGAGGATCTTCGTGCCCGCCTTGAGGAGCGTCGCCGCTCCGCTGTCACCCTTCACCGGGCTCTCGCCCACCACCTCGACCAGGAACCGGAGAGACTTCACCCGCGGCCAGCGCTTCGCCATCTGCGCAGCGTAAAGCTCAGCTCCGTTCCCGTTCAAAGCGTGCCCGTTCGTCCCATTCATGATGCGACCCTCATGGTGCTCCACTCCCCTTGCCGCGCCACTTCGATGCGCCCCGGGAGAGCGTTGAGAACCTGCGCCTGGTGGGCCGTGACGAGCGCCTGACGGAAGTGTCCATTGGCGAGAACCTCCGCAAGATGGCGCGCGACGGCGCGCTGGTGAGCAACGTCACACTGCGCGAAGGGCTCGTCGACGAGGACCGCCTGCCACCGTGAGGCGCGCTTCCTGGCCACGTACTCGGCCGCCGCGAGTTGCACGGCAAGACCGCCCATGTCCTCCGCCGCGCCGGAGTGGTCGGACAGATGGAGCTCCAGCTCGTCGATGAGGTTCTTGCCCCGGTCCGCGCCGCAGAGCGTGCACGTCTTCACCGCGCGCGAAGATGGGAATGGAGAGCCGCACTCGAGGCAGTAGCGCGCCGGGTCGCGCCCCTCACGCTCCCACGCGACGCGCACGCGAAGATCGACCCCGCACCGCGCGAGCCTCGCGTTGGCGCCGCGCTCCACTTCGCCGAACGCCGCCTCGCCCACGGTCCGGCGCGTGAGCAGGACCACCTGCGCAGCCTCGTGTGACGCACGCGCCTCCGCGCGCATCGCCTTGGCCTTCTCGCGCGCCTCGGCTGCCTTCTTGAGCGCGTCCTCAGCCACCGCGAGGCGGTAGGCGATGACTTCACGTGCCTCGCGCGCCGTCTGAAGCGCTTTGCCTGCGGCCTCGAGCTCTTCGAACGCCGGACCGTCCTCGAGGAGGCCTTCCTTCGCCAGTGCCTCCGCGCGCTCCTCGAGCGGAATGAGCTCCTTCACGCGCGATCGCATCTCCTGAAGTCGTCCTTCGTCGCGGATGACTTCCTGAAGCCTGGCTTCCGCGGAGCGCGCCTTGGCTTCCTCCTCCGCGTGGCGAGCGCGAAGCGCTGCGACCTTGGGATGGTTCTCTTCGACGAACTTCGACGCGCTCTCCTTCCGCGCCAGAACCTCTTGCGCCGCCGGGCAAGGGAAGAGCGCGACAGGGCACTGCCCGCCCCATCCGCCGCGGATGAGGAGGTTCTTCTGTTCCACGTCGCGGACAAGCGGCGAGACCTCCTGAAGGAGCTGCGCAGCGTTGGCACGGTGGAGATCTCGTTCCTTCTCGAGCGCCACCTTGTCCGCGGCGTCGACCTTCGCGCGGAGCGCCTTCCCCTCAATGCGGAGCTTGTTGATGCTCTCCACCGCCAGGCGCACGCCCTTGTTGCCGTTGACCGCCTCCGCGCGCTTGAACGCCGCCTGCTTGGACACCTCTCGCGCGGCGATGTCCTTGTCCACGCCTTCCAACGCAACACGCGCCTCGGCCGCCATCTGCGCGAGGTCCTTTCCAACTTCAACTCCGAGCGCCTGCGCAGCTTTCTGCTCGAGCTCCATGGCGGTGGCAATGAGCTTCGCCTCTTCTTCCGCGCGACCGCGATACTCGTCACGCGCGTGCGTCTCCGCGACCTTCAACGGCTCGAGTCCGAACCACGACGATGCGACCTTCATCCGGTCACCCGACTCCATGAGCACCAGGCGCGCGGTCTGACGCTGTCGGAAGTACGCGCACGCGAGGAAGTCCTCCTTGGAGAGCCCGAGCCACGCCGCGATCTCGCGCTCTGCCTCGTCTCCTTCGGCCACCTTTTCCGCACCGCGGCGCGCGGCTTTCACGTACCCCTTCCTACCCTTCCTCCCGCGCTCGACAAGGAACTGCTCGCCGTCAGCCTCGAGGAGGAGTGCGACCATGCCCTTGCTCTCGCCGCGCGAGATCCACCCGTCAACGAGGTCTCCGCGGTCCGGGTTGAGACGCCCGAAGAGCGAGAAGTCGACGGCTTCGAAGAGCGCGCTCTTACCCGCCCAGTTGGAGCGGTCCTCATCTCCCCCGACACGCGCGTGCACGCCGTACGCCTTGGGCGCGAGACGGATCTCCTGCTCGCCGCGGTAGCAGCGCCAGTTCTCAAGGCGCAACCCGACGATCACGACGGCTTCCTTTGCGCGTGAATGAGCCACGTCATCATCTCGATGGACTCGAGGACAACGCGGAGCTCCTCGTGCGCGAAGCTCGGGTTGCTGATCGGGTAGGTGACGAGCGCCGCGCGCGCCTTCCTGAGGATACCGAGGAACTTCTCGAGCTTCTCCTCATCGGTGAACGGCTCTTTCTGCCACTTCTGCTGAAAAACCGTGACCTGCTCGAGCACATTCTCGTAGGCCATCGCGCGGCAGTTCGCGAGCTCCGCGGCGAGGAGCCCCTCGAACCCACGCTCCTTGTGCCGGTCAGCGTTCCTCAGCGCGTTGTCCCTGCGCACGCGCACGTCCGCGACCCATCCTTCGAAGTTCATCCTCGCCTCCTCAGATCTTCGCGGCCGCGAGCGAACGCTCGAGCGCGGCCTTCATCTTGGGACGGTCCGCGGTGTTTGCCGCTTCCGCCGTCTGCATCACCGCATCGCGGAGCGACATCGAGAGGATGAGTGAGCCCTGCTCCTCTTCGTGTCCGATCGCCGCGTGCTCCTCCTCGGGCAACTCCACCTGCACGCCCAGCGCTCCGAAGTGCTTGAGCGTCGCCGCCGTGGCGCGCGCATTCTCCGCGTTCCCGCGCGGAGGACGAAGGCGGAAGAACTTCCCTTCGCAGAACCGCTCAGGACTCGTGAAGCCCGCCGCCAACACGAGATCTTGCAGCGTCCCTCCCCACACGAGCGACTTGGGACCGATCGTCACGAGGTCGCGATCCTTCTCCACCGCGACTCTCCGCACCTTCGGTGATCGATCACCGACGGCGATCTTCGCACCCCGGCGGCTCATCGCTTTGCCTTTCTCGACGTCATGTCACAGCTCCACGAGCAAGAACGAAGGCTTGCTCGACTCTTCCCCGAACGTGAACCGAGCGAGGGATCCAGGAATGACGATCCCGTCGTGGATTCCGCCGGCGTGGTAGTGGCCGTTGAACATGGCGACGCGGTCCTC
>Ga0207694_10000091_pt1 | contig 101725 bp, 90 predicted proteins | sample KBSC34metaG_FD_184353 | JGI IMG/M metagenome (GOLD analysis project Ga0207694, IMG submission 184353) | Corn rhizosphere microbial communities from Kellogg Biological Station, Michigan, USA - KBS C3-4 metaG (SPAdes) (version 2) | ecosystem: Host-associated > Plants > Roots > Rhizosphere > Soil... | reverse complement strand
GAATACGTTGGTTTCGCACCGTCTGGGTGGCACAGGTTGGAAGGTTTCCTTGGTCGGAACTCCTTGCAATCTATGACATCCAGGCGGTGCTCGCTTTGTTTACTACATCTGTTTTGCAGGATCCAGGCTAACGTGGCCGGCCTCAGGATGACGTCTGCGGGGGTGTCGTGCAGGTACGAGAGCGATCGTCGGCACGCTCGCGCCTCACGGCCTTCACCGCTTCCGTCGCGTCGGCCAATACCTTGTCCTCGTCGTATTCGGGAAGAGAATCGCGGAACCGCTCCAGCACGGCGAACCGCGCCTCCCGCTCTGCGACGAGCTGCTCGGTCATGCCGAAAGGCATCACTTCATCTCGCCAAGCAGCCAGCGGCGCAAGCGGTCGAGCGCGATGATGGCGGTGAAGCCCTTGATCCAGTCGCGCCCGCGGTCGCCCAGGTCGAAGCGGCGGGACCACGTGCCGCCCTCCCACGCCAGGCCCACGCAGACGGTGCCCACCGGCTTCTCCGCGCTCCCGCCGCCGGGTCCGGCGATGCCGGTGGTGGAGAGGCCGACGTCCGCGCCGGCGGCCCGGCGCACGCCGCGCGCCATCTCCTCCGCCGTCTGCGGGCTCACGGCGCCGTGTGTGGCGAGGGTCTCCGCGGAGACGCCGAGGATGCGCTCCTTCGCCTCGTTCGAGTAGGTGGCGGTGTCGAGCAGGAAGTACTGCGAGCTCCCCGGCACGTCGGTGATCCAGTCGCCGATGCGGCCGCCGGTGCACGACTCGGCCACCGCGAGCGTCAGCCCCCGCTCGCGCAGCAGCCGCCCGACGGTCTCCTCCATCCCCTCGTCGCCGGTGGCGTAGAGGTGGTGCCCCAGCCGCTCGCGGACGCGCGCCTCCAGCGCGTCGAGCCGCGCCTCCAGGTCGTCCCCGGGCGCGCCGCGGACGGTGAGCCGCGCCTGGATGCGCGGGAACGCGGCCCGGAACGCCAGCCGCGCCTCGGAGGGATCGACCACACCCGCCAGCAGCTCGTCGAGCTTCGACTCGGGGAGGCCGAAGGTGCTGAAGGTGCGCGAGGCGAAGCGCGTGTCCGGCTGCCGCGCCGCGACCCAGGGGACGAGCGTGTCGCGCACCATCGCCCGCATCTCGCGCGGCACGCCGGGGAAGCAGGCGATCCAGCGCTCCCCCCCGCCGCGCGTCACCGGGACGAGGAAGCCGGGCGCGGTGCCGTTGGGGTTGGGGATGATGGTGGCGCCCTCGGGGAAGAGCGCCTGCTTGTCGTTGTTGCGCGACATCTCGACGCCGCGCGCGCGGAAGCGCTCCGCGATGGCCGCGAGCGACGCCTGGTCCATCCGCAGCTCGCGCCCGGCGACGCGCGCGACCACGGCGGTGGTGAGGTCGTCTGCGGTGGGCCCCAGGCCGCCGGTGCAGACCACCAGCTCCGCGTCCTCCATCGCCCGCTCCAGCGCCCGGGCGATGTCGTCCTCGTCGTCCGCCACCGCGAACCCGGCGACCGGCTCCACCCCCACGGCGCGCAGCTCCCCGGCGATGAATCCCGAGTTCGTGTCCGTCGTCAGCCCCCCGACGATCTCGTCGCCGATGGCGAGGAAGGCGGCTCTCATGCGCGCCGCCCGGAGGCAGGGCGAATGAATTCGCTGCAACGACCACACGAAGTCCGCCTTCGCGGACTACGACTTTCCGTGCACCTGCTCCCAGCGGACACGCGACTGGCCCCGACGCAACCAAACCGCGGTGGAAGTGGGGTCCATCGCGCGCCGCCGCGGTGCGCACGCGCCACAGGCTGTAGTCCGCGAAGGCGGACTTCGTGTCGTTGTTGCAGCGGTTTCAACCGCCCCCTCCTCATCCGGCGGCTCACTTCCCGCGCATGGCCTTGAGCGCGCCCTTGACCGCGTCGCGGGGCATGCGCGTGAGGCCGTTGAACTCGCCGCCGGAGCCGATCCACTCGCCGCCGTCGATCACCACCACCTCGCCGTTGATGTAGGCGGCGCCGTCGCTCACCAGGAAGGTGGCGAGGTTCGCCAGCTCCTCGTGCTGGCCGAAGCGGCCCATCGGGATGCGCGCCTTCGCCTCCTTCTCCAGCTCCGGCGTGGGCATCAGCGCGTTCCAGGCGCCCTCGGTGGGGAACGGACCGGGGGCGATGGCGTTGCTGCGGATCCCGTACGCCGCCCACTCCACCGCCAGCGAGCGCGTCATCGCCAGCACACCCGCCTTGGCCGCGGCGGATGGGACCACGAACGCCGACCCCGTCCACGCGTAGGTGGTGACGATGTTGAGGATGTTCCCGCCCGTCCCCCGCTCGATCATCCCCTTCCCGACGGCGAGGGTGGCGTGGAAGGTCCCGTAAAGCACCGTCTGCACGATGGCGTTGAAGCCGTTCGGCGTCAGGTCCTCGGTGGTCGCCAGGAAGTTCCCGGCCGCGTTGTTCACCAGCACGTCGATCCCGCCGAAGCGCCCGGTGACCTCCGCCACCATCGCATCCACCGCGGCCGGGTCGCGGACGTCGCACGCCACCGTGGCCACGCGCCCGGCGTCCGCCGAGATCTCGCCCGCGGCCGTCTCCAGCCGCTCCAGGTTGCGCCCGGTGATCGCCACGTTCGCGCCGACTTCGGCGAAGCGCTTCGACATCGACAGGCCCAGGCCGGAGCCGCCCCCTGTCACCAGCACCGTCTTCCCCGCCAGCAGGTCTTCCCGGAACACCGGCCGCTCCCGCGTTTCGCTCGTGTTCGCCTCTGCCATCACCCGTGCCGTGGAGACTACGCGTACTGAGGGGACGGCGAAAGCCCGACCGTGGCGCCGGCTGCACCGCCGTGGTTAGCTTTCTCTCCCGGTTTGGCCCGTTTTCCATCGACCCCGACGCGCCCCGATGCGCTTTCTCCCGTCCACCCGGCGCACCCTCGCCGTGCTCGCCGCCGCGCTCGCGCCGGCGGTTGCGCCCGTGCGCGCGCAGCCGCTCGCCGCGCCGTCGCAGGCGGACACCACGGTGCGCATCTACCTGCTCACCATGGGGCCGGGCGACGAGGTGTGGGAGAAGTTCGGCCACAACGCCATCTGGGTGCACGACCCCGCGCGCGGCGCCGACCCGGCGTACAACTACGGGATGTTCGACTTCCGGCAGGAGAACTTCGTCCTGAACTTCGCCCGCGGGCGGATGCTCTACTGGATGGAGGGCTTCGACGCGTTCGTCACCCTCGACCACTACCGGGCGATGAACCGCTCGGTGTGGGCGCAGGAGCTGAACCTCACCCCCGCGCAGGCGCGGGCGGTGCGCGACTACCTGGAGTGGAACCAGCGTCCGGAGAACCGCTTCTACCGCTACGACTACTACCGCGACAACTGCTCCACCCGCGTGCGCGACGTGCTGGACCGCGTACTCGGCGGCGCGCTGAAGGCGGCCACGGTGAACGCGCCGAGCGGCGTGACCTACCGCTGGCACACCCGCCGCCTGGTGGCCGACGGCGCCGCGAGCGTGCCGATGTACACGGCCATCAACGCCGGCCTGGGCCCCGCAGCCGACCGCCCGTCGTCGAAGTGGGACGAGATGTTCCTCCCCATGCGCCTGCGCGACGAGGTGCGCGCGCTCCGCATCCGTGACGCCGCGGGGAACCTGGTCCCGCTGGTGGTGCGCGAGCAGACGGTCTTCACCGCGAACCGTCCGCCGGAGCGGAGCGGCCCGCCCAGTTGGCTCCTCGGCTACCTCCTCGCCGGGCTGGCGTTCGGCGGGGCGATCGTGCTCCTTGCCGGTGCCGCGCGGCGGAGCGGGGTGGCACGGGCGGGAGTCTCGGTGCTGGCGGTGGTGTGGCTCCTGTTCGCCGGGCTCGGCGGGGTGATCCTGCTGGGGCTCTGGGGCGTGACCGACCACGCGATCGCGTACCGCAACCTCAACCTCTTCCAGCTCTCCCCGCTGGCGCTGCCGCTGGTGGTGCTGGTCCCCGCGCTGGCGCTGGGGAAGCGGTGGGCGCGGCGGGGCGCGGTCCGCCTGGCGCTGGTGATGGCGGCGCTCTCGGTGCTCGGCCTGCTGCTGAAGGTCCTCCCCTGGTTCCACCAGGTGAACGGCGAGATCGTGGCCCTCGCGCTCCCCATCAACCTCGCCGTCGCCTGGGCCGCCTGGCGCCTCGCGGGGAAGCCGGCGGTGCTGGGTGGGGTGAGAACGGGCGAATAAATTCGCGGCAACAACGGCCCAAAGTCCGCCTTCGCGGACTCCCGGCCGAGATTACTCTGCGTCCCTCCCACCACGATGTGACCACGGCCTGAGCGAAGCGAGGGAGTCGCGCCCTTTCCGTGGCCTCGGCCGCAGATTGGCTCGTCGTGTGTCACGTAGATTGCGGCCGGGAGTCCGCGAAGGCGGACTTTGGGCAGTTGTTGCTGCGGTTTCAACCGCCCGGCAACCGCCGCGGAGCACAGAAGAGGAGGAGAGGTGGCGACACGAGACGACGACCTGATCGAGCAGCAGAAGGCGTACTACCGCGTCCGCGCGGGGGAGTACGACGAGTGGTTCCTGCGGCAGGGGCGATACGACCACGGCCCCGAGTTCCGCGCGCGCTGGGAGCGCGAAGTCGAGGAGGTGCGGAGCGCGCTGGAGCGCTTCCGCCCGGCCGGGCGCGTGCTCGAGCTGGCGTGCGGCACCGGGTGGTGGACGGAGCAGCTCATCCGCCACGCCGACGCGCTCACCGCCGTCGACGCCTCGGCCGAGGTGCTGGCGCTGAACGCCGAGCGGGTGAAAGATCCGAAGGTGCGCCGCATGCAGGCGGACCTCTTCGCGTGGACGCCGGACGGCGGGTACGACGCGGTGTTCTTCAGCTTCTGGCTGTCGCACGTGCCGCCGGAGCGCTTCGAGTCGTTCTGGGCGATGGTGCGGGGCGCGCTGAACCCCGGCGGCCGCGTCTTCTTCGTCGATTCGCTGCGCACCGAGCTCTCCACCGCCGCCGACCACGTCCTCCCGGACGAAGGCGACATCGTCGCCGAGCGCAAGCTGAACGACGGAAGCCGCTACAGCATCTACAAGATCTTCTACCATCCCGCCCAGCTGCAGGCACGCCTCGAGGCGCTCGGCTGGCGCGCGGCGGTGTCGTCGACCGAGAGCTTCTTCCTCTACGGGGAGGCTGAGACGCTGGACGGATGACCGCTCGGCAGCGCTGACACGTTTACCGCATTCCACGAACCCATGCCTGATGAAACGCTGATGCTGGATCCAGCCACCACGGCGCTGGTGCTGATCGACCTGCAGCAGGGAATCGTCGCGCGCGAGACGGCGCCGTACGCGGCGGCGGAGGTGGTGGCGCGCTCGGTGCGGCTGGCGGACGCCTTCCGCGCGGCGGGCGCGCTGGTGGTGCTGGTGCACGTGGACTTCGCGCCCGACCTGCGCGACCAGCTCAACCCGCCGCGCGACGAGGCGCCGCCGCCGTCCACGCTCGCCCCGGGGTGGGCCGACTTCGTCCCCGGGCTGGGTCCGCGGGAGGGCGACGTCGTCATCACCAAGCGCCAATGGGGCGCCTTCTACGGCACCGGGCTCGACCTGCAGCTCCGCCGCCGCGGCATCCGGACGCTGGTGCTGGGCGGGATCGCGACGAACTACGGCGTCGAATCGACGGCGCGCGACGCCTGGGAGCGCGGCTACGCCCTGGTGCTGGCGGAAGACGCCACCGCCACCTTCACCGCCGAGGCCCACGCGCTCGCGCTGAAGTACGTCTTCCCCCGCATCGCCCGCGTCCGCTCCACCGACGCCGTGCTGGCCATGCTGGGGGCGTCGTCGTGAGGACGGCCGCGTCGCTCGCCCGCCTCGCCCGTCTCGCCTGTGCGGGCGCCGCCGCCCTCCTCCCCGTTCCGGGCTGCTCCGCGCAGGGCAGGGACGCCGGCGACGGCATCGAGTACCGGGAGATGCGCTCCGGCGGGCGCCTCTACCAGGCCGTGCGCGTCGACCTCACCCGGGCCGAGGTGCGGCTGTACTGGAAGGACGACGCGGGCCGGCCCTTCGGCTCGCTGCAGGCGCTCGACCGCTGGCTGCAGGGGCGCGGCGAGCGGCTGCTGGCCGCCACCAACGCGGGGATCTTCTACCGCACCCGCGTGCCGGCCGGGCTGTACGTCGAGCGCGGCGCGCCGCCGCTCCGGCCGCTGAACGCCTCGCCCGATCCGCCGCCGGGGGAGGGCCGCGGGAACTTCTTCTCCCAGCCGAACGGCGTGTTCTACATCTCCCGCTCCGGCACCGCGCACGTCGAGGAGACCTCCGCCGCGGTGGGCGCGCTGCCGCGGATGCTGGAGGCCACGCAGTCGGGGCCGCTCCTCCTCCACCGCGGCGTGCCGCACCCGCTGCGCGGCGACACCTCCGTCAGCCGCAACGCCGTCGCCGTCTGCTCGGAGCGCGAGGTGGCGCTGGTCTTCGCGCCGCGCGGTGCATCCATCCGCGAGCTGGCGCTCTTCATCCGTGACCAGCTGGGCTGCCCCGACGCGCTCTACCTGGACGGCAGCATCTCCGGCCTCCGCGTCCCCGCCGCCCGCGTCCGCAGCGACGGCGAATACGTCGGCATCATCGGCGTCACCCGCCGCCCGCGGCGGCGTCCGTGAAGATCCTGGTCGTCGACGACGAGCCATCGATCCGCTTCTCCCTCACCGAGCTGCTGGACGAGGCGGGGCACGAGGTGCGCGAGGCGCCGCACGCCCCCGCCGCGCTGGCGCTGCTGGAGGATTCGCCCGCCGACCTGGTGATCAGCGACCTCACCATGCCGGCGATGGACGGCCTCCAGCTCCTGGAAGAGCTCCGCTCGCGCCACCCCGGCTCGCTCTTCGTGCTGATGACCGCGCACGGCGACGAGCGCACCGCCGTGCGCGCGCTGAAGAACGGCGCGTACGACTACATCCCCAAGCCCTTCGACAACGAGGAGGTGCGCGCGCTGGTCCGCCGCGCGCGCGAGGTGCTGGCGCTGCGCGCCGAGAACGCGCGGCTGCGCCGGGAGCTCGCCGGCGAGCTGCACGGGCTGATCGGCGAGAGCGCGGCCATCCGCGACGTGGCCCGCGTGGTCCGCCGCGCCGCGCCGACGGACGCGACCGTGCTGATCACCGGCGAGAGCGGCACGGGAAAGGAGGTGGTCGCCCGCGCCCTCCACGCCGAGAGCCGCCGCCGCGCCGGGCCCTTCGTGGCGCTCAACTGCTCCGCGCTCCCCGGCGAGCTGGTGGAGAGCGAGCTCTTCGGGCACCTCAAGGGCGCGTTCACCGGCGCCGACCGCGACCGCGAGGGGATGTTCGAAGCGGCCGACGGCGGCACCCTCTTTTTGGACGAGATCGGCGACCTGGCGCTCCCCGCCCAGGCCAAGCTCCTGCGCGCCCTCGAAGAGCGGCAGGTGACCCGCGTCGGCGCCACCCGCCCCACCCCCGTCGACGTGCGCGTGGTCGCCGCCACCCACCGCCCGCTCGACCGGCTGGCGGCGGAGGGCACCTTCCGCGAGGACCTGCTCTACCGCCTGCGGGTGATCACCCTGCACCTCCCGCCGCTGCGCGAGCGGCGCGAAGACGTCCCCGCCATCGCGCTGCACTTCCTGGCGGAGATGGCCGCGCGCCACGGCCGCCCGGTGCGCGCGCTCTCCGAGGGCGCGCGGCGGGCGCTGGTGGCGTACGACTGGCCGGGGAACGTGCGCGAGCTGCGCAACGCGCTGGAGCGGGCGGTGGTGATGGCGGAAGGGGAGGAGATCGAGGCGGCCGACCTGCCGGCGCAGGTCACGGCCAGCGCCGCCCCCCTCGGCCCGGTGGACGCGGCGCTCGCCGACCTCCCCTTCGCGGAGGCGCGGGAGCGGGCGCTGGACGCCTTCGACCGGGTGTACCTGCAGGCGGCGCTGGAGCGCCACGGCGGCAACGTCTCCGCCACGGCCCGCGCGCTCGACATGCACCGCCAGAGCCTGCAGAAGAAGCTTCGCCAGCTCGGCCTCGCGCGCGGGGCGCCCGGCGACGACTAGTCGCGGCGCCCCAGCGCGTGGTGACCGATCAGTGGCTCACCGGCGGCGTGCCCGGGGCCATGGCCGAGGTGTCGCGCGGCGCCGGCACCGCCGGCTGGTCGGCGTCCGAGGCCAGCGGGTTCCCGCCACCGCCGCCGCCGCTGCACGCCGCCGCCGGCCCGAGCAGCGCCACGCTCACCGCCACCATCGTCAAGGATCGCCTGATGCTCATCGCCTCCTCCGGGTTCGAGGTTGGTGGAGACGTTTGCATCTTGCGTGCCTGTAATGGGTTAGATGATGAACGGATGATGGGAAGGCCCGCCCCCCGGAGCAGGGGGCGGGCCTTCTTCTCTATCCGCTGAGTGGATCGATCAGCGGCGCGGCCGAGGCGCCGCCGTGGAAGCCGGCGCGTTCGCCGCGCACATCCCGCCCTCGCCGTGCATGGACGCGTGCATCTTCTCCATGTCGGTCGAATCGTGGGCGTCGTGCCCCGCATGCCCCGCGTGCGCGGCCCCGTCGCTGCCGGAGCCGTGCGCCGCGTGCATGGCGGCCATGTCGTGCCCTTCGCCGCCGTGGTGCGCGGCGTGGAGGCTGTCCATCTTCACCCGCTGCGCCGGGGTGAGCACCGCCATCGCCTCGCGGTGCGCGGACTCCATCGCCGCGGTCATCTCGCCGTGCATGGCGGCGTGGGTCTGCTCGTTCGGGCCGCCCGCGGCGCGCACCCGTTCGCAGTGGGTGCGCATGGTCGCGGCGAGCGAGGCGTGGATCGCCGTGAGCCGCTCCGTCTGCGCGGGGGTCAGCCCCAGCTCGCGCTGATGCATCTGCATCATTTCCCGCATCATCGCGGCGTGCTCGTCCTGCTGCGGGTCCTGCGCCCGGGCGGGCGCGGCCGCCATTCCCAGCCCCAGCAGCAGCGCCAGGGCGCAAAGCATCGTTCTCATCTTCCGTCTCCAGTCGAAGCAGGTCGATGGGCCCGCCGCGCACCCATGGCGGCGGAGCCCCGGATCGTCCGTCGATCGAGCCGGTCAGGCCCGTGGAGGCCGGAAGAACGAGTCGGTGCGCAGGCGGTCGTGCACCCCCGCGGCGGGCGGATACGCATCCACCGCCGCCAGCGCGCGCGGGAGGGAGAGGTCGAGCGTGGCCGCGTCCGCCGCGGCGGCGCACCCGCCGCCGTTCATCGCCAGCACCGGGCACTCCGGCTGCTCGGGCCGGTGCGCGGGCGCGGCCGGGCGATGCGACGGCGCGTGGTGATGCATCCCACCGTGCATCCCACCGTGCATCCCACCGCGCATCCCACCGTGCATCGCGTGGCGCGACGGGTCGTGCGCGGGATTCGCCGTCGCGCCGGGACGCGCGCACGCGGCCATCCACCCGCCGCCGGTCGTGGAGACCAGCAGGAGGAGGATGGTGATCGCGCGGACCGCGGCAGGAATGCGCATGCGCGGAAGCTACACGTCCCCGAGGGTGGTGGGAAGCGGGGAAATCCCCCTCCAACCGTCTCCTGATCCCTCGTGAAACCGATCGCCCTCACGCAAAGACACGGAGCCACGGAGAGAACCCTGTCTCTCCGTGGCTTCGCGTCTCTGTGTGAATCGCTGTTCCGGGCTAATCGTCGGCCGGCGCGTCTCCCCCGAGCTCCAGGACCCACGCCGGCGGCGTGAGCGCGCGCTTGCTGTGGATGCGGCGCATCGACTGCAGCGTCTCGCGGCGGGCCTCGTCACGCTGCTCCTCGGGGATCGCCCAGAGCAGCAGGTCCAGGATCGCCGACGCGTCCCCGGTGGCGAGGGCGGTGTCCGGCGCGCCCGCCACGCCTTCGCGCAGCTCGCGGGCATACCATCGTTTCCACAGCCGCGCGTTGCGTTCGTACGGCACCGAGCCGTCGACGAACTTCTTGGTGGCGCCGACCTTGACGCCGGCGGCCTTGGCCACCTTTCGCAAGGAGGTGCGGGCCACCGCGTTCCGCGCGTGCTCGCGGATGCGGTCCATGGATGGCTCCGGCGTGCGCTCAGCCATGGAGCCCCCCGCGCGCGGCGGTGGTCCCGGAGCGGCTCAAGGCCGCTTGTGCACTGTGTTTACTTGGATTTGGCTTACACTCTACAGAGTAGCGGACGCTCCTGTCACTCGCAAGAAGGTGTCCGCGAAAGATACAAAGTTGCCACGAAACCCCCTTTCCAGGCGCAGTCGCATCCCCCGGATGCGGGCGACTGGAGGCACGTTCGGAGCCCCTGTGTCCACACGGGGTTGCGCTTCGTGGAGGCGGCCGCGGCCGGCGCGGCGGCGCCGCTCCTGACGGCACCGCCGTTGCGTGCTAGGTTGGTGTCCCGTTTCCATTTGTGCACTCGCACAGGGCGTCTCCGTGCAGCAGACTTTCCGGCGGCTGTTCAAGCAGAGATTCGGCAAGAGCCCCGTCTCCGTCCTCCCGCTGGACGGCGACGGCTCGCAGCGCCGGATGTACCGGCTGGTGGGCGACGCCTACGAGACGGCGATCGGGGTGGAGGGCCCGGACCGGGAGGAGAACCGCGCCTTCCTGTCCTACACCGACGCCTTCCGCTCCATCGGCCTCCCCGTCCCCGAGATCTACGGGGTCGATCCGAAGGCGGGCGGGTACCTGGAAGAGGACCTGGGCGAGACCACGCTCTTCGACGCGCTCTCGCTCGCCCGCAAGGAAGACCCGGAGGCCGACTTCCCCGGCGCGATGGTGCCGGTGTACCGCCGCATCCTGGAGCTCCTCCCGCGCTTCCAGGTGCAGGGGGGGAAGGTGGTGGACTACTCGGTCGCCTATCCGCGCGCGGCGTTCGACCGGCAGTCCATCCTCTGGGACCTGAACTACTTCAAGTACCACTTCCTGAAGCTGGCGCACGTCCCCTTCAACGAGGCGCGGCTGGAGAAGGACTTCCGCCGCTTCGCCACTTTCCTGCTGGGCGCCGACACGCGGCACTTCGTCTACCGCGACTTCCAGAGCCGCAACGTGATGCTGCGCGACGGCGACCCCTGGTTCATCGACTACCAGGGCGGCCGGCGCGGCGCGCTGCAGTACGACGTGGCGTCGCTCCTCTACGATCCCAAGGCGGCCGTCCCCGAGGCGCTGCGCGAGGAGCTGCTGGAGCACTACCTCGACTGCCTGGACACGCACCTGCCGGCGGTGGACCGGGCGCGCTTCCGCCAGCACTTCCGCGGCTACGTGCTCGTGCGGATCATGCAGGCGATGGGAGCCTACGGGTACCGCGGCTTCTACGAGCGCAAGCCGCGCTTCCTGCAGAGCGTGCCGCAGGCCGTGCGCAACGTGGAGCGCATCCTGGAGACGGGGTTCGTTCCCGTGGAGCTCCCCGAGCTGCGGGCGGTGTTCGAGCGGATCTGCGCCTCGCGGGTGCTGCGCAAGCCGCAGCCCAAGGCGGCGCCCGGGCTCACCGTGCACACCGGCAGCTTCAGCTACAAGGGCGGCTACCCCGACGACGCGGGGGGCCACGGCGGCGGCTTCGTGTTCGACTGCCGGGCCATCCACAACCCGGGGCGCTACGCCGAGTACGCCCCGCTCTGCGGCTGCGACGAGCCGGTGATCGGCTTCCTGGCGGCGATGCCGGAGGTGGAGGAGTTCTGGGAGAACGTGCGCGGGCTGATCGACAGCGCGGTGGGCGTCTACCTGCTGCGGGGCTTCAGCTCGCTCTCGGTCTGGTTCGGCTGCACCGGCGGCCAGCACCGCTCGGTGTACTTCTCCAACCGCCTGGCCGAGCACCTGCGGACGCACTTCCCCGCCGTGAACGTGGTGGTCACGCACCGCGAGGAGGGGAACTGGCCCGCCAACCGCGCGCCCGCCGAAGCCGAGGCGGAGCCGGAGCCGGCCGGCGCCGCGTAGCTCTTTTGCGCACTTCCGCACTCCCGCGCTTCCGCACCGGGTTTTGATGGACGCGATGATCCTCGCGGCCGGGCTGGGCACGCGCCTGCGGCCGCTGACGGACCACACCCCCAAGCCGCTGATCCCGGTGGCGGGCGTGCCGATGCTGGAGCGGGTGGCGCGCCGGCTGATCGCCGCGGGCGCCGACCGGCTGATCGTGAACACCTCGCACCTCTCCGAGCAGGTGGAGGCGTTCCTGCGCGAGCAGGACGGCTTCGGGGTGGAGTGGGAGGTGAGCCGCGAGCCCGGCGAGCCGCTGGAGACGGGGGGCGCCATCCTCCAGGGCGCGCCGCTCTTCCGGAAGGACGCGCCCTTCTTCCTGCACAACTCCGACATCCTCACCGACCTGCCGCTGGACGCGATGTACCGCGCCCACGCGCTCGGCCCGGCGCTGGCCACGGTGGCGGTGATGGAGCGCGAGACCAGCCGCCACCTGCTCTTCGACGACCGGGGGCTGGTGGGGCGGTCGGATGCGAAGAAGGGGATCGAGCTGCGTGCGCGGGAGGCGGTGGGGGAGGTGCGGAAGCTGGCGTTCGGGGGCGTGCACGTGATCTCCCCGCGCATCTTCGCCCTGCTGACGGAGAGCGGCGCCTTCTCCATCCTCGACCCCTACCTGCGCCTGGTCGCCGCCGGCGAGACCATCCTCCCCTTCCGCGTAGACGATTTCACCTGGGTCGACATCGGCCGCCCCGAGCAGCTCGAGGCCGCGCATGCGATTGCGGCAGGGTTGGACGGATAGGGTGAATCTACCAAGGAGCGCGTCCGCATATTGGGGACGAGGCGATTGAAATCGCCGCTATAACGGCACACAGTCCGCCTTCGCGGACACCACTTGACGCGACGCTTTCTTGCTTGCAGGAATCTTCCGTCGTAATATCTGCCCCAGAATTCCTCAGGCAGTCCTATACCGTCGATGGTGGGCGGCATGTCCCTGAGGTGACGACTCCCGGCTCCGCTTTCATGGCGGGCCGGGAGTTCGCGTTATTCCGAGCCTGAACCCGCGATACCTGCGGTTGATGTCCGCGAAGGCGGACTGTATGCCGTTGTAGCGGCGACTTCAGTCGCCTCGTCACAAATCTGATCACCGCCTTCGAGGCAACGAGGCAGAGTCGCAGCAGCGCGGCCTCCGCGAGGCAGTCGGCGTACATTGACATAACCCGCGAACTGCTGTACCTTTTGTGCAATCATAGCCCCCACGCCTCTTCGCCTCGGCGAATGCGCACCAGGGGGCTTATTATTTTCCCCTCATTCCGCCGCCGCGAGCAGCTCGATGCCGCGCACGCCGTGGCTGAGCGGCTATCCGAAGGCCAGTAACAGCATCTCACGCAGAGACGCAGAGGCGCAGAGGAAAAGCCGCGGCTTCCCTCTGCGCCTCTGCGTCTCCGGGTGAGACGAATCCGTTAGCGGGTGCGAGGCAACGAGTAGAGCCGGAGGAGCGCGGCCTCGGCCAGCCGGTCGGCGTCGCGGGAGGTGACGGTGTGGTGGTTCACGATCATCGAGAAGACCATCGGCTCGCCGGCGGCGGTGGTCATGTAGCCGGAGAGGGAGCGGACGTTGCTCACCGTCCCCGTCTTGGCGTGCACGTTTCCCTGCAGCGGCGTGCCCTTCATCCGGCTGGCCAGCGTGCCGTCCACGCCGGCGACGGGGAGCGCGGCGTAGAAGGTGTTGTAGTTGGCCGAGCCACGCATGTGCTCCAGCAGCGCGACCAGCAGCTCGGGCGCGACCAGGTTGTAGCGCGAGAGCCCGGACCCGTCCGCCTGCGCCAGCCTGCGGCGCGGGAGCCCCCAGCTGCGGTGGAGGCTGTCCACCACCGCGGCCCCCGCCGCCGCCGTGCCCTGGCCGCGGAGGACGCGGCCCATGGTCTTCAGCAGCAGCTCGCCGACCTGGTTCTGGCTGGGCTTCAGGAAGCCGGGAAGGATCTCCGACAGCGGCGCCGAGCTGTGCACGAAGCCCTCGGCGAAGACGGTGTCGGCGTGCACCGAGTGCTCTGCTTCGGGGAGGTCGTCCTGGTCCACCGCGGCGCCGTCCACGCGGATCCCCGCCGCGATCAGCGTCTCGCGCAGCACGGTGACGAAGTACGCGGTGTTGTTGCGCACCGCCACGTCGGTCCGCACCTCCGCCGTGTCGCTCGGCACGGTTCCGCCGACCACGATCCCCGTCCCCACAGGCTGGCGAACGGCGGCGACCTCCTCCACCGGCGCCCCCGTCCGGGTCATGGTGCGGTTCTCGACGGGGACGTAGCCGGTCGCGGGGCGCAGCGTCACCCGGCCGGGGCTCCCCGGCTGCGCGCCCGGCGCCACGGAGATGCCCACCACCCCCAGGTTGTACTCCAGCCCGCCGATCTCCGCCGAGTAGTAGTCGTTCACGTCGTCCCACGCCCAGCCGGCGCCCAGCGGCAGGTCGTCGAACACGTCGTCGTCGCCCACGATGCGGCCGGCGATGCGCGTGACGCCGTGCGCGCGCAGCGAGTCGGCCCAGGCGCGGAACACCGCCAGCGGGTCGCCGTGCTGGAAATCGGCCGCGATGGTGGGGTCGCCGCTGCCGACCACGAACAGGTCGCCGCGCAGCACGCCGTTGGCGACCGGCCCGCCGAAGAGGACCAGGGTGCGGAAGCGCCAGCCGGGACCCAGCGTCTCCAGCGCCGCCGAGCCCGTCACCAGCTTCATGTTGCTGGCGGGGACGAACATCTTCCCCGCGTTCCGCTGGTACAGCACGCGCCCCGTCTGCAGCGACTTGATCTCCACTCCCCAGTTGGCGCCGGCGAACAGGGTGTCGGAGAAGATGGAGTCGGCCGCCGCCGCGAACGCCGCCTCGGGCGATGGCGCGGGGGCGGGCGGGGCGATGGGCGGCGTGCGCGCGGCGGCCGCGGTGCAGGCGGCGGTGGCGGCGAGCAGCAGCGGCAGGAGCCGGGAGATGCGGATCGTCATGCGGGCGCGGGGCTCCAGGGGCGGGCGAGCATCTCCTCGAGGCGCAGCTTCACCCGCGGCCACTCGTCGTCGAGGATGCTGAAGTAGACGGTGTCGCGGATGCGGCCGGAATCGTTCAGCATGTGGCGGCGCAGCGTTCCCTCCTCGACCCCGCCGATGCGCGCGATGGCGGCGCGCGAGCGGGCGTTCAGCGAGTCGGTGCGCAGCTCCACGCGGGCGAGCCCCAGCGTCTCGAAGGCGTGGCGCAGCATCAGGTACTTCGCCTCGGTATTGACGGGCGTGCGCATCGACCGCGGCGAGATCCAGGTGTAGCCGATCTCCACGCGCGGGTGCGGCGGCTCCCAGTTGTGGTAGCGCGTGCTCCCGATCACCCGCCCCGTCGCCGCCTCGAGCGTGGCGAACGGCATGCTCCCGCCCGCCGCCCGCTTCGCCAGCGCCGCCTCCACGTAGCGCCGCATGTCGTCTTCCGACGTGGGGCGGTTCAGCGTCCAGCGCCAGATCTCGGGATCGTTCCCCGCCTCCCAGAGCGCGGGGACGTGGTCGAGGGTGAGCGGCACCAGGCGCACGTGGCGCCCCTCGAGGGTTACGGGTTCGAGCTGCATCGGCGTTCGGCGGATGGGGAAGGGAATCGCCGTCTATCCTACGGAGCGCGCCCCCTCCGCACCAGCCGACAGCGCCTCCGCGTCTATGCGTGAGGTGCCGTCAGCGGTCCCGGGGATCGCGGACGATCAGGGCGATGGGAAGGCCGATCATCACGGCGTGCTGCGCGAGGTTGATCCAGAAGCGCGGGTTCGACGGCGGCAGCGAGCGCGCGCGGCTCAGCTTCAGCACCACCAGGTCCATCACCACCCAGATGATCATCCCGAATACGAGTCCGACCACGGCGGCACCGGTCGTCGTCCGCACCGCCCGGCGCAGCCCCTCCCAGTTGCGGACGGCCGCGAAGAAGATGCACGTCCACGCATAGGCGATGAAGACGTGCAGCACCGCGCCGAGCGCCGCGGCCGCGGGCCCGCCCTGGAACGCGTCACGCCCCAGCAGCCCCGCGGCGATGGACTGGAAGACGCCCTGGAGCCCGTGGACGAGCCCCAGGATCAGCGCGAAGTAGACGTACGCGAAGGTGATGTCCAGCAGCGCCACCACGGCGCCGGCCAGGAGGATGCGCCGCGCGGCGGTGTTCCGGACGGCGGCGGGCGGGACGGCGATGGTGGACATGGCGGGATCTGGCGAGGGAGAAGTGGCTGGAGGTCAACGGGAGCGAGACCGGCTGCAACGGCTCGCCTCCCGTCGTTCTGACGCTCGATAGAGGCAGGACCCTTCCGAGATCCGGAACGCGGTGCGCGCGATACCGCAACGTCGGCCCCTTCCGCGAACGACGCACTCACGCACCCTGCACTTGGCACTTGGCACTTAGCACTTAGCACTTAGCACTTCTTCTACCGCGGCAGCTCGCCTACCACCGGCTCGTCCTGGATCCCCATCCACGCCTCCGCGTTCTGCTCCAGGAAGACGGGGAGGTCCGCGGTGTCGAGGCCGGAGATCACCTTCCTGCGGCTGCCGTCGCGCAGCAGCGCGTTCAGGTTGTAGGTGTACGACGGGCCGTTCCTGCCGCGCGTGATCTTCTCGTCGCAGAAGAGCTGGTGCACGTCGCCCACTTCGAGCTGAACCGGGCGTCCCCACCAGATCGGACCGTGGGTGACGCGGAGCCGATAGGGGTCTATGCGCAGCGTGGTGGTGTTCAGGAACCCGGCGAGGGTCGCGTAGGTGATCGCGATCCCGGCCGTGACGTGCAGGAGCGGGAAGACGAGCGCCACGATGTTCCCCTCGCCCAGCGCGACCGCGTACCAGAAGACGAGGAATCCGTCCCAGAACAGGCAGAAGAGCGCCAGGAAGATGTACTTCGGCGAGAACCACCGGTACTGCACCGTGAGCCCGCCGTCGACCTCGGAGCTGACGACGCTGCGCGGCTTCCCCACGTTCTGCCGCGGGCGCACCGCCGGCGTGGCGAGCCCGGGCAGGTTGTCGAAGCGGAATACGTTGTTGCAGGTGCGGCACTTGGCCAGCCCCGTGTCGAGCGCCACGTCTTCGGCGGCCACGGGAACGCGGCAGTTCGGGCAGATGATCTTCATGCGGGGAAGGCTCCAGTTTCGGCAGCGGCTCTCGGCGTCTCCGCGTCTCTCCGTGAGGCGTCTTTCGCTGCGCGTCACCCGGGATCGGCCACGCGGCGGAAGTGCTGGATGAAGTACGCCGTCTTCACCATCAGCGAGTAGTTGGTGAAGCGGGGCTCGGCGCGGACGTCGTCGGGGACGAGCGCGGGGAGCAGCTCGTCGTGGCGCAGCGGTTCGGCGCTGACGACGATGGGCCTGTCCTGGCCGGACCCGATCACCCGCACGCGCTCTCCGCGCGGGAGGACGGCATCGTTGGTGTCGGTGACGGGCGCGGCGTAGTGGCGCATCACCCGCACCTCCGCGTCGTCGACCGCCTCCCAGACCTCCCCGTCAGCCGGGAAGACCGTGTCCGGCGGCAGCAGGGAGCGCTCGTAGCCGCGCGCCCAGTCGGCCTCTTCGCCGCTGATCCCCGCCCGCTCGCCGCGACCCAGCTCGGCCATCAGGTCGTCGATCGTGCGATTCCAGCCGGGCGGTGCCGGCCTCCGCATCGGCGCGCCGCTCATGTTCCGATCAGCCGGCCGCGGCAGCCGGATCCCGCCGTGGCATCGGCCATCTGCCAGAGGTTAGACGATGAGAAATGATAGGACTGCACATCCGGAGACACCAGCACGGATATCCTCACACGGAGTCAACGGAGTCAACGGAGAACGACTCCGCTGACTCCGTTGACTCCGTGTGAGCCCATTCGGTTGGCTGGGATGCACACCCAATCACCCGAACGGGATCAGAACCCGTAGCCGAGCCGCACGAAGAACACGCGGCCCGGCTCCGGCACCGGCATCATGGTGTACGGGTCGAGCGCGTTGAGGTGGTTCACGTAGTCCCGGTCGAGCGCGTTGTTCACGCCCACGCGGATCGACACGCCGCGCGAGATCTCGCGCCCGGCCTGGAGGTCCAGCGTGGCCCAGCCGGGCGTCTCCATCTCGCCGCGGCTCATCGACACGCGGCCCTGGCGCGCCGCCGCCCGCACCGTCCCCTCCGCGAACCACGCCCACTGCCGCGGCTCGAAGCGCAGCGACGCATCGGCGCGCGCGGGCGAGACGCCGGGCGCGGGCTCGTCCATGGTGTCGTCGGTGCCGCGCAGCACGCTCCCGCTCACGCGCAGCAGCAGCGGCTCGGCCAGGCGCAGCGCGGCGCCCGCCTCCGCGCCGGTGAAGGTGGCCCGCCCGTTCACGTACTGGAAGACGTCCAGCGGGCTCGTCTCCATCCGCCGCGGCAGGTCGGTGGGCATGAGGGTGATGTAGTTGCCGATGCGCCGCGCGAAGCCGCTCACGAAGAAGGTGGCGCGCGGGTACTTCGCCTCCAGCCACAGGTCGAGCTGCGTGCAGCGCTCCGGGTCCAGCGCCGGGTTGCCGACGAACTCCGTGCTGAGCTGCGAGCGAGTGGAGGGGATGCGGTCCGAGAAGCGCTCGTTGGCGTCCGCGGTGCGCACCACGGAGCCGACGGCCGCGGACGCGCTCCAGCTCGGACCCAGGAGGGCGGTGAGCGAGAGCGATCCGCTCAGGTTGGCCTCCGTGGCGTGGTCCCGCGACGACACGTTCTGGAGGAAGAAGTCCGAGAGCCTTCCGGCCGAGGCGCGTACCAGGTCCAGGCGGGTGGCGCCGGTGAGGCGGAGCGACGGGCCGAGCGAGCGGGCGGCCTGCGCGAAGAGGCCGCCGTCGGTAACCGTCGCGTCGGGCCAGACGACGTCCTCCTCCATCAGCATCCCGTCCTCGTCGAACATCCGCATCGTGGCCTTGTAGCGCGCGCTGTACACGTCGCCGCCCACGTCGAGGTCGAAGCCGCCGCGCGACCCGAGCCGCGCCGCGGCGCGCCCGCCGGCCACGCGCATGGTGGTGGGGACGCGCATGCGCATGTCGGGCATCGTCATGGGCGGGCCCGAGGGGTTCATCGGGTCCACCATCTCCATGGGCTTGCCGGCGTTGGTCATGTCGTGGTCGATGCCGTTCACGTACGCCATCGCATCGAAGCCCGTGCGCGGGTGGCCGTCGGTGCGCCAGCGCGCCATCACGTCGTAGGTGCGGAAGTAGGCCGCGTTCATCAGGCGGCCCGGGTAGTCGATGTCGTTCTGGCTCTGGTACCCCGCCGACAGCGTGAGCCGCGACGCCGGCGACGTCGCCCACGACAGCTTGCCGCGCCCCTCGGCGGAGTGGAAGTCCGCGGGGATGTCCATGCCGCCGCCCGAGCGGTAGTCGGCGCCCTCGCGCCACACGCCGTGCACGGAGTAGCCGACGCGGTCGGTGGAGGCGGTGACGGACGCGCCGGCCTCGGAGGCTCTCAGGTTGGAGTCGTAGCCGCTGAAGACGCGGCCGTGCACGCCGCGGAAGCCGGGAACGAGCGGGTCGCGCGTCACCAGGCGGATGCCGGCCATGTTCCCGGCGCCCCAGGTGAGCGCGTACGGCCCCTTCACCACCTCGATCGCCTCGAGCGCGCTGGGGTCCAGGTGCGACATCGGCGAGTCCATCCGGTCGCTCGAGCCGGAGAACATCTGCGCGCCGTCCAGGAAGACGCCCACCTGCGTCTCGTGGAGGCCGCGCACCACCGGGTCCAGGCCGAGCGGGCCGCGGCGTACGGCATCCAGGCCGGGGAGCTTGCGCAGCAGCTCGCCGGCATCCCGGGGATTGGCCTCGCGCACGGCCTGGCTCTCCACCTCCATCGCGGCGACCGCGCCGGGGCGGAGAACCGATACGGTGATGCCGGGGAGGAGGACGGGCTTCGTGGTGTCGGGCCCGGCGGGCTGCTGGGCATGGAGCGGCGGAGCCAGGGCCAGGACCGTGGCCAGGACCATGGCCAGGGTGCCCCTCTCCTTCGGGATCGTGAGGGTGTGCATGTGACCTCTCGCGCGGTCGAATGGAACGGACGCACTGCGGGCGGGAGGGATTCCCGCCGCGGGCGCCGTTCAGGGAGTCACGACGGGAGCGAGAGGGCCGGCGGGGCGGTGGAGAAGGGGAGGAGGAAGCGCAGGCGGCCGCGCAGCTCTGCCTGGGCGCGGGCGGTGGGAGCCGCGCCCGTCGCCACGGCGAAGCCGGGCGCGTGCGTCGCCAGGGTGGGCGCGGCGTCGGAGCTCGCGCAGCCGGGGCAGCTCTCGGTGCAGATGCAGCGGATGCGCTCGTGGCCGGACGCGCCGCCGTCGCCCATCGCCATGCCGGGCATTCCGGCCGTCCCCGCCGTGCCCTCCATCCCGGCCATCCCCGGCATGTCCTGCATCCCGGGCATGTCGCCCATGCAGTCCGGGCGCGAAGCGGCGGTGGGAGCGTGGCGATGGTACGGGCACCAGCGCACCCCGAGCGCGTTGAAGCCGTCGCCCAGGACCAGGCTGACCTGGAGGGCGAAGGCGACGATGCGCAGGACGGTCGGGGTGCGGCGACGGAGCATCGCGTGCCGGGGGCGCGGGGAGGGACCAAGGTAACCCCGGCGCGCGGCGCGAATCAAGACGGGAAAAGCGGCCGAGCCGTCCGCGTGTCACTCACGTGCTGACGGGCGGGGAGATGAAGTCTCAGCCGCAGCCGTCAGGCTGGAGCGTCGGCACGAGCACGCCCGCTACGTCCGCATCAAATTTGAAGGTGGCGTATAACGGGCCGTCCGCGTGAAGACGGAGTGGATCTTGGAGCCCGGCGGCTCACGTTGCTCACCTCGGCGAGTGGACGTACGCAATCCTTAGCCACTTCCGGCGCAAGCCGCTAGCTCAGATCCTCAGGAAGAGAATCTTCCTCTCCGGGACCAGAAAGCCCGAATTGCTCCATCACCCCAAGTATCCCAAAGAGAAACCGGTACAAATCTTCTCGTTCATATCCATATCGGACAGCGGCATCGAGCAGCAGAGCCTCCAATGGACGAGCAAACGCTCGATCTATCTGAACCAGCATCGAGGGCCCTTGCGGTCGAAAAAGGGCGTCCATCAGAATGTCCACGTCATCCGTCCACCGTTCATCAAAGGACCGTTTTCGGTCATACGACTCATCGATTTCGAGATATTCATCCTCGTAGTCATCATAGTCATCATCGTCGTCGTCGGGACTGTCTTCATAGACGTCATTACGAGCAACTCCTGCCCCTGACGGGCCGGGTCTCTCCGCCTCCAGCTGGTCGGCGAGCGTCTCCCAGACCCAGTTTGGATAATCCGGTGTGACAGAGTAGATGCTTCTGAGGAATGGATCATCTTTGAGCCGGTTTAGATCAACTTCCTGGTTGTTCGCTTCGAAAATGGCAACCGACACTGCAACCAGCGTCAAAGCGGCTTGCGCGGGAGAGAGAGAGCCAAGGGTCCCCTTTCCTTGCCTGACAACCTCGTCTTCCTCGCGGAAGAATGCATCTACGATGGAGCTGATCTTGATTGAACTCAGACGTAAGAATGTCAGCGCGTAGGCAGGGTCGACGACGACTACCTTCTCGTGCATTGACATCGTCTTCTTGATCTCCCGGATCCGATCGGCATTCGAGCGGATGTCGGCACAGAGAAGGATGTAGTACCGGTCAAGGTTTTCGCGATATTCTCCGAGTGCCTGTACCCACTGGCTGCGGAGGTTTTTCAGGTAATGCGGGTCCTTCAGGTCGTCGTTTGATTTGACTTGGAAGGCGATAAATCGCAATTCAGCTTGGTTGTCTCCCAGGGTTCGATCATAGCGGAGTACTACGTCGGTACCAAGATCGTGTACACCCTGAAAATCATAGGCGACTGACTGATACTTCAAGAAACTGTCACGAATCTGATTGATCTGGTGCTCCAACCAGGGACATAACTGCCGGTTGTGTTTCCAACCGGCGAACACCTTGGTGTCTTCGAACGAACTTTCCCGGTAAAATAGAAGCTCCGCCAAGATCGGACCGATGTGCTCGCTCATGAGCTAGGTCGTCACCGTCCACCACCGCGCCAGCAGGTTCGCGCAGACGCGCTTGCGGTACTCCGCGGTGGAGCGGAGGTCGTCGATGGGGGCGATCTCGCGCATCAGCACGGCCTGCGCGTCCACAATGGTGGCGCCGCTCGCCAGCGCCTCCTCGGTGCCGCGCAGGCGCACGACGGTGGGGGCTACGCTGCCGATGGAGATGCGGGGGCGGTCGCCGCGCACGGCGGCCATCACCACCTTGCTGATCGCCTGCGCGGCGCGGGTGCCGACCTTCCGGAACCACTGCGCGCCCTCCACCACCGGGACCTCGATGGCGACGATCAGCTCGTCCGGGCGCATCACCGTCGCCCGGTAGCCGGTGTAGAGCTCATTGAAGGGGACGCGCCGCTCGCCTTCCGCGCTCCGAAGCACCACCACCGCGTCGGCGGCGGCGAGGACGGGGAGGGTGTCGCCGGCGGGGGAGGCGTTGGCGACGTTGCCGCCGAGGGTGCCGCGGTTCTGGATCTGCACGCCGCCTACCTCGCGGCAGGCGGCGGCGAGCATCGGCAGGCGTTCCAGCACGAGCGGCGAGCGCTGCAGCTCCGTGTGCGTCGCCAGCGCACCGATGCGCAGGCCGCCGTCCATCGCCTCGATCCCGCGCAGCTCGTCCAGCCCCCAGAGGTTCAGGAAGCGCGTCGCCGGCTGCGTGCCGAAGTTCAGCGTGACGTAGACGTCGGTGCAGCCGGCGAGCGGCACCAGCGGCCCTTCGTCGCGCAGCATGGCCAGGGCATCGGCCAGGGTGCGCGGCTGCAGCAGCGCGAGGGGGGTGACGGCGGACTTCACGCGCGGACCTCGCCGCCGGCGGCGTCGAGCACCGCGCGGTAGATGGCCTCGTAGCCGGTGCAGCGGCAGAGGTTGCCGGCGAGGCCGGTGCGCACGTCGTCCAGCGTGGGGTTCGGCGGGAGCTTCATCGCCATCATGATCATCCCCGGCGTGCAGATGCCGCACTGCGCGCCGCCCAGCGCCGCGAAGGCGCGCTGCAGCGGGTGCTCGCCGCCGAGCCCCTCGATCGTCACCACCTCCGCATCGGCCACCTGCGCGAACGGCACCAGGCAGGCGCAGACGGGCTCGCCGTCGACCAGCACGGTGCAGGCGCCGCACTCCCCCTCGCCGCACCCCTCCTTCGTTCCGGTGAGCCCGCACTCCTCGCGCAGCACGTCGAGCAGGCGCTTCATCGGGTGCGCGTCGACCTCGGCGGGCGCGCCGTTCAGCGTGAAGCGCATCAGGCGGGCTCCCCAGCGGGTGCGGTGCGCGGCCGAGGACGCGCGGCGAACCCGGTCTTCAGCACGCGCGCCGGCTCCGCGCCCTCTCCGGCTCGCTGGGGCTCGCCACCTCTCCCGTAAAGGGAGAGGTAGAATTCCTCGGCGCCTTCGCCCACCCGAACCCGGTCGCGCGGCGGCTGCATCCGCACCACCGACGGCAGGCCACGTCGCTCCCCCAGCCCTTCTCCCGGTACGGGAGCGGGTTTGCGCTCCAGGGCGCAGGGAGAGGGCGCCGGCGCCGCGGATCCGCGCTGAATTTCGAGGGAAGAGAGCATTCGCGCGGGCCTCAGGCGGCGGCGGGGACGGGCTCGGCGGATTCGAGCCGCGGCGCGTCCATCAGCAGCTCGGGGATGGCGGGGATCTCGCGCACGTCCAGCCCCAGGTGGCGGATGGCGTTCACCACCGCGGCGGCGGGGCCGTCCATCGGCATCTCCCCCACGCCCTTGGCGCCGAAGGGTCCGTGGCGCGACGGGTTCTCCATGATCCCCACCTCCATCCGCGGCGTGTCGAGCGTGGTGGGGATGGTGTAGTTGGTCAGCGTGGGGTTCGCCATCGCCCCGTCGCGCGTGACCACGCGCTCGTTCAGCGCCCAGCCGACCGCCTGCGCGGTGCCGCCCTCGATCTGGCCGCGCACCAGCACGGGGTGGATGGCCTTCCCCACGTCCTGCACCGTCACCACCTCGCGCGCGCGCGCCTCGCGGGTGTCGGGGTCGAGCTCCACCTCCACCACGCAGCACCCCCAGCCGTAGGTGGGGTAGGCGTCGCCGCGGTAGGTGGCGTCGCTCCAGCTCACGTCTTCCGGCTTCTCGTACTGGCGGACGATGCGCGTCGGGCCGAAGCGGCGGAAGTGCTCCGCCGGGTGCTCGCCGCCGAGCTGCGCCTTCAGGTCCTCACCGCAGCGCTGCAGGATGGCGCCCACGATCATGCAGGTGCGCGACGCCACCGTGGGCCCGCTGTCCGGCACCACGAAGGTGTCCGGCTGCGCGTACTCCACGTCGTCGAAGGGGATGCCCAGCGCGTCGGCGACGATCTGCGCGTGCATGGTGCGCGTCCCCTGCCCGATCTCGGTGCTGGCGACCAGCATGCGCACCCCGCGCTCCGTGGTCTCCAGCGCCGCGCGCGACTGCAGCATCACCTCGCCGCTCCCGGTGAAGCCGGAGCCGTGGAAGAAGAGCGAGAGCCCGATCCCGCGGCTCGTCCCCGCGTACGCCGCCCGCTTCCGCTCGAAGTCGGCGCGGCGGACGGTCTCCTCCAGCACCTGCAGCGCCGACCCGTCTTCCCCGATCGTCTGCCCCGTGGCGGTGGTGTCGCCCGGCCGCAGCGCGTTCAGCTCGCGCAGGCGCACCGGGTCCATCCCCAGCGCCTCGGCGACGCGCTCCAGGTGCACCTCGGTGGCGAACTGCGTCTGCGGCGCGCCGAAGCCGCGGAAGGCGCCGTTGGGGGGCGCGTTGGTCATCACCGCCCGCCCGTCGATGCGCACGTGGTCGCAGCGGTACGGCCCGCCCGCGTGGATGCACCCGCGCGAGAGCACCACGGGCGAGAGGGTGCAGTACGCGCCGCCGTCCAGCAGCACCTCCACGTCCATCGCCACCAGCCGCCCCTCTCGCGTCACCGCGGTGCGGTGCCGCACGATGGAGGGGTGGCGCTTGGTGGTGGCCAGCATGTCTTCCACCCGGTCGTACACCAGCTTCACCGGGCGGCCGCTCTTGCGCGCCAGCAGCGCCGCGTGCCCCGCGATCAGCGACGGGTACTCCTCCTTGCCGCCGAAGCCGCCCCCCGTCTCCGTCTGGACGATGCGCACCTTCTCGTCGGGGAGCGCGAGCAGCGCCTTGAGCGCCTTGTGCACGTAGTAGGGGCACTGCAGCGAGCCGTAGACGGTCATCGACCCGTCCGCCTCGGGAACGGCGATCACCCCGTTGGTCTCGATGTAGACGTGCTCCTGCGCGCCGGTGCGGTACTCGCCCTCGACCACCCGATCGGCGGAGGCGAGCGCCGCGTCCACGTCGCCCTTCTCGATGCGGATGTGCTTGAAGACGTGCGTCGACGCGCGCGGGTCGAGCACCGGCTCGCCGGCCTCGTAGTCGATCTCGACCGTGGCGGCGAGGAGCGCCTCGCGATCCTCGTGCGCCAGCAGCAGCACCGGCTCGGCCACGTGCCGCACCTCGCGCTCGGCCAGGAAGGGCTGGTCGAGCTCGATCATCGCCACCGCGTTCATCCCCGGGATGTCGCGGTGGTCCACCACGGTGAAGCCGTCGCCCGCGCCGAAGCCCAGCCGCACGCCGGCGATGGTGCCGCGCGGGATGGTGGTGCGGATCGTCCGCCCGTGCAGCATCCCGGGGAAGACGAGGTCGTCGATGTACCGGGCCGCGCCGGTGACCTTCGCCGCCCCGTCCTTGCGCGGCACGTTGCTGCCGACGGCGCGCGCGATCATCCGCGCCTCCGCCCGCCGTGTGCGCTGACGGGAGAGAGGACGGTAGAAGGGGTGCGGCGAGACGGCGGATGGTGCACGCGAAGCCTCCGCGGGGAGATGACGAGGGGCCGCTCGGGATGGGAGCCGATGGAAACAGATTGCCATCCGCGCGCCACGCGCGCAACACCCGCCGGGGGCGCGCCGCGCGGCGTTGGAGCGGTCGTCTCCACGGTCCGGAGATCGCGGCGTGTCCGCGGCCGCGGACGCGAGAAGGACCCCGGACCGTGGAGAAAACGCTCCAGGCGCGGGGCCGCACCCGTGCACGAACGCGCTTCGCTGCGGGGAAAGTTGTTATGGCCGTAAACGCCCGACCTGCCCAACACCCTCTCTCAATCAGCACATTTCTGCCGAAATCCCGTCTGGTCACCCCTTCTACGCCGCATTATCCATCCCTGGCACGTTGGACAAGTGCTCCTTTTCTTTCCCAATACACGGAGGCCGCACATGTACGGAACCAGTCTGGTCGATCCCTTCGGCAACCCCGGAATGCCGGGCGACCCGATGGAGGGCGTGCTCTCGCTCCAGACGTTCGAGGGGAGCAACCTGACGGCAAGCGGCACCAGCGGGTGTACGTCGGGGTGCACGTCGGGCTGCACGTCGGGCTGCACGTCCGGCTGCACCGCCGGCTGCACGGCCGGCTGCGGGACGCGGTTCGAGGAGGAGATGTACGGCACGCTCGCCTGATCGCGGCCGCCAGTACCTGACGACCGGGTGCACCCGCGCGCTGCGGGTGCACCCCCGTTTTACCCACCGTCCCGCCCCCCGCGCATGAACGACGATACGACCTTCGCGCTCCTCGATCCCGAGTTCTACGTCTCCCTCGAGCACCGGCAGCCCCGCCCCGAGTACCGCGACGCCGTGGGCGAGATCCTTTCCGGGGAGCGCTGGAGCACCACCGTGCGGGGGCTGTGGACGTACGTGGAGCCGAGCGAATGGAGGGGGCTGGAGCAGGGGTGGAAGCTGCACGTCTCGGCCACCCCCTGGAACGCGAAGGAGGTGCTGCGGCGCGTCGCCACCGTGCTCCGCGACGACCCCGCCTACTTCAAGTTCGCCTCCGACCCGCTGGTGGTGCACCTGCTGATGGGGAAGAACTGGCCGCGCGAGGGGGGCGGGAAGTTCATCACCCTCTATCCCTCCAACGACGAAGCCTTCCAGCGGCTCGGCCGCGCCCTGGCCGAGGCCACGGCCGACCTCGACGGGCCGTACATCCTCTCCGACCGGCGGGTGCCGGGGAGCCGCATCGTCTTCTACCGCTACGGCGAGCACGTGCCCACCGAGACGGTGGACGCGCGCGGCCACCGCGTGCGCCACATGCGCGCCCCCACCGGCCAGCCCGTGCGCGACCGGCGCACCGGCTACTACCAGCTCCCCGAGTGGGTGGCGGACCCCTACGGCGCGCGCCCGGTGACGGTGCTCGACGGCGAGAAGAAGGTGCGGCTGGGAGAGCGCTACGAGATCGACGGGGCGTTCAAGTACTCCAACACCGGCGGCGTGTACCGCGGGCGCGACCTGGAGCGCGACTGCCGGGTGGTGATCCGCGAGGCCCGCCCCTGCACCGGGTGGATCGACGAGCACACCGACGCGGTGGGGCTGCTGCACAAGGAGGGGCGCATCCTCCGCGCCATGGACGGCACCGGGTGGGCGCCCGGCTTCGTCGACGAGCTGCAGGTGTGGGAGCACCACTACCTGGTGATGGAAGACGTGCACGGCGCGATCATGCGCGACGCGGTGCTCTCCGGCTACTTCCGCCCCCGCCGCATCGCCAGCCCGCGCCGCCTCTTCTGGACCTTCCGCCACCTGATCCTGGAGCTGGTGCGCGCGGTGGAGGCGTTCCACGAGAAGGGGATCATCGTGCGCGACCTCACCACCACCAACGTGCTGGTGCCCCGCCGCCGGCGGCTCTGCCTGATCGACTTCGAGTACGCCTGGGAGCGCGAGGGCGACCTGGTGGCCGCCGCGGGGATCCACACCCCGGGGTTCGCCTCGCCCGCGCAGATGTCCGGGAAGGCCCTCCCCAGCGAGGCCGACGACTTCTACGCGATCGGCGCGATCGTGGTGGAGATCGGCTCGCTGATGGCCGGCGGGCTGCGCCTCAACCGCGACGGCGTGCTCGCCACCGCGCAGATGATGATGGACGAGGTGGGACTCCCCCGCGAGCTGCTGGCCGTGGCCCGCGGGCTGCTGGACCCCGACCCCGCCGCGCGCTGGAGCGGCGACCAGGTGCGCCGCGCGCTGGGCGAGGTGCGCGCGGCGCACGTCCCCTGGGCGCCCGCCGAGCCGGGGAAGTCGCTGCGGCTGGACGAGGCGACGGCCGCCGGCCTCGCGGCCCGCGCCGCCGCCGCCGCCCGGGCCACCTGCGAGTTCTTCGAGGCGGCCGCCAGGCCCGGGCGCCCCGCCTTCCTCTTCCCGGTGTCGCCGGATGCCTTCCGCGCCAACACCGCGTGCATCCAGTTCGGCGCCTGCGGGCCCATCGAGCACGTGCGCCGGGTGCGGGGGCGCGTTCCCGGCGAGTGGCTGGACTGGCTGGAGCGCCAGGCCACCCCCGAGCGCGTGCCGCCGGGGCTGTACGTGGGCCTCGGGGGGGTGGCGCTCACCCTGGCCGCCTGCGGGCGCGGCGAGGCGGCGCTGGGGCTGATGCGGGAGGCGCTGGAGAGCCCGGTGCTCGCCACCGACGCCGACCTCTACCATGGCGCCGCGGGGGTGGGGCTGGCCGCGCTGCAGCTGGGGGTGCAGCTGGACGACGCGGCGCTGCGCGAGGCGGCGGTGGCGCTCGGCGGCGACCTGGAGGGGCGCGCCGAGCGCCGCCGGCACGGCATCGCCTGGCGGGCGGAAGACGGGCTGATCTCGTGCGGAGTGGGGCAGGGGGGCGCGGGGATCGCGCTCTTCTACACCGCCCTGGGCGCGGCCACCCGCGACGCGCGCTGGTGGCGGGTGGCCCGCGAGGCGCTGGAGTTCGAGTTCTCGCAGGTGCGGCGGCGCTCGGGGTACCTGTGGTGGCCGTCCGTGGGCGCCACGCGGCGCCCGTCGTCGCAGTCGCCCCACTTCATCTTCGGCACCGCGGGGGTGGGGGCCGCGGCCATCCGCCTGCACGCCTGTACGGGCGACCCGTCGCTGCTGGAATGGGCCGAGCGCTGCGCGCACACCCTCGGCTTCCGCTGGACCAACAAGCTCTGGCAGGACATGGGCTACAGCGGGTGGGGCGACACCTTCCTGGACATGCACGCCGCCACCGGCGATCCGAAGTACCGGGAGCACGCCCTGCGCATCGCCCAGGTGGTGCTTCCCGCGCAGGTGTCCACGCGCTACGGCACGGCCTTCCCCGGCAACGGGCTCAGCCGCGTGTCGACCGAATTCGGGATGGGGGCCTCGGGGATCGCGCTCTTCCTGCACCGCGTGGCGCACGGGGGGCACCGCGCCTTCTTCGCCGACGCGCTGGCCGGGTTCCCCGCTAGCGCGCCGCCGCCCGCGGCGGAGCCTGAGCCTCGGCCGGCGGAGCGTCGGAGGCGTAGCGCGGGCTCCGCGACTGGAACCAGCGGTGCAGCAGCGGCTCGGCGCCCAGCAGGTCTCGCACGGTAGAGGGCGGGAGGCCGAAGACGCGCTTGAACTGCTGGCTCATGTTGGCCACGGTGCACATCCCCAGCTTCTCGCAGAGGGCCTGCACCGAGTCGGTGTGGTTGCGCTGCACGAAGAAGGCGACGTGCAGCGCGTGGGCCAGCGCGAGCCAGGCGCTGGGGTTGGGGAGGCCGAGCTGCTGGAGGTGGAGGCGCCAGGTGCGGGCCGCCACCTGCCGGTTGTGCGCCAGGCGCCCCAGGGTGCGCACGTCGGGCGCCGCGTCGAGCAGCTCGCGCACGTCTTCCTGCTCCAGCCCGGGCGGCAGGTGCCCCGCGTCCGAGGCCCAGCGCAGGATGAAGCTGCTGAGCCCCCGGGGGTGGGTGAGCTGCGCCCGCAGCAGCTCCGGCCGCGGCTGCGGGCCCCCGAGCATGGCGCGCACCTGCGCCTGCTCGGCCGCGCGCGCGGCGTCGATCACCGCCTGCGCCGGCCCCTCGGGGATCCAGAGCACCACGGGAGATCCGGGGTGGCGCCTGCGGAGCTCACGTACCGTATCGGCCACCCCCAGATCGTCAGCCCCCGTCGCGACCCACTCCGAGCTGGGGACCAGGCGCAGCAGCAGCACGTCGCCGGGCTGCGCGCACACCTCCGGGAGATGGACGAATCCCACCTCCAACTGGGGCTTGAAGGGCGATGACCACCTGGCGACGGTAAGCATGGGGGGATGCCTGAGGAGGGATGTACGACGGGTGGATAATAAGCGTCCTTTTTAAGCCGTCAAGCTTACGATTGCGCTTCGATCCTATTGTGCGCTCGGATGTTGTACATCGAACGCATCGAATTTTTCTCCCGCATTTTGTCCCGCGCGGCTTCCGTCGCGTTCCAACGGCAACCCCATGTGATACCGTTTCCACGGATCAACTGTGCATTCTGGCAACAGCTGGGCTCACACGGAGTCAACGGAGTCAACGGAGAACTACTTGTCTTTTCTCCGTTGACTCCGTTGACTCCGTGTGAGAATCTTCTGTGCTGGTGTTTCCGAATGCACAGTGAATTGTCGAATCTGGTATGACACAGAGACGCAGAGAGCCGCTGCGGGGCTCCCTGCGTCTCTGTGCGAGACCTTCTCTGGTCGTTACGCTTCCGGCGGAGCGCCTTCCTTCAGCGGCAGCAGGCCGTGCACGATCTTGTAGCGCGCCGACAGGTACCACGGGAAGGCGATGATCCACACCCCGAAGCAGCCGATGGTGGCGACCTCGGGGTTGAGCAGCCCGGTGCGGTAGCGCGACAGCCCCAGCCGGCGCGCGTCGAAGTAGACCCAGAGCGCCGTGCCGATCACCATGAACGCCGGGAGCGCGGGGATCTCCGCCGCCACCGAGAGGAAGCTGCTGAGCAGCGTCAGCGTGACGGAGAAGAGGATCGCGGAAGGGAGCGGCATCTCGGGGACGATGGATGGTGGATGAACGGGAGCCGCGCGGACGACGGTCCGCGCGGCTCCTCGACCCGGTGGCGGCGCCGGCGGCTCAGGGCGCGCGCAGGAGCTCTCCGGCGCGGGCGAACTGGCCGACGGCCTCCTTCACCTGCGGGTCGAGGACGGCCTCCACCCGGTAGTACCCGGCCGGCCCCCACCGGGTTGCCGCGAGCGCGGAGACCAGCTCGCGCTGCAGGCGCGCGTCCGCGTCGGCGCCGTCGGGGGCGGGAAGGCCCTGGCGCGCGGCGAAGGCGCGGAAGTCGGCGAGCGCGCCGGCGGGGAGCACCGGGTTGGCGGAGAGCGACTCCACCGTCCCCAGCTCGGGGTGCGCGCCCAGCCAGGTGTTGATCCACCGCGTCACCACGTCCTGCTCGTGCAGCCGCGCCAGCCAGAGCGGCGCTCCCTGCGGCTCGGCCAGCACCACGTCGGGGTAGATGCCGCCCCCGCCGTACACCGTGCGCCCGTGGTCGGTGCGGCACGACGGGCGCCCCGCGGTGTCGCGCGCCGCGTGCGCCAGCCGGTAGTACTCGCGCCGCCCGATGCCGCGGTACTGGCGCTGGATCACCCGCCCGCACGGCGTGTTCACGTGGCCCACCACCAGCACGATGGCGGAGCCGTCCGTCATCGGGAAGCCCTGCATCAGCAGCGACTTGCCGAAGGTGGGGCGGCCCACGATCAGCGCCCGGTCGTGGTCCTGCAGCGCCCCCGCCACGATCTCCGACGCGCTCGCCGTCCCCTCGTCCACCAGCACCAGCAGCGGGTAGACGCGCCCGTCGGGGCGCAGGAACGAGTGGGAGACCCGCACCGTCCGGGAGAGCTCCGCCTTGCGCCCCTCGGAGCTGTAGATCACCGCGCCGGCGGGGAGGAACTCGCTGGCCACGCGCGCCGCCTCGTTCACCATCCCCCCGCCGTTGGCGCGCAGGTCGAGCACCAGCCGCTGCATCCCCGCGTGCTCCAGGGTGCCGAGCGCGGCATGCAGGTCTTCGGCCGCCTTCTCGTTGGCGAAGGTGGTCACCCGCACGTACCCGGTCTGCGCGTCGAGCATGAAGGCGGTGGGAACGGCGGTGCCCTCTTCCACCCGCTCGCGCTTCACCTCGCGCTCCAGCTCCACCAGCGACCCGTCGGCCCGCTCGCGCTCGAAGCGCAGGCGCGCGGTGCTGTTCTTCGCCCCCGAGAGCGCGATCTCCAGCTCGAAGGGGCTGTTGGCGCGCACCGGCTCCGCGTCCACCGCCACCAGCACGTCGCCGGGGAGGATGTCCTGCCGCGCGGCCGCCGAGCCGGGGCTCACGCTGGCCACCACCGGCTGGTCGCCCACGTAGCGGAACTCCACCGGCACGGGGTAGCTGCGCCCCTGCTCGAAGTCGCGCTGCTTCTCGGGCGAGAGCCGCTCGGCGCGGATCACGTACGAGTGCGGGTCGGCACCGCGCACCATCCCCTCCACCGCCGCCATGAACATCTCGTGCGTGTCGACCGAGTCGGGGTGGTTCACGCGGATCTGGTTGAGGACCTGGCTGAACATCTGCAGGTCCTCGTAGGTGCTGCGCGGCCGCGTCACCGCGCCGCCCGGCTGGGCGGCGAGCGGCGCGGCGAGCAGCGAGAGCGCCGCGGCGGCGGCGAGGGCTCGAGGGGTCACGGGGGTGCGCCCGGTGGAAGGGTGGACCGTCAGGGCGCGGCGGCGAGCGCCGCCACCCGGGCCCGCGCCTGCGCCAGGTGCGAGTCGTCGCCGGCGGCGCGCGCCAGGAAGACGCGGTAGTGCTCCAGCGCCTCCTCCGTCATCCCGCTGGCGTCGTGCATGGCGCCCAGGAAGAAGTGCGGCGCGGCGTAGTAGGGGTCGAGCTCCGCCGCCTTCTTCATCTCCGCCGCCGACTCCACCGCCTTGTGCGCGGCGAGCAGCAGGTAGCCGTACTCGTAGTGCAGGTCGGCCTCGTTCGGCGCGATCTCCACCGCCAGCGCCAGCTCCGAGAGCGCGGTGGCGGTGTCGCCCTTGCTGACCGCCAGGTTGGCCATGGCCCGGTGCCCCGGCCAGAACGCCAGGTCTTCCTGCAGGGCACGGCCGTACGCCTCGCGCGCGGCGTCGACGTTGCCGGCCTGCTGCAGCGCGGCGGCCAGCGAGTACTCCAGCATGGCCTTGCTCTCGTACACGCGCACCACCTGGCGCCGGTCGTCCTGGCGCAGGGCCTCGATGCCCAGGCGCAGGTGCTCGGCCGCCTGGGTGAAGTTGCCGGAGAGATAGTGGATCTGCCCGAGGCGCAGCCGCAGCCGCGTGGGGTTGCGCTCGCGCCGCAGCACCTGCTCGTAGAACTGGATGGCGGCGGGGAAGCGGCCGTCGGCGTAGGCCAGCCAGGCGCGGGTGTAGGGGTCGGTGTCGCGCATCAGGCTCTGCATGAGGTACTCGGCCGCGGCGTCGTCGCGGCCGCCGGTCTCCTGGCGGATCGCCTCGGCGTACGCGTTCCGGTAGTACATCATCACGTACTGCTTCTCGAGCTTGCGGTGCAGGAACGGGTCGCGCTGCACCGCGCGGTAGTAGAGCGAGTCGATCGCCTGGATCTCGCGGTCGCCGATGCCGCCGCGCCGCGTCTCGTACATCTCCATCCGGTGCGGGTCGCTCATCAGCAGCGCCACGTGGCGCCCGTAGAGCGCGTCGGGCCAGCCGGGCGACAGGCGCTCGGCCCAGTAGAAGGCGGCGGCGGAGGTGCGCGCGTCGCGCTCCAGGCGCTGCACGCCGAGCAGGTAGTAGGCGCCGGCGCTGTTGGTGTCGGCGCCGGCCCAGAGCGCGGGGCGCGCGGGAACGTCGTGCACGCGCTGCGCGCTCGCCGCCGTGGCGCAGGCCGCGGCCGCGGCAAGGGCCATGGTCAGGATCTTCTTCATCGTCCGTCGCCTTTCTCGGCGTTGTGGGCGGACCGGGGCTCGCCGGGCGGCGTCGCGCGGCGGAAGAGGGCGCGGGCGCCGCGTCGCGCGGGCGTCCGTGCGTGGCTCGGTCGGTGGAGTGGCGTGGGTGGCGCGGCGTACGGTAGGCCGTGCGAGGGCAGAGCGGCGGGCACTGACTGCGTGCGCACGTGGACAATTTGTAGCAAGCCGGGCGAAAACGCCAGATGTTCTTGCAGACGATCGTTCCGGCGCCTCCGTCACTTCGCGCTCATCGGGGCGGATACGTCGCGTCCGCGGCCGCCCTCTCCCTGCGCCTGATTCCTTTTCGACCGATGGATGTGCATTCCAACCACGGAATGGACTCACACGGAGTCAACGGAGTCAGCGGAGTCGTTCTCCGTTGACTCCGTTGACTCCGTGTGAGGATTTCTGTGCCGGGTTTGACCGCGACGGACCGGTCCCCTCGCCAAGGCGGAGCTCCCGGACCCTTCGTCCGACCGACCCGGCTCAGCCGATGCCGAGGTCGAGGCCGAAGAAGAGGCGGGCGACGAGGACCACGATCGTTCCCAGCGAGGCCAGGAGGAGGATCGCCAGCGCGGCCGTGCCGATGCGGCGGATGGGGCGGCTCGGCTCCCAGTAGGCCGTGCGCCCGCCGCGGGGGATCATCAGCCAGCCGAGCAGCACCCCCGCCGCGAATCCCCCCGCGTGCGCCCAGTTGTCGATGTACCCGCGCCCGAAGATCCCCATCGCCGCGATCACCCCGATGTCGATCAGGATCGCCCGGCCGAACCCCGGCGGCATCACCTCGCGCCGGCGACGCGCCATGAAGGCCAGGAACCCGAAGATCCCCATGATCCCCCCCGACGCCCCCACGGACGCCTCGGCCGGGGAGAAGGCGAAGCTCGCCGCGCTCGCGGCCAGCGCGGTGAGCAGGAAGACCAGCGGCACGTAGGCGCGGTGCGAGTACGCCTCGATGAACCGCCCCAGCGCCAGCAGCGCCATGGTATTCATCCCGAAGTGCAGCAGCCCGTCGTGCAGGAAGGCGCCGCTCAGCATCCGCCAGACCGCCCCGTTCCGCACGGCCTCCTTCACCATCCCCGCGGCCTCCACGCTGGGGATGGTCGCCGGGTTCCCGGGCATCACGGGGAACCCGTGTCCCGCGGGGTGGGCGATCGCCGCCAGCGACTGCACCAGCACCACCGCCCCGATGCCGCAGGCGACGAGCTGCGTCCAGCGCGCCGGGCCGCCGCGCGCGGGGGGCCGCGCCCGGGCCTCGCGCACCTGCACGGTGAGGCTGTCGGGAGAGAGCCGGCGGAAGCGCCCCCACTCCAGCGAGGAGTAGAAGGAGAGGACCGCGGCGATGAAGCCGAAGAGGACGAAGCCGTTGGTGAAGGCGAAGGTCCCCAGCACGGCCGCCCAGGCCAGCGACGCGGCCGAGAGCGCGCCCCACACCACCGACACCTTCCGCGCGTGCCGCAGCCCGTGCGCGCGGTAGGCCTCGAAGAGGTACGGCACCGCCCACGGCGGCACGATCCCCTCCGTCTCCGGGGTCCACACCAGGGGCGTGGGGCGCCCCTCGGCCAGGCGCAGCACCAGCTCCTCGCGGGTGGAGGCGTGCGCCTCGCGCTCCACCACGTAGCCGTAGTCCGCCCCCGGCGGCTTGGGCGCCACCACCAGCGGCGGACGGGGCGGGGGGATGGGGTCGGCGCGGTGCAGCGGGGCGGGGTCGGTCAACGGGCTCTCCGGTTCGGCGGGGCGGACGCGGCGTGCGCCCTCCCTCTACGGCGGCGCCCGCGCGCGGGTTCCGCGTGCGCGCCAGGCCGCCGCGCGCTATACTTTACGCCCGATCCCCACCCGCGCCGCAAGGCCGCACGCCGCACAGGAAGCGGAGCGACATGAGCATCGCCGAGATCTTCGAGACGCTGGAGTACGGGCCCGCCCCCGAGAGCGCCTCCCCCGCCGTCCGCTGGCTGGAGGCGCGCGGCCGCAGCGCCCGCATGTACGTGGACGGGCGCTGGCGCGACCCCGAGGGCGACGAGTGGTTCGACAGCGTGAACCCCGCCACCAACCAGCCGCTCGCCCGCGTCGCGCAGGGCGGCCGCGGCGACGTGGACGCGGCCGTCGACGCCGCCCGCCGCGCGCTCGAGGGGTGGCAGGCGCTGGGGGGGCACGGCCGCGCCCGCTACCTCTACGCCATCGCGCGGCAGGTGCAGAAGCACTCGCGCCTCTTCGCCGTGCTGGAGAGCATGGACAACGGCAAGCCGATCCGCGAGTCGCGCGACATCGACATCCCGCTGGTGGCCCGCCACTTCTACCACCACGCCGGCTGGGCGCAGCTGATGGAGACCGACGCCGAGCTGCGCGACTGCGCGCCGGTCGGAGTCGTCGGGCAGATCATCCCCTGGAACTTCCCGCTCCTCATGCTGAGCTGGAAGATCGCCCCGGCGCTGGCGATGGGGAACACGGTGGTGCTCAAGCCCGCCGAGTTCACCTCGCTCACCGCCATCCTCTTCGCCGAGATCTGCCACGAGGCGGGGCTCCCCCCCGGCGTGGTGAACATCATCACCGGCGACGGGCGCACCGGGGCGCTGCTGGTGGAGCACCCCGGCGTCGACAAGGTCGCCTTCACCGGCTCCACCGAGGTCGGCCGCATCATCCGCGTGGCCACCGCCGGGTCGGGGAAGAAGCTCTCGCTGGAGCTGGGCGGGAAGAGCCCCTTCATCGTCTTCGACGACGCCGACCTGGACAGCGTGGTGGAGGGGGTGGTCGACGCCATCTGGTTCAACCAGGGGCAGGTGTGCTGCGCCGGGAGCCGCATCCTGGCGCAGGAGGGGATCTCCGCCCGCCTCACCGAGAAGCTGCGGGCGCGGATGGAGACGCTGCGCGTGGGCGACCCGCTGGACAAGGGCGTCGACATCGGCGCCATCGTGGCCCCGGTGCAGCTGCAGAAGATCCAGGAGCTGGTGAAGCAGGGGGTCGACGAGGGCGCCACCCTCTGGCAGCCGTCGTGGAGCTGTCCCCGGGAGGGGTGCTTCTTCCCCCCGACGCTCTTCACCGACGTCTCGCCGTCGTCGACCATCGCGCAGGTGGAGATCTTCGGCCCGGTGGTGGTCTCCATGACCTTCCGCACCCCGTCGGAGGCGGTCGCGCTGGCCAACAACACCCCCTACGGGCTGGCCGCCAGCGTCTGGACGGAGAGCATCAACCTGGCGCTGGACGTCGCGCCGAAGGTGCAGGCGGGGACGGTGTGGATCAACTCCACCAACGTCTTCGACGCCGCGTCGGGGTTCGGCGGCTACAAGGAGAGCGGCTACGGGCGCGAGGGCGGCCGCGAGGGGCTGTGGGAGTACGTGAAGCCGCGGTGGAAGACGGAGAACGGCAGGGAACAGGGGACGGGGGACGGGGGACGGCAGGCGAAGGGCAGGGCGTCGAAGGACACGGCCGCGAAGGCGAAGGGGCCGTCGCTCCCGCCCATCGACCGCACGGCCAAGCTCTACGTGGGCGGCAAGCAGGCGCGGCCGGACGGCGGCTACTCCTTCCCGGTGCACGGCCCCGGCGGCCGGCTGGTGGGCGAGGCGGGGCTGGGGAACCGCAAGGACGTGCGCAACGCCGTGGAGGCCGCGCACAAGGCCGCCGGCTGGGCGAAGCAGACCGGGCACAACCGCGCGCAGGTGCTGTACTACCTGGCCGAGAACCTGGCCGCGCGGACGGACGAATTCGCCCGCCGCCTCGCCTCGATGACGGGGGACGAGGGCGGCGCCGCGGCCGAGGTGGAGGCGTCCATCCGCCGCCTCTACACCTACGCCGCCTGGGCCGACAAGTGGGACGGCGACGTGCACCACACGCCGGTGCGCATGGTCACCATCGCCATGAAGGAGCCGATCGGGGTGATGGGGATCGCCTGCCCCGACGAGGCGCCGCTGCTGGGCTTCGTCTCGCTGGTGGCCCCCGCGGTCGCGGTGGGGAACACCGTGGTGGCCGTCCCCTCCGAGCGCTGGCCGCTGGCGGCGACGGACTTCTACCAGGTGCTCGACACCAGCGACGTTCCCGGCGGGGTGGTGAACATCGTCACCGGCCGGCGCGACGAGCTCTCCCAGACGCTCGCGGCGCACGACGACGTGGACAGCATGTGGTACTTCGGCGGGGCGGAGGGGAGCGCACTGGTGGAGCGCCTCTCGGCCGGGAACATGAAGCGCACCTGGGTGGATTACGGCCACGCGCGCGACTGGCTGGACCCCGCGCAGGGCGAGGGCGCCGAGTTCCTCCGCGAGGCCACCCACGTGAAGAACATCTGGGTGCCCTACGGCGAGTAGCGGCCACGCGGACGCGCACCGGGAGGCCGGCCGGACGCACGCGCCGGGGGGCCTCCCGGATGGAGGTTCCCCGCCAGTTCTCTACACGCCCTAATCTGTTGACCCCGCACACCATCGCGGGATCGAAGACTTTTCGTTATCTTCGGACAACCTGTCTGAAAAGGGGGATCGCCGGACCGGCGGCCCCGCCCCATTCCGCCGCGGCGCGCACCGCGGCACTCGACTCCGGAGACCTTCTTCCATGCCCCCTGCTCGGCCTGCGGAGATCCCGCCGCTGCGAGAGGCGTTTCAGCAGTCGCTGCGGCTGATGCGCCTGATCCGTTCGTACTGGGGGCCGCTCCTCAAGGGGATGGCGCTGGGGCTGGTGCTGGGCCTGCTGGGGATGGCGACGCCGTATCTCTCCAAGCTGCTGATCGACGAGGTGTACCCCAGCCGCAACCTCACCCTGATGGAGGTGCTGGTGGCGGGGATCCTGGTGCTCGCGGTGGCGCAGGCGGCCATGGGCGCCATCCGCAGCTACTTCACCAGCTACACCACCGCGCACCTGGCCAACGCCACCAGCCTCCTCTTCTTCAACCACCTGCAGCACCTGCGCACGCGCTTCTTCGACGAGCACCGCGTGGGCGAGATCATGAGCCGCTTCGGCGACGTGCGCACCTCGCTGAACAGCGTGGCGCGCGTGTTCGAGACGGTGTTCGTGAACGGGGTGTACCTGATCCTGGTGCCCCCCTTCCTCTTCTTCCTGCAGTGGAAGCTGGCGATCGTCTCGCTGATCACCATCCCCATCACCGTCATCATCACCACCGCCTCGGCGCGGATGCTGCGGCGCTTCTGGAAGAAGAGCGCCGAGGCGTACGCCGACCTGGGCGCCTTCCAGGTCGAGGTGCTGAGCCACATCCGCACGCTGAAGACGCTCTCGCTGGAGCACCAGCTCTACACGCGCGGGAGCGAGCAGATCCAGCGGGCGCTGCAGATGCAGCTCAAGGCGGGCGGGCTCTCGCAGGTGTTCGGCACGCTGACCGCCGTGGTGCGCGCGCTGGGGACGGCGGTGTTCACCTGGTACGCGTGGACGCTCATCATCCAGAACGAGATGACGCTGGGCGACTACATCGCCTTCACCGCGTACATGGGGTACCTGTACAACCCGCTGCAGCAGATCACCGGGCTGTTCAGCGACTTCCAGCAGATGGCGGTGAACCTGGGGCGCATGTTCGAGTACCTGGACGCCCCGGTGGAGCAGGACCCGGCCGGCGCCTACACGGCGCCCGGCCCGGTGACCCGGGTGATCGAGGGCGACCTGCGGCTGCGCGACGTGAGCTTCGGCTACTCCCCCGAGAAGCGGGTGCTGCACGACATGAACCTGCACTTCCCGCGCGGCACCATCACCTCGGTGGTGGGCCCCAGCGGCGCCGGGAAGAGCAGCCTGCTGCGGCTGATCACCCGCATGGAGGAGCCCGACAGCGGCCGGCTCTTCGTGGACGGCTTCGCGGTGACCGGCATGCCGCTCTCCGACCTGCGGCGCCAGGTGTCGGTGGTCTGGCAGGAGTTCGCGCTGATGCAGGGCACGGTGTGGGAGAACCTCACCCTCGGCACCCCCGACGCCACCCGCGCGCAGGTGGAAGAGGCGGTGCGCCTCTGCCGCCTCGACGGGCTGCTGGCGGGGCTCCCCAACGGCTACGAGACCAACGTGGCCGAGTGGGGCGCCACCCTCTCCGGCGGGCAGCGCCAGCGCATGGCCATCGCCCGCGCGCTGGTGCGCGACACCCCGGTGCTCCTCTTCGACGAGGCCACCAGCAACGTCGACATGCAGACCGAGACCGAGATCCTGCGCGAGCTCTTCGCCCGCTGCGAGGGGAAGACGGTGGTCTTCGTCACCCACCGCGTGCAGACCGCCACGCTGGCCGACCAGATCTGCGTGATCGAGGCGGGGCGCGTGATGGGCGTGGGCACGCACGCCGACCTGATGCGCGACTGCGACGCCTACCGCCGGCTCTACGCCGGCGGCGCCAGCCCCGAAGAGGGGCGCATCCTCCGAGCCGTTCCCCAGACCGTCTGATCCGACATGGCGCTTCCCAGCCGTTCGCCCGCCGAGCAGGACAAGGACCGCACCGTCATCCCGCTCCGCCTCCCCGAGCTCCCGCACGAGGGGCAGCCCGGCGCCTCGTTCGTGCGGCGCGCGGTGGGGCTCACCCTGCTCACCATCATCGGGCTGGCGGTGCTGGGCACGGTGGTGGCCTCGGTGGTGAAGATGGACGTCACCGTGCGCGCGGCCGGCGTGCTGGAGCCCGTGCGCATCTACCCGGTGCGGGCGATGGAGGGCGGGATGGTGCGCACGGTGCTGGTGCAGACCGGCGACACGGTGCACGCCGGCCAGGTGCTGGCGCGGCTCGACACGGTGGAGCTCACCGCCACGCTGGCGCAGCTCCAGGCGCAGTACCGCGCCGCCGACATCGACCGGCGCCGCTCCGCCACCGCCGACCCGCTGCAGCGCCAGCAGAGCGCCGACCACGCGGCGCAGTCGCGCTCGCGCCTCGCCACCGCGCTGGCCACCCTGCGCCAGCGGATGGTGGAGTACGACCTGGGCACCAACGTCGACTCGCTGCTCGCGGCCTACGTTCCCGGGCGGCACGTGGTCATCGACCAGGCGGTCGGCGAGGTGAAGAGCGCCCAGGCGGAGCTGCGCCTCAACGGGGCGGAGGGGGGGCTGCAGGAGCTCTCGTACTTCGACCGCGAGAAGCTGGGAACGCAGATGGACCAGCTCGCGGCGCAGATCACGGCCACGCGCGAGCGGCTGTCGCGCCTGGTGATCCGCTCGCCCACCGACGGGGTGGTGCTCACCGAGCAGCTGGAGCGCCTTCCCGGCGCCTTCGTGCGCGAGGGGGACCAGCTGGTGGAGCTGGGCGACCCGAACGGCTGGCGCGTGCTCCTTGCGGTGAGCGAGCGCGACGTCTCCAAGATCCGCCTGGGCGACCCGGTGAAGATCGACCTCCTGGCCTTCGACGAGTCCGAGCGCGAGCAGCTGCACGCGCGCGTGGCCTACGTGGCGCCCGAGCCGCTCTCCGTGCAGTCCGCCGCGGCTGCCGCGACCGGCTCCGCCGCGCCGATCGGCGGCGGCGGCGCCTACCGGGTGATCGCCTCGCTGGACCGGGCGCAGCTGGAGCGGATGGGCCTCACCCGCTTCCGCCGCGGCTACACGGTGCAGGGGTACGTGGTCACCCGCTCCGGGCGCATCATCACCCTGCTCTGGAACTACCTGACCGAGAAGGTGGAAAGGGCCCGCACCCCCAAGCCGCAGGCCGCGGGGAAGTGAGCGTGGAGGGAGCGAGGTTCGGGCCGCCCGCGCCCTTCGAGCCACCGGCGTGGGTGGCCGAGGGGCTGGGCCGGCCGACGGGGAAGGGGCTGCTGGTGGCGGTGGTCGACAGCGGGTGGGACCGCGCCTGCGACGACCCGCGGGTGCTCCCCGGCATCGGCCTGGTGGACCCGGCCGACGAGCTGGCGATGCTGCGCACCGACGACGACCAGGATCGCTCGGGGCACGGCACCGCCTGCATCCACCAGATCCTGCGGATCGCGCCGGACGCGCGGGTGGTGCCGATCCGGGTGTTCGGCAAGGAGCTCGACACCGGCCCGGAGCAGCTGTACACCGCGATCCTCTACGCCATCGAGCGCGGGGTGAACGTGGTGAACCTGAGCCTGGGCACCATGCTGCCGCGCGCGCGCGACCCGCTCTACCTGGCGTGCGAGACGGCGCGGCAGCAGGGGATCATCGTGGTGGCGGCCGGCAACAACGCGGGGGGGCCCAGCTACCCGGCGATCTTCGAGAACGTGATCGGCGTCTCCGCCGCGCGCTTCAGCTCGCCCTACGAGTTCCACTACCACGTCGACGAGGCGATGGAGTGCCAGGCGTGGGGGGTGGAGCAGCCGATCGTGGGGCTCGGCGGCGAGCACCAGGTGAAGCACGGCACCAGCTTCGCCACCCCGAACATCACCGGCATCGTCTGCCTCCTCCTGGAACGCTACCCCGGCGCCAGCCTGGAGCGGATCCGCGAGCTCCTCGCCGAGCACGCGATGGTCGTGGTGCCGCCGAAGGAAGAGGAGGAGCCGGAGCCTGCCGCGGTGCCGTCTCCCCCTGCCCGCACGCGTCGTTCGGCACCCGCCGCGGCGCCTGCGCCCCGGCCGCGGAAGCGCGCAGCGGCCACGTCCGCCGCGTCTTCGTCCCGCGCCGCCACGCGGGATGCGGCAGACCCCGCGGCGCCCTCGCCGCCGACCCGAAAGCGTGGCGCGGCGCAATCCTCGAGGGTCTCCCGTACCCAGGAGCACGACGCGGCGGATTCCTCGGCGCCTGCGTCGCGCACGCGGAAGCGCGGTTCGGCGGGTTCCTCGGCGCCCGCTCCTGCGGATCGCAAGCGCGCCCGGAAGCGTGACGCGGCGCCGGCCGCCCTTGCCCCGCCGGCCGCCTCCGGTTACCTTAGCAGTGAGATGAATACCGGAGGTGACGCCGCCCCGTCCCGCGAGGCGCCCGACGAAGAGACCGCCCTGGCGCTGCGCACCTGGATCGCGCTGGCGCGGGCGCACAACGCGGTGAGCGCGCGCGCCACCGCCGACGTCGCGCGGCACGACCTGACGGTGGCCGAGTTCGGGGTGCTGGAGGCGCTCTACCACAAGGGCCCGATGCTGCTGAGCGAGGTGCAGCGCCGGATCCTGGTCTCCAGCGGCGGCATCACCTACCTGGTGGACCGGCTGGTGAAGCGCGGCCTGGTCGAGCGCCGCGACTGCCCCGGCGACCGCCGCGCGCGGCTGGCGGCGCTCACGGACGAAGGGGAGCGGCTCGTCCGCGAGATCTTCCCCGAGCACGCCGCGGTGATCCGCGACGCGCTGGCCGGGCTCGGCCAGGCGGAGAAGCGCCAGGCGACCCGGCTGCTGCACGCCGTGCTCGGCGGCGCGCGCCCGGAGGCCGCGGCCGCCGCGGATTGAGGGCGGCCGTTTTTTTGACCACATATCTCAGCACTGAGCTTACTTCGGGAGGTGGAAAGATGGAACCGCTGACCACGCAGGGGCTGCACCACGTGACCATGGTGTCGGCGAACGCCCAGCGCACGCTGGACTTCTACCGCGACCTGCTGGGGCTGGGGCTGGTGAAGCGCACGGTGAACTTCGACGACCCCGGTTCGTACCACCTGTACTTCGGCGACCCGGTGGGGACGCCGGGGACGCTGCTGACCTTCTTCGAGTGGCCGGGCGCCCCGCGCGGGGGGTGGGGCGTGGGCGGGGTGCACCACGTGGCGATGGGGGTGGCCACAGAGGACGGGCTGCTGCGCTGGAAGCGGCGCCTCACCGACGCCGGCGTGCCGGTCAGCGGGCCGTTCGACCGCCGCTGGTTCCACAGCATCTACTTCAGCGACCCCGACGGGCAGATCCTGGAGATCGCGACGCGCGGCCCGGGCTACGCGCTCGACGAGCCGGCGGATGCGCTGGGGGAGACCGTCATCACGCCGCCCGCCGCGAACCTGGCCGGGGAGCGCGACGAGGCGGCCATCCAGGCGCGCACCTGGCCCGAGCCCGTCCCCGGGATCACCCCCGACATGGCGCTCGAGGGGCTGCACCACGTTTCCGCCATCACCCGCGACGTGGAGCAGGCGAACGACTTCCTGCACGAGGCGCTCGGCCTGCGCCTGGTGAAGCGCACCGTCAACCAGGACGCCCCCGACATGCCGCACTGGTTCTGGGCGGGGTACGACGGGAAGACGGTGGCGCCGCACAGCTCCTTCACCCTCTTCGGCTTTCCGCCGCGGGGGAAGGTGGCGCGCGGCGGGGTGGGGCAGACGCACCACGTGGCCTTCCGCGCCGGGAGCGAGGAGCAGCAGCGCGCGTGGCGCGACCACCTGCTGAGCCTGGGCGTGCAGGTGTCGCCGGTGATGGACCGCGACTACTTCCGCAGCATCTACTTCCGCGCCCCCGACGGGCTGCTGCTGGAGATCGCCACCGACGGCCCCGGCTTCATGGTCGACGAGCCGCGCGAGCGCCTGGGCACCGAGCTGCGCGTTCCCGCCTGGCTCGGCGAGCGCCGCGAGGAGATCGAGGCCGCGCTGACGCCCCTGCGCTAGCGCCGGCTCCGGCCCTCCGGCACGCGAGCCTGGGTAACGGATGGACTCACACGGAGTCAACGGAGTCAACGGAGAGCTGCTTGTCTTTCCTCCGTTTCCTCCGTTGACTCCGTGTGAGCCCCTTCTGTTGATTGGGATGCACCTCCAATCAGTCGAAACGGGATCACGCAGGAGGCGCGGAGAGAGGCGCCGCGCTAGAGGAGGCCGCGGCGCTTGACGTCGAGGTAGCGGTTGACCACGTCGGGAACGGCGTCGGTGGGGCGCGAGTCTGCCACCAGCACGCCGCTGCGCTGCATCTGGGCGAGCGCGGCGGCGCGGGCCTGCAGCAGCTCCTCGGCGGCGGCGCGGCGGTAGACGTCGGCGGGGGTCTTCGCGGTGAGCTGGGCGGTCGCGTCGAGGTCGGGGTTGCGCAGGGCGACCACGATGGGGAGGTGGCGCGACGCCGCCTTCCCCAGGTGCGCCACCAGCGCGGACGAGGCCTGCGCGTCGATGATGTCGGTGAACGCCACCAGCAGCGAGCGCCGCCGCAGCTGCTTCGCGAGGTAGGTGAACGCCGCCGGGTAGTTCGGCTCGGCGATGCGGGCGTGCACCGCGCCGAGCGCCTCCGCCAGCGTGCTGATGCTGTTGCGCGAGGGCGGGATGTACTGCTGCACCCGGTCGGCGAAGACCAGCAGCCCCACCAGGTCGCCGTGCAGCGAAGCCACGTCGGCCAGCAGGAGCGCGGCGGTGAGCGCGTAGTCGATGCGCTCGCGGTCCCCCACCTTCTCCGTCATCAATCGGCCGGCGTCCACCAGCATCACCACGTTCTGGCGGCGCTCGGCCTCGTACTGGCGCACGATGAGCTTGGAGCGGTGCGCCGTCGCCTTCCAGTCGATGATGCGGGGGTCGTCGCCGCGCACGTACTCGCGCAGCGACTCGAAGCTGCCGCCCTCGCCGCGCTGGCGCACCGGGCGGAAGCCGGCCTCGCGCAGCCGGTTGTGCAGCCCCAGCAGCCGGTAGCGCCGCACCTCCATTACCCCCGGGAGCACCCGCAGCGGGTCCGCGCGGTAGACGCGCCGCTGCCGCCACGCCAGCCCCAGCGGCCCCAGCACCCGCAGATGCACGTCGCCGTACTCGGCGTCGCCGCGGCGCTCGGCGCGCACCGGGTACTCCAGCCGCGCCTCGCCCCCGGGCTCCACCACCGCCTCCAGCACGTCGGCCCCCTCGCGCACCAGGATCTCGGGGAGGTCGTCGGTCAGGCGCACGCGGGCGGCCAGCTTCCCGCGGTTCTCCAGCACCAGCGCGTCGCGGGCGGTGGCGCCCAGGGAGATGCGCGGGGGCGCGCGGCGCTCCACCCCCAGCGTGAGCGCGGGGGCCCAGAGCGCGTCGGCCACGAAGGCGAGGAGGAGGACGAGGTCCACGGTGGCCGCCGCCCAGCCGCTCACCAGGAAGAGCGCCGAGGCGGCCGCGAGCAGGTAGAGGAAGCGCCGCGAGGGGAGCGCGTTCATGCTCGCCGTGTCCCTGCGTCTCCGCGTGGGAGGGCCGTCACCGCGGCGCCGGGAGCGACTGCAGCAGCCCCCGCAGCCGGTCGTCCACCCGCTGCCCCTCCACCTCCGCCTCGGGGGTGAGGAGGACGCGGTGGCGCAGCACCGGGAGCGCGAGCGACTTCACGTCGTCGGGGGTCACGAAGTCGCGCCCGGAGAGGAGCGCCTCGGCGCGCGACGCCAGGAAGAGCGCCACCCCCGCGCGCGGGCTCGCCCCCAGCGCGAAGCTCGGCTCCTCGCGGGTGGAGCGCACGATGCGGGTGACGTAGTCGCGCACCGTGGGCTCCACGTGCACCGCCGCGGCCGCCTGCCGCAGGCCGAGGATGTCGGCGGCGGCGAGGACCGGGCGCACCCCGTAGCTCTCCGCCCGGTCGGCGCTGAAGCCCTCGGCGTAGCGGTCCAGGATGGCGCGCTCGGCCTCGGCGGCGGGGTAGTCGATCACGATCTTCAGCAGGAAGCGGTCGAGCTGCGCCTCGGGGAGGGGGTAGGTGCCCTCGTACTCCACCGGGTTCTGCGAGGCGAACACGGTGAAGCCGGCGGGGAGCGGGCGGGTGACCCCGTCCACCGTCACCTGCCGCTCCTGCATGGCCTCCAGCAGCGCCGCCTGCGTCTTGGCGGGCGCGCGGTTGATCTCGTCGGCCAGCAGCAGGTCGGCGAAGATGGGGCCGGGGTGGTAGACGAACTCCTTCTTCGTCTCGTCCAGGATGTTGACGCCGGTGAGGTCGGTCGGCATCAGGTCGGGGGTGAACTGCACCCGCCCGAAGCGCAGGTCCATCGCCAGCGCCAGCGAGCGGATGGCCAGCGTCTTGGCGGTGCCGGGAACGCCCTCGAGCAGGGCGTGGCCGCCGGCCAGCAGCGCCACCATCATCTGGCGCAGCATGGCCTCCTGCCCCAGCACCACGGTGCCCAGGCGGTCCAGCACCTCGTGCGCGCGGTCGGCGCCGACGGGCGGGGGGGTCAGGGTGCTCACGGTTTGACGGCCTCTTCCAGGTAGCGGTCCACGTCGCGCGCGAGCGCCACCAGGTCGGCGCCCGCGCCCTTCTTCCACTCGGCCTCCAGCGCCCGCGCCGCGCCGCCCGCGGTGGGGTGCGCCGCCAGCCGCCGCAGCAGCTCGCCCTCGGCCTGCGGCTCGCGCGGCACGCGGCGCCCCAGCCGCCGCGCCAGCCCCGCCATCAGCAGCCGCCGCGCGGTCTGCGCGGCGCCCGCCTGCCGGTACGCCCCGGCCAGCGCCTCCACGTGCTCCAGCGGCGAGCGCCGCCGCGCCGGGGGCGGCGGGAGCGGCGCCCCGAAGCGGCGGCCGAAGAGGAGGAGGAGCCCCAGCAGCGCCACGGTGACCTGCAGCGCCGCGTGCCCCGCGCGGTGCCGCGCCAGGAAGCGGGTGAGCCCCGAGAGCGTGCCGCCCCCCGCGCTGAAGCCGTGGTGGTACTCGTCGAACCAGAGGGTGCGGCCCCGCGCCGCGTCGGCCGCGGTGCGCGCGAAGAGGAGGGCGCCGCGGCTCTGCCGGAGCGTGTGGTTCACCAGCGGGTAGGCGTCGGACCAGGCGATCACGCGCCCCTTCCCCAGGCGGAAGTCCAGCACCACCGGGGTGCTCCCCGCGCTGGCCAGCACCGTGGCGTGGTTCAGCGAGGCCGAGGCGGGCTCGAAGCCGCGGCGGAAGCCCTCCACCACCCCCACCCCCGCCGTCAGCGGCGCCGCCGCCACGGTGGCGGGGCGCCCGGGGTCCAGCAGCTCGGCGTAGCCGGAGTCGCGCGCCAGCGTGCGCAGCGTCAGGCGCAGCGTGTCGAGGGTGGGGTCGAGCCGGCGGGCGGCGTAGATCAGCGTGCCGCCGCCGCGCACCCACTCGGCCAGCGCGTGCACCTCGCCGGGAGAGGGCGCCTCGGAGGGGGCGAGCATGGCGAGCGGCCCGCGCAGCGGCCCGGCGTCGACGAAGGGCTCCAGGCGGCGGTCCAGCGGCAGCTTCAGCTCGCGCAGCACCTCGCGCAGCGCGCTGGCGCCGAGCGGCGCGGACACGAAGGTGGAGGGGCGCGGGTCGTAGCCCGCCTCGCGCCGGCGCGAGCCGACCAGCAGCGCCAGCAGCACGATGCTCCCCAGCAGCGCCGCCAGCACGAAGGCGTCGCGGCGGCTACGCACCGGCGCCTCCCTCGGCCGCGGCCAGGCGCATCCGCTCCCACCCCTCCGCGTCGAGCCCGCGCCCGCCGAAGGCCACCGGCTCGAAGAGGCGCAGGAAGCCGCTCAGCGCGCGGGCGGCGTCGGGGTGGGGGCGCGCCTCGCGGCGGTAGTCGCCCGGCGTCTTGGCGGGGTCGAAGCGCACCGCGCCGCGCCCGTCGAGCCGCAGCAGCAGCGCCTGGTAGAGCGCGGCCGACGCCTCGCGCAGCCGCTCCTCCACCGCCAGCCGCGCGGCCTCGGCCTCCCAGTCGGCCGCGGTGCGGGGCTTCGACTTCCGCGGCTTCCCCGCCCCGCCGGCGGCCTCGGGCTCGGCGCGCCGGGCGGCCTGCAGCGCGGTCCACACCAGGTGCGCCAGCAGCGCCACGGCCGTCAGCGCCAGCCAGCCCACCACCGCCCAGAAGACCCAGGGGTGCGACGCGCGCAGCTCACTGAACGAGTCGAGCTTCTCCACGAGCCACCCCAAGGCCGCGGCCAGCTTGCGGCCGAGCCACTCGCGCCAGCCGTCGGGGTGCTCCGCGTACGCGGGGCGGGCATAGACGCGCGCCACCGCCGCCTGCACCTCGGCGGCGCTGGGGAGCCGGTCGGCCACGCTACCCTCCCGGCGCGCGGGCGCGCGCGCCGCGGCCGGGTGCGGCCGGTTGGGTCGGGGGGGCGTGCGGGCTCACGGGCGAGGCTGCGTGGGAGCCGGGGAGCGGGCGAAAGGAGGCGCGGCACCGCCCGAAAAACGGCGCCGCGCGAGGGCGGAAGCTACGCGGGCGCGCGGAGCGTGTCAATTCGTCCGCACGCGCGGAGCGGCCGGCGCGCGGGGCCGCCGGCCGCTCTCGGCGCGGTGGAACCGAGCGGCCTCAAGCCCAGCCGGGGGCCGGCGGGGGGGACGGCGGCGGGGCGGCGAGCGACTCGGCCATCATCTGCACGTCGAGCGCCTCGGTGCGCACGCGGCGGTCGTAGTAGAGCAGCACCGTGGCCGTCATGGAGAAGGGAATGGTGAGCGTGCCCGCGAGCTGCTGCAGCACCTGCGCCACCGCCTGCGCGCCCATGGCCAGGCGCGGGTCGCCGCCCGCGAGCAGGAGCCCGCCCACGGAGCCGACCGCGCCCACCCCCCAGCTCGGGAGCAAGGCGATCAGCCCCGCGATGAGCGTCACCAGGATCACGTCCAGCCATCCGCCCTGCACCAGCTTCCAGGAGCGGCTGATGGCGTCGATGGGGCCGCGCCGCTCCAGCACCACCGCCGGCGCGACCGCGAAGGCGGCGATCCACACCACCAGCGTGCCGATCAGGAAGGCGCACGCCCCCAGCGTGGAGAGGAAGAACACCAGCATGTACGCCACGATCAGCACGAACGAGCGGTTGACGCCGCGGCGGAGCGCCTCGCGGGTGGTGACCGGGGTGCCGGTGTAGGCGCGCGCCGCCTGGAAGGTCACGGCGCCCACCGTGGTGGCCCAGCAGACCACCCAGATCAGGAAGAAGCCGAGCGCGCCCACGCCGAAGCCCGCCAGGGCGCCCGCCGCGGGCTCGCGTCCCGCCGCGGCCGCGCCGGTGACCGCGGCCATGTAGCCGTAGCCGATCAGCAGGAAGGCCATCGCCGGGAGCTGCGGCAGCAGCGCCGTGAGGAAGAGCGAGGCGAAATGGCGTCGGTAGATGGTGAAGGCGCCGTCCAGCATCTCTCCCAGGGAGAGAGGCCGTAGCTGTGAGAAGGCCATCTGCGATTTTTCGGAGGATGTGGGCGCTGCGAAGCGGAGCGGACCCGCGGAGGGTGCTTCCAAGCTAGGGAGGAATCGCGACTTGCGTCAAGCGGTCGGGGCGCTCCCCGGGTGACGTTCGCGCCCTCGGCTGGCGTTATCTGACGCAGAGACGCAGAGGAACGGAGAGGCGCGGAGGAGACCGGTGAATTGCAGGCTTCTCTGCGCAGGGGTTAGATTTACGCGGGGCCATCTACCGAAACGCAGTGAAGAGCATGCACGCGATCGAGCGCAGGAAGACGGTCACCACCTGGGTGGGCGACGTTCCCGTGGGGAGCGCGCACCCGGTGGTGGTGCAGTCGATGACCAACACCGACACCGCCGACGTCGAGGGCACCGTCCGCCAGGTCGCCGCGCTCTGGCGCGCGGGGAGCCAGATCGTGCGCGTCACGGTGAACAACGACGAGGCGGCGCGCGCCGTTCCCTACGTCGTCGAGTTCCTCGCCCAGCGCGGGGTGCACGTGCCCATCGTGGGCGACTTCCACTACAACGGGCACCTGCTGCTGGCGAAGTATCCCGACTGCGCGGCGGCGCTCGCCAAGTACCGCATCAACCCCGGGAACGTGGGGGCCAAGCGCCACGACGAGAACTTCGCGGCCATCATCGAGAAGGCGCTCGAACATGGCAAGCCGGTGCGCATCGGGGTGAACTGGGGGTCGCTGGACCAGGCGCTGCTCACCGGGATGATGGACGAGAACGCGCGCCTCCCCGGCCACGAGCGGCGCGACGCCAGGACGGTGATGATGATGGCGATGGTGGAGAGCGCCATGCGCTCGGCCGCCATGGCCGAGCGGCTCGGGCTCCCGCACGACCGCATCATCCTCTCCGCCAAGGTGAGCGGGGTGCAGGACCTGGTGGCCGTGTACGGGATGCTGGCGCCGCTCTCCGACTACCCGCTTCACCTGGGGCTCACCGAGGCGGGGATGGGGACCAAGGGGGTGGTGGCCTCTACCGCCGGGCTCTCCATCCTGCTGCAGCGGGGGATCGGCGACACCATCCGCGTCTCGCTCACGCCGAAGCCGGGGGGCGACCGCACCGAGGAGGTGCACGTGGCGCAGCAGATCCTCCAGTCGCTGGAGATCCGCTCGTTCACGCCGCAGGTCACCAGCTGCCCCGGCTGCGGGCGCACCACCTCGACCTACTTCCAGAAGCTGGCCGAAGACATCCAGGGGTACCTGCGCGACCAGATGCCGGTGTGGCGCGAGACCCACCCGGGGGTGGAGGAGATGAAGGTGGCGGTGATGGGGTGCGTGGTGAACGGCCCCGGCGAATCGAAGCACGCCAACCTGGGGATCAGCCTCCCCGGCACCTTCGAGGAGCCCAAGGCTCCCGTCTACGTCGACGGCGAGCACACCGTCACCCTCAAGGGCGACCACATCGCCGAGGCGTTCAAGCGCATCCTCGACGATTACGTGGAGAGCCACTACCCGGCGCGGGAGGCGGCCGCGGAGCCCGTCGGCGTCTAGCTTCAGGGTTTCCACGGTCGGCGAGAGGCCGCGGACGACGACTCGTCCGCGGCCTCTTCCGAATGATACATGATCCTGAATCCCGCCTGAACACTTTGTGTTTACGCACCCAACCCCGTGACGTCATCCTGAGGCCGGCCAAGCTGCAATTAACGTTTGCAGAATGACTTGCAGGCCGAAGGATCTATAACCGCGTCAGCACGTGAGTCCGTGAGATGCACCAACGCTATCCTCGGATTTGGATGGATGGACCTGGCGTGGCGAGGCGCGGCCGATCGAGGCGGTTGACTCCGCGCTGGCGCATTTCTCTTTGCGGACACAAATTGTGCTGGCACGGGAGAGGGCAACCGAACCTTTGGCCGGCCTGTTGCAGGCCCCGCCCGAAGACTCGGTCTACGTGTGCCCGGTTCCCACCGCCGCGGCAACGTGCAACCAGTTCACCTGCGCCTACACCTGTGGCAACACCTGCAGCTGCGGGTGCACGCAGACGTACGGCGGCTGGACGTGCACCTGCCCCGATCCGGAGCCGGACACGTGGGACATCAACGTCTGCCCCTGACCCGCTGACCCGGTCGCGCGCCGAGCCCAGGTTGAACTCACGCGGAGACGCAGAGAGCCGCCGAGCTCTCCGCGTCTCCGCGTGAGATGCTGGTCAGTCGGGCGGGCGAGGGACTTCTTCGACCACGAAGAGGTTCTCCGGGGTGAGCGTGACGGTGTAGAGCGCGTCAAAGCCCTCCTCCCAGCGCGGCTCCTCCAGGCGCTTCCAGGTGCCCAGCAGGCCGGGGACTGGGATGGGCGCCTTGTCGGTGCGCCGCCGGTTGCGCGCGATGGCCTCGCGCGTGGTCGCGCGAAAGAAGTAGCCGGCGACGAAGAACCCCGCGGCGCGCGCGGGCTCGACGTAGCGCGCGCGGTCGGCGGCGAGCGGGTTGGTGTTGTCGACCACGAAAGGCTGCTTCGCGAGCAGGCACGCCTGCAGCAGCACACTCTCGCGGCGCCGCGTCTTCAGCAGGTCCATGCTGATGCGCACGTGCGTCTCGAAGAAGCGCTCGCGGTAGAAGGTGCTCTTCCCCGCCGCCTGCACGCCGCAGAAAACGACCGCCTCCGGCCGCCACGTCCCGCCCGCTGCCGCCATCGCTCACCTGCCGGGGTTGCATCCGCGCACCTTCCCGCATCCCCCGGCTTCTCAAGAAGCATTCTCGCGCGGAGCCTCCCTACTTGCAGCCGGGGAGCTGCTCCTGGGCGCACCTGAAGCCGGTCGCCAGGTTCTTCTTCATGTCGTCGGGGGTGAACTTCAGCGTCTCGCCGAGGAGGGGCTGGTCGGGGCGGATCACGCAGAGCTTCAGCGCGCGCTTGTCGGCGAAGGGATTGGGTTCGGCGCTCTGCCCGAACGCGGCGTCGACGGTGGCGGCGCTCACCCCGTCGGCGATGAGCTTCGCCCGCACCGCGCCCAGGTACCTGCACGCCGCGTTGTAGAGGCGCGACAGCTTGAGGTCGCTCGCGCCCACCTCCTCGGTCAGCAGGTCCACGGCGCGCTGCGCGACGTCGAAGACGTTCCCGAAGCGCTTCTCGTAGAGGGGCCGCTTGTCGAACGTCGGCGCCAGGATGATGCAGTAGATCTCGTCGACGCCGCCGTCGATCGCCACCTCGATGGGCACGTACTCGCGAACGCCGCCGTCCACGTAGCCGTCGTTGGCCAGCCCCGGCCGCGAGTTCTCCACCGGCGGCATCGAGAAGGGGATGCTGGCGGAGGAGTGGATCGCGCTCACCAACTGCTCCCGGCTGGTCACCTGCACCACGGTGTCGGTGCTGGGGACGAGCGGGGCGCCGGTCTGGTAGTAGACGAGCCTGCCGTCGCGCAGGTCCACCGTCGTGATCAGCAGGCGCTTCGGAGACGCGGCGAGCGTCTTGAACACGTCTTCGGTGATGCGCTTCTCGATGCGCTTGCGGAGCGGGCCGCTGCCGTACAGCGACGGCTTTCCCGCGAGCACGCGCAGCGCGGGCACGCCGTCCAGGATGTCGCTGGTCTTGACCGTCGTGTACTCCTCCTCGAGCGTGGCGAGCGCGCTCTTCCCCTGCGCCGCGATGAGCGGGGCGATCAGCGCGCCGGTGCTGGTGCCGGCGAGGAAGTCGAACTCCAGCCCCTTGTCCTGCATCAGGAACTTCAGCGCGCCCACCGCGAACGCGCCCTTCGAACCGCCTCCGCTGATGACGAGAGCTCTCATGATCGCCTCCGACGATGGTGGAGCCAGGAACTACGGGGGGTGGGATGAACGTACGGGCGGAGAGTGCGTGCGCCGGCGAACCCAGCGCAACGGTTTTCGTGTCAGCCTCGAACAGGATCGCGTCCTCCAGACTCTAATTCCTCACACGGAGTCAACGGAGTCAACGGAGAACGACTCCGCTGACTCCGTTGACTCCGTGTGAGCTTCCGTTGAAAGCGGGAGACCGGAACGATCTTCGGGAACGTGAGGGTTCGCGCCCGAGGAATCCTCAGGCGCGGCGGCGGCGGGCGGGGAGGGTGACGAAGTAGAGGACGCAGGCGGCGGCGATCACCCCGCCCACCACGGCCCACTCGTTCAGGGTGATGGACTTCAGCAGGAAGGCGATCACGGCGAGCGCCAGCCAGGGCACCACCGCGGCCGCCGGAACGCGGAAGGGGATGCCGTCGGCGCGGACGTCGCGGCGGCGGAGCTGCCAGGCCGCCACGCAGCAGGCGGCGTAGAGGAGGAGGGTGGAGAGGTTGGCCAGGATCGCGAGCTTCTCGAACCCGCTGGTGACCGCGAGCACGAAGACGATCACCGCCTGCACCGCGATCGCCACCCACGGCGTGTGCCAGCGGGGGTGCACCGCCGCCACCGCGCGCGGCAGGAACCCGTCGCGCCCCAGGGCGAAGAGGGCGCGCGGGACGGCGAGCGTCATCCCGCTCACGTAGCCGAACATCGACACCGCCGCGCCCACCAGGATCAGCGCGCGCCCCCACGGCCCCAGCGCCACCGCCGCCGCGTCGGCCAGCGGCGTGGCCGAATTCGCCAGCGCGCCGCCCAGGATCCCCTGCACCACCAGGTGCAGCCCCACGTACAGCACGGTGACCGCCACCATCGCCAGCGCGATCGCGCGCGGGATGGTGCGGGCCACGTCGCGCACCTCGCCGCTGGGCACCAGCGCCGTCTCGATCCCCGCGAAGGCGAAGATCAGCAGCACCGAGGTCCGCGCCAGCGCGCCGGTGGAGGGCGCGCCGGTCCAGGCCAGGTTCCCCGCCTTCACCGCGAACGCGCCGGCGACGAGGAGCAGGAGGAGCGGGAGGAGCTTGGCGACCGTCGACACCACGTTCACCGTCGTCCCCTGCCGCACGCCGCGCACGTTCACCGCCGCCAGGATCGCGAAGGTCGCCGCCAGCAGGATCGTCCGCGCCGCGCGCCCGGCGAGCGCGGGGACCAGCGCGCCCACCGCGTCGGCGAAGAGGGTGGAGACGGCGGCGAGGGCGAAGGTGCCCACGATCCAGAGCAGCACCCCCGCCAGGAAGCCGACGAAGGGCCCGAAGGCGACCTCCACGTAGGCGTAGGGGCCGCCGGTAAGCGCCACCCGGCTCCCCGCTTCGGCGAAGCAGAGCACGATCAGCCCCATCGCCAGCGCGCAGACCAGGTACGCCAGCGGCGCCGCCGTGCCCAGCGCGGAGCCCACGGCCGCGGGGAGGCGGAAGATCCCCCCGCCCACGGTGATGTTGACGATGCTGGCCGCGAGCGCCCACACGCCCACGGCGCGGACGAGGCCTCGCTCCGGCGCGGGCGCGTCGTGTCGGGTCATCGGGAGGGATGCGGTGGGAGACGGATACGGCAACGACGGGGCGCGGACGCCGAAGGATCGGCGCCCGCGCGGGGAAGCGCAAGGAGAGCGGCCGCCCGCTCAGCCGCGGCGGTCCTTCCGCGGTGGCGCGAGCTTGCGGTAGCGGTAGCTGGGCTTGATGTGCGTGTTCAGGTAGCTCCCCTTCGACTCGGCGGACTGCAGCGACTGCCACTCGTTCTCCGGCACCTCCAGGTAGCGGTAGACGCCGCCGTTGCGGAACTCGACCTCCAGCGTCTCGCTCCCCGCGTCGTACCCCACGCTGCTCAGGCTCGACGAATCGACCTTCTCCCTCTGCATCGTCTCCCTCCGGAAGCGGTTTGGAATTTTCGGTCTCTGCTGCCAGTATAATGCCAGTTGTTCACTTTGTGTACTTGTGACCACAATTGGACAAGGGAGAACCCACGGACGGGTGGCCGTCATTCCGCGAGGAGGTCGTGCGGATGCCGCGTGGCTGCGGCGGTATCCCGGTCCCTGCGCGACGGGCGATGCGTTTCTCGGCGGCCCTTTGATCCCACTGTGGACGTTTCGTCCAGCTGCTGGCCGCTATCACGCTTCAGGATTGCGAGGTGCTCGGTGACCCATAGGATTTTCACGCGCGACAACGTGTCCTCTGCGACGCAGAGGGGGTGGCGGTCGGACCGGCTTCGGGAGGGCGAGATGATCGTCTGCGCGGGACCGTGTGCACGGAGGATTGCGCGGGGGGTGCATCCATGAAGGCGCCGGCGGTGCCCGCGGCGCCCTCCCGCGTGCTGCTGGCGTGGGACGACGTGGCGGAGAGCTGGGCGGAGGCGCTCCGTGCGCGGCTCGACCCCGGCCGCGCGGTGGCCGACGCCGCGATGGTGGAGCTGATCCGCCAGGTCCCCACCGGCCCCGTGCTCGACGCGGGGTGCGGGGAGGGGTGGCTCGCGCGGGAGCTGGCCGCGCACCGCCACAGGGTGACCGCCTTCGACGGGGCGCCGGTGATGCTGGAGCTGGCGCTGCGGGAGGGGGAGGGGAGCGCCGACTACCGGCTGCTCACCTTCCACGACGCGGCCGCCGGGCCGCGCCGGATGGGGGGGGCGTTCGGGACGATCGTGTTCAACTTCTCGCTGCTCGACGAGCGGATCACGCCCGTGCTCTCCGCCGCGGGCTCGGTGCTCTTCCCCTACGGCCGCATCCTGATCCAGGCGGCGCACCCCGCCTCGGTGCTGGACGAGCCGGGCGGGTACCGCGACGGCTGGCGGATGGTGGAGGAGGCGGCGCCGGGCTTCGCGCTGCCGCAGCCGGTGCCCTGGTACTTCCGCACCTTCAGCACCTGGGTGCTGGAGCTGCGCCGCGCCGGGCTGCTGCTGGTGGAGACCTACGAGCCGCTGGACCCCGCCACCGGCCGCCCCGTCTCGCTCATCCTGAGCGCCACCATCCCCGAGAAGCGCCGCCGGAAAGAGGAATGAGCCCGCATCCACACCGGGAGGAGCAGCCGGGGATTTGCCAGGAGAGTATCACTCCGTAAAAAGGAACGAGCGCCATCGAACCAGATCCGATGACGCTCGTCACAACCCGTAGAGCTATGCAAAGGACTCCAGGAACCACTTGACCAATCGTTCCTCCGAAACGGGAGCATCGGCCAAGACTCTCATGAGATCTCTGGACAACGCACTCGGCGGGGTGGTGCCGCCCCGTTTTGCCTTTGCAAATGCAAGTGTAGCGTAGACGATGCTGCCGTCGTGATTGATTTCCACCCCATTGCCGTCGACCAACAACCGGTGCAGGGAAATTCCCGCGAGAACCCGCGCGTCGTCGGTGTCAGGCAGGTCGAAACGGATGAAATCTACCCACCCCAGCTGACGGAGGTCAGGCGTCGAGCAGCCGCCGGCGAGGAGGTATGCGTGCAAGTCCTTCGCGAGAGCGTCGGCACTCAAGCCGCATCGCCCCCACTACGCCGAAACTCCGCGATTTCCTCCTGCATCCGGGCAAGCTCGTCTTCGGCAAGAACGTCGAGATAGATATCCATTTCGCGCCCGTTGTCCGTCGTCCGCCAACTCACGCTGTATTGATGCGTGAGTTCGGAGAGCTCGACCGCCGTCCGGTTGTCGACGAATTCGACTGCCTGGCGGATGGCCCGTCCCCGAGCGGAATGTGTGTCGATGGATCGAGGCACCTCCAGTCGATAGACGGTCTCCTGAAACGGTCCTACCGGCGCGCTACCGATCGAGATGATGCCGTCCGCCTTCAGCTCCCGCAGCAGCCGCTCCGCGTTGTCGATGAAGGGGCCCTGGGGAGCTCGGACAACCGGGTGGTCCGTCAGGACTCCCTCGCCCTCCCGCCAATAGAAAAGGTGGGCAAAGTAGAACGCCTTGTGCAGACGCACCTTACCTCTGAACACACCTCCCGCTGCGGCAATCAGGTCGCAAATCGCGTCTTTCGCCTCCTGGGCCGATGGAAGGGAAGTGCTGGTCGAGATCTGAGGAGTTGCGACCATTGGAAGACCCTGATGTTGGCGTGGGCTCCGCCTTGGAGCTTGGGCAAACTGGATGAACTTAACACTTCGACACACGCAGGTCAACTATTTACGGCATTTATTCGGCCAGAATCAGAAGGATATCTCGCGTCGTCGTGTTTGTCGCTCGGCGCGGCGGGGGCTATTCTGGTGGAATGGAGATCTTCAAGGAATTCGGGTTCGAGGCAGCGCACCGGCTGCCGAACGTGCCGGAAGGGCACAAGTGCGCGCGGCTGCACGGGCACTCGTTCCGGGTGGAGGTACACGTGCGCGGAGAGGTCGACCCCGAGCTCGGCTGGGTGATGGACTTCGCGGAGATCAAGGCGGCGTACCGGCCCATCATCGACCAGCTCGACCACTCCTACCTGAACGAGATCGAGGGGCTTGAGAACCCGACCAGCGAGGTGCTCGCCCGCTGGATCTGGGTACGCCTGAAGCCGTCCCTCCCCGGTCTCGACCGCATCGTCGTGCGCGAGACCTGCACCTCCGGCTGCACCTACTCCGGCGAGGACGATTAGAAAACGCGGGGAGAAGCAGCGCCTCTCCCCGCGTCTCTGCGTCTCCGCGTGACCCCTTCCGTTACCCGGCCGGCAGACGCACGGTGAAGGTGCTCCCCTCGCCGGGGGCGCTGCTCGCCTCGATGTCGCCGCCCAGGAGCTGCGCCAGGCGCCGCGCGACGCTCAGCCCCAGCCCGGTGCCGCCGGCGCGCCGCACCAGCGGGTGCTCCGCCTGCCAGAAGGGCTCCCAGATCCGCTCCAGGTGCGCGGGATCGATCCCGATCCCCGTGTCGGCGATGGTCACCACGAACGCCGCCGGCTCCCGGTCGGCCCGCGCCGTGACCGTGCCGCGCTCGGTGAACTTCACCGCGTTGCCGAGCAGGTGCCCCACGATCTGGCGCACGCGCGCGGGGTCCGTCTCCGCCGGGCAGGCGCCGTTCAGCTCCGCCACCACCTCGATCCCCTTGGCCTTCGCGGCGCCGTGCGCCTCGCGGACGGCGTCGTCCAGCAGCGCCTGCACGTCCACCCGCTGCAGGCGCACGGGCTCGCCGGCGTCCATCCGGGCGAAGGCGAGCACGTCTTCCACCATCCCCAGCAGCTGCCGGGCGCAGGCGCGGATGCGGTCCAGGTGGCGCGCCTGTGCCTCGGTGAGCGGGCCCGCCTCGCCGTCGCGCAGCAGGTCGGCGAAGCCGGTGATCACGTTCAGCGGCGTCTTCAGCTCGTGCGTGACCACGGCCAGGAAGTCGCTCTTGGCCGCCGCCGCCGCCTCGGCCTCGGCGCGGGCGATGCGCTCGCGCAGCAGCAGCGTCTCGCGCTCGGCCTCGGCGCGCTTGCGCTCGGTGATGTCTTCGGCCAGGCAGTACACGCCGATGATGCCGCCGTCCACCACGATCGGCAGCAGCCGCATGCTGATCTCCACCCGCCGGCCGGTGCAGTGCGTGAGCGCCGTCTCCGCGTACTGCGGCTCGCCGGCGGCCGCGCGGGCGAACTGGGCGCGCGCCTCGGCGCGGTCGTTCTGCACCACCAGCGTCCACCAGGGCTCGCCCACCAGGTCGTCGGGGGCGTAGCCGGTGAGCGCCTCGGCGGCGGGGTTGGCGGTGCGCAGGCGGCCGTCCAGGTCGAACGAGCAGATGGCGTCGGTGTTGTTCTCGAAGAGCGAGCGGTAGCGCTGCCGGCTCTCCTCGTAGCGCCGGGCGACCTCGCGCCGCTCGGTGAGGTCGCGCATCACCACGCCGTACCCCACCATCCGCCCGTCGCCGTCGAGGAGCGAGGTGAGCACCACGCTGGCCCAGAGCCGCGTGCCGTCGCGCCGCACGCGCCAGGCGACCGCCTCGCAGCGCGCCTGCGCCTCGGCGATGCGCAGGTCGCGCTCGGCCGCGCCCGCGTCGTCGGAGGGGTAGAAGGTCGAGAAGGGCTGGCCCACCACGTCGTCCTCGGCCCACCCCAGCATCCGCTCCGCGCCCTCGGTCCAGGTGGTCACGCGCCCCTCGGGGCTGAGCATGAGGATGGCGTAGTCGGTGACGTTCTCCACCAGCAGGCGGTAGAGCTCGTCGCGCGTGGGGAGCGCGGACGCGGCGGATGGCTCCGGCGTGGTGCGGCGGCGGCGTTCGGGCATCGGGATCGGGGAGCGCTGTGTCCGAGCCGACTTGCGGGCAAGCGGGAGGGTTATCGCAAACGGACTGCCAATTCAAGGCTCAAGCAAAAAGCACCTCACGCAGAGACGCAGAGGCGCGGAGAGGAGCGGCCCGGATTCCGGGTGCTCGCCGGGGCCGCTCGCGTCCATCTACATGCCACGATGCACCGCGTCACTGCGGAGGATCCGAGGCATCCGCCGCGCGCGGAATCTCTTCGCCGGTCGCCTCGGCGATGTCGGCGAGCAGCTCCTCGAACGCGGCGTCAGACACGGCCGCAGCCTCTTCGGGGAGCAGAAACATCGACATCGCGTCCAGGTGCGCGAGCAGCGCCCCGCTCACGCCCTGCCCGAGCTTCCGCTCCGACCAGGCCATGTAGCCGGGGAGCTCCATGAGTGGAAAGTCCCTGGCTCGCGCCTGGAAATCCAGTGATCTGCGTACGACGTCTTCGTCTGTGGGCATGTCTCTGCTCATGGAGAGAAGAACGCCTCGCTGCGAGCGTTCGCCGGAACCACTCGTCAGGCGCTTCTGACGAACAAGCTGACGTCATCTGCTGAGTTGCACCGCAACTCGGCACCATGCCGCCAGAGCGTGAACCAGGGTTTGAGCGGGTCTATCAACGATGTCGAATGCACGTACCACGGCCAGGTAACGTAGTTCGCAAGACGATAGTCGCAAGCGATCGAGTAGAATGCTTCGCGCATCCATGAGGCGTGTGGACACAGGGGTTCCAACGACCCGTGCCAATCGGATTGCACGTCGTGAATGAATGCACCCAGGGATTCGGTGTCGTTGGGATCGACCGGAGGCGGCATCCCGATCCGGAGCGTCACGGACGGGAGCGGTGTCAGCAGATCGACCAGCTCTTGCTCCCCGACCGCAACGGCCATCGAGCGCCAACTGGCAAGCTGATCTCCCGCCGACGCGAGCAGCGCATCGGAAGAAGCCGGCTGCGGGGCGCGTACGACGAAGTAGGGGTCGTGGCTGCCTTCGCGTTGCCAACCGGCCGCGGTCGCCGCAAAAACCTGTTGCAGTCGACGGTAGACCGCGGTTCCCGAGGGAATGTCCGCGAACAACGACTCGAGGCGCCCACCATCCGGACGAAACGCTTGAAAGAACCCGAACAGGTGATCCCGGGTCCAATCGAGGGTGGAGTCGTTGCCCGCCAGGTCTTTGCAGCGCCGATAGAAATGGGAGGCTTCCATAGGTGGATAGCGTTTCAGTTGACTGATGACTTTCGGCCAACGCGCGAACACGCTGGGAGCGCGTCTCCTATCAAATCCATCGATCGTGCATTCGGAAGGAAAAGAAGGTCTCACGAATCTGTGCTACTCCGACTCCGGGTGCTCCTCCGGCCCTTCGTCCTCCATCCACACGCTCTTGATGTTCACGAACTCGTGGATGCCGACGCGGCCCAGCTCGCGCCCGTAGCCGCTCTGCTTCACCCCGCCGAAGGGAAGGCGCGGGTCCGACGCCACCATCGCGTTCACGAAGGTCATCCCCGCCTCCAGCTCGTCCACGAAGCGCCGCGCCTCGGCCTCGTCGCGGGTCCACACGGAGCTGCCCAGGCCGAAGTCGCTGTCGTTGGCCAGGCGGACCGCCTCGTCCGCGTCGGCCGCGCGGAAGAGGAGGGCGACGGGGCCGAACACCTCCTCGCGGTACGCCGGCGCCGCCTCGGGGATGTCGGCCAGGATGGTCGGGGGATAGAAGAAGCCCGGGCCGTCGATCCGCTCGCCGCCCGTCAGCACCCGCGCGCCCGCGGCCACCGAGTCGCGCACCTGGCGCTCCACGTCGTCGCGGGTGGAGGCCATCGCCAGCGGCCCCACGTCGGTGCCGGGGAGCATGGGGTCGCCCACCCGCTGCGCCTCCATCTCGCGGACGAAGCGCTCCGCAAAGGCGTCGTAGACGTCCGCGTGCACGATGAAGCGCTTGGCGGCGATGCAGCTCTGGCCGTTGTTGATGCAGCGCGCCTTCGCCGCCGTCTTCGCGGCCGCGCCCAGGTCGGCGCTGGGAAGCACGATGAAGGGATCGCTCCCGCCGAGCTCCAGCACCGTCTTCTTCAGCCGCTTCCCCGCCCGCTCGGCCACGCTGCTCCCGGCCGGCGTGCTCCCGGTGAGCGTCGCCGCCTTCACCCGCGGGTCGTCGAGGATCCCCGCGACCGCGTCGGCGCCGACCAGCAGCGTCTGGAACACGCCCTCGGCGAAGCCGGCGCGGCGGAAGACCTCCTCGATCGCGAGCGCGCAGCGGGGGACGTTGGACGCGTGCTTCAGCAGCCCCACGTTCCCCGCCATCAGCCCCGGCGCGGCGAAGCGGAAGACCTGCCAGAAGGGGAAGTTCCAGGGCATCACCGCCAGCACCGGCCCGAGCGGGAGATAGCGGACGTAGGATTTCTTCGCGTCCGTCTCCACCCCCTGGTCCGCCAGGTACTCCGCGGCGTGCTCGGCGTAGAAGCGGCAGACCCAGGCGCACTTCTCGGCCTCCGCGACCGCCGCCCGGAGGGTCTTCCCCATCTCCATCGTCATCAGCTGCGCGAACTTCTCCTTCTCGTCCGCGAGCACCTGCCCCGCCAGCCGCATCTTCTCCGCGCGCTCGGCGAGCGAGGTGCGGCGGTGCGCGTGGAAGGCCTCCTCCGCCTTCGCCAGCTTCCGCTCGACCTCGTCGGCCGTGAGCTGCTCGAACCGCGTCGGCTGCTCCTCGCCGGTGGCGGGGTTGATGGTGATGATGGGCATCCTGCGCGTCCTCGGTCCAGGGAGTTTCGCGGTCTCCAGCTGAAAGGGTCTCACACGGAGTCAACGGAGTCAACGGAGGAACAGATCAAAGCAGTTCTCCGTTGACTCCGTTGACTCCGTGTGAGGCCTTCTTTGAAAACAGACCTGCACGGAAAGTGGGTCGGCCCCACGAAAGGACCGGCCCACTCGTTTTCATCCTCCACGACCGATCAGCTCGCCGTGACCGCGCGCGCGAGCCCCTGGAGGTGCCGCACGGCCATCGCGTACGCCGCCAGCGGGCAGTTCCCCGCCTGCAGCTCGGCGACCATGTCGCGGAACACCCGGAACTCGTCCGGGTGCGCCTTCTCCAGCGCGGTGAGCGCCCGCGCCGGGTCCTCGCCGTCGCGGAGGACGGCGCCGACAATGGTGCGCTGCGCGCCGGTCAGGTCGTCGACCAGCGCCTGGGCGTAGCGCCGCTCCCAGGGGTCGTCGCCGGCAGCGGTGCGCAGCGCCTCGCGCAGCCGCGCCGTCCCCATCCGCTCCGAGACCGCGTAGAAGGCCCTGGCGGTGCGGATCTCCTCCGTCTCCGCCGCGCGCGCCACGTTCACGATCTCCAGCAGCTGCGGGAGGAAGCGGAGCGTGATCAGCCGCTCGCCCAGCGTCTTCTCCACCCCCAGGTCCTGCAGCTCGCCCAGGCGCTGGAGGAAGACGGTGCGGTCCTCCCCTGCCACGAACTTCGCGAAGCCGCCGCGCAGCGCGCTCAGGCCGCCGCGCGCCTCGCCGATCAGCGCCGCGGTGTCACCCCCGGCGGGGACGTTGGCGAGGAGCCAGTGCGTGGTCTGCTCCAGCACCCGCGCCAGCCCCAGCAGCCAGCGGTAGAGGGTCTCCGCCGGGAAGCGCCCCTCCGCCGCGGCGAAGTCGGCGCGGATCTCGGCCGCGCCGGCGATGCGGCTGGCCACCAGCCAGGCCCGCGCCACTTCGGCGATGCCGCGGCCGGAGTCGCGGCTGGCGCGGTGCAGGAAGCTGGAGCCCATCAGGTTCACCAGGTCGTTCACCAGCTCGGTGGTGACGATCTCGCGCCGCAGCCGGTGCTCGCGCAGCCGCCCGTCGCCCGCCGCCTCCACCGCCGCCCGCGGGAAGTAGTCCACCAGGTACGGGTCGGTGGCCCCGTCGTCGGGCACCGTCGAGTCGAGCAGCGCCTGCTTGGCCTGCAGCTTGGCGTGCGCCAGGAGCACGCAGAGGGTGGGGCGGGTGAGGCCGGCGTGCGCGGCGGCGCGCGCCTTCATCCCCTCGGCGTCGGGGATCCCCTCGGCGGCCGGGTCCAGCCGCCCCTCGCGCGCCAGCGCCTGGATCAGCGAGGAGAAGTCGTCCAGCGTCTCGCGGCTGCGCGCCTCGTCCAGCGACACCGCCAGCGACTGGCCGAAGTTGTTGCGCAGCACCAGCCGGTTCACGTCCTCGGTCATGGAGCGGAGCAGCGCGTTGCGCCCCTCCATCGTCATCTCCCCCGACCGGACCACCGCCCCCAGCAGGATCTTGAGGTTCACCTCGTGGTCCGACATGTCGACGCCGGCGGAGTTGTCCATCGCGTCGGTATTGATCTTCCCCCCGAGGAGCGCGAAGGCGATGCGCCCGCGCTGGGTGAAGCCCAGGTTGCCGCCCTCGCCCACCACCCGGCAGCGCAGCTCGTCGGCGTCGATCCGCACGGGGTCGTTGGTGGTGTCGCCCGCGTCGGCGTTGGTCTCGTCGGGGTCCTTCACGTAGGTGCCGATCCCGCCGTTCCAGAGCAGGTCCACCGGCGCCTTGAGCACCGCGCGCACCAGCGCCTCGCCGTCGAGGCGCTCCACGTCGTCCGCCAGCCCCAGCGCGGCGCGCGCCTCGGGGGTGACCTCCACCTCCTTGCTGGCGCGGGGAACGATCATGGCGCCGGCCGAGAGCGCGGCACGGTCGTAGTCTTCCCAGCTGGAGCGCGGCAGCGCGAACATCCGCTTCCGCTCGGCGAAGGCGCGCGCCGGGTCTGGGTCGGGGTCGATGAAGATGTGGCGGTGGTCGAAGGCGGCCACCAGCCGGATCACCGGGGAGAGGAGCATCCCGTTGCCGAACACGTCGCCGCTCATGTCGCCGATGCCGGCCACGGTGAAGGGCTCGGTCTGGATGTCGGTGCCCATCTCGCGGAAGTGCCGCTTCACGCACTCCCAGGCACCCTTGGCGGTGATCCCTTCCTCCTTGTGGTCGTACCCCTGGCTCCCGCCGCTGGCGAAGGCGTCGTCGAGCCAGAAGCCGTACTCCTCCGCCATGGCGTTGGCGGTGTCGGAGAGGTGCGCCGTCCCCTTGTCGGCGGCCACCACCAGGTAGGGGTCGTCGCCGTCGTGGCGGACCACGGCGGGCGGGGGCACCACCTTCCCGTCCACCAGGTTGTCGGTCACGTCGAGCAGGCCGCGCATCAGCGTCATGTACTGCTGCCGCGCCTCCTCCATCTGCTGGTCGCGGTCGGCGTGCTGCCGCTTGGTGATGAAGCCGCCCTTGCTCCCGCTGGGCACGATCACGGCGTTCTTCACCACCTGGGTGAGCACCAGCCCCAGCACCTCGGTGCGGAAGTCCTCGTGGCGGTCGCTCCAGCGGATGCCGCCGCGGGAGACGGGGGCGGCGCGCAGGTGCACCCCCTCCATCCGCGCGCTGTGCACGTAGATCTCGTACAGCAGCCGCGTCCGCCGCAGCTCGTCGACGTCGGCCGAGCGCACCTTGATGGCGAGGTACGGCACCCCGCCCGAGCGCACCGTGGGGTCGGCGCCGCCGTGGCGGAAGTAGTTGGTGCGCACCGTGGCCTCCACCAGCCCCAGCAGCCGGCGCAGCGCCCGGTCGTCGGCCAGGCTGGCGACCGCCTCGAGCTCGGTGCCCAGCTCGGCGCGGATCGCCTGCAGCTCCGCCTTCGTCGCCTTCTTCTCGGGCGAGAGGCGGGCGTGGAAGAGGTCCACCAGCAGCCGCGGCACCCGCGGGTGCGCCAGCAGCGCGCGCACCGGCGACAGGCGCGAGGGGACGGCGCCGACCTGCGAGGCGTAGTTGCCGTAGGTGCGCAGCACGTCGACCTCGCGCCAGCGCAGCCCGGAGCCGAGGGTGAGGGCGGCGTAGGGGTCCTTCTGCGCGTCGCCGGCGCGCGAGGCCAGCAGGCTCTCGGCCAGCGCCGGATAGAGCGCCGGCGCGATCGCCTCGCCGCCGCGCCCCTGCACGTGGAAGGAGTAGACCATCAGGTGCGGGAGCGGCTCCACGGCGTCGAACTCGAAGGTGTCGACCTCCAGCACGCGCATCCCGTGGTCTTCCAGGATGGGCATGAAGTCCGAGAGCACCAGCCGCTCGCCGGCCAGGTACAGGCGCAGCACCGTGGCCCCGGCCGCCACCACCTCGCCGTCCACCGGCGGCCGCAGCAGCAGCGACACGGTGCCGCCGGCGGCCAGCATCTCCTGCATCCGCGTCACGTCGTGCAGCGCCGCCTCGGGGGTGTTGGCGGCACGGTAGTCCTCGCCGAAGGCCTGCCCGTAGGCGTGCGCCAGGCGGCGCGCCTCCACCCCGTCGCCGGCGGCCACCAGCCGCTCCTCCAGCAGGTCGTTCCACGAGCGCACCAGCCGCCCGATCTCCGCCTCCAGCCTGCGCTCGGCGGCGGGGAGGTCGGCCGGAAGGGCGGGGGCGCGGCCGTCGCGGGCGCCCAGGTAGAAGTGGATGCGCGCCTGGTCGGCCCCGCCCCGCGCCATCTCCCAGCTGCGCACCTCGCCCCCCAGCCGCTCCTCCAGCACCCCGGCGATGTCGGCGCGGATGCGCGGGCTGAAGCGGCCGCGCGGCAGGATCACCATGGCCGCCGGCTCGCCGCGCAGCGCGTCGGGGCGCAGCACCACGCGCACGTCGCCGCTGAACAGGTGGCTGACGACGGCGTCCACCTCTTCACGGAGCTGCTCGGCGGTGGCCTGGAAGAGCTCCTCCTTGGGCATCTCCTGCAGGGTGGAGACGATCTCCTTGTAGTCGTGCGACCCCGGCCGCGCGCCGCTCTCGGCCAGGATGCCGCGCACCTTGTGGCGGAGGACGGGGATGTCGCCGGGGGCCTGCGCGTACGCCTGGGTGGTGAAGAGCCCCAGGAAGCGCCACTCGCCGGCCACGTTCCCCTCGTCGTCGAGCCGCTTGACGCCGACGTAGTCCATCCGCGACAGGCGGTGGACGGTGGCCACGCGGTTGGCCTTGCTCACGATCAGCAGCGGCCCGCCGGTGAGCCGCGCGCGCAGGTCGGGCTCGAGCTCCGCCAGCGGACGCGGCTGCGCGTAGCGGGAGCGCGCCTCGCCGGCCAGGATCCCCAGCCCCGAGCCGGGCTCCACCCGCACCGCCGCCTCGGCCCCCGTGCCGATGACCTCGTAGGCGCGGTAGCCCAGGAAGACGAAGTTCCCCTGCCGCAGCCAGCCGAGGAACTCCAGGTACTCGCCGTACTCGCGCGCGCGGTCGGGGAAGCGGCGGACGTAGCCGGCCACCGCCCCCTGCACCCGTTCCAGCTCGTCGACCATCGCGCGGAAGTCGCGGGTGGACTCCACCACGTCGGTGAGGCGGCGCTCCACCTCGGCGCGGATGGCGGCGGCGCGCTCGCGCCCGGCCACCTGCGGGATCTCGATGTGCCCCAGCGCCTCCAGGCTCAGCCCGCTCGCGCCGGCGCCCAGGGCGGTGATCTCGCCGCCGGGCCCGCGGTCCACCCGCAGCACCGGGTAGACGTACGCGAGGATGGCGATGTTCTCGGCGTTCAGGTACTCGCGCAGGGTGTCGACGATGAACGGCCGGTCGCCCACCTCGGTGCGGAGCACGGAGACGGGCGCGGACCACCCCTCGTCGCGGGGGTCCACCACCTCCACGTTCACCCGGTCGGGGCGCGCGCGGCGGAGGAACTCCCAGGCGCCCATGGCCATGGCGCCCAGCTCGGCCACCGGGCGCTCCTCCAGGAGCGAGCGGGGAACGCGGGTGATGAAGGTGCGCGCGAACTCGCAGGCGAGCGCCTCGTCGTCGCGCCGCAGGGTGCGGATATGGTCGCAGAGCTGGTCGGCGGTGGTCATTCAGCCGTGCTTCGGGTTCGTGCCAGGGTCGGTGGAAACGGGCCGCCAATGTAGCGCACCCCTTGCCTTTTGGCACGCCCCGATTCAGCAAACTGCATTTGACGCAGAGGCGCAGAGGAACTGAGAGAACTGCTGCGCTCTCTCGGTTCCTCTGCGTCTCTGCGTCAAATGCGGTTGCAGTACTTTAGAGCTTCCACTCCAGCCCGAGGACGGGGAGGAGGGGGAGGGTGGCGGCGGGGCTCGCCTCCACGTCGCCGGTGCGGCGGTAGCGGTAGAAGAGGTTGTCGCGGCGGTCGAGCGCGTTCATCACCCGCACGTACGGGGTCAGCGCCGTCTCGTTCCCGCGCAGCCGCAGACTGAAGGTGTGCGAGAGCTGCACGTCCAGGCGCAGGAAGTCCTGCGGCGGGTTGGAGAGCGGCGCCGCCACCTCTCCGGGCACGGTGGTCGGCGGGTCGACGACGACCGCGCCGGTCTCCAGGTTGTTCCCCGTGCCCACGGAGCTGTACGGGAGCCCCGAGCCGTACGCCACCCGCACCTCGGCGCGCCCGCGCTTTCCCGCCGCGGCCACCCCCACGCTCAGCGTCTGCCGCCCCGAGAAGCCGGGGCGCCGCGAGGTGGTGTCGGCGGGGACCGGGTCGAGGCGCGCCCAGTACCAGGCCAGCGAGTACCCCATCCACCCGCTCACCGCCCCCTCGCTGCGGCGCACCCACACGTCCACCCCGCTGGCGAAGTTCCCGATGTCCTGTGGGTCGGGGATGTCTTCGAAGTGCTTGTAGTACCCCTCCAGCCCCAGCCGCACCCCCCGCACCAGCTCCTGGTCCAGCGCCAGCGTCAGGTGCGTGCCGCCGGCGACCGCGAAGACCGTCGGGATGCGCAGCGAGTCGGCCTGGTCGGGGTCGCCGTAGTCGAAGGGGGCGCGGTAGCGCGAGAGCACCAGCTGGTGGTAGCGGCCCCCGGCCAGGGTGAGCATGGCATGGGGAGTCGGCAGCCAGGTGAGCGCCAGCCGGGGGGAGAAGGAGATGAACGGCCCGCCGGCGTACATGTCGCCGCGCAGCCCGCCGCGCACCAGCCACTGCCGCCCCCCGCGCCAGAGCGCGTCCAGGTACCACCCCCCCACCGTGCCGAAGGTGTCGCGCGCGAAGGTCAGCCGCTCGCCCGCGCTGCGGTCGAGCACGCGGTGCCGCGCCCACTGCCGGTCCCACGCGTAGCCGTACCCCAGCCGCAGGGCGCCCAGCTCGCGGGTGAAGTCGAGCGCCACCCGCCCCCGCTCCTGGTTCGACTGCACCACCCGCCGGCTCCCCGCGTTGGGGAGCCAGGCGTCGAACCCCGAGTACGCCAGGGTGAGCTCGCCCTGCGCGCCGAAGGCCCGGCCGCGCAGCCGCGCCGACCCCGCGCGGTTGCTCCAGCGCAGGAAGTTGTCGCGCCAGGGGGTGGTGTCGACGCGCACGCTCTCGCGGTTGGAGAACCCCGTCACCGCCAGGCTTACGCCGCGCCCCAGCGCCACGTCGAGCCGCGCCAGCCCGTCGGCGTAGGCGTAGGGGAAGGGCTGCCCCTCCAGCCGCCCCAGCGAGGCGCCGTGGATGGCGCGCGAGGCGAGCAGCAGCCCCGCCCCCCGCCAGAGCGGCCCGTCGGCCTCGCCGCGCACCGCCACCATGTCGGCCGAGACGCCGCCGGACCAGCGCTCGGTGCTCGCGCCGCGGGTGGCCAGGTCGAGCACGTAGCTCACCCCCCCGTCGTAGCGCGCCGGGGCGCCGCCCAGGTAGAGGCGCGCGCCGGAGAGGAGGCCGGGCTCGAAGGAGTCGATCAGCCCCGCCATGTGGAAGGGGGCGTAGACGGGGGCGCCGTCGAGGAGCACCAGCTTGAGGTTGGCCGCGGAGCCGCGCACCAGCAGCACGTCTTCGCCGCTCCCGCCGCTGCCGCTCCCGCCGCCGTCGGCGGGGCTCGCCGCGTCGAGCCCGGTCCCCGGCCCCTCGAAGGCGGTGAGGTCGGTGATCGCCGCCTCGCCGCGGGGGGCGGGGTCGCTGGGAGCGCCGCCCACGCCCCCGCCGCCGGCGGCCTGGATGGTGTCGAGCGCCAGCGGCCGGTGGCGGAGCCCCACCCCCAGCACCACCTCGCCGCGGGCGGGAACGTAGACCACCACCTCGAAGGGCTCGTGGTCGAGGGAGTGCACGCGCAGCGTCTGCTTCCCCGCGTGCACGCGGGGAAGGAGGTAGGCGCCGGTGCTGTCGGTGAGGGTGTGGCCGCCGCCGGTGGCTTCGACCACGGCCGAGGGGAGGGGGAGCCCGCCGGGCTCGCTCTGCACGGTGCCGCGAATCACCCCCCACGCGGTGTCGGGGGCGGCGGCGGCGAGCAGCAACGCGGCGAGCGGTGCGAACATGGGTCCAGGGTTGCCGGTCGAAGGTCGGGGAGGCGCGGGGGCGGGGCCGCCGCGCCTACCCTCCCACGCGCACGGCCGGCCCCTCGCCCGGCGCCCCGGCGGGCGCCAGCACCCGCAGCGAGTCGCCGTCCTTGGCCACGGACACGCGGCCGTTCACCTCCACGGTGGCCGAGCGGGCCGCGCGGGGGATCTCCACCTCGATCTCCCCCGCGCCCGCGTCCACCACCTCGATCCTACCCGGCGCGGTGCGGAAACGTGCCGACATGGCCCGGCCGCGCGCCAGCACCCCGGCGCGGTCGCCGTCCACCAGGCGGGCGGTGACCTGCAGCCGCGGGTTGGCGCGGGTGAGCACCACCCGCACCGCACCGCCGTCGGGGCGGATGGAGATGCCGGTGGGGGCCGCGGGCGCGTCGGCCTGGCGCGGCGGCGGGGCCGGGGCGCGCCGCGCGTCGGGCGCGAGCGTCGCCTTCCTGGCCGGGAGCACCGTCTGCACCAGCCAGTCGCGCACGGGCGAGCCGGGGACCGCCGCGGCGGCCACGCCGGCGAGCGCCAGCACCAGCACCGCGGCGCGCAGCAGCGCCTTGCGGGCGTCGCCCCAGTGCCCCTGCCGCTGCCGGGCGCGGCGGGCGCGCAGCGACATCTGCGCCTGCGCCACCGGCGCGGCCACGTCGCCGCCCGCCAGGATCGCGGCCGCCCGCTCGTTCACCGCGCGGAGCTCCCGGGCAGCCGCGGCGCACTCGCCGCAGCCGGCCAGGTGCGCCTCGGCGGCGGGTCGCTCGCCGGGCGGCAGCTCGCCGTCCAGCAGCGCCTGCAGGGTGCCCTCAGCCAAGTGCCTGTTCACCGTCGTCCCCTCCGTTGTCCCATGCGGCCACGAACCGCCGCGCGGCCCGGGCCAGGAGCGTGCCCACCGAGCCGGGAGCCACGCCCACCACCTTCGCGATCTCGTCGTAGCGGAAGCCTTCTTCGCGCATCAGCAGCATCTGCCGGTCGCGCTCGGCCAGCGTGCCCAGCGCCCCGCGCACCGCCTTCACCGTGGCCGCGCGCTCGGCCGCCTCGTCGGGGCGGGGGAGCGCGGCGGGCGTCCAGGGGCGCACCTGCAGCAGCCGCTCGCGCCGCTTGCGGGTGCGGGCGCCGTCGCGGAAGAGGTTGGTGGCCACCGTGAAGAGCCAGAGCCGTGCCTCGTCTTCGGGCATGTCGCGCCCCAGCAGCCGCACGAAGCTCTCCTGCGCGATGTCGTCCGCCGCGTCGGCCTCGCCGGTCAGGCGATGCAGGTAGCGGAAGAGCGACGGATACAGGCGGCGGAAGAGCGCGTCGTAGTCCACGGCGGCGCCGCGGCTCATCGGTGGAGCGGCGGGCGGCCGCGTTCTGGATGGCTGGCTCGAGTGCACGGGCGATGGGCCATCTCGTCCGGGGGTCCGCTGCGGCCGGGCGGCGCGCTGCGGCGCCGTACCCTTCTGGCAGGTGGAGAACGTGGCGTGGCGCGCGATTGTGACGCCCCGAGGTTGACGCCCGCCGCCGCGCCGGTGATCCTATCGACTCGCGCGCGGCGGCGGAAGCGGACGCGGGCGCGTGGCACGGGGCTTCCAGGCCTGCGGGCGGACCATTCGCGCGGGATCGGGGTTCCAGTCCACTTCGGGCGCATTCGCGCATTCCGACACGAAACGAAAAGGATCCGAACGGTGACGGTCGTCACGGACGAGCTGATCGAGACCAACCCGCTCTTCGCGCGGGAGCTTCCCATCCCCTTCGGGCGCATCACCCCCGCCCACGTGGTGCCCGCCGTACGGCACGCACTGGCCGAAGCGGAGCGCGAGGTGGAGGCGCTGGTGGCGTTCCCGGGGGCGCGCACCTACGCCAACACGCTGGAGCGGCTGGAGGAGCTCGGGGAGCGGCTGGCGCGGGTGATCCGCCCCGTGTCGCACCTGACCGCGGTGCTGAGCTCGCCGGAGCTCCGCGCCGCCTACGAAGAGGTGCTCCCCGAGTACACCGCCTTCTACGCCCGCCTCCCGCTGGACCCGCGGCTCTGGCAGGCGATGCGCGACTTCGCGGAGACGGCCGAGGCGAAGGCGCTCACCGGGGTGCGCGCGCGGCACCTGGAGAAGACGCTGCGCGCCTTCCGCCGCGCCGGCGCCGACCTCTCCCCCGGGCAGAAGGCGCGGGTGGAAGAGATCAAGATCGAGCTCTCGCGCCTCCTCACCGACTTCGCCAACCACGTGCTCGACGCCACCAACGCGTGGGACCTGGTGCTGGCCGACGAGGCCGACCTGGCGGGGCTCCCCGAGTCGGCCCGGGCGCAGGCGCGCGCGGCGGCGGAGGCGCGCGGGGTGCCGGGGTGGCGCTTCACCCTGCACCAGACCTCGTGGCAGCCGTTCATGCAGTACTCGGAGCGGCGCGACCTGCGCGAGGCCATGCACCGCGCCTACATGAGCCGCGGCTCCAGCGCCCCCTACGACAACCGCCCCATCATCCGCCGCGTGCTGGCGCTCCGGCGCGAGCTGGCGCGGCTGCTGGGGTACGCCGACTGGGCCGACTTCCAGCTCGAGGAGTCGATGGCGAAGAGCGGCGCGCGCGCCATCGCCTTCGAGGCCGACCTGGAGGCGCGCACGCGGCCGTACTGGGAGCGCGAGAAGGCGCAGCTCGAGGCCTTCGCCCGCGAGGAGCTGGGGATCGAACGGCTGGAGCCGTGGGACCTGGCCTTCGCCATCGAGCGGATGCGCCTCGCCCGCTACGACCTCGACGCCGAGGCGCTGCGCCCCTACTTCCCCCTGGACCGCGTGCTGGAGGGGATGTTCGAGACGGCGCGCCGCCTCTTCGGCATCACCGTGCGCCAGGCGCCGGCGGAAGAGGTGTGGCACCCCGAGGTGCACGTGTGGGAGCTGCTCGACGAGGAGGGCGCCATCGTCGGGCGCTTCTACACCGACTGGTACCCGCGCGAGAGCAAGCGCGCGGGGGCGTGGATGAACGGGCTGATCGTGGGCGGGCCGCGCCCCGACGGGTGGGAGCGGCACCTGGCGCTGATCGCCGCGAACGTCTCGCCCCCCGAGGCCGGGCGCCCGGCGCTGCTCACCCACCGCGAGGTGGAGACGGTGTTCCACGAGTTCGGACACATGCTGCACCACATGCTCTCGCGGGTGGAGATCCCCTCGCTCGGCGCCACCCAGGTGCCGGCCGACTGGGTGGAGCTCCCCAGCCAGATCATGGAGAACTGGACCTGGGAGCGCCCCGCGCTGGACCTGTTCGCCCGCCACTGGCAGACGGGCGAGCCGATCCCGCAGGCGCTGTACGACAAGATGCAGGCGGCGCGCACCTTCATGGCCGCGCACTTCCAGATGCGGCAGCTGAGCTTCGGCAGCGTGGACCTGGAGCTGCACGTGGCCTTCGACCCCGCCTCGGGCGAGGACCCGGCGGAGCGGGCGCGGCGGGTGCTGGGCCGCTTCCAGCACCGCCCCGAGTTCGCCGACGACGACTTCATCGCCAGCTTCTCGCACATCTTCTCGGGCGGGTACAGCGCGGGGTACTACAGCTACATGTGGAGCGAGGTGCTCGACGCCGACGCCTTCAGCCGCTTCGAGCGCGAAGGGCTGTTCAACCGCGAGACGGGCCGCGCTTTCGTCGACGCCGTGCTCTCGCGCGGCGACGACACCGACCCCGACGAGCTCTTCCGCGAGTTCATGGGGCGCGACCCCGACCCCGAGGCGCTGCTGCGGCGCAATCTCGGCGCGACGAACTGAAACGGATTTCGTCTCACGCGGAGACGGCACAGAGGCGCAGGGAGAAGCCGCGGCTTCCCCTGCGCCTCTGTGTAGTGGCGCAACGACGCGCTCCCCTATGGCCTATCTATTCCAGACTATAAATACGTCGCTTAACAGGATGTTTCCCGTCGTGAAACGTGTCGTCATGGGTGAGGAACTCGGGCGAGGTTCATCGCCGTTCACCCAACTCGTTGCAACGAATCACCTTGGAGGACAGATGGCAGACCGGATCAGGCAGAGGCTTTTGCTGGGCTGGGCGGTGGTGCTGGTGAGCGCCGGCGTCGCGGCCTGCGATTCACCCATCGTGGCGCCCCGCTCCGTGGGAGGCGGCGCGCCGCTGGTGGCGACGGCCGACACGCAGGCCGCGGCCACCGCGGACACGAGCACCACCACCACCGATCTCTACGCGAACTGCGACATCAACAACAGCTGCCCCACGACGGGCACCGTCACCGTGGCGGAGCCGGGCGGCAACGCGACCATCGGGACGTTCGGCCCAGGGTACACGTCGACCGTGACCGTGGGGGGGAACAACTACGGCTTCCAGCTGGGGCTCATCAACGGGAGCTTCATCGGCATCATCTGGAAGAACGGGGCGTTCGCCGGCTACTGGGGGTACTGCCTGTTCCCGAACGCGATGAACAACTGGTACAAGACCACCGACGCGAACGGGAAGGTGACCATCCACTGGGAGAACCACGAGCTCGACAGCAACCGGAAGGACACGGGGCAGATGTACCACTACATCTACGACCCGTCGACGAACACCCTGAAGGTCTACCACCGGGACCGGAACGGCAACACGAAGCTGATCTACCAGGGGCCTCCCATCAAGACCCACAGCAAGCTCCCGCCGCCGGACCCGGCCGGCGCCAATCCGTACACGGACGAGAGCCAGTGGACCACCGGCGTCCCGGTGCCGGCGGTTCCCGCCGGGACCACCACCTCTACCGGTACCACCACGACCGCGCCGACGAGCGGAACGATGTCGACCAGCACGGCAGCCGTCGGCGTGCGCGGCCGTCACTGGGCGGAAGGTCGCGGCGCGCCCGCCACGCCGGCCCCGATCCCGTGAGCCGATGAACTGAACGTCTCACGCGGAGACGCAGAGGGCGCAGGGAGAGCCGCGGCTTGCTCTCTGCGCTCTCTGCGTCTCCGCGTGAGACCTCCGTTCAGTCGATCGTCGCGACGGCGGCGAGGGTGGCGGCGGAGGGGATGGCGCCCGCCTCGTCGCGGAAGACCGCCAGCACCTCGATCAGCCGCTCCACGTCGGCCTCGTTGCTGGCGATGCCGAGCGAGGCGCGCACCGCGCCCACCGCCTGGTCGCCCATGCAGTCGGAGAACTGCTGCAGGGTGAAGGTCTCGGCCGTGAGCGTCTGGATGCAGCGGAACGCCTCTTCGTCGTGGTAGTCGAAGGCGAACTCGGCCGCGCCGGGGTTGCAGAAGAAGCCGGTGCGGATGGAGATGTTCGCCGCGTTGGCGCGCTGCTCCACCACCCGGAAGTCCACCAGCTCCCCCGCCGGGTCCAGCAGGTTGAAGGCGACCGTGCCCCCCCGCGCCTCCAGGCAGTCCGGCCCGTAGATGCGCACCATCGGCTCGCCGTTGGAGTGGCGCAGCCCCCGCAGGTGCTCCATCAGCAGCGCGGTGTGCCGCATCACGTGCGCGTTCACCGCCTCCACCCCGATCGCCTCCAGGAAGTCGAGCCCCGCCCCGGCCGCGGCGATCCCCAGGTAGTTCGGGGTGCCGTCCTCGAAGGCGCGCCCGGTGACGTGGGGGAGGAAGACCTGGTTCTGCGCCGAGACGAAGCGCACGGTGCCCCCTGAGAACCAGGGGCGGTGCAGCTCGCCCATGGCGTTCTTGCGCGCCAGCAGCGCGCCCACGCCGGTGGGGAAGCCGAACATCTTGTAGAACGAGAGGCAGACGAAGTCCGGCGCCCAGCGCCCCAGGTCCAGCCTGTTGGTGGGAACGAAGGCGGCCGCGTCGAGGAGCACGTGGTAGCCGTGCGCGCGCGCGACCTCGACCCACTCCAGCGGGTGCTTCACCCCGGAGAAGTTGGACTGCGCGGGAAAGGCGAAGAGGTTGGGCTTGCGGCAGTCGGGGCAGTCCAGGTGCGCCGCCAGGTCGGCCACGCGCAGGTCGCCGCCCAGCGGCACGTAGCGCACCTCGGCGCCGCGCGCCGCGGCGTACTCGCGGATCCCGTTGACGGAGTTGTGGTTGTCGGCCGTGAGCAGGAGCTGCACGCCGGCCTCCCAGGGGTACGCCTCGGCCACCAGCTTCAGCGCGCCGCTGGCGTTCAGCGTGAACACCACGTCCCACTGCTCGGGGTCGGCGTTGAAGAAGGCGAGCACCCGGGCGCGCGCCTCCTCCACCTTCTGCGTGGCCGCCTGCGAGGTGGGGTTGCGCGAGTGCGGGTTGCCGAGGACGCTGTGGCAGAGGTAGTCCGCGTGCCTGCGCACCTGGCTCTCGGCGTACAGCCCCGCGCCCGTGTAGTCCAGGTACACGTGCCCCTGCGCGTCCAGCCGGCTGAAGTCGCGCCGGCGCAGCGCTGCGAAGATCTCGTTCATACCCGCGAATTTAGCGCACCTCTACGTAAAAAACCAATGCCTTTCAGATTTTGAATATCGTGATCGAGGTCTCGTCGAAGTCGTAGGTCTCGCCGGGCGGGAGGGCGTGGTCGTAGGCGTGCTCCACGGTGAGCACCCGGGCGAAGGGCGTCGCCCGCCAGGTCTCGATCAGCCGGTCGAGCTGCTTCGAGCCGTAGGGCGGATCGGCGAAGGCCAGGTCGTAGGCGCCGGCCTGCAGGCTCGCGGCGAAGGGGAGCACGTCTTTCTTGAAGATGCGCGTCTTCTCGCGCACGTGCAGGGCGGCGACGTTCGCCTTGAGCGCGTGCAGGCTGGCGGGGCGCGTCTCCACGAAGTCGGCGAACTTCGCCCCGCGCGACATCGCCTCGAGCCCCAGCGCGCCGGTGCCGGCGAAGAGGTCGATCACGCGCGCGCCGTCGAGGTACGGCTCCAGCAGGCCGAGCCAGCCGTCGCGCACGTGCTCGGCGGTGGGGCGCACGCGCCGGTCCGGCGGCGAGGTCAGGTGGCGCCCGGCCCAGCGGCCGCGAACGATCCTCACCTCACCCAGCCTGCTTCACCAGCTCGCGCCACCGCCCTTCGTCCCACCCCACCCCCAGCTCGTTGCCGGAGCGCACCAGCGGCGTCACCAGCAGCATCGGGTCGTCCTCCAGCAGCGCGGGGATGCGGCTCTCGGGAACGTGCGCCACATGCAGGCCGCGGTCGCGGAAGCGCTTCCCCTGGCGGTCGAGCAGCGCCTCCCACCCGAACTTCTGCCCGAAGCGCCTCAGCTCGCCCGCCGAGGCGGCGCGCTCCTTCAGATCCACGAAGTGCACCTTGATCCGGCGCTCCTTGAAGAACCGGAGCGCCTTCCTGGTCTCGTTGCAGCTCTTGGTGCCGAACACCTGGAATTCCATCGATCTCGTCGATTTCTCGTGGTCAGCCCTGATCCTCCCCGGACAAGGGCTCCCGGGCGGATGAATCCGCGGTTTCAACCGCCTGTCAGCCGGCAGCTGCTCCGACCGCTCGCAGCAGCGTGAGCCGGAACTCGGCGCCGCCTCCAACCGCATCCCCCACCTCCACCTTCCACTCGTGCTCGCGGGCCAGGCGGCGCACCACGGCGAGGCCGAGGCCGGTGCCGCCGGAGCCGCTGTGGAAGGGCTCCCAGATCCGCTCGCGCGCCTCCGGCGGAACGCCGGGGCCGTGGTCGCGCACCGTGAGCTCCACCGCGTCCGCCGTCTCGCGGGCCCGCAGCTCGACCGACGTGCCCTCGGGGGCGTGGGCGAGCGCGTTCAGCAGCAGGTTCAGCAGCGCCTGGGCCAGCGGCTCGCGCGCCGCGGGCGCCGAGACCCCGGCCCCGTCGGCGACCAGGCGGACGCGCGCCTTCTCCGCCCGCCCGCCGACCAGCAGCGCCAGGTCCTCGAAGAGCGGCGCGAGCGGCGTTTGCGCGTCGCCCGTCTCGTGGCGCGGGGCGCGGCGGGCGATGCCGAGGAGGTTGGCGACCAGCCGCTCCACCCGGCCCACCTCTTCCAGGATCACGCCGGCGTAGCGGCGGCGCTTGGCCTCCTCCACCTCGTCCTCGGCGAGCCGCTGGGCGAGGGAGCGCACGCCGGTGAGCGGGTTGCGGATCTCGTGCGCCAGCGAGGCCGCCAGCTCGCCGACCACCGCCAGCCGCTCCTGCTCCGAGGCCGCGGCGGCGATCTCGCCGGTGCGCGAGGCGCGCACCTCGATGTCGTAGAAGCGCAGCCGCGCCACGCCCACGAACACCAGCGCCTGGATCCACACCATCCCCAGCGGCATCACGTACCGCCCCACGATCTCGCCGGAGATCATCCCGCCGATCATCCCGACCGGGAAGAGCAGCGTCATCAGCCCGAGCACGACGAACCCTGTGCGCCGCTGACGGGGGCGGAGCCCGATCTTCTTCAGCCGCCGCGACATCCCCCGTACCAGCAGGAAGGTGGCGAGCCCCCATGCGCCGACGTTCCACGCCAGCAGCACGGGCTCCGCGTAGTGGCGATGGAGCGAGTGCTGGTCGACGGGGAGCAGCGCCAGCCCCAGCGCGATGGCCCCGCCGGCGAGCCACGAGCGGCGCTCCACCTCCCCCATCGCGAAGGCGAGGAAGAGCGCCGGCGACATGTGCACAGCCCCGCTCAGGATGGGTCCCATCCGCGCCCAGTCGCCCGTGGCGAAGGCCCACCCCTGCGCCGCCAGCCAGGTGGCGATGGCGCCCTGGAAGGCCACGAACCACCAGACGGCGCTGCTGCGCGGGTTGAAGAGCAGGAGGAGCGCGGACCCGAAAACCGTCACCCCCAGCGCGAAGAAGGCGACCCCTGCGGCGGCGGGATTCATCAGAAGGGGAGCCCCATGCCGAGCACCAGGGTGCGGTCCGCGAAGAAGGAGGGGACGCCGCGCCGGGTGGCGTAGCCCGGGCCGTAGGTATAGGCCTGCACGTTCTCCCTGTCCAGCAGGTTCAGCATCTCCAGGTAGGCCACGCCGAGCCCCGCCCGCACCGGGAGGTAGCGGGTGATGCGCGCGTCCAGCCGCCGGTAGGTCGGCATCCGCCCGCCGTCCGGATCGCCGTAGACGGGCTTCCCCGCGGCGTCCACGCCGGTGATCAGGGTGAAGGGGCGCCCCGTCGCCAGGCGCGCGGTCGTTCCCACCTCCCAGCGGCCGGGGAGGGTGATCCGCGCCACGCCGGTGAGGGTGTGGGTGACGTCGACCGGCGACGAGACGGTGCGCCCGTCGGCCAGGCGGACGGTGCCGTCGAGGAACGAGTAGGTGATCCAGCCGTTCACCGTCTTCTGCCGGCTCCAGCGCACGATGGCGTCGAGCCCCGCCGCGCGCCCGCTCACCACCTCCGGCCCGCTCCCCGACGCCACGTAGCCGCCGTACTCCTTCACGAACGCCTCGGCCTTCACCGACGGCTCGCCGCCGCGCTCCGCGCCGACCACCAGGTGCGTGGCCTCGCGCGGGGTGCCGCTGGGCGCGCCGGCGTCGGGGAGCTGGTACTTCGTGCGCCAGCGGCCCTGGTGGAAGACGCCGCCGGCGGCGCGCAGCGTCCACTCCCCCGCGCGGAGGGCGAGGGCCAGCCGCGGGTCGGCCATCCAGGCGCTCTCGCCGGGGAGGCGGTCGGCGCGGAGGCCGGCGATCACGGAGACGGCGGAGCCCAGCGGGCGCTCGGCCTCCACGTAGCCGCCCAGGTGCGAAGCGTCGTCGGCCATCTCCGTCTGGTCGAAGGGCGAGCCGGGGCCGAGCTGGTCGGTGGTGGGGACGGTGCCGGTCTGCCGCGCGTCCATCCAGGCGCCCTCCAGGCCGCCGCGCAGGCGCCCGCCGCCCCAGGCCAGGTCGCCGTCCACCCGGGCGCGGGCCGCGCGGTCGGTGCGCTCGCGGTCGAGCACGCCGTACTCGTAGCCGGTGGTGCGCCGCGTCCCCGAGAGCGAGAGGCGCACCGCGCGGGTGCCGTCGAGCGACACGGTGCGCGCGGTGAGGGTGGCCAGGCGGTTCATCCCCCGGCTGGTGAAGGGGCCGCTCCAGCCGTAGTACTCCACGTCGCGCGCCGCGCGGTCGCCGTCGGCGAGCGCGGTGAGGCGCACCTGGGTGCCGGTGCGCGGCTCCCACACCATCCCCATCACCCCCTCGATGGCCGAGGGGGCGTCGCTGAACTCGTCGCCGCGGCCGTGCATCGCCAGCATCAGCCCGGAATCGGTGGCCCGGAGCGAGGTCCAGGCGCCGGCGCGGCGGCCGAGCGGGAGGTCGCCGCTCAGGCCGAGCTGCACCGTGCTCGCCATCACCCGCGCGCGGCGGGCGATGGGGCGGCCGTTGGTCTCCAGGTCGAGCACGCCGGAGAGCGCGTCGCCGTAGCGCGCGGAGAAGCCGCCGCTGGCGAAGTAGGCGCTCTTCAGCACGTTGGAATCGAGGATGCCGAAGACGGCGCCGTTCAGGTTCTCGTAGCGGCCGGGGTAGACCAGCCGCGAGCCGTCGAGGTAGACGGGCGCCTCGGCCGGGTCGCCGCCGCGCACGTAGAGGTCGCTGCCGTCGCTGGCGCGGGTGGCGCCGGGCATGGTCTGGAAGGCCTGCATCACGTCGGCGGTGCCCCCCGGAGTGGTGAGGACGTCGAGGCGGCGCAGCGCGGTGCGGCTGCGGGTGTCGTCCAGCCGGTTGCCGCCGTCCGCCACCACCGGCGCGAGCGTGAGCGCCCGCCCTCGCCGCGCCGACGCGGCCGAGACCGCGCCGCCGGCGCGCGGCTGCCCCGCCGCGGGTGCCGCCGTGCCCGCCGGAGCAACGCCCGCGGGCTGCGCCGGCGCGCCGGAGAGCCGCTGCTGGAAGCGCGCGTCCGCCGGGAAGAGCGCCGCGCCCTTCTGCCACACCGCCCGCGCGTCCGCCTCGCGGTTGGCGCGCCGGTAGGCGTCGCCGAGGTAGAGGTAGGGGAGCGCGAACTGCGGCCGATCGACGCGGTTCCCCTGCTGGGCGACGAGGATCTCGAGCTGGCGGATGGCTTCGGGCGCCTTCCCCAGGAAGGCGGGGGTGTGGAAGTGGTTCATCGCCAGGGAGAAGCGCGCCTCCCAGCTGGTGGAGTCGATCCGCAGGGCCTCTTCGAGGAGCGCGTTCCCCATCATCAGTAGCTCGCCCTTCTGCATCATCTCGGCGAAGGGGATGCGGCAGCGGGTGTCGACGTTCGCCAGGCCGACGCGGGGCGCGGGGTCGCCGGGCGCGGCCTTCATCCACTCGCGGTACAGCCCCTCGGCGCGGTCGGCGGCGGCCTTCGCCTCCAGCTCCCGCCCGCCCTCCGCCGCAGCGATGCACTGCCCCAGCGCCGCGCGGGCGTCGGCATGCGGATCGGCCGGCTGCTGCGCCGCGGCCCGCTGCGCGCCGACCGCGAGGATGGCGGCCGCGAGAATGGTGGTCGTCTTCGTATGAGGCATGGTGGTATCTCCGGTTGCGTGGTGTCCTTCGTGACGCGCCACCCCAAGGCAACCGTGAGGCCCATCGCACCAAATCCATAAACATTACACTCACAAAAACTTAGCCGATTCGCTCATCGCGCCGAGGTGCAGCCTGCCGGCTCCACTGCAGCCACGCGGCTGCACCCCGCGATAGATTGGTGATGCAGTTCTCTCAGTTCCTCTGCGTCTCTGTGCCATGACCGTCAGCCGACTTCGGATGATGCCAGTGTCGAGCAACAACGTATTCGCGGGAGCCGGATTCGATCGTGCGGCGGCGCTGCGCCGGGACGCGGCCTGGATCGCGGAGCGGCTGGAGGACGCGTCCACCCGCTTCGCGCCCGTGTGGCAGCTGAAGAACCTCTTCGTGGTCGACGGCGCGCCCCGGGTAGCCTGGCTGGGCGCCGAGCAGGTGCGTCCGCTGCTCGGCGCGGGAACGCCGGTGTTCCTGGGGATGATGGACGGCGCCGCGCACTTCGCCGTGGAGGTGGGCCACGAAGACCCGGCGGACGTCGCGCGCCTGGCGGAGGGCGAGTTCGACGAGCTGCGCCGCCACGGCACGCTGCTGGAGCCGGCGGAGGCGGGGATGCTGGCGCTCGCGCGGGGGATGCTGCACTGGCACGCGCGCCACCGCTTCTGCGGCGTCTGCGGCGAGCCGACGGAGCCGGGCGACGCGGGGCACGTGCGGATGTGCACCGCGCCCGCGTGCGGCGCGCTGCACTTCCCGCGCACCGACCCGGCGGTGATCATGCTGGTCACGCGCGGCGAGCGCGCGCTGCTCGGCCGCCAGCCGGCGTGGGACCCGGGCCGCTACTCGTCGCTCGCGGGCTTCGTGGAGCCGGGCGAGAGCCTGGAAGACGCGGTCGCGCGCGAGGTGCTGGAGGAGACGGGGATCCGCGTCACCGGGGTGACCTACCACTCCTCGCAGCCGTGGCCCTTCCCCTCGTCGCTGATGATCGGCTTCACCGCCGTCGCCGACAACGACGACGCCATCGCCATCGACGGCGACGAGCTGGAGGACGCGCGCTGGTTCACCCGCGAGGAGATGCGCGCGGGCGTCGCGGACGGCACGCTGCTGCTGCCGTCGTCGCTCTCGATCTCGTACCGGCTGGTGTCGGAGTGGCTGGAGGGGTGAGAAACCACCGGATTGGCAGCACCGGATTGGCAGCACCGGATTTCCAATCCGGTGACTCCAATCCGGGTTTTCAACCCGGTGCTACTCGCCGTGGCTACGCGGTCGCCGCCCGCCCCGGCACCACGACCGGCAGCAGCACCGCCGCCGCGAGCGCCAGCCCCGCCCCGGCCAGGAACGCCGTCGCCGCGCCGAACGACTCCCAGAGGATCCCGAAGAGGATGCTGGAGAGGAGCGCCGACACGCCGATCACCGCGTGGTACCAGCCGAACGCGCTCCCGCGCAGCTCCGCCGGCGCGAACGCCGCCACCAGCGACTTCTCCGACGCCTCGGTGAGCCCGAAGAAGAGGCCGTAGACCAGGAAGAGCGCCCACACGTGCCACTCGGCCGAGGCCGCGGCGAATCCCCCGTACACGGCCGCATAGACCAGCCACCCCGCCACGATCGTCCGCCGCGGGCCGGCGGTGTCGCTCATCCGCCCGCCGATCACGCTCCACACCACCTTGCTCAGGTGCAGCGCGGCCCAGAGCAGCGGGATCAGCGCCACCGCCACCCCCAGGTCGCGCGCGCGCAGCAGCAGGAACGCGTCGGACGAGTTACCGAGCGCGAAGAGCACCAGCACGCCCAGGTAGCGCGGGAACACCGGCCCCAGCGCGGAGAACGGCGGGAGCACCGCCCGCTTCTCCGTCGCAACGGGCGCGGGGGCGGCCGCACCGCGCGGGTCGCGGACCTTCAGCACCACCACCGCCACCGTGATCAGCCCGGGGATCAGGGCGAAGGCGAAGACCTCGCGCATCCGCCCGGGCATCAGCAGCAGGAGGGCGGAGGCGAGGAGCGGCCCCGCGACCGCCCCCGCGTGGTCCGCCGCGCGGTGGATGCCGAAGGCCGCCCCGCGCACCTCCTCGGGAACGGACTCGGTGAGCATCGCGTCGCGCGGCGCGCTGCGGAGCCCCTTCCCCACCCGCTCGGAGAAGCGGATCGCCAGCACCTGCCAGGGCGCCGTGGCCACCGCGATCAGCGGCCGGGCGAGCGCGGCGACGCCGTATCCCCACGCCACCAGCCCCTTGCGCCGCCCCGAGCGGTCCGCGAACACGCCGCTGGCGAGCTTCAGCAGGCTGCTCGACGCCTCGGCCACCCCCTCGATCACCCCCAGGAACCCCGCGCCCGCGCCGAGCACCGCGGTCAGGAAGATGGGGAGGAGCGGGTAGATCATCTCGCTCGCCGCATCGTTCAGGAACGAGACGATGCTCATCCAGAGCACGTTGCCGCGCAGCAGCGATCCCTTCCGGTGGGGTGCCGCGGGGCTGTCGTCGGTCATCGGGGTGAGGGGATGGGTAGAATCGAGGAGCCGGTGCGGGAGTGCGGAAGCGCGGGAGTGCGCTGGATCAACGCACTCCCGCACTTCCGCACTTCCGCACTCTTCGTCGGCTCAGAGGAGGAGCGCGGCGATGATCACGCCCACGGCGATGGCCGCCACCAGGTACCACCAGTCCTTGTTGCCGATCGGGGCCTTCTCCTGCGCCAGCCGGCTCTCGTTCGCGCGCACCTGCTGCCGCACCTCGTCGGTGGTCGGGTACAGCGCGGGCGTCCTGGCCGCGGACTGCTCCACCGCCTGCGCGGCGGGGGTCGGCTCGGCCTGCACGGCCGTCTGCTGGGCCCTGGCGGGCGCTGCGCACAGCAGCAGCGCGGCCACGGGGATGAGCACCTTCCGCATGGATCCCTCCGGTCTGGGTATGCCTCGGCTCGTCGTGTGGGGAGCGCTGGACGGGGCTTGCAAGGTCCGTGCGTGACGCCACGCCAGCCCCCCTCCCCGGAATCGCGAACGGTACCGCATGCCCGCGATTCCGACCCTCCCACGAGGGGAGGGTGAAGCGCTGCGCTTGCAACTGCGTGAATCCTCTGCCTCAGCCCTTTACCTCTCCCGCTGTTTGGGAGAGGTCGAAAAAAGGCGGATCGGCAGTTGTGATCGCCTTTGTTCGGGTGAGGGCCCGCCGCGGCCGCGCTGGATGTCCGGGGAACACGAATGGATTGACGGATTCGCGCTCCGGTGCGATACTCCGCATGCGTCTCGTTCGAACGCTCGTCTTCCGTTCCCGCCGGCAAACGCCCGGCGGGAATTGCTTTCCCGCGTATTCCGCCGCCTCGCCCCCACCCAGACGCCGATGATCGCCGGGATCGTGCTCGCCGCGGGGCGCTCGCGCCGCATGGGCCGGCCGAAGGCGTTCCTGAGCCTGGGCGGGCGGAGCTTCCTGGAGCGCGCCGTGGCGGCGCTCCGCGACGGGGGGTGCGAGCCGGTGGTGGTGGTCGCCGGCCCGCATGGCGACCCCACAGCGGACGAGATCGCCCTGGCGGCGACGCGACTGGGCGCCGCCGTGGCGCGCAACCCCGACGCCGAGTCGCCGCAGGTGGCGTCGCTCCGCGCCGGCCTGGGCGCGCTGGGCGAGGATGTCGAGGCGGCGGTCGTCACCCCGGTCGACGTCCCCCGGGTGGAGGCCGAGACCGTACGGTCGCTCGCCGCCGCCTTCCGGGCGGGCGGCGCGCCGGTCGCGCAGCCCTTCGACGGGGTGCGGCACGGGCACCCGGTGCTCTTCGCGCGGGCGGTGTGGCCGGAGTTGATGGCCGACCCGCTCCCCGACGGTGCCCGCACGGTGATCCACGCGCACGCCGCCGGGCGCGCCGAGGTGCGCGTCCCCCTGCTCCCGGCGGACGTCGACACGCCCGAGGACTACCGGCGGCTGCTGGAAGGCGAGGGGTGAGCGACGCCGCCCCACTCTCCGCCGCCGAGGCCGTGCGCCTGGCGCGCGAGGCGCTGGAGGGCGGCGAGCCGATGGCCAGCGTCACCGTGATCGAGGCGCGCGCGGCGGAGGCGGAGGCAGCGTGTCCAGCGCCCGGCGCGCGGATGGCGGTGTGGAGGGAGCGGACCCGCGGCACCCTGGGCGACCCCGCGCTGGACCGGGCGGCGGCCGCCTTCGCGCGCGAGGCGCTGGCCGCCGGCACCCGCGTCGCCACGCGCGAGGTGGAGGCGGGCGGGGGCGTGGTCACCCTCTACGCCGAGCCGCACCACGCGCCGCCGGAGCTGGTGATCGTGGGCGCGGGGCACATCGCCCGGCCGCTCTGCCGGGTGGGCGCGCTGCTGGGCTTCCGCGTGACGGTGCTCGACGACCGCCCCGAGTTCGCCACCCGCGAGCGCTTTCCCGAGGCGGCCGAGGTGCGCCGCGCGGACTTCGGCGAGCCGCTGCGCGGGGTGCCGATGGACGCCCGCACGCACCTGGTGCTGGTGACGCGCGGCCACAAGTACGACTACGAGGCGCTGCGCGACGTCCTCGCCCGGCCGGAGCTCCCCGCCTACATCGGGATGGTCGGGAGCCGGCGGCGGACCCGCGCGGCGCTGGAGCAGCTCGCGCGCGAGGGGATCGACCCGGCGCGCATCGGCGCGGTGCGCGCGCCCGTGGGGCTCGACGTGCGCGCCGAGACGCCGGAGGAGATCGCCGTCGCCATCGCCGCCGAGCTGGTGCTGCTGCGCCGCGGCGGCACCGGGCGCCCGCTGCGCGAGACGGAGCGCGTCTTCGAGCGCTGGGTGGAGCGGCGGGGAGAGCCGCCGCGCAACCACGGCGCCGCGGAGCCGTAGTATCCTCCCGGCCGCGCCGAAGGGCGGCGCGGCACGGGAACCGGATCCACAGAGGAAGCGTGTACCGCACCTGCATCTTCTGCTCGGCGTCGCTGGGAACGAACGACGCGCTGGAGGCGTTCCCCGTCTCCAGGAGCATCGCCTTCGACGGGTGGAAGGGGCGCCTCTGGGCCATCTGCCCGAAGTGCGCCCGCTGGAACCTGGCGCCCATCGAGGAGCGCTGGGAGGCGGTGGAAGCCGCCGAGAAGCTGTTCGTGGACGCGCGGCTGCGCGTGCAGAGCGAGAACGTGGGGCTGGCCAAGATGCGCGACGGCACGCGGCTGATCCGCGTGGGTCAGGCGGTGCCGGGGGAGCTGGCGGCCTGGCGCTACGGCGACCAGCTGGTGCGGCGCCGGCGCAGCTACCTGCTCTACGCCGGCGCGGCGGTGGCGGCCGGCGCGGCGATCATGGGCGGGATGGTGGCGCTCACCGCCAGCGGCGGCGCCTACTCGCTGATCAACATCGGGCTCCAGGCCTACCGGCAGAGGAAGCAGCGGAAGGTGATCTACCGCCTCCCTGCCGAGCGCTCGCCCACGGGGAGCGAGGTGGTGCTGCGCCGCTGGCACGCCGCCGGCTCGGTGCTCCGCCCCGGCCAGGTGGACGGGATCGCGCTGGTGGTCCCCGACGCCGCGCGCAAGGATCCCAAGACGGACGGCTGGGGGAAGACGAAGTACATCGCCGAGCCGCTGGTGCTGGGCGACGCCGACGCGCGGACCTTCCTGAGCCGCGCGATGGTGCAGCTGAACGAGAAGGGCGCCTCGCGCAAGCGGCTGGAGGGCGCCGTGCAGCTCCTCGGCTCCGCCGGCACCGCCGAGGACTTCCTGCGCCGCACCGCCGGCGAGGGGCGCACGCTGGCCGCCCGCAAGGACATGCCCGGCCGCGCGCTGGTCCCCGAGGGCGCGCTGGCGCTGGAGATGGCGCTGCACGAGGAGAGCGAGCGCCGCGCGCTGGAAGGCGAGCTCGCCCTGCTGCAGAGCGCCTGGCGCGAGGCCGAGGAAATCGCCGAGATCGCGGACCGGCTGGCGGGCGAATCGGGGCTCCTGACGCGGTGAGCCGAGTGTCGGGAAGAACCGGATTGAAAATCCGGGCTACAACGACACGAAGTCCGCCTTCGCGGACTGCCGCCGAGATTCCGTCGCGCGCCGTTGGAGTCCGCGCAGGCGGACTGTGTGCCGTTGTAGCGGCGAGTTCACTCGCCTCGTCCCCGGAGTGGCGTTGACCGAAGACCTTGCCGTCTACACCGCCGCGGAGCGCGCGGCGGCCGAGGGGCGCGCCGTGGTGCTCGCCACCATCGTCCGCTGCCGCGGGAGCACGCCGCGGGGGTGCGGGAGCAAGATGCTGGTCGACCCCGACCGGGGGCTCACCGGCACCGTGGGCGGCGGCTGCGGCGAGGGCGAGGTGATCGAGGCCGCGCGCGAGGTGCTGGAGACCGGGGCGCCGCGGCTGCTGCGCATCGACCTGACCGAAGACCTGTTCTCGTGGAGCCCCGCTGTGTGCGGCGGGACCTTCGACGTGTTCCTGGAGCGGGTGGACCCCGCCCCCGCCGGTTCGCGAGCCGCCTGACGGCGCACCGCCGGCACCCCTTCAACCACCCCAGAAGGACGTGGCATGACCGCAGTACAGAGCCCGCTCCGTGCGGACCAGCTCGCGATGGTCCGCGACGAGCTCCTGCGCGCGCTGAACAAGCTCGAGCGCAGCCTCAAGATCAGCGGGGAGAGCGCGCGGCCGCGCGACCTGGAGCAGGACACGGTGGGGCGGCTGTCGCGCATCGACGCCATCCAGAACGCCGGCCTCACCGCCAACCTGGAAGAGCGCGAGCGCCAGCAGCTCAGGCAGGTGGTCGACGCGCTGCGCCGCATCGAGGAAGGGACCTACGGCGCCTGCAACGCCTGCGGCGGACCCATCCCCTTCGAGCGGCTGATGGTGTTCCCCGAGACCCGGTCCTGCACCGCCTGCTCGCGGGGCTGAACTGCGAGTGCGGAAGTGCGGGAGTGCGGAAGTGCGCCACGGACCCAAGCGCACTTCTGCACTCCCGCACTCACGCACTTTCTTTGCGGTGCGATCCGTGCGCGCGATGCGGTGTATCAGCGCGCCGCCGGGAGCGGGGTCCCGGCGCACCCTTTCCTCCCGCCGTCTGGTCTCGGTCCGATGATGAACCGGCTCGTCTCCGCGTGGGTGTGGCTCGAGACGATCTTCGTGGCCCTCCTCTGGCTCCCCTGGCTCGCGCTGGTGTGGGCCTTCACCGCCGCGCGCGACCCCGGCCGCTACGCCGTGGGGCGCTGGTTCCGCCGCGCCGCGGTCACCGCCACGCGCCTCAACCCCTGGTGGAAGTTCCAGACGTCGGGCGTGGAGATCCACGACCCCCGCCGCCCCTACGTCGCCGTGGCCAACCACGAGTCGCTCGCCGACATCTTCCTGGTCTCGCACCTCCCCTGGGAGATGAAGTGGATGTCGAAGGAGACCATCTTCCGCATCCCCGTGATGGGGTGGATGATGCGCATGGCCGGCGACGTGATGGTGCGCCGCAGCGACCCCGCCAGCCGCATCAAGGCCATGGAGGAGGCGCGCGACCGGCTGCGCAAGAAGGTGTCGGTGATGATCATGCCCGAGGGGACGCGCTCCGGCGGCGGCGAGCTGCTCAGGTTCCACGACGGGGCCTTCCGCCTGGCGATCGAGACCGGCTCGCCCGTGCTCCCCATCGCGCTGGCGGGAACGCGGCACTGCATCCGCAAGGGCTCGTGGATGGTGGGCCACGCGCACGCCATCGCCCGGGTGCTCCCCCCCGTCGACACCGCCGGCCTCACCCTCGACGACGTCCCCGAGCTGCGCGAGCGGGTGCGCGCCATGATCGCCGAGGCCCGCGTGGTGCTGCTGCGCGAGCTCGGCCCCGACCCCCTCCCCGCCTGACGCCCGTCCGCCCGATGACCGAGCCTCCCGCCGCGCGCGACGCGCTCTCCTTCCAGGAGCTGATGGCCTGGACCGGCGAGGAGACGGAGCGCTGGGAGGCATGGCTCCGCGCGCACGACCCGGCGGTGCTCGACACGCCGCTGGGCGAGGGGCGGTGGGGCACCGTGCGCGATCTGATCTTCCACACCTTCCTGGTGGAGCGCCGCTACGCCGACCGGCTGCTGGGCGACCCCATCACCGCCTACGAGGGCGTCCCCCACGGCACGGTGGACGAGCTCTTCGCCCTCCACCGCGCGGCGCGCGAGCGGATGGCGCGCTACGTGGCCGGCGTCGCCACGGCGGAGGAGTGGGACGAGGTGCTGACCTTCGAGACCCTCCTCTACGGCCCGATGTACGGGAGCCGGCGGAAGGTCGTGGCGCACGCGCTGCTGCACGGCGTCCGCCACTGGGCGCAGATCGCCACCGCGCTCCGCCAGGCCGGCCACGCGCAGTGGCCGCACGACCTGCTGGCGGCCACCTCCATCACCTGACGCCTTCCGCCGGGGGCCGGGCCGCGGCAGATTCATCGCTCCCGCAGCCCTTCCGCGCACCGCAGTCGAGATGTCGATCCTCCGCTCCACCCGCACGCCGCTCACCGGCGAGCCGAAAGGCGCCTCCTCCTTCCTGGCGAAGGCATCCTCGTTCCGCTCCACCGAGCGCAGGACGCCGGACCGGCCGTGCCTGAACTGCGGCGACCCCACGCCGGGGAACTTCTGCCGCACCTGCGGGCAGCGGAAGGTGGAGGTGCACGTCTCCCTCGGCCGCATGCTGCTGGAGGCGCTCGACGACCAGTTCTCCATCAACTCCGCGCTCCCGCGCACGCTCGGCGCGCTCATCGCCCGCCCCGGGCACCTGACGCGCGAATACGTGAGCGGGCGCATCGTGCGCTACATTCCTCCCTTCCGGCTCTACCTGGTCACCAGCGTCCTCTTCTTCCTGGCTATCTCGCTCCTCCCCGACGTGCGCAACCCGCATGTGGGCACGGATACCCGGGTGAGCATCGGCGGCCCCGGGGTGGACGCCCATGCCGCGCGGCCGGCGGCGCCCGTCGCGCCGGCGCTGCGGGCCGGGGTGGCGGGGGTGGCGAGGCCGCCCGTGCCGCCCCCGCCGCCGGGGAGCTGGCTCGCGGGGCGGGTGGCGACCGGAAACCCGGTGATCGACAGCATCGCCAACGCGCGGCTCGACCACTTCCGGCGGATGGAGCCGAAGGAGGCGGTGCGGCAGGTGATCTCGGGGTTCCTGGGGCGGGTGCCGCAGATGATGTTCCTGCTCCTCCCCATCTTCGCGGCGCTGCTGATGCTGCTGTACGCGGGGAGCGGGCGCTTCTACGTGGAGCACTTCGTCTTCGCGCTGCACGTGCACGCCTCGGCCTTCGTGATCTTCATGGCGATGATCGCGGTGGCGCGCGTGCCGGCGGTGGGCACCGCGCTCCTCTGCTGGCTGATGCTGTACGTGTTCCTGGCGATGAAGAAGGTGTACCGGCAGGGGTGGATCGCCACCGGGTTCAAGTACGGCGTGCTGGGGATCGCCTACCTCCTCCTCCTCTCCTTCGGCGTCAGCCTCACGCTGCTCGCCACCGTTCTCCTGGCCTGAACGAAAAAAGTCTCATACCAGATCGGGCGAATAACTGCGCATTCCGAGAACCTTGTACCGAAAAGTCTCACACGGAGGAAACGGAGGACAGATGGGCCGTTCTCCGTTGACTCCGTTGACTCCGTTGACTCCGTGTGAGGCCTTTCTGTTTGGCTGAATGCACAGTCAATCTGTAGAAATGGTATCAATCTGCAGAAATGGTATCACACAGCCACAGAGGGACCAGAGGTTATCAGAGGACCGGGGTGCAGTCCTCTGATTCCTCTGGTCCCTCTGTGTGAAATTTTCTCTGTTCTTACTTGCGGGGGCCCACCAGCCAGTGCGCCTTCGCGGTGGCCACCACGTCGCCCGCCGCGTCCTTGATCACCGTCTCCAGCTCCAGGTCGCGCTCGGAGGCGTCCTCGAAGACGGGGGCGGTGGCCTCGGCGGTGAGGGTGCCGCGGGCCTTCTTGAGGTATTCGATGGAGAGCCCCTTGAGGATGGAGCGGGCCCCGGCGGGGAGCGCGTAGTTCAGCGAGAGGCCGGTGGCGAGCTCCGCCAGGTTCATCAGCGCCACCGCGTGCACGGAGCGCAGGTGGTTGCGCACCTTGCGCCGGTCGCGGAGGGTGGCGCGCGCGTAGCCGGGGCGGATCTCCTCCACCGTGGCGCCCATGCTCCCGGTGTAGGGGACGATGCGGCCCAGCAGCAGGCTGAAGATGCGCTTCCCCGCGGGGCGCCCGCTCCACTTCTCCCACTGCTGGCGGATGATGCTCTCGGGACTGGCTGCCATCGATTTTCCTGTGGGATTGCGTGGGCTCGAACCGCGTCGCGATCGATGCGGAGCATAGGCCGCGGCACCGCCTCACGCCAGCCCTGACGCCGCTCGACCGCTGCCGGGGCGCGCGCGGCCATGCCCCACATTGCACCCCCGCGCAATGTCACCCTTGCGCGACATGCATCCGCAAGCGCATGATGTACGCACGGATGCCCCCCATCTGTACCGTTCCGCCTTCGGAAACACCGTTATTCGTCCCCCGCGGATGAGGAGGTCTCATGACTCCCACCCACGGAAACGCGCGCGTTCGTGCGTCCATGAACGCCCTCTTCGCGCGCGCTCCGAAGGTCCACACGGTGCTGCTCCCCCTCCTGATCGCCGCCTGCGGCTCTCCCGCCGCCGTGGTGCGGAGCGATCCGACTCCATCCCCCGTCCCCGAGCCGCGCTACGAGCGGCCCGCCGAGCGGCGGTCCGCGGCGTACGTCGCGCCGGGCGCATCGCTCACCATCCCCGTGCTGGGGATCCGCCCCGAGCAGCTCCGCGACACGTACGAAGACCCGCGCACCGGGCACGTGCACCACGCCATCGACATCATGGCGCCCGGCGGCACGCCGGTGGTCGCCGCGGCGGACGGGAGCATCCTGAAGCTGCGCACCGGGGGCAATGGCGGGATCACCATTTACCAGGTCGCCCTTGACGGGCGCACCCTCTACTACTACGCCCACCTGCAGCGCTACGCCGCGGGGATGCGCGAGGGGCTCCCGATCGAGCGCGGCCAGGTGATCGCCTACGTGGGCGACACCGGGAACGCGGGCGCCGGCAACTTCCACCTGCACTTCTCCGTCGGCCGCCTCACCGACCCGCGCCGCTGGTGGGAGAGCGAGAACACCAACCCCTACCCCCTCCTCGCCGGCGACTACGCCCGCACCCGCGTCGCGACGGACGGACGCTAGGATCGCAACCGCTTGCTGTAAAAGGAACGATGCATCGCCCCTCCCCGGGCTGGCCGAGGAGGGGCGATGCACGTCCGGGGTGCTTCCGGACCCGCTGTCCGTTATGTACTTTATCGTCCCCCGCTCATCATCCTGCACCCGTTCTCGCCCGTGCCCCGCTTCAGCGACTACACGGTGTTCGCCGACGAGAGCGGAGACCCTCACCTGGAGGCGATCGATCCGCAGTACCCCGTGTTCGTGCTGACCTTCTGCCTCTTCTCCAGCCGTGGCTATGCCGGGCGCGTGGTGCCGGCGGTCGACGCGTTCAAGGAGCGGTACTTCGGGCGCACGGACGTGATCCTCCACGAGTACGACATCCGCAAGTCGCGCGGCCCCTTCTCCATCCTGATGAACGGCGGCACGCGCGAGCGGTTCATGCTCGACCTCACCCGGCTCATCACCGACGCGCCCTTCCGCCTGGTCGCCAGCGTGATCCACAAGCCCGAGCTGGTGAAGCGCTATCCCGTCCCCATCAGCCCGTACTACCTGGGGATGGGCTTCGGCCTCGAACGCCTCGCGCTGTCGCTCATGAGCCACGGGTGCGCGGGCGGGCAGACCCCGATCGTCTTCGAGCGGCGCGGGAAGAAGGAGGACGACGCGCTCGCGAAGGAGTTCCACCGCGTCTGCGACGGGGCGAACATGGTGGGGAAGCGGCTCCCCTTCCAGATGGAGTTCCAGCGCAAGCAGGACAACGCCGCCGGGCTGCAGATCGCCCACCTGCTGGCGCGGCCGATCGGGCGCAAGCAGCTGGACCCGGCGCAGCCGAACCGCGCCTACGATGTGCTGGAGCGCAAGTTCCGCAGGAGCGCGGACGGAAGGATCGCGGGGAGGGGGCTGAAGGTCTTTCCGTAGAAAACGAAAGGCCCCGATCCGGAGATCGGAGCCAGTCGCCAGCCGGGAATTCCCAGCCCAGTCCTTGATGACTTTGAATCTAGTCACCCCCGCCGCCGCTGTCAAGTATGTACTGAATCGCCCCCGGCGGCCGGCCCCGCGTCCCAGGCGATGCGATCGTGGCGGGTGCCGGCGAAGCGCTCCCGCAGCGCCCGGAAGGCGGCGCGCCGGGCATCCGCCTCGCTCTCCGCGTCGACGGGGACGGTGCCGCGGATGCGGTAGCGGACCGCGAACTCCTCCACGATGCGCGGCTCGGGGAGGGTGCGCGCGACCTCGAGCAGGTCGACGCGCGCCTCGGGCCAGAGCTCCCGCAGCTCCCTCTCCACCTGGTGCTCCGCGTCGGCCACGCCGTAGGCGGCCAGCTCCACGCGCGCCGTCCCCGCCACCGCCACCTCGCGCCGCACCGCTACCGCGGCGGAGCGATGCGGATGCTGTCGGTCGGCGCGCCGGGGGCCACCGGGATCTGCACCGTGTCGACCGGCGCGGTGGTGTCGGCGGGGGGCGGCGCGGGGTGCGGGGCCATCAGCTCGTTCAGCTTCTGCTGCGCGATGCCGCGGTCGCGCTGGTTCACGCTCACCTGCAGGAAGCGCTGCAGCGCCACCACCGCGCCCAGCGTGTCGCGCAGCCCCAGCCGCGCGTCGGCCAGGTGGCTGTAGGTGAGGTCGTAGTTGGGGTCCTGCCGCGTGGCCTGCTCCAGCAGCGCGATGGCCTGGGTGTACTGCCCCTGGTTGATCAGCGCGAAGGCGAAGTGGTCCTTGTACTCGGCGCGGTTGGGATCGAGCTCCATCGCCTGCCGGAAGAACTCCGCGGCGGTGCTCCAGTCGCGCTGGTTCAGCGCGTCGAGCCCCTGGCGATCGATCCGCGGCGCGTCGGCGATGGTCAGGGAGTCGGCGACGGTGGTGTCGACCTGCGCGCTGTCGGGAAGGTCGGAGAGCGGCCGCCCCGAGGGCGAGTTGGCGTTCGACGCCGCGTACCAGACCGCGCCGCCGCCGCCGAGGAGCGCCAGCACCAGCAGCACCCAGACGACCGGGTGCGGCCCGGAGCGCGCGACCGCCGCCTCCACCCGGCGCCGCGGCGGCGGGATGGCCGGCCCGGTGCGCGGCGGGACCGCGGCGGCGCCGACCCCGGCCGGCACCTCCGGGCGGGGCGCGACCATGGTGCGGTCTTCGACGGCCAGGGCGGTGCGGTCGTCGTCGGCGTCGCTGGCGATGACGGGGCCGGCGATCACGGGGACGGCGGCCGCGGCGGCGGTCCCCGCCACCCTGCGCTCGGCCGCGCTCACCGCGTCGGCGAAGGCGCCGCCGTTGGGGAAGCGGGCGGCCGGGTCGTGCGAGAGCGCCTGGCCGACCACCGCCTCCACGTCGGCGGGAACGGCGGAGTTGCGCGCGCGGATGGAGAGGATGGGCACCGCCATCCCCACCGACATGCGGTTGCGGTCCGCCTCGGTGTAGGGCTTGGCGCCGGTGAGGAGCTGGTAGCCGACCGCGCCCAGGGCGAACACGTCGCTGGCGGGGGTCAGGTGCGCCTCGCCGCGGAGCTGCTCGGGGCTGGCGTAGGCGGGGCTGAGCGGGGCGCGGCCGTCGTGGGTCAGCGCGGTCTCGGTGTCCTCCTCGGCCATCACCTTGGCGATGCCGAAGTCGAGCACCCGCACCTGCACGTCGTCGGCGTCGCCGTCGTCCACCAGGAAGATGTTCCCCGGCTTCACGTCGCGGTGGATGACGCCCATCCGGTGGCCCACGTTCACCCCGCGCCCCGCCTGCTGCAGGATGCGCAGCGCCAGCTCCAGCGGCGGCGGCCCGGTACGCTGCAGGCGCGTGGCCAGGTCCTCGCCGCGCAGCAGCTCCATCACGATGTAGTCCAGCCCCGTCGCTTCGTCGGTGCCGTAGTCGTAGACGGGGACGACGTTGGGGTGGTGCGGGAGGCGTGCGGCCGCCCGCGCCTCGCGGATGAAGCGGGCGCGCACGCGCTCGCGGGCCTCGGGGTCCGCGGCCACGGCGGTGATCACCTTCACCGCCACGGCGCGCCCCAGCCGCTCGTCCGTCGCGCGGTACACGGCGCCCATCCCGCCCCGCCCGATGACCTCCTCGATGCGGTAGCGCTCCGCCAGCACCCGCCCCCTCAACAGCGCTTCGATCCCCGCCATGCCTCTCCGTGTCCTCCCGTGATCCTGTGCCGCCGTTGACGGGCGGTTGAAACCGCTGCAACAACTGCCCGAAGTCCGCCTTCGCGGACTCCCGGCCGCGGCCCTGCAGCCAGACACGAACCCCGCTTCAGCCGCGGCCTCGCGAGTCTCCGTCGGAGCACCCAGATGCTTCGGGAGCGAGTCCGCGAAGGCGGACTTCGGGCCGTTGTTGCCGCGGATTTATCCGCCTGGCCTGCCTCGGCATCCCCAAGCCGTCCTCTTCGCTGCTTACCCGAACCGCGTCGCGTCGGGGTCGATCTCCACCTCCGGCGCCGCCTCGCCGCCGGCGGCGTCACCATCGCCCTCGCGGGTGTCGACGATGCGCAGCACGGGGCCGTGCTCGCCGATGGTCATCTCGCTCCCGGGCGCCACCCACTCGCTGCTGGTCTCCGGCAGCTCCTCGACCCTCGGCTCGCCCTTCTGGTTGGCGCCGACCACCTCGCGCTCGCCCACGTGCAGCGGGTTCAGGCCCACGTTGTACACGGTGAAGCCCGGCTGTTCCTCCCGCGGCGCCCAGACCAGCACCAGCTGCCGCCGGCTCACGTGCGGCGCGTCGGTGATCGCCACGTCGCTGCGCAGCTCCGGGTTCTCCGTCTGCCGACCCACCGTGACCATGGCGTCGGGGACGGGGAAGCGCTCGCGCTCCGCCCCCTCTTCGTCCTCCACCACCAGCACGAACCGCCCGGCGTCGAATCCCGCCTCCCGCGACGGCGGGGGCATGCCGTCCAGGCGGGTGGCGTCGGGGTCGATGGAGGGACCCGAGGGCGCGGCTGCACGCGGCGCGGGCGGCGGCGCGGCGGGCTCGGGCGCGATGATGGTGGCGTTGTCCGCGGCGCCGGCGGCGATGGTCGCGGTCGACGGGCCGCTGGGGAGCTGCACGCTTACGGCCGGACGCGGCGCGGCGACCTCGGGGGTCGGCTCGGGCTGGCGGCGCGGTGCCTGGAAGAGCTCGGGCTCCGACTCCTCGCCGCGGCGCATGGCCACGCGGAAGAGCGGCGCGGCGGGCGACGGGGCCACCCGCAGCTTCACCCGGTAGGCGCGGTCGTACAGCGAGCCGTGGCGCATGCAGCTGTCCGTCAGCTCGCGCTCCAGCTCGCCGGCGATGGGGTGCACCGCCTCGCCCGCGTCGGGGCGGAGGGTGACCACCAGCGTCTGCTCGGGGAGGAGCTTGTGGTAGCGGTCGGGGATCGCGCGCTGGTTCTCGCGGTCGATCAGGTCGCCGAGCGCCAGCTTGATCTCGGGGACCGCCTCGCGCAGCAGCGTGTCGAGCAGCGGCTCCGCGCCGGCGGACTCGGGGGTGGAGATCAGCTCGCTCATGGACGGGTGGGGGTGCGGGTCGCCGGCGCGGCGGTCGGTGCCGCCGGCGGGAGCGCGGGCGGCGCCACCCTCCCCGCCGAGTCCGTCGTGAGCACGGGCGCGCGCCCGGCGGCGGTGGTGTCGGGGGGGAGGAGGCGCGCCAGCGAGTCCACGTGGGTGCGCAGCGCGGCCACGTCGGCGCGCGCGTCGGCCGCGTCGCCGCGCGCCTGCGAGCCGGTGAGCGCCGCGTATCCTCCCACCCCCAGCGCCAGCACGGCCAGCGCCGCGGCGATGGGGCCCAGCGGCGAGCGATGGGTGATCACGTCGTCGTCCGTGTTCAGGGTTCCGCGGCGCGCCACCACCGTCTCCTCGTGCGCCGCCCGCCGCCCGGGGGCGGAGGCCGCGGCCGCCGCGCCGGGACTCGGCAGCGTGGCGTCGGCCAGCGCGGCGCTCCCGTCGTCGGGGAGCACGCGCACCACCACGGCGGTGTAGTTGTCGTCCGGCCCGCGCTCCTCGACCTTGCGGCTGATCGCCTCGCAGGCCGCGGCGGCGGAGGGGAGCGCCATCGCCTCGCCCAGCTCGTCCAGGCGCATGGTCTTGGTCACGCCGTCGCTGTGCAGCAGGTAGCTCCACCCGGGCTTGGCGGGGATCCAGGTGGTGTCGGCCTCGCCGCCGTGCCCCACCGCGCGCATCAGCCGGTTGGCGCCCGGCGAGTCGGGGACCTCGTCCAGCGGGATCTCCCCCGCCTCCCAGCGCGCGAAGGCCGGGGTGTGGTCGCGCGTCTCCAGGCGCACCGTGCCGTCGGAGGAGCGGCTGATCACCCGCACGTCGCCCACGCTCGCCACCAGCCAGCCCACGTGGCCGGCGCGGTCCTGGGTGAGCGCCATCACGCTGAGCGCGCACCCCATCCCCTCGCGCTCCGGGTCGGCGCCGGCCGTGCGGCTCACCGCCTCGTCGGCCGAGCGGACGGCGTAGCGCGCCGCGTCGAGCGAGCGGATGGGGCCGGCGGCGGCGATCGCCTCCAGTGCCGTCTCGGCGGCCATGCGGCCGGCGCGCTGCCCCCCCATCCCGTCGGCCACCGCCACCAGCCCGAGCTGGGGGAAGCGGGTCACGGTGAAGGCGTCCTGGTTCTCGGGGCGCGGGCCCTGGCCGCTGGCGCCCGCCACGTCGAACACCAGCCCGTACGCCCGGATCGGCCCGGGAGATTCGACCGTCATCGCACCCGCACTCCTTCCGCTTCGGCGCGCTCCTCGTCGGGGGGCGCCAGTACGTGGGCCAGCCGCTCCTCGCCGGTGCGGCGGTGGCTGATCCCCGCGATCACCCCCACCGCCAGGGCGCTGGCCAGCAGCTTGGCGCCGCCGTGCGCCGCGAAGGCCGCGGCCACGCCGGTGAGCGGGATCACCCGCATGTCGCCCAGCGCCGCCAGCCAGAAGGGGACGCCGATGAGCATCGCCAGCCCCGTCACCAGGGTGCGCTCGAAGGCGCCGCGCTCGCGCACCGCCGCGGAGAGCAGCTCCACCAGGAACACCGTGTACACCAGCACCAGCGACACCCCGCCGGCCCACCCCCACTGCGCCGCGATCAGGGTGAAGAAGCCGTCGTCGGCCGCGTTGGGGGCGGTCTCGCCGTGGCCGCGGCCGGGGCCGTCGCCCAGCCAGTTCCCCTCCAGCACGTTGGCGTCGAAGAGCTTGATCTGGTGCAGCTTGTCCGCCCACTTCTGCTGGTCCGCCGGCGCCAGCGTGGAGAGCTCGCGGTAGGGGTGGTACGCCAGCGCGGCGCGCGTCTGCGAGCGCTCGTCGCGCTGGAACACCAGCAGCACCAGCCCCACCCACGCCACCAGCATCAGCCCGGCCCACCACCCGCGCCGCGTGCCCACCAGCAGCATGGCCGCGAAGCTGGTGGCCAGCACGATGGAGAGCCCCAGCTCGTGGATGATCAGGAAGGGGACGATCGGCAGCGCGCCGTAGACGAAGAGCGCCGCCAGCCGCCGCGGCGAGACGACGGACCCGGGGCGCGCCAGGTTGTAGGCGTCGTCGGCCAGCACCGCGGCCCACACCGCCACCAGGATCGGCAGGATCAGCTCCCACGGCGTGGTGCCGCCCACCTTTCCCCCCCGCGAGATCATCGCCAGCCCGAAGAAGAGGGCCATGGTGGGAAGGAAGATCCACCGCTTGCGGTCGCGGAACCAGCGCAGCAGCCAGGTCTGCCGGGAGACCAGCAGGAAGCCCACGAGCACCAGCAGCGGCGCGACCATCACCGGGAAGTAGGTGAGGGACTTGGCGACGAAGCCGCGCGTCTCCTGCCCCACCGCCTCCTTGAAGGGATCCGGGAGCGGCGGCGGCGGGCCCTGGTAGACCACCTGCTGCCGTTCGGGAGAGTAGACGCGGTCGATGGTGGAGAGGCGCGAGCGCGTGGCCTTGGCGTCGTTCGCCTTCGCGTGCGCGCCGCCGCGGGCCTGGTACGCCGGGTCGGTGAAGGCCTGGAACTGCGACGGGCGGCTCATGCAGAAGATGATGATGGGGAGCACCACGATCGGCCACGCGCCCCGGTAGCCGGCGCGGCGCATCCCCCAGACCACCACCCCCCAGGCGACCAGCGCCAGCACGTCGCGGATCAGCACCCCGCCCGCGCCCACGCTGGTGCCGTGCACCGGCCACACGCCGATGATCACGGAGGCGTGCGCCAGCGCGTAGAAGGCCACGGCAATCAGCAGCCCCCACCAGATCGGCCCCGGGAGCACGCGGCCGCTGCTCTCCGCGCCCGGGATGTTGTGGGGCTTGACCCTGATCTCGATGCCCACCGGCCCGCCGGCGGCGGACGGGGCCGCGGAGGCGCGGCGGCGGAAGAGGCGCAGCGCCATCAGCGGCCTCCCGGGCGGGCGGGGGTGGAGTCGCGCGAGGTGGGCCGGGCGGAGTCGGCCGCGGCGGCCTGGCGGGCGCGCGCCTCTTCGGCGGCCTGCTGGGCCATCCAGCGCGTCATCAGCGCGGCGACGGGTGCGGCGGAGCGGCCGCCCTGCCCGCCGTTCTGGAGGTAGACGACCACGCTGTAGCGCGGGCGCCCGTCCGGCGTGAACATCAGCCCCGCGAACCAGCCGTCGGGGATGTGGCCGCGGCGCACGTCCGCCGTTCCCGTCTTCCCCCCCATGTTCCACCCCGTCCCCTGCAGGATGGGGAGGGCGCGCACGCCGGTGCCCTTCTGCACCACCTCCAGCATGGCGCGCTGCAGCCTGACGGCGGTGCCGGGCTTCATCACCTGGCGCCCCTCCGGGACCTGGTCCAGGCGGTCGGCCTCGAGCGTCACCGGGAGCATCACTCCGCCGTTGCCGATGGCGGAGATGAAGCGCGAGACGCCGATCGGGGTCACGTCCACCGGCCCCTGCCCGATGGACATCTGCGCCCACTCGAAGGGGTCCCAGCGCTTCTTCACCTTCACCCGGTTCACGGGGGGCGACATCCGCCGGATCCAGGCGGGGTTGCCGGAGTTCCAGAAGTCCAGGGGCGTCTGCGGCCGCTGGTCGGTGTAGACGGCGAAGCCCATCCGCTGCAGGCCGTCGACGAAGGCGTCCTGCCCCAGCTGCTGGCGCATCCGCATCGACATCATGATCGCCTGCGTGTTGCAGGAGACGACCAGCATCTCGCGCGGCACCTCGAGCGAGGGGTACTCGTGGCTTTCGAAGTTGTGGATGGCGGGCGCGCGGTCCGAGACCTTGACCTCGGACGGGCAGGGCATCCGCTCGTCGGGGAGCCCCGCGTCCCACCAGAGGGCGGAGAGGGCGAGCTTGAAGACGGAGCCGGGGAGGGCGTAGCGCTTGATCCCGTACGGGGCCTGCGAGGCGGTGCCGCTGGCGGCGTAGGCGATCAGCGCGCCGTTGCGCACGTCCTGCACGATCACCGTCCCTTGCAGCTGCGTGGCCTGCAGCAGGCGGTACGCCTCCAGGGTGGCGGGGGCGCAGAGGGTGAGCTGGCGGTCGCGCCCGGCCGGGTGCAGCTCCCCCAGCTCGGCGAAGTTGAGCGGCCGGCGCAGCTCCTTCGCGAAGAGCCGCTCCACCGTGTAGTCGCGCACCTCGGCGCTGTCGCCGCCGCCCACCAGGTTGGCGCCGGCCTCGCCCATGGGGTAGATGCGGCTCACCTCGCCCTGGCGCACGGCGTAGCGCGCCAGCGCGTGGGCGTCGCTCCCGCTGCAGTCCAGGATCCAGCCGCGCACCTCGGCGCGGTTCAGCTCCGCCAGCCGCGGGTCGCCGAAGCGGGCGTACTGCATCCGCCCCGCCTCGATCTTGTCGCGGCTCCAGAGGAGGCGTGCGTGGCCCACGGCGTAGACCAGCGCCAGCAGCACCATCCCCAGCGCGATGCGCTGCGCCCACTGCTCGCGCCGCTCGCGGGTGGCGCCCACCAGCCAGCGCACGAGCGCCAGCACCGCGCCCACGCCCAGCAGGACGTAGACGCCGCGCAGCACCAGGTTCAGCAGGGTGTCGGCGACCACGTCAGTCCACGCGCGCCAGGCGGAGCACCGTGTTCCCCATGCGGATGGTGTCGCCGGGGCTCACCTCGCGCTCCTGGTGGGGAGTGAGCGGCTGCTCGTTCACGAAGGTGCGGTTCTTCGAGTCCAGGTCGGCCACGTACAGCCGCCCGCCGGCCGCGCGGAAGCGCGCGTGGCGGCCGCTCATGTAGCGGTCGCCGAGCGCGAACACCCCCGCCTCGGGCTTGCGGCCGAAGATGGTCTCGCCGTCCACGCGCACCGGGTCGCGCCAGCTCTCGGAGCTCACCACCTCGAGGAGCGCGCCGCGGCCGCCGGGCTGCGCGCCGGGGGCGGCGAAGGGCGCCGGCTGCGCGAAGGGCGCGGCGGGGGCGGCGGGGGCGCGGGGCGGGTCCGCCACCAGCGCGCGCTCGCCGGCGCCGCGGGCGAAGAGCTGCTCGGCGGGGGGCTGCGCCTCTTCCACCAGGCCGAGCGGCTTGACGAAGGCGAACTCCTTCTTGGTGTCGAGCAGGATGATCTCCACCCGGATGCCGGCGCGGGCGATGTTGTTGTCCTGCGCCCACTGCGCGGCGAAGCGGCGCAGGTGCTCGCCCTCGTCGCGGGCGAACATGGCGGCGCTCATCCCGTCCGGCACCAGGTCGGTGGAGACGTAGACGCGCAGGTCGGGCGCGATGCGCCGGTCGGCGTAGCGCCTGAGGGCCTCGCGCACCCCGTCTTCCAGCTGCTGCCGGAGGGTGGGGCGGAGGAGCTTGCGGAGCGAGTTGAACATGGCCGTCCCGTTGAGCGTTCAGCGCGCGGGAGTCCGCAAGATGAGGACCGGCGCGGAGGGGAGCAAGCTGCGACCCTAAGACATATTGCTCCGCTGGCCCACCAACCGCGGCGTCTATTTGCCCCCGTGCCGCGCGCTCGATGCCCACACGGATACGCGACGGACCGGTCTTCCGTTTCGTAGGGGGAGGAGTCGGTGGCAGGCAAGCTTATCCCGAACCTCCTCTAGGTCGCCGCGTACAGCCGCTGGACTTAAGCTTGTAAAGGAGACTAAAGGGGAGTCACGAATCCCGTTGCGGTTCCTACGCGGCGAAGCTAATTACATTATCCTGAATCCTGCGATGTAGGGGCTCCCAGGCCCGCGGCAGCGGTTCGGGACTCTTCAAGGGCTTCGATGCGCACTCAGGAGGTGCTCACGAAGACGCTGCCTGCGTATTCCAGACCCGGTTCGTG